>Ga0075424_100003003_pt1 | contig 15676 bp, 10 predicted proteins | sample SoiMethybrSBSTD3_FD_75301 | JGI IMG/M metagenome (GOLD analysis project Ga0075424, IMG submission 75301) | Bulk soil microbial communities from a Populus tree surrounding site in Tennessee, USA - Soil MetaG P. TD hybrid SBSTD3 | ecosystem: Environmental > Terrestrial > Soil > Tree plantation...
TGCAGCGTGTCTCCGGCAGCGATCTTGACCGGTAAGAGGATTCGCTTGTACCCAACCATCGACACGCCGAGCACCTGGAGCCCTGGGGGCACGCCGGGGAGGTGGAAGCGGCCGTCTGCGCCGGTCACGGCCACCAGTTTGGTGCCGACTGCGGTGATCCGAGCGTCCACGATCGGGGTTTCTGCGGTGTCCGTGACGGAGCCGACCACAACGCCGACTCTTTGGGCGGAGGTCTGAACGGGCCACAGGAGTAGCAGCAGCGAGATACGTCGAAAAGGTTTCACCTCGACCTTTCTGCGACGCGACTCTACACGATGATGGTGCCTACCGGTGGGTTGCTTGTCAAGCACGGACAAAAAAAAGCGAAGCCGTGCGGCTCCGCGATGCACTGCGTTTCCTGGCGCTCGACTTCAGTCTACGATGGCATCCGGCATTACGTAGCGGATCGGATTCACCGGCCGTCCGTTCACCCATACTTCGTAATGCAGGTGCGGCCCGGTCGAGAGACCGGTCGAGCCGACCAGTGCGATCTTCTGCCCGCGCTTCACCCGCGCGCCCGCACCCACCAGGATCTTCGAACAGTGCGCGAAACGCGTCACCACGCCGAAGCCATGGTCGATCTTGAACGTGTTGCCGTACCCTTCCTCCCAGCGCACTTCCGTGATCACTCCGGCGGCGGGCGCCTCGATTTCGGCCCCCATCGGTGCGGAGACGTCGATGCCTTCATGCGGCCGCGCCATGTGCAGGATCGGATGCACCCGCTCGGCGGCGAACGCGCTCGTGAGCCAGCCCTTGGTCGGCATGATGGAGGGCGTCGCGGCCATGCGGGCCTGATGCGACGACATCGAGTCGTATGCCTCGTTCACCGAGCGGACGAGAATGTTGGCCCGCCGGATCAGCTCATCGACATCGGTGCGCGCCGCCAGTGCCAAGACACCGGACCGGCCGGTCGCCGACAGGCTGTCCCGCTCGGACCAGGCGCCGGGAGGACCACCGATCCCTGCTTGGGCGACTCCCGAGTCGGTGGGCGGAAGGCCGGCCAGCAGCTGCAGCTCCTGGGCGCGGGAGCTGAACGCCGACAGGGTCTCGTGCAGGCCGGAGAGCCGCGAATGCATACGCTCGATCTCTTCGGCCAGCAGCCGGTTCTCGCGCTCGAGCATGCGGCTGCGGGTGATCGACACGCCGCGCGACAGCGCCGCGCCGCCCAGCACGAGCAGCAACAGGATCAGAACCCCGCCGATTCCGACGAAGGTCTTGAGGACAGTCTGCGACACCTCCACGGCCCGGGATGAACCCGAGCCGTGTGGCACCACCATGACCGTCCATTTCCGATCCGAACTGCGTCGCATCTTGTGATTCCGCCCTGATTTCGGGCCGTTAAGGGAAGGCAAACATAGACCGCGGTCTACCCAGCGTCAACGGATTCCCGTGTGAGCGGGGTCACAGGAATCCCGGTCATAGCCTACGTTGGCCCGGAGAGCGGGTTTACGGCTTGGGGAAAAGCGGGGGGAGTTTATCGACCGCCCACCCGGCGGGGTCCAAATCGATCACGTCGGTGAACCGGACCGCTGTGAGCCGTCGCCCGCTGCCCAGCGCGTTCCATAGCTGCTCCGCCTTCTCCGGCAGGAACGGCGACGCCAGAACGCTGATGCGGGCCACGCTGCGCGTCAGGTTCGCCAACACGGTATCGAGCGCCGCCGGATCGCCGCCCTTGGCGAGCGTCCAGGGCGCGGATTCTTCGACGTAGCGGTTGGCCCGGGCCGCGAGCGTCAGCAGCTCGGCCGCGCCGCCTTCGAGCGCCAGGGCGTCCATCGCGCGCGCGTAGGTCTCCAACGAGCGACGTGCATCGGCCTCGAGCGGGGTCGCATATCCGGACGCGTCACGCGGGACAGTGCCGTTGCGATAGCGATGGACCATCGCCAGCACGCGCGACGCGAGGTTACCGACGGTATCCGCCAGGTCCGCGGTGTAGCGCGCATCGAAGCGTTCCCAGGAGAAATTGCCGTCGTTCTCGAAGCCGATCTCCCGCAGCAGGAAGTACCGCAGCGCATCGGCGCCGTGACGCTCGATGGCGCCGTCCAGACTGACGGCCGTGCCCGCGGTCTTGCTCATCTTCGCGCCGCCCCATTGGACGTACCCATGTACCCACACCTGGCGCGGCAGGGCCACGTCGGCGGCGAGCAGCATCGCCGGCCAGAGCACGCAATGGAACCGGGAGATCCCTTTCCCGATGACGTGCACGTCGGCCGGCCACAGCCGCTCGTAGCCCTCGTCCGGGAATCCGGTGGCGGACAGGTAATTGATCAGGGCGTCGAACCATACGTACACCGTCTGCTGCGTGTCGCCGGGGAAGGGAATGCCCCAGCCGGAACGCTGGCGCGAGATCGAAATATCCTGCAGCCCGCTTTCGAGCAGGCGCAGCACTTCATTGCGTCGGATGGCCGGCTCCACCTGGAACCGGCCGCTGGTCACCAGGTCGAGCACCCGGTCACGATAGGCGCTCAGGCGGAAGAAGCGATTCGTTTCCCGCGTCGGCACCAGCGTGAGCGTCGGATGCTCGATGCAGTGCCCGTCCACGATCTGGGATTCCTGCTTGAACTCCTCGCAGCCGGTGCAGTACAGTCCTTCGTACTGCGCTTCGAACAGGTCGTCCGGCCGCCGTGCCTGGATGCGCTCGAGCAGGGCCGTGACGCCACGAATGTGCCGCGGCTCGGTGGTGCGGATCCAATCGTCGTTGCTGCAGCCCAGGCGGCGCCAGAAGGTCGCAAACGTGTTGGCCATCCCGTCCACCCACTGCTGCGGGGTGATGCCGCCCTTGGTCGCCGCCTGAATGACCGACAGGCTGTGCTCGTCCATCCCCATGAGAAAATGGACGTCGTCGCCGCGCAGCCGGCGCCAGCGCGCCAGGCAGTCCGCGCCGACCTTCTCGAGCGCGTGGCCGAGGTGGGGATCGCCGTTGGAATAATCGATGGCCGTCGTCAGGTAGTACTTAGGCACCGGCGGGCGGTTCTCCTCCCCCCCCCTCGTTCCGCGGTCCCCTCCCACGGCGGCGCCGCCGCCTCGCTCCCTGGCGCTCGCCGCCAGGTGCGGGAGCCGCGCTCGTGGTGGCGGAGGGGGGAGGGGCGACGTGGGGGGAGGGCGCCGGTTCGGGAGGCGGCTGAGGAGCCGCCGTGTTGACGATCGGCTCGCCGCCGGCCCGTTGCACTTCCTGCTCCAGAGCCGCGAGCTCGACGACGCGGATGCCCTGTTCCTCGGACCGCAGCGTGACTCGATCGCGGAAGATGTCGATGGCGAGCACCTTCTCCTGCCCGACCTCGGTCTTCAGGATCTTGCCTTCCTTGGGGAATCGCCGGCGACTCTGCACGTAGAAGTCGTGCTCGTAGTGCAGGCAACACAGCAGGCGCCCGCAGGGTCCGGAGATCTGGATCGGGTTGAGCGATAGATGCTGATCCTTGGCCACCGACAGATTCACCGGCCGCAGCTCGGGGAGCCAGCTGGCGCTGCAATACTCGCGGCCGCAGCGCCCCACGCCGGACAGGCGGCGGGCTTCCTCGCGGGCGCCGATCTGGCGCAGCTCGATCCGGGTCCGGAACACCGCGGCTAGGTCGCGGACCAGGGCCCGGAAATCGACGCGTTGCTCGGCGGTGAAGTACAGCGTGAGCTTGCGACGGTCCCACTGCCACTCGGCGTCGGTGACCTTCATGGCGACCTGATGGTGGCGGACCCGATCGCGGGCGGTGCGCCGGGTTTCTTCTTCGTCGGCGCGCAGCCGGTCGGATTGCTGCAGGTCCTCGCCGGTGGCGCGGCGCACCACGCGGCGCTCTACGGTCTTGGGCACGTCGGACAGCGCGCAGCCGCCGCAGCGGGAGCATTTTTTCAGGGCGTTGTCGCCCAGGGCCGACACGCGCCCCAGGTCCTGGCCCCGCTCCACTTCCACGATGACCGGATCGTGCAGCGCGAGCGGCTCGTCGGAAGACCAGTTGAAGTATTCCAGCCGGTTCCCTTTGAAGCGCACTTCGACGACCGCCGTCACCTCAGCGCTCGCTCAACGCGCCCATCGAGAGATACTTCTCTTCCCGGCGCTTCAGCAGTTTTTCGATCTTGATGCGACGCAGCTCGCGCAGGTGGCGTCGCAACGCCTCGCCCAGCGCCTCGGCCGCCGCCTCCGGATCCGAATGGGCGCCTCCCACCGGCTCGACGATGATCTCGTCGATGACCTTGAGGCGCAGCAGGTCCTGGGCGGTGAGCTTCAACGCTTCCGCCGCCCGCTCGCGCTGGCTCGCGTCCCGCCACAGAATCGCGGCGCAGCCCTCGGGGGTGATCACCGAATACACCGAGTTCTCGAGCATCAGCACGCGGTCGGCGAGGCCCACCGCGAGCGCGCCCCCCGACCCGCCTTCCCCGATCACCGCGGCGATGGTGGGCGTCCGCAACGAAGCCATGGTGATCAGGTTGTGGGCGATCGCCTCCGCCTGCCCGCGCTCTTCCGCTTCGAGCCCCGGATAGGCCCCGGGCGTGTCCACCAGCGTGATCACGGGCGCGTGGAACTTGGCCGCCAGCTCCATCAGCCGCAGCGCCTTGCGGTAGCCTTCGGGGTGGGCCATGCCGAAATTGCGCTTCAGGTTTTCCTTGGTATCGCGTCCTTTCTGATGGCCGATCACCATCACCGAAGCGCCGTCCAGCCGGGCCCACCCGCCCACGATCGCGGGATCGTCGCGGAACAGGCGGTCGCCGTGCAGCTCGACGAAATCGCTGAACACGGTGCGGAGGTAGTCGAGGGTGTAGGGCCGGCGGGGGTGGCGCGCCACCTGCACGCGCTGCATTGGGCTCAGGGTGCGATAGATCTCGGCGCGCAGCTCCGCCAATTGCCGTTCAAGCGGCCCGGTATCGGTCGCCTGATCGCCGGCGTTGCGCTTCAGCTCTTCGATCTGCTTCTCGATCTCGAGCAAGGGCCGCTCGAAGTCGAGCGTGTAGGTCGCCATCTAAGACCCTGCTTTCACCAGATGAACGCTGTCGGCGCCCAGGATGCCGCGCAGCGCGCCCAGCAATTCCTCGTCCGGGTCGACCCGCAGGCTCCGGCTCACGAGTCGCGCCGCCCCCCCACCATTCATTCCTTCGCCCTCCCATTCGACAAGCACCGGGGCCGGCCCCGGGTGGGCGGCGCACAACGCCGCCGCCGCCCGGGCCGCATCCGCCTCGCGGCGCGTGGCCGCGCTCCACCGCAACGCCAGCCCGATCTGGCCGCTGGGCTTCAGGTCGTCCAGCGGCCGGGCCGCTTCCACGATGAAGGGCGCTTGCTCCTCGCCCCGATCGCGTTGACTGTAGCTGCCGGTGAGCAGCAGGGCGCGATCCGGCGCGATCACCGTGTTGAGCCGGGACCACGCCTCTGGAAACACCAGCGCTTCCGCCGTGCCGTGAAAGTCCTCGAGCACGAGCCGCGCATACTCGGCCCCGGATTTCTTCGAGACCTGCCGCTTCACGACCGACATCACGGCCCCGATCATCACCTTCTGGTCGCTCCAGGCGCCCAGCGTGGCCGTGGTCCGGGTCCCAAAAAGCTCCACTTCCGTCCGGTACTTGGCGAGGGGGTGCCCGGAGATGAAGAAGCCCAGCACGGCCTTTTCCCGCACTAGGCGGTCGTGCTCGGTCCAGGGGATGACCTCGGGCAGCGGCGCGTCCTGGCGGGTCGTGGGAACCGCCTCACCGAACAGGCCATGCTGCCCGGACAGGCGCTCCTGCTGTCGCACCTGCGCCTCACCGAACGCGTGCTCCAGCGCCGCGACCAGCTGGGCCCGGTGGCCACCCAGCGAATCACACGCCCCGGCGTCGATGAGCGCTTCCAGCACACGCTTGTTACAGAGCCGGAGGTCGATCCGATCGCACAGGTCGACCAGCGAGCGATAGGGGGCCGCTTCCCGTCCCGCGATGATCGAGGCGATCGCTCCCTCTCCGACGTTCTTCACGGCCCCGAGGCCGAATCGAATCCGTTGCTCGCCCAGGACGGTGAACTTGAACCGCGATTCGTTCACGTCCGGCGGCAGCACCTCGAGTCCCAGCTCCCGCGCTTCATTGATGTACGCGACGACGTTGTCGGTGTTGCCGATCTCACTCGAGAGCAGCGCCGCGAGAAACTCGGCCGCGTAGTGCGTCTTGAGCCAGGCGGTCTGGTAGGACAGCAGCGAATAGGCGACCGCGTGGGACTTGTTGAAGCCGTAGCGGCCGAAGGTCTCGATCTGCGCCGCGATATCCTCCACGATGCGCCGGTCGTGGCCGCGCTGCACCGCGCGCTCGACGAACCGCGCCAGCTCTTCTTGGATCAGCTCCTTGATCTTCTTGCCCACCGCCTTGCGCAGCACGTCGGCTTCGGCGAGCGAGTACCCGCCCAGCACGTTCGCGATGCGCATCACCTGCTCCTGATAGGTGATCACACCGTACGTCGGCTCCAGCACCTCCTGCAGCGCCGGGTGGGGGTAGCGCACCGGATCGCGGCCCAGCTTCCGGTTGATGAACACGAGATGCATGCCCGTATCGAGCGGGCCGGGGCGGAGCAGGGCGTTCGCGGCCACGAGGTCGTCGAACCGGTCGCATTTCATCTGCCGCAGGCAGTCGGTGGCCAGTGCCGACTCGAACTGGAACACACCCGCCGTGCGGCCGCTGCGGAGCCGCTGGTAGACGGCCGGATCTTCCCGATCGAGGTGGTCAACGTCGATCGCGACGCCGTGCCGCTCGCGGACCATCTCGACCGTGTCGTGAATGACCGTGAGCGTCCGGAGGCCGAGCAGGTCGATCTTCAGCATGCCGACCTTCTCGAGTCCCACCATGTCGTACTGGGTGATGATCGCGTTGTCGTCCTGTGGGGACACGCAAACGGGGACGTAGTCCGACAGGGGACCGGGAGCGATCACGATCCCGGCGGCGTGGACAGACGCGTGACGGGCCAGCCCCTCGATGCGACTCCCCAGGTCCAGGACCTTGCGCACCCGCTCGTCCTGCTCGGCGAGGCTCTTCAGCTCCGGCACCTTCGTCGCGGCTTCGGCGAGCGTGAGGGAGAACCCGGGACCCGCGGGGATGAATTTCGTGGCGCGGTCCACCTCGCCGATCTCGAGGCGCAGCGTCCGGGCCACGTCCCGGAACGCGGCGCGCGCTTTCATCGTGCCGAACGTGATAATCTGTCCGACGGACTCGCGGCCGTATCGGGCGCGGACGTATTCGATCACCTCGCCGCGCCGCTCGAAGCAGAAATCGAGGTCGATGTCCGGCATCGAGATGCGCTCGGGATTCAGGAAGCGCTCGAAGATCAAATCGAATTCCAGCGGATCGACCTTGGTGATCTGCAGCGCGTAGGCGACCAGCGACCCGGCCGCCGAGCCGCGTCCCGGCCCCACCGGGATGCCGCGGTCGCGCGCCGCTTTCATCAGGTCGTACACGATCAGGAAGTATCCGGCGTAGCCGGTGCGCTGGATGACGTCCAGCTCGAACGTGAGCCGTTCCGCCACCGCCGCCGGGAGCGGGTCGCCGTACCGCTCGCGCGCGCCCAGGTTCGCCAGATGCACCAGAAAATCGTTGTCGCTCGCGAATTCCCCAGGCCGGGGATACTGCGGCAGGAAGTAGCGCTTTTCGAAGTCGAATTCGCACAGCTCGGCGACCCGGGCCGTCTCCGCCAGCGCGTCGGGCCGGTCCGGGAACACCGCCTTCATTTCCTTTTCCGACTTGACGTAGCTCTCCTGCCCGAAGAAGCGGAACCGTTTGGGGTCGTCGAGGTCTTTCCCGGTGCCGATCGCCAACAGCACATCGTGGGCCTCGGCGTCTTCCTTCTTTAAGTAGTGGGCGTCGTTCGTCGCCACGACGGGGATGCCGAGCTCCTGGGCCAACTTGAACATGCCTTCGGTGACGAGCTTCTCCTCCTCGAGACCGTGATTCTGGACCTCGAGCCAGAATCCGTCCGGTCCGAACAGGCGCGCGAAGTACTCGGCGCTGGCCTTGGCCGCCTCGTATTGCCCCTGCCGCAGGTACAACGCCACCTCCCCCGACAGGCAGGCGGCGAGGCACACCAATCCTTCTTTATGGATTTCCAGCACTTCGCGATCGATCCGCGGCCGGCGGTAGAACCCCTCGAGGAAGGCGATCGAGGTCAGCTTGACCAGGTTGCGGTATCCCGCGCGGTTCTTGGCCAGCAGCACGAGATGCGAGTACGGGCCGGGCGCGTCCGCCGGCTTTTCTCGCGCGTGGCGGCTGCCGAAGGCGAGATAGGCTTCGAACCCCAGGATCGGCCTGATGTGCCGGGCTTTCGCTTCTTCGTAGAAGGTCCAAGCGCCGTGCAGGTTGCCGTGGTCGGTGATGGCGAGCGAATCCATGCCGAGCGTCGAAACCCGGTCCAGGAGATCCGGGATCCGGTTCGCACCGTCGAGCAGGGAATATTCGCTATGCGTGTGGAGATGGACGAACGTCATCGGGCAGACCGCAAGGTGAGGGGAAGATACCGGCACGGTTTTGCATTGTCAAAACCCTTCGCCGGGTCGAGATTCTTCCAACCATGCGGACCCTTGGCGCACTGTTGGTGCTCGCCGTCGCGCTGGCGCTGTTGCACCACGCGAGCGCTGGCGCGCCGCTCGCGGCGCGTGCCACGCTGGGGATCGGGACGCTGGTGGTGACCGCGGAGCTGTTCGGCCGATTGATCGCGCGCTGGAATTGGCCGCGCGTCTCAGGATACCTCGCGGCCGGAATCCTGCTCGGGCCGCAGTCCCTCGGTTTCGTGCGACCGGACGAAGCGGCCACTCTGGGCGTGCTCGGCGATGCCGGCATCGCCCTCTTCGCGCTGCGCGCGGGCCTGGCCGTCGGCGGGGGAAGCCCAGCCGCTCCCGGTCGCTCCAGGTATCTCACGGCCTCCGTCGTCGTCCCGTTCGCGTTCACGGCCGGCGCGGTGTACGCGCTCCATCTCTGGTTTCCGCTCACGGTGCACCAGCCGCAGGGGGACGCGGTCGTCGTCGCTCTGGCGCTCGGTGCCGTCACCGTCGTCGCCGCGCCTTCTGTGACCTGGGTGGCGCTCCAGGACACTCCGAACGGCACGGCGGGAGGTGACCTGCTCTGGCTCCATGCGACCCGGGATTTCGTCGCCATCCCGCTGTTCGCGGTCACCATTCTCGCGGCGCGGTTTCTCGCGAGCGCCGGCGCGTTGCAGCCGGCGGCCTTCTGGGCGCCGCTCGGCTCGCTGGCCGTCTCCGTCGTCGCGGGCGGCCTCCTGGCCCTGCTCGTGAGCCGCTTCGGGATGTCCCTCGCTGTGCCGCCCGGAGCGATCTGGCTGATCGTGGCGTTCGGGGCCGCCGTGGCCGGCCTCGCCGGTCACGCCGAAGCAACCCTGACGGCCTTGGTCGCGGGACTGGCGTTGGCCTGGCGTGATGCCCCGGGCGCAGACTCGCTCCGGCGCCACTTCGATGCGAGAGGCGTGGCACTGGCCGGCGTCGGGTTTGCCCTGGTGGGCGTCGGGTTCGACCTCTCGGCCCTGGGGGCGCTCTGGCCGTGGATCCTGCTGCTCGTTGCGGTGCGGGCGGCGGGATTGTACTGGGGTGGCCGATGGACCGCTCGAGAGGGACTGGTGACGGATGTCCTTGCGGGTCGAGGGTGGTTGGGGCTTATCTCGCAGGCGGGAGTCGGCCTGTTGCTGGCGGCAGCGGGGCGTCGGGCCTTTCCCGAATGGGGGGTATCATTCGAGGCGCTGGTGGTCGCAATGGTGGCGGTGAATGCGACGATCGGTCCCATGTGCCTGCGTTGGGGTCTGGCCCAACGCCCCAGTTCCCTGGAAGGAGTCTCCGGTGCGGCTTAGTCCGAAAACCCTTGGAGTCATCGCGCCCGCCCTGGGCGCCGTATTGGTTGCGTGCGACGGAGGAGGTGGTGGCACCCCGCCAACGGCCCAATGCAAGACGGCGGGCGCCCAGTCGGTGACGCTCACGGTGGGCGCCTATCAGGCTCTCCCGCCCGTTGCCAACGCGGGCTGCTTGACCTTCCCGGGTAACGCGTCGGTCACCGACTCGGCGATCTATCTCCTGGCGGCACAGCTGGCGACCGATGTGGAGGGCGGCCAGACCGCTTTCATTTTGGATGGGGATACGCTCCATGCGGGCGCCGCCGCCGTGGCGTCCGCGGCCGCGCCGGTTCAGGCCAGCGACCTGGGGCTTCGGTTCCACGACTTCCTACGCCGCCAGGAGCGGTCCCATTGGAGCGACCTCACCCTCGCCGCGCCGTCGGCCGCTGCGCCGCCCGGCCTGGCGGGCCGGATGCCGCCCCCCAATGTCGGAGACCCGCGCACCTTCAGCGTCTGCGCCAAGCTGAATTGCTCGACCTTTCAATCGGTGAATGCCACCGCCAAGACCGTCAACGGCCATCTCGCGCTTTACGTCGACAACAACGCGCCGGCGAGCGGCCTGTCTCAGGCGGACTACGATTCGCTGGGCGCGCTGTTCGACACGCGCCTCTACGCGCTCGATACGACCGCCTTCGGACGCGAATCCGACATCGATGGCAACACCGTCGTGGCGGTGCTGATGACCAACGTGGTGAACAAGCTCGTCACCAAGTCGGCGTGCAACACTTCCGGATTCGTGGCCGGATTCTTCTTCGGCGCCGATATCGATCCCGCGTTTTCCAGCGATCCACGCTTCAATCACGGCGAGGTTTTCTATTCCGTCGTGGCGGACCCGGACAGCACGCTCTCATGCGCGCATAGCGTCAGCCAGGTCAAGCGGCTGGTGCCGGTGACCTTCGTCCACGAGTTCCAGCACATGATCAGCTACAACCAGCACGTCCTGGTGCGCAGCGGCAATCCGCAGGTCACGTGGCTCGACGAAGGGCTGTCCCATTTCGCCGAGGAGCTGGGCGGTCGCAGTTTCCTCCCCGGCGACCAGACCTCGTTCTCCAATTACGTGATCGGCGATCTGTTCAACGCGTACACCTACCTCGACTCCTCGGCCACGCATTTCCTGGCCTTTTCGAGCGGGATCGGCTCGCTGGCGGAGCGCGGTGCGGCCTGGCTGTTCGTGCGCTACCTGGCCGATCAATACGCGAGCGACACGTCGTTCGCGGCGATCGCCGCGTTCACCCGCTCGCTCGAATTGACCAGCCTGGTGGGGGGACCGGATATCACCAACGCCACGGGCCAACCGATCGCGACGCTGCTCGAGCGGTGGGTGCTCGCCAACTACGTCTCGGATCTCCCCGGCTTCTCGGCGCCGCCGGAGCTGCAGTACGTGTCCTGGCATTTTCGCGTCACGTACGCGTCGCTCAATTCGCAGCGGCCGACGATATTCCCCAAGCCGTTTCCGTTGACTCCTCCCGTGTCCCCCGGCAAGGCGGTCTCGCTCTCGGGGACCTTGCACGCCGGATCAGCGAACTATGCGATCGCGACGCAGCCGCCCTCGGGCCCCGGCTTCACGTTGTTGTTCTCCGGCCCCGCTGGCGCCGCGTTGCCCGCGGCTGCGCGCCTGAACGTGATCCGGATCAGATAAGCCGTGAGGCGTCTCGGGGGGGGGGAGTCGTCGAGTGAAGGCGTCGAGAGACGGCGTGACGAATTCTCTCGACGCTTTTGTTTGACGCTTCTCCTCGGCGTTTTTCTGTTTTCCAGCCTCGTCGCCCAGTCCGGTGGCAGTGTCGTGGCGTCGTTGCCCGGCTCCACCCGTTCGGCGGCTCTGGGCGGCGCCGGAGCGGCCTTGATCGGAGACGCCGGCGCTCTGTTCGCGAATCCGGCGGGGATCGCCGCCGTGCACCACATCGCCGTCGAGGGATCCTTCGAGCCGTATCTCGCCGGCACCAGCTACAGCACCGGCGCCGTGGCCATCCGGGCGGGACGGCTGGCCTGGGGGTTCGGCGTGCAGGCGCTCGATTACGGGTCCGAGCCGATCGTCGTGCCCGATCCGGCCAGCGGCAACCGTCGGGGCATGCCGACCGGCGGCTCGTTCACGGCGGGGGACGTGATCGCCACGACCGCGTTCGTGTACCGGCGCGGGCTCATCGCGGCCGGGGTGTCCGGCAAGTACGCGCGCCAGCAGATCGGCAGCTGGGCCGCCGACGCGTGGGCCGGCGACGTAGGCCTCGCCATCGCCGTGTTCGACATCCTGGCCCTGGGGGCGAGTGTGCAGAATCTCGGCGGAGATTTCGGCACGCCCGATGGCGCGCGCCTGCCACGCCGCACCCGGGTCGGATTCACGACGAACTATGTCGACCCCGAAGGCACCTACCGGCTGCTGACCACGACGGAGGGAGTGTGGACGACGGGTGAGCGGGCCGAGCTGGCGTTGGGCGCGGAAGGCGGCGTCGTGACGCGGGGGCTGGGGATCGTCGGGCGCCTGGGATTCGTGACACGGTCCCCGACCAGCGACGCCTCCCGCTGGACGTTTGGCGCGGGCGTCGAGCTGCGCCGTTTGCATCTGGACTACGCCTACCAGAGCTTCGATCTGCTGGGCGGGGGCATGCATCGTCTCGGTCTGCGGTGGACGCCCTGATGGAAGAACGCCATCGCCCCCGGTGGGGCCGCATCCTGCGCCGCATCGTGGCCGGGTTCGCGATGGGGATCCCGGCGTTCTTCGTCTTCATGCTGATCGTGTCGGCGGATGCCCGGTATCTGGCGCGCGCCGGTGTGGAGGAGGCGCGGATTCTCCTGAAGCGCCACGCCATCGCGAAACTGATTGCGGACTCCACTGTTCCGGAGGCGCTGCGGCAACGGCTCCGGCTGGTTCAGTCGGCCCGGACGTACGCCGCGGATTCGTTGCATCTCGTCGTTGGCGAGACGTACACAAGCTATGTCAACGTGGGCCGGGATACCCTGCTGCTCGTCTTGTCCGGTGCGTGGCGTGACAAGCTGCGGGCCTATACCTGGACCTATCCCATCGTCGGCGTGGTGCCCTACAAGGGCTTTTTCAGCTCCTCGCGCGCCCGCGAGGCCGCCGGCGACCTGGAACAGCAGGGCTACGACTCGTATCTGCGTCCCGCGGGAGCGTTCTCGACGCTCGGCTACTTCTCGGACCCGTTGTTCTCCACGGCGGTCGACCGCGACACGATGGAGCTGGTGGCGACGGTGATTCATGAGCTGGCCCACAACACCCTGTACGTGAAGAGCCAGACCTCGTTCAACGAGAGCTTCGCGAGCTTCGTGGGGTACCGCGGCGCCGAGGCGTTCTTTCGCTCGCGCGGTGATTCGGCCGACGGGCGCCGCGCGGCAGCGCGCTGGGGGGATGAGCGAACCCTCGACGTCTTCTGGGCGGAGCTCGCCCGCCGTCTCGATTCCGCCTATGCCGACGTGAGATCCCCGGTGGGACTGCAGGAGGCGCGGACCAACCTCTTTGCCTGGGCCCGGGAACAGCTGACCGGTCCGGTGGGGCAATCGCTCGAGACCTACGACTGGCGCTATTTCGCTCAGGCGCCGCTCAACAACGCGGTGGTCATCGCCCAGCGGATCTACCGCCAGAACCTCAATCTGTTCGACGAGCTGTACGCGGAGAACGGCGGCAGTGTGCCGGAGACCGTCCGCGCGATCCAGCTGCGGGTCTTCACCCAGCCGGATGGGGATCCCTACCGCGCGTTGTATTCACGCCCGGGGGCGCCGGGGAGTTAGTCGAACCGGAGCCGGCGCTGGGCGAGGCGGGAGGCTGGATGCTCCACCTCCGCCAGCGCGTGCGCCACACCGGGAATGGCGCTCATCCGGACGCCACCTTCCGTCAGGACCCCCACGACATCGGCAAGGACGCCCTGGGCCGTCTCGAGCGGATGCTCGATGGTGAGCACGATGCCCGTGCCGCGCTGGGCGATCTCGGCCGCCAGCTCGCTCCACCCCGTATCGGCCGGGAGGGGCCGCAGCGCGGCCAGGAGCGGGACGGCGCGCGCGTCGAATTTCGCGCGAGTGACCACCGGGGCGTCGATCAGGTCCGACAGCGTATTCCAGATCGGCAGCGTCGGGCCGACCGGCACGAGCTGCCCGAAGCGCCAGCCGCGATCCTGGGTCAGCTCGGCGAACGCGCGGATCAGGGCCTCATCGCCCGGAGCGACGGGCCCCGGCCGCGGAGCGAGCACGATGCCGCCCGTTTCGGCGAACCAGCGCTCGGCGGGCAGCAAGTCGTCCGGCTTGCGCGGCGCGTACGACGCGGAGCGGCGCGTGACCCGGATCTCGTGCTCGGCGGTCACCCGTTGCTCGTCGTGCTCGGCCGCTTGCGCCGCGCCCTCGAAGGCGACTTCCGCCGCGACGTAGCGTCCCCCGTCCCGCAGCACACGGCCGCGCAGCTTCAGCGTTTCCGTGTGCGGCTCCAGCGCGAACGCGCGATCCAGCGCCAGCAGCGCGCGGTTGCGGTCGCCCAGGCGATAGGCGGCCACGCCGAGCTCGTGCCAGACCAGACCGAGGTCCGGGTCGGCTTCGACGGCCCGTTCGAGGACGGTGAGCGCTTCCTGAAAGCGGCCCAGCTCGATCAGGGCGGCGCCCGTGAGCGCCAGCGCGAACGCGGAGTCGGTGAACTGCGCCTGCGCGGCCTGGGCCACGTTCAGGGCTGCTTCGGCGCGACCGCCGCTGCGCAGCAGCTCGAAGTACTCCGCCCAGCAGGGCTTCCAGTCCGGATGCAGCGTCAGGAGATCCCGATACGCGATCTCCGCCTCATCCGTCCGTCCCTCGCGCACCAGATAGCGCGCGCGCGCCATCGCGCGGTCGCTCGGGGCGTCGGGAAACAAATCGAACGAGGCCGTCGTACGCATGGCCGCTAATCTATCACCACCCATCGCGCTGGCTAGCGACACCATGGGGACACTAGATTGTCGCACATGGATCAACCCCGCTTGTTGAACGAGCTGTCCGAATTCCTCCGCATCCCATCCATTTCGACGTTGCCCGCCCACGACGCGGATTGTCGCCGGGCCGCCGAATGGGTCGCGCGCGATCTACGGCGGCTGGGATGCCGCGACGTGGAATTCCTGGGAAGCGAGACCCATCCCGTGGTGTGGGGGGTGGGACCGGAAGTCCCGGGCGCGCCCACGCTGCTGGTGTACGGACATTACGACGTGCAGCCGCCCGATCCTATCAATGAATGGACGACGCCGCCCTTCGAACCCACGATCCGCGACGGCCGGATCTACGCGCGCGGCGCGGCGGACGACAAAGGGCAGGTGTTTTGCATGCTGCGCGCCATCGAAGCCGCCGGACGTCCGTCGGTCAATTATCGCTTTCTCATCGAGGGCGAAGAAGAATTCGGGTCCAAGACGTTGTTCGATCTGTTGCGACGCGAGCCGGAGCGCACCAAGGCGGATGTCGCGCTCGTCGCGGACATGGCGTATCTGGCGCCGGGCTGGCCGGCCGTCTACACGACCCTGCGCGGCATGTGTTACGTCGAGATCACCGTCCGCACCGCCAAATCGGATTTGCACTCCGGGGAATTCGGCGGCGCGGCACCGAACGCCCACGAAGAGCTGGTCCATCTGTTGAGCCGGCTCAAGACCGCCGACGGCAAGATTCACGTCCCGGGGCTCTACTCCGCGGTCAAGCCACCCACCAAAGCGGAACGCGCGGCGTGGAAGAAGCTGCCGTTTCGGGAACAGGATTTCCTCAAACGCCGGGTGCAGGCGAAAGCCCTGACCGGCCTGAAACATCGGTCCGTATTGGAGCGGCTGTGGGCGCTGCCGACCTTCGAGATCCACGGCATTCTCGGCGGAT
>Ga0075424_100003004_pt1 | contig 15674 bp, 13 predicted proteins | sample SoiMethybrSBSTD3_FD_75301 | JGI IMG/M metagenome (GOLD analysis project Ga0075424, IMG submission 75301) | Bulk soil microbial communities from a Populus tree surrounding site in Tennessee, USA - Soil MetaG P. TD hybrid SBSTD3 | ecosystem: Environmental > Terrestrial > Soil > Tree plantation...
ACGGCCTCAAGATGGCCTGCGGCGAGAACCCGAAGCGCGTGTACGGCGACAACGACCAGTTTCCGTCGACGCGCATGGGCAACGTCGCGGGCTACCGCCAGGCCTTCGCCGACGCGAAGGATTACATGGAGGACTGGAAGGAGTACGACGCCGAAGTCGCGAAGTACGAGAAGGAAAAGGCGGACGGCGACAAGGATGCCGTCGCGCCGAAGCCGCCGAAGCGCGACCTCAAGCTCGAGACGCTCGCCGAGGTGATGCGCGGGCACATCCTCGTTCACAACCACTGCTATCGCGCCGACGAGATGGCGACGATGCTCGACATCGCGCAGGAATTCGGCTTCAAGATCTCGGCCTTTCACCACGGCGTCGAGGCCTACAAGCTCGCCGACCGTCTCGCGAAGGAAGGCGTCTGCGGCGCGCTCTGGGCGGACTGGTGGGGCTTCAAGATGGAGGCCTACGACGGCATCCAGGAGAACATCGCAATCGTGGACCATCCCGAGGGCGGCTGCGCGATCGTGCACTCGGACTCCGAGGAAGGCATCCAGCGTCTCAACCAGGAGGCGGCGAAAGCGATGGCGCGCGGCGTCCGCGCGGGCTTCGACATCCCGCCCGAGCGCGCGATTCGCTGGATCACGGCCAATCCGGCGAAGGCACTCGGAATCCTCGACCAGACAGGCACGCTCGAGGCCGGGAAGATGGGAGACGTCGTGATCTGGAACAGCACGCCGTTCTCCGTCTATGCCCTCGCCGACGAGGTGTTCGTGGACGGCGTCATGCTCTACGACCGCGCGCACCCCGCGGCGAAGCCGCGCTCGGATTTCTCGCTGTGAGGAAACTCCTCCTCATCGCCGCGGTGCTCGCGCTCGCACCCGCGCTCGCGTCGGCGCAGGACATCCTCATCCGCGGCGCGCGCGTGCATACGGCGGGGAGCGCCGGCACGCTCGAGAACGCGGACGTGCTCGTCTCGAACGGCAGGATCGCAGGCGTCGGCAAGGGCCTGGCTGCGCCCGCGGGAGCGATCGTCGTCGAGGCGAACGGGCGCCCGGTCACACCCGGGCTGTTCGGAGGGCTCACGCAGATCGGCCTCGAGGAAGTCAGCCAGGAAGAGTCGACAGCCGACGCCGAGCTGAAGCTCGAGGCGCCCGCGTGGCAGCACATGTGGAGGCCGGAGTTCGACGTGACGCCAGCGTTTAACGCGCGCTCGATCCTGCTGCCGGTGGCGCGCATCGAGGGCGTGACCTGGGGCATGCTCGCGCCGCATCCGGCCGACAGCCTCGTCATCGGACAAGGCTCTGCCGTGACGCTCGATGGCCGCTTCGATGCCGCGCTCGACGGCAGCCGCACCCTCTACGTGAATTGGGGCAGCAAGGCGCACGATGCCTCAGGCGGCAGCCGTGCAGCCCAGTACATGCTCTTCGACCAGGCGATCCGCGAGGTCCGCGAGCCCGGTGGTTCGGGCAGCGCGGCACTGTTGATGCCGGAAGGGCGTGCGGCACTCAAGGCTTACCTTGCGGGCGGGCGCGTCGTGTTCTTCGTCGAGCGCGCGTCGGATATCCGCCAGGTCGTGCGCTACGCACTGAAGAACGGCGTGAAGCCTGTCATAGCGGGCGGCGCCGAGGCCTGGCTTGTCGCGGACGAGCTCGCGGCCGCCAAAATCCCGGTCGTGCTCGACGCGCTCCAGGACCTGCCATCCGACTTTGACCGGCTCGGTTCCCGGCTCGACAACGCCAAGCTCCTGCACGACGCGGGCGTACCGATCGCATTCACCTGGGACGAGAGCTACAACGTGCGCAAGAACCGCCAGCTCGCCGGCAACGCCGTCGCGCATGGCCTCCCCTGGGAGGCGGCGCTCGCGGCCATCACCTCGGGCCCGGCCGACATCTTCGGCATCGGCGGCGCACATGGCCGGATCGAGAAGGGCCAGTCCGCCGACCTCGTCCTCTGGAGCGGCGATCCACTCGAGGTGACGACGGTCGCGGAGCAGGTCTGGATCGCGGGCAACCCGGTCGCGATGCAATCGCGGCAGACGGAGCTGCGCGACCGCTATCTCGAGCGCCTCAAGTCGGGCGCCACGCGCTGACGTGGCCTCGCTCACCATCTACCACAACCCGAAGTGCAGCAAGAGCCGCGAGACGCTCGCGCTGCTCCGGGCGCGCGGCGCGAAGCCGCGCATCATCGAGTACCTGAAAACGCCGCCCACGGCGGCGGAGCTCAAGTCCATCGTCGCCAAGCTCGGAATCCGCCCCGAAGAGCTGGTCCGCAAGGGCGAGGACATCTTCAAGTCGAAATATGCCGGACGGAACCTGTCTGACGCCGAATGGATCGAAGCGATGGTCGCGAATCCGATCCTCATTGAGCGGCCGATCGTCGTTGCGGGGCGAAAGGCCGTCATCGGCCGTCCGCCCGAGCGCGTGCTCTCCATTGTGGAGACCTGAACCGCGCGTATTGCTTGCGGGCGGGGGCCGACCTGTACCAAGGGGCAGGATTGCGGGACAGATTTTCCCGCGACCGACAAATTAATATCCTGGAATGAATACCAGGACTTGCGCCGCCCTCATTCTCGCTGCGCTACCGCCACTGGCGGCCGCGCAGACCGCGCCCACGGACGGCCGTTCGGTCGAACAGCGCCAGCAGGACCTCGAAAAACGCGTCGCCGAACAGGACGCTCGCATCGAGGAGCTCGAGCGCATGTTGCAGGAAGCGCTCGGCACCAAGGCTGCCCCGGGCGCCGCACCCGCGGTGCCGGCCGCACCACCGGCGGCGCCTCCCGTGTCGCCGCCTGCCGGTTCGGCGACCGCGCTGGAGACGACTGCCGTGCCAGCTGCAACCGTCATGAAGCCCGCCGAGAACCCGGGGCCCGAGTACATCGGCAACCTGGGGTTCAAGATCTACGAGAGCGACAAGGGCCAGATCTACATGCGGCTCTTCAGTTACGCGCGCTACCTGAACCAGAAGGGACTCGACCCGACGTACACGGACTCCTTCGGCACGGTGAAGACCGTGCCGTTGCGGCAGGATTTCCAGCTCCAGAAATTCTTCCTGCCGTTCTCGGGCTGGTTCCTCGATCCCAAGTTCCGCTACTACCTGTACGTCTGGTCGGCGAACACCGCGCAGGGCGACCCGGCGCAGGTCGTCGGCGCCGGCAACTTGAGCTGGGTGTTCAATAAGTACGCGACGCTTGGCATGGGCATCACGTCGCTGCCGGGCGTGCGCAGCACCGAGGGCCAGTTCCCGTATTGGCTCGGCGTCGACGACCGCATGACCGCGGACGAGTTCATGCGTCCGTCCTATTCGACCGGCGTGTGGCTCAAGGGCTCGATCGTGCCGGGGCTCAATTACATGGGCATGCTGGCGACGAACATGAGCATCCTCGGCGTCAGCGCCTCGCAGATCGACAACAAGATCGACACCTATTCGCTGATGTTGAACTGGTTGCCGACGACGAAGGAATTCGGACCGATCGGTGCGTTCGGCGACTTCGAAAACCACCAGGAAGTGGCGACCCGCATCGGTATCCACTACACGCACAGCACCGAGAACAGCCAGGAGCAGCCGGGCAGCGAGACCATCGAGAACACGCAGATTCGACTGACCGACGGCAATCAGATCTTCACGCCCGACTTGTTCGGTCCGGGCATCCAGGTCGAGGACGTGCAGTACCAGATGGCGAGCCTCGACGCTGGCGTCAAGTATCGCGGCTACGCACTCGAGGCGGAGTACTATTGGCGTCACCTCAGCGACTTCCGCGGGCCGGGCGTCACGCCGGGCCTCATCGACGACATCGACGACACCGGCTACCAGGTACAGGCCTCGGCGATGCTGGTGCCGAAGCTGTTCCAGGTCTATGCCGGTTACTCCGAGATCGCGGGTATCTACGGCGACTCGAGCGAGTTGCGCGGCGGGTTCAACTATTTCCCGCAGCGCATGCGCGGCATTCGCGTCAATGGCGAATACCTGCGCCTCGACGACATCCCGGTCGGCTACACGGCCGTTCCCTACCCCGTCGGCGGCAACGGCGATGTCTTCCACCTGAACTTCGAGCTGAACTTCTGACGGCCTGATATCGCCGCCCGGTCGTGCCGGGCGTTACAGTACGGACTTGAGACCCGCACGGCACCTGCGCCCGACCGTGGCGCCGAATCTCACGCGCGGCTTCTTCGGGGTCTTCCGGTTCAGCCGGCAGGCGCTCGAACTCGTCTGGACGACGAACCGCTCGCTCAGCATCGCGCTCGGTCTCCTGACCTTGACCGCCGGCATCCTTCCGGCGGCGGTTGCTTACGTCGGCGCACTCATTGTCGACGCGGTCGTCGCCGCCATCCGCGCGGGAGCCGACGAGCATGCGGCGCTGACGCGTCATGCGCTCGTGCTCGTCGGCTGCGAAGGCCTCCTCGTCGCTGCGCTCGCCGGCGTGCAGCGCGGCATCTCGTTCTGCCAGTCCCTGTTCCGCGCCCAGCTCGGCCAGCGGGTCAACGCCATGATCCTGGAGAAGGCGCTGACGCTCGAGCTCGCGCACTTCGAGGACTCGGACTTCTACGACAAGCTGACGCGCGCGCGGCGCGAGGCCTCGAGCCGGCCGCTGTCGCTCGTCATGCGCACCTTCGGGCTCGCCCAGAACGGCGTCTCGCTCGTGAGCTACGGGACGCTGCTCGCGCATTTCTCGCCCTGGGCCGTCGCCGTGCTCGTGCTCGCGGGACTGCCCTCGTTCCTCGCGGAGGCGCGCTTCTCCGGCGCGGCCTTCCGACTCTTCCTCTGGCGCTCGCCCGAGACGCGCATGCAGCTCTACCTCGAGACGGTGCTCGCGCGCGAGGACCACGCCAAGGAGGTGAAGCTCTTCGGCGTCGGGCCGCTCTTCCTCGAGCGCTACCGCGACATCTTCCGCAAGCTCTACAAGGAGGACCGCGACCTGTCGATCCGGCGGGACACCTGGGGCTTCCTGCTCGGGCTGATCGCGACCGCGACGCTCTACGGGGCCTACCTGTGGGTCGCGCTCACGACGATCGCCGGCCGCATCACACTCGGCCAGATGACGATGTACGTGATGCTGTTCCGCCAGGGGCAGTCCGCGGTGTCGGCGAGCCTCGCTGCGATCGGCGGCATGTACGAGGACAATCTCTACCTCGCGACGCTCTACGACTACCTCGACACGCCGGTGGACGCGCCGCCGGGAAAGACTTCCCGCGGGCCCAAGCCCGAGGACGGCATCCGATTCGAGCATGTGGGCTTCTCGTATCCCGGCTCTGAGAAGCCGGTGCTCGTCGACGTCAGCCTGCACCTGCCGCCGGGCTCGTCGCTCGCGCTTGTCGGCGAGAACGGCTCGGGCAAGACGACGCTGATCAAGCTCCTCACGCGGCTCTACCGGCCGACGAGCGGGCGCATCACGCTCGACGGCCTCGACCTCGGCGAATGGGAAGAGTCGGCGCTGCGCCAGCGCATCGGCGTCATCTTCCAGGATTTCGTGCGCTACCAGCTGATCGTCGGCGAGAACATCGGCTCGGGCGACGTGCGACACCTCGAGGACGAGTCGCGCTGGCACGACGCCGCCGAGAAAGGCATGGCCGCCCCAGTCGTCGAGGGACTGCCCGAGAAGTATCACACGCCTCTCGGCAAGTGGTTCAACCAGGGCCGCGACCTGTCCGGCGGCGAGTGGCAAAAGATCGCGCTGTCGCGCGCCTTCATGCGCACGGATGCCGACATTCTCGTGCTGGACGAGCCGACGGCGGCCATGGACGCGGCCGCCGAGGCGACGGTGTACGAGCACTTCCGGACGCTGACCAGGGGCAAGTCCGCGATCCTGATCTCGCACCGCTTCTCTACGGTGCGCATGGCCGACCAGATCGTCGTGCTGCAGGAAGGCCGGATCATCGAGCGCGGCAGCCATGAGGCGCTCATCGCCGCCAACGGCCACTATGCCCAGCTGTTCCGCCTCCAGGCGCGCGGCTACCTCTAGGGGACTGTCACCTTTGCCCGCTTTGGCGCAAAGGGGACTGTCCCCTCCCGATCAAGACCTCCACACGTCACTGAATACACGCATGAGGTTCTTGCCAAGGAGTTTTTCGATGCGCGCATCGGAGTGCCCGCGCGAGGACAGCATGCCCGTGAGCGTCTCGAAGCGGCGCGGCGTATTGAGCTCGTTCGCAAAGAGATAGCCGGTTTCCGTCTCGCCCGGCGCGCTGATGCCGGCCGCGCGCCGCCGCTGCACGTTTTCCAGGAAAATTTTCTTGAACTCGTCGTTCACGACTTCTGCCGAAACGCTGCCGTCCGTCCCGATCGAGACATGGTCCTCGCCCGCAACGTCGATCATGTGCTCGAGATGGCGGATGACGTCGGCCGCGGTAGGCTGCTTGCCTTCGCTGAGGAACGGCATGAAGTAGATGCCCGAGACGCCGCCCTTCTCCGCCACCGCGCGCAGCTCGGCATCCGTCCGATTGCGCGGGTGGTCGTTGAGCGCGGCGCTGCCGGTATGCGTGAACGCAACGGGCTTCTTCGAGGCATTGATGGCATCCGCCGCCGTCTGCCTGCCGCAGTGGCTGAGGTCGACGAGGATACCGAGCTCGTTCATTTTCGCGACCGCCTCGACGCCGGCCTTGCTGAGTCCCGCGTTGGCGGGCTCGAGGCATCCGTCTCCCAGGAGGTTTCGCCGGTTGTACGTCACCTGGACGATGCGAATGCCGAGCCGGTACAGCTCGTCGAGCCGCGACAGGTCTGTTTCGAAGGCGACCGCGTCCTGGAAGCCGTAGACGACCCCGCAGCGGCCCGCCTGCTTGGCCGCCGCGATATCCGCCGCGCGACGGACGCGCATGAAGGCGTCGGGGTGCTTGTCGATTTCGCTCTCGTAGTAGCCGATGCCGATCACGGCCTCCGTGAAGGCGGAATCCGGCGGCGTCGAGCCCACCGGCGAGATCGTCGTGTGAACGCAGGTGACGCCGGAATTGCGGACGTCCTGGACGTAGGCGTCGGTGAGCGGCGCGCCCGGGGGACTCTTGGAATTGCCGAATCCGCCCAGGCCATCGATGACGATCGCGTTCCGGTACACCTCGGCGACGGATGCATCGGCCCGGCGGTTGAGCGCGAGCGAGATGGCGGCCGCGGCGCTTCCCGCGACGAAACTCCGGCGAGACAGGCGCGTCATGTCGTTCTCCCTCTTGAGCGACCGCGCCAGTCTGCCACAGCGACCCGCCCGCCCCTACAATGCCGCAATGCCCGAAAAGTCCGCATTGGTCACCGGCGCGAGTTCCGGCATCGGCGCCGCGATCGCCCGGCGCCTCGCCCGGGATGGCTATCGCGTGATGGCGGCGGGCCGCGACGCCGGCCGGACGCAAGCGATCGCTGCGGAGTCCGATCGAATCCAGGCATGGGTCGGCGAGCTCGCCACGTCTGCCGACTGCACTCGCCTGGTTGCGGACTGTGCGAAAGCTTTCGACGGCCTCGACGTGCTCGTCAACAACGCCGGCATCTATGCGCCGGGGACGGCTGAGGAGACGTCCGACCGGATCTGGCAGGAAACGATGGCGGTTAATCTCAGCGTGCCGTTTTACCTCTGCCGCGCCGCGCTGCCGCTGCTGCGCGCACGCAAGGGCGCAATCGTGAACATCGCGTCCAACTGGGGTCTCGGCGCAGGAAAGAAAGCGGTAGCCTATTGCGCCAGCAAGGGCGGACTCGTGCTGCTGAGCAAGGCGCTCACGGTTGACCACGCGGCCGAAGGCATCCGGATCAACGCGATCTGCCCAGGCGACGTCGACACGCCGATGCTGTTCCGTGACTCGATGGCCCGCGGACTCGACCGCGAAGCGGTCTTGCGGGAATCTGCCGCGTCGACCCGCAGCGGCCGGGTGACGACGCCCGAGGAGGTCGCCGGACTGGTCGCCTACCTCGCATCGCCCGAGGCGGCACAGGTCAACGGCGAAACGATCGTCATGGACGGCGGCAGCATGGCCGGCGCCGGATCCTGACCCGTCCACTCGCCGGCGACCAGACGTTGATTTCGACCGCCGCAATCTGATTCGGCGTCAGGTATGCTCCCTGCAACCATGGACAGAAGGCGCTTCTTCCTGCAGGCGTCCGGCACCATGGCTGCGGCCATGTTGCTGCCTGGACGCGGCTCTGCGGCCGATCCCGCGCTGGCTGCCGGCGCCGTGGCGTCGGAGGTGATGGACGCGCTTCCGGGCAAGCGGCCCCTCATCAAGCGATCTTTCCGGCCGCCGAACTACGAGACGCCGCTCGCGCTCCTGCGCGAGCCCCTGACGCCGAACGACGCGTTCTACGTGCGCTGGCACATGGGTGTGCCCGATGTCGCGTCGGGCGACTGGCGCCTGCGCGTTGCCGGGCCCGCAGCCCACGCGCCCCGCGAGTTCTCCCTGGCCGACCTGCGCAAGTTCAAGACTCATGAAATCGTCGCCATCAACCAGTGCTCCGGCAACCGTCGCGGGCTCTTCGATCCGCATGTGCCCGGCGTGCAATGGAGTTACGGCGCAATGGGCAATGCGGCCTGGCGCGGAGTGCGCCTGAAAGATGTCCTGGACGCCGTAGGCATCGCGGGCAGCGCCGTGGAAATCCTGGCCAACGGCGCGGATTCTCCGACGCTGACCGGGCCGGATTTTGCCAAGAGCCTGCCGATTGCCAAGGCGCTCGACGCCGACACCTTGATCGCATTGGAGATGAACGGCGAGCCGCTGTCACGCTGGCACGGCCATCCCGCGCGGCTCGTCGTGCCCGGGTGGACAGCGACCTACTGGGTCAAGTGCGTCACCGAGCTTTCAATCCTCGACAAGCCCTTCGACGGCTTCTGGATGAAGACGGCCTACCGCGTGCCGCGAAACCTCTTCGGGCCCAGCGGCTTCGAGTCGCAGGACAACGAGCAGACTTCGCCGATCACCGCCATCAAGGTCAACTCGCTCGTCATCGCACCCGCGTCCGGAGCCATGCTTCGCGCCGGACATGCCGCGGAGATCTCGGGCTATGCCTGGGACGGCGGTTCCGGCATCCGCCGCGTCGAGGTTTCGACGGATGCTGGCGTCAGCTGGCGCGAAGCGCGCCTTCTACGCAGCCTCGGCCGCTATGCTTGGACACCCTGGCGATTCGCATTGACGTCGCCAGTGTCCGGCATCGTATCGCTTCGTGTGCGTGCGACCGCCAACGATGGCTCGACGCAGCCGGACACGCTGGTCCTCAATCCGGCCGGCTACCACCACAACGTCGTTCAGACGGTTGAATACCGTGCCGGCTGACCGCGCATTGCGCCGCGTCGCCCTGTTGCTGGCACTCGCCGGGTCGCAGTCGACGATCGCTGCGGATGAATCATCCATCCAGCTCGCCGATGGCCCCGGTCGCGAACAGGTACAGGCCAGCTGCTCGATGTGCCACAGCCTGGATTACATCGTGATGAATTCGCCGTTCCAGGATCGCGCGGCCTGGGAAAAGACGGTCAACAAGATGATCAAGGTCTACGGTGCGCCGCTCAGCGACGAAGACGCTGCGGCCATCGTGTCGTACCTCGATCGGAGCTACGGCAAGTAGCTTGAGGCGGCGCACCCTCCTGTTGCTGGGCCTCCTGGCCCTCGTCGCGGCTGTCGCGGCCTGGCTGCAGTTCGGCCATGAAACGCAAGTAACACCGGACCTGACACGCTCTACAGGCCAGCAGGAGGCGGTCGTGCATCCGCGGATCGCCGATCCGGCCGGGATTCTCGCGCCGTTCGGCCCGCGCCTCGGACGCATGACCGACGACTTCTTCAACGACCTCGGCGTCGACGTGCATGTCGTCACTGCGACGGAAAGAAAGCCCGTCGAGCGGCTGGCCGAGCGCATCTTCGTCGATCGCGGGATCGGCAAGAACGCGCCGACCGGCGGCATCCTGGTTCTGCTTAACCCTGCGACGCAGGAGGCGCGCATCGAGGTCGGCTACTCGCTAGAGGGCGGCCTTACCGACCTGCACATGGGCCGCATCGCTCGCGATCAGCTCGCGCCCTACGTTTCATACGCGAGCGCGGGCATGGCGGTCATGGACGTCCTGCACTACCTGCGCGACCAGGTCTATCTCTCGGCCGCGCTCGGCGACATCCAGCTCGGCGACGAATTCCGCCGCCGCGGAAGCTTTGCCGTATACAAAGGATTTGTCTCCGGCGGCGCAGGCGCGAAAACCGCCCTCTCCGCCGTCCCAATGGACGCCGACCTCAAGGCGGCTGTGCCCGCCGCCGAGCGCGGACGCTACGCCGCTTCGGCCGACGCCGCGGCGTCGGTCGCCGCCTACCGGCGCGTTCTTGCGAACCTCGCGGGCGACCCGACGCTGCCGCTCTTCACCGAAGGCTCGCGCCTCATGCGTACGAGCTACCCGTTCGCACGATTCGAGGAGCTGCAGCGTCTGGCGAGCATCGAGGGCTCCCTCCCCCTCGAGTTTCGCTTCAACGGCGACTACGCCGTCGCGACGAGCGCCAAGCCCGCGAAGGGCTTCACGCCGATCCTGCTGCACCGCGAGCAGGGGCTGTGGCGCGTCGATCTCGTCGAGACCTGGAAGAACCTCTTCTTCGACAGCGAAGGCAACTACTTCCTGCGGAACTCGAACACCCCTTACCGCTTCGGCCTCGCCGAGTTCGGCGAGGGCCGTTCCTACGACATCGCGCAGTTGCCGCTCGCCGGGCGGTCGATCGCGGAGGAGCTCGCACAGCTCGAAGGACGCCCCGACGTCCTCTCGATGCTGCGCCGGGCCGAGGTCTCGCTCCGCAACGCCTTCGTGTTCCCGCAGGCGCTCGCCGACTACGAGAAAGCGATCGCGGCGGCGCCGAACGATCCGCTCGTGCTTCAGACCATTGCCGAGCGCGCGCAGTACCTCGGGTTCCCCGAGCTCGCGTTGCCGGCGCTCGAGAAGGCGGGTCCCGGCTTCGAGGTCGCTCTGGCCGAGGCTTGCCACGACATGGGCGACACCAAGGCCGCCCGACGCTGGATCGATCGTGCCCTCGAGGACGACCGATACAACCTGTACGCACTCAGCTGGAAGAAGTTTCTCGCCGAGCGGGACGCCAGCCCGCGCGAAGTCGAGCTTGCGGAAGCCGAGAATGCGCTCGTCGCGTCGAATCCCCGTCGCCCCGGCAATCCCGTGTGGCTCCAGTTCGAGCCCGAGCGTCCACGCTTCCACCCCGAGTCAACGGTGCGGAGCGGCGGCACGACGGTATACGACCACAGCCAGTTCCGCGTGACCATGACCAACACGAGCCGGCGGCCGGTCGTCATCGAGAGCGTCCGCCTGACGAGCACCGGCACCGCCGCGGCGAGCGGACTCGGCGACGTCAAGGATTACTGGGATTATCCATCCGGAGCGCGCCAGCTCGGGCCCGGCGAGTCGGTGAGCTTCGACAAGCTGTGGGGATTCACGTTGGACACCGGCCACGAGCACGTGCGCTACACGTTCCGCACCTGCTGGCACGGTGCTGGCGAGACGGTGCGGCAGTGCCGCGTGCAGTGGGTGGACACGCTTCCGTGAACCCCGGTCAGAATCGGAACGTGTAGCTCAGCTTGAAGGTCATGTCCGAGGCGAAGGACCGGAAGCGGTCGTCGCCGTCGAAGTCCTCGTAGTTCGAGTTTACCGCTAGCACCGTCTCTCGGCCCGCGCGTGGTATCCAGCGCAGGATGCTGTTCACGCCGATCGTGTCCGAGACGTTGTCGTACTGGAAGAAGTTCTCCCAGGACCACGCGACGTTGAACGCGACGTCGACGTTCAGCCGCATGAGCCGCGTGATGAAGTCGCCCTGCGGCAGGTGGATGTCGTTGTACTCGCCGCCAACGCCGACGCGCAGGTGCATGCTGGGCCGCCACACCAGCCCGAGGCTGATGTTCAGGATGTTCCCGTCGAAGAACCCGCCCTCGCAGATCGCGGAATCGGTCGCCAGGTCGCGCTGCTCGCCGGTGTAGATCGTCGCGCAGCGGTGGTCGTAGCGGTAGTCGCCCGCGGGAATGACGACCCCGTCCGAGATCTCGAACGGCGCGGCGAGGCGCTCTTGCACGAAGATCTGCCGGAACTCGATCCAGTCGGCGCTCTGGTTCTCGAGCTTGGCCAGTTGGAGCTCGACCTGCTGGCTTCGCTCCGTCCCGTTGATCTGCTCGATCAGCGACGCCTCGATGCCGCTCTCGATCGAGCGGAAATGATCGGTGTCCGGCCTCCAGATGTAGCCGGCCTCGACGTAGGAATCGCGGATGTCCGTCCGGTTCGCGAAGCCGAGCGCGGGAAAGTAATTCTCTCCGAGGAGCTTGAACGAAACCTCGCCCTTCCATCCTTCGCGGTTCGGCATGCCGATGCTGACGCCCCAGGCCGTGTCGTCGCCTTCGAGCCCTTCGGTGTCGGTCTGCTGATACCAGGCGGTCGCCTCGAGCACGCGGCCCTCCGGCAGGCGCGTGTTCAGGTAGCGGAAATCGAGCCCGCCGAGCGTGTTGTCCCTCCCGTCGGGGCTGCCGCTCGTCGCGATCACGCCGATCGCGGATTCAGCGAGCACGTGCGCAAAGGCCCGGCCGACGAAGAGATCCTCGCTGCCTTCGCCGCTCGCCGAGTCCTGCCGCACGCCCAGGAATCCGTAGTTCCAGGGTCCGGCCCGCCCGGTCATCTTGAGCCCCGCGTGGAGCGTCAACGGTGCGCCATCATCATCGAGCCCGATCCGGCGCGAGAAGAAAGGCTGGCCGTTCTCCCGATCGATGCGGCCGAACTCGAAGACATCGGAATCCTGCAGGAAGAAGGCGCGCTGCTCCGGAAAGAAGAGGTCGAAGCGCGTGAGGTTGGTATGGCGCGTGTCCGCCGTCGTACCGGCGAAGTCCGGGTTGAGCGTGAGCGCCGCCGTCAGGTTCGGCGTCGGCTTCCAGAACACGTCGAGCGACGGCTCGAGCTCGTTCGTATCTTCGCCCGTCAGGTCGTCCTCCGCCGACTTGAAGCGAATCCCGGGCACGACGTCGAGCCCCCGCCCTTGCTGCAGGCCGCTCAATCCGACGAGCTCGCCGGTGCGCGAAAGATCCTGCGTCCGGTTGAACGACACCCAGCCGAACTGCTCGTTGTCGCTCCCGTGCCAGCGCGTGAAGTTGACGCCCCAGGCATCGCGTGCCGAATCAAAGGACAACGTCTTGAGCGGGATCATGGATTCGGCGCTCCAGCCCTCCCCATCGCGCCGTGCCGCCGCGTCCCAGATGCCTTCCCAATCCCAGTTCTGGCGGTCGACGTCCGTGTAGATCGCCTCGCTCCGCATCCCGTTCGGATTGACGTCGAAGGCGTACCCGGAGCGGCCCTGGTCGTAGGGGTCGAGGGTGACGGTGAAACCGTCCTCCCCGAACGACACGTCGGTCTTGCGCAAGACCTTGGCGACGACCGTGTCCGGCCGGCGGTCCCAGAAGCGCGCCGCGAAGTAGAGGGCATTGTCGTCGTAGGCGACGCACACGCGGGAGCGGTCCTCGGGCGTTGCGCCTTCGTTCGACACCACGATGTGCATGTCTTCGACGCAGGAAGCTTCCTGCCACACTGCGTCGTCGAGCACGCCATCGAGGACGGGCGGAACGCTCGTTCGATAAGCGGTCATCGACTTGCGCGCCGGCTCGTCGGCGGCTGCGTGCGCCGCCACCAGGCAGGCGATCGCTGCCAACCCCCTTTTGAACCGCTGCGCCATCAAATGACGGTGCGTGGCGCAGCAGTCACCGGATCGCCGGTATTCGGGGTTCCGGTCGGCTCGATCAGCAGCAGGTGCACTTCCTCGTCGGCGACCGGCCGGTGCTCGACGCCCTTCGGCACGACGAAGATCTCGCCGGGCCCGAGCTCGACCGGCCCGCCGCGCAACTCGATGCGCAACCGCCCTTTCAGGACCATGAAGAAGTCATCCGTGTCGTCGTGCTTGTGCCAGGTGAAGGGCCCCTTCAGCTTCACGACCATCAGGTCGTGGCCGTTGAAGGTGCCGACGGTGCGCGGGCGATAGTGCTCGGTGAAGGTCGAGAGCTTTTCGGCGAGGTTGATCTTGTCGTTGGCCATGTCAGCCATCCCGGTAGGCGGCGTCGAAGGCCGCGATCAGCTCCGCGCGGTCCGAAGGTCCCTGATCCCAGCGCGCGACGCCCTCGGGAATGCAGGCGGACGGCGCCGCGCGCGAAACCCAGATGTGTGCGGCCGGCAAGACCCAAGTGGGATCATCGAGCGTTCCCGCGGCGACCATGGTCCATTGCCGGTTGGCGAGCGGCTGGTGCCACAGGCGCGTGCCGCAGGCCGCGCAACGGAAGTAGTCCGCTTCGCGCCCGCTGTCGCCTCGCTTGCGGTAGCTCGACAGCTCACCCTGCTCGTGATGGAACGACGCGCTTTCGGCGTAGATCGTGAGGAGGTTGGTCGCACCCGTCAGCTTCTGGCAGTCGCGGCAATAGCAGGCCACCGTCGCGAGTGGCGCCGCATCGAATCGGTAGCGCACGGCGCCGCAGAGGCAGCCGCCCCGGTGCGGAGGAGCAGGAATCAGCGGCCGCTTGCCGTCCATCGACGCCATCTACTGGGCCAACACGTGATCGTAGGAAAGCGCGCGCGCAGCGCGCCACTGCCCGTTCTCCTCTTTCCAGACGATCGTGAACTGGCCCTTCTCGGTGAGGCGATCGGGTTCGCCCTTCTTGACCGCGAAGAACTCGTGCACGCCCGTCTCGATCGCGCCGTAATTGTTGATGGGGTAGACCTTCAGCGAGCCGGGAACGAGCTTGCGTGTCGACAGGAAGTCGATGCCCTCGGCCTGGCGCTTGCAGGTGTCCGCGGCCTGCTGCACGTAGTCTGCGCCCGACTTCGCCACGTGGCCGCCCTTGTCGTGGAACATCTCGAAGTCGTCGGTCACGTAGCGTCGCACGGTCTCGATGTCGCAGGTGTCGAAGGACGCCTTGAAGAATTCGGCATCCGCAGCACGAATCTCGTCGGTGAGTCCCGGCCGCGCTACCGCACCGGGCGTCAGGTTCACCTCGGCTTCCCGGGCCGGTACCGGGCGCTCCGGCACCCCTTCGGGCACCTTCGTCGCCTGCCAGGCCACCGCGCGCCATTCGCCGTGACGCTTCAGGAAAGTGCCCGTGTTGAGATAATCCTGCGTCGCGGGCTTCTCGCCTGCCGACTTTCCGACGAGCCGGAAGGCGACGATCGCCGTATCGCCGTACTGGTGGATGCGGACGTCCTCCGCGCTGTACGTCACGGCCGGCTCGCCGGGCGATTCGGGGCCCGCGCGCACGCTCTCGAGGATCTCCTGCTTGTTGGTGCGCACGCCCGCCGAACGCGTGTAGATGAGGTCGTCCGCCCAGAAGCGCTCATGGGCCTTGATGTCATCGCGCGAGGCGCCGGCGAGGAACTCGTTCAACAGGCGCGTCAATTCTGCGGCATCGGGCGCGGCCACCGCGGCGCGCGACAGGCCGCCCGCAGTTGACAGGAGCATGAGAACAATCAGCTTCACGGTGAGCTTCATCGAGTGCTCCAAGAAGACCGGCGATTGGAATCCGATCCTACGACATCGCGCGCCCTGCGTGGCCCCGTCGGCGCCCTCCGACGTGTTGTCGGGCAATGGCCCGCTGCCGCGCAGACGGCGCTCAGGCGATTGATCGGCCATCGAAGAAAGCGGGCGTGCCCACATGAATCTCATGCAAATCCAAAGAGGGACAATTTCAATCCTGGTGAGCGTGTCGCTCATCGGGAGCAGCCTGCCGCTGTCGGCGCA
>Ga0075424_100003005_pt1 | contig 15670 bp, 13 predicted proteins | sample SoiMethybrSBSTD3_FD_75301 | JGI IMG/M metagenome (GOLD analysis project Ga0075424, IMG submission 75301) | Bulk soil microbial communities from a Populus tree surrounding site in Tennessee, USA - Soil MetaG P. TD hybrid SBSTD3 | ecosystem: Environmental > Terrestrial > Soil > Tree plantation...
GACCTCCGTCACTGGAAACTCACGGTCAACAATCGCATCGCAACCCTCGCGATGAACGTCGACGAAGCTGCCGGCCTGCGCCCCGGTTACAAACTCAAGCTGAATTCCTACGATCTCGGCGTGGACATCGAGCTCCACAATATTTTGCAGCGCATCCGTTTCGAGCATCCCGGAATTGCCTGCGTCATTCTTACCAGCGCCAAAGAAAGAATGTTCTGCGCCGGCGCCAACATCTACATGCTGGGCACTTCTTCACACGCCTGGAAAGTGAATTTCTGCAAATTCACCAATGAAACCCGCAACGGCATGGAAGATTCTTCCCGCCACGATGGCCTGAAATTCCTTGCCGCGCTCAACGGCACCACTGCCGGTGGCGGCTACGAACTCGCTCTCGCCTGCGACGAAATCATCCTGATCGACGACCGCTCCAGCGCTGTAAGTTTGCCGGAGACTCCGCTGCTCGGTGTTCTCCCCGGCACCGGTGGCCTCACTCGCGTTGTCGACAAACGCAAAGTTCGCCGCGATCTTGCCGATCTTTTCTGCACCAACCCCGACGGCATAAAAGGTGAACGTGCCAAATCCTGGGGCCTGGTAGACGACATTGCTGCTCCCGCGAATTTCGCTGAAGCCGTGCAGGCTTGCGCCGAAAAACTGGTTCTGTCTTCCACGCGCGCCGCGGCCATGAAGGGAATCGAACTGCGCCCGCTACAACGAAAAATCGACGATGCCGGCTATCACTACGCGCATGTTGACGTCGCGTTCGGTCGCGAAGCACGCACTGCGACTCTGACGATTCGAGGCCCGCAAGGCTCGCAACCGAAATCGCTCGAAGAAATTCACGCTGCAGGTGATTCGTGGTGGCCCATCGCTATGGCTCGCGAACTCGACGACTCCATCTTGATGTTGCGCACCAACGAATCCGAACTCGGTTTGCTGCTTCTTAAAACCGAAGGTTCCATAGACGCGATCCTTGATCTCGACAAATTTCTTGCCAATACTCGCGAAGACTGGCTGGTCCGCGAAACCGTTGGTTTGTTCCGCCGCACCTTCGCGCGCCTCGACGTCTCCTCGCGCAGCATGTTTGCCATCATCGAACCCGGTTCCTGTTTTGCCGGCACTCTTCTTGAACTCGCTCTCACTGCGGATCGTTCCTACATGCTCGCGCTTCAGGACGACGAAGCCAAGTCCCCCAAAATTGCACTCAGCGCAATGAATTTCGGTTTGCTGCCGATGGTCAACGGCCGCAGCCGCCTCGAAACGCGCTTCAGCGGACGCGCCGAAGTCCTCGCAAAACTGCAAGCCATACAAAACGAACCGCTCGGCTCCGAAGCCGCTATCGAACTTGGCCTGGTCACCGTCGCGCCCGACGATCTCGACTGGGAAGACGAACTCCGCATGGCAATTGAAGAACGCACCAGCCTTTCGCCTGATGCGCTCACGGGAATGGAAGCCAGCCTCCGTTTCCCCGGCGCGGAGACCCTGGAAACAAAAATTTTCGGCCGCCTCTCCGCCTGGCAAAATTGGATTTTCATCCGCCCCAACGCCACTGGCGAGCTGGGCGCGCTAAAACTTTTTGGCAAAGGGTCGAAACCGAAATTCGACCGGGAGCGTGTGTGATGGAATCGAATTATCAGGACCGCATCCCCAATAACGTCAGCCTCGGCTCCAACCGCACGCTGCAGCGCGCGCTCGAACACTGGCAGCCGGAATTTTTGAATTGGTGGCACGGCCTCGGTCCCAGCGATTTCAACGCTTCGGATGTTTACCTACGCACCGCGATCAGTGTGGATACCAAAGGCTGGGCCACCTTCGGCTACGTGCGAATGCCGGAATATCGCTGGGGAATTTTTCTCGCCGACCCAGAAGAAGACCGCCGCGTCGGCTTTGGCGACAACTGCGGCCGGCCCGTCTGGCAGCAGGTCCCTGGTGAACATCGCTCCACACTACGCCGATTGATCGTCACGCAAGGTGATACGGAGCCCGCTTCCGTCGAACAGCAGCGTATGCTCGGCCACACCGCGCCTTCGCTCTACGACTTGCGCAATCTGTTTCAGGTGAACGTCGAAGAAGGCCGCCATCTGTGGGCCATGGTTTATCTTCTTCACGCATACTTCGGGCGCGATGGCCGCGAAGAAGCGGAAGAGTTGCTCGAGCGTCACTCCGGCGACGCTGACAAACCGCGCATCTTGAGCACGTTCAACGAACCCATCAGCGACTGGCTCAGCTTCTACATGTTCACGTATTTCACCGACCGAGACGGAAAATTCCAGCTGAAATCACTCGCTGAATCAAGCTTCGATCCTCTTTCCCGCACTTGCAAATTCATGCTCACGGAAGAAGCGCATCATATGTTCGTCGGAGATACCGGTATCGGTCGCGTCATCAAGCGTACCGTCGAAGTTATGAAAGAACTCGCTACCGATGATCCGGTTGCCCTGCGCAAAGCCGGAGTCGTTGACCTCCCGACCGTTCAAAAATATCTGAATTTCTGGTTCAGCTCTTCGCTCGATCTTTTCGGCGGCGACTCTTCCTCCAACGCCGCTTCATATTTCGCCAACGGCCTCAAAGGCCGCCCCGACGAAGTCAAATACGAAGACCATATTGAAGTGGAATCCACCTACACGCTCGAGTTGCCGGATGGCAAAGGTGGCGTTCGCCCGGAGCGCATCCCGATGCGCAACGCCGTCAATGAAGTCGTCCGTGAAGCCTATGTTCGCGACTGCGAAAAAGGTTTGGCTCGCTGGAACCGCCATCTGGAAGAAGCCGCCCATCCTAATCGCATGAAATTGCCAAGCACGCGTTTCCGCCGCACCGTCGGCAGCTGGGCCAATGTGCCGACAAATCCCGAAGGCACGCCGATCTCACACGAAGAATACATCGCGCGGCAGGACGAATGGCTGCCGACTCCCGACGATCGCGCCTTTGTACATAGCCTGATGCACGGCGTCTTCGAGCGCGGCAAAATGGCCAGCTGGATCGCCCCTCCCGAACGCGGCATCAACACCCAACCCATCGACTTCGACTACGTCCGCTTCAATTAGGCTCGCAATTCTTGTTGCCGTGTCCGTGACACAATAGGGCTGCATGTTCTCGCCAGAAAAAATCAAAGAGGCACTGAAGCGGTATTGGGGCTACGACGCATTTAGGCCGAAACAGGAAGCGATTGTGCTCGACATTCTGGCGGGGCGCGATGTTTGCGTGGTGATGCCAACAGGCGGCGGCAAATCGTTGTGCTACCAGTTGCCGGCGGCGCTGCAAGCACAACAGACCGCGATTGTGGTTTCTCCCCTGATTGCGCTGATGCAGGATCAAGTCGCGCAGCTCAAGCAAATGGGGATTTCCGCTGCGGTGCTGAACAGCAGCCAGGGCTGGAACGAGCAACGTAAGACGGAGCACCGCGCGGAACGTGGTGAGTTTCGGTTGCTGTATCTTTCGCCGGAACGGCTGGCCAAACGCGAAATGATTGACTGGCTGAAGAAAGTGCCGGTCTCTTTTTTTGTGATCGACGAAGCGCATTGCATTTCGGAATGGGGGCACGAATTTCGCCCCGACTACCGCGAACTGAAAGTGCTTAAGAAAGAACTTCCGGGCAAGCCGATCGCGGCATTCACCGCCAGCGCGACACATCGCGTGCGCCACGACATCATCGAGCAGCTGAAACTCAAAGAGCCAGGGAAATTCATTGCCAGCTTTCACCGTTCGAACCTGAACTATCAGGTATTGGAAACCGACAACTTCACGCAAACTGACCGGCTGCTGGCGATTCTTAAGAAGCATGAAGGCCATCCAGTGATCGTGTATTCGCCGACCATCAAGCGAGTGGGAAGCACGGTGCTGATGCTGGAAGAAGAGGGAATTGCTGCGATTGGCTATCACGCAAAAATGGAGGCCGCGGAGCGCCAGAAAAATCAGGAGCGCTGGATGTCCGACGAGGTGAACGTGCTGGTGGGCACAATCGCCTTCGGGCTCGGCATCAACAAACCTGACGTGCGCGCGGTGGTGCATCTGGCGTTGCCGAAGTCGCTCGAGCAGTATTACCAGGAAGCGGGCCGGGCTGGGCGCGATGGTAATCGCTCCGATTGTGTCCTGCTTTGGCAAAAGCGGGACACGGCGCTGTTGGCTTACTTCATTGAACAGGTTGAAGACGAAGCTGAAAAAGCGCGCGGCTGGCAGCGCTACCGCGACATTACCGGATTCGTTGCCGCCAAACAATGCCGACACAAACGGATCTGCGCGCATTTTGGCGAAACGGTGGCGTGGGAAAAGTGCGGCGCGTGCGATTCTTGCCTGGGCGGCTTTGCCTTGGGCGATTTGTCGGAGGTGGAGCCAATTCGGCAGATCGCAGTTGCCCCGGCGACACAAAGAGAGAGAAATCGCAAGCGAGACCGGAGAAGGTTCGCTGCATCAGCGAGCAAGGAATCGGGACCGAAGCCTCTAAGCAAATCCGCGCCGGCGTTAGATCCCCCTCTGCTGCAGTCCTTAAAGGACTGGCGCCGCGAACGCTCAATGAAGGACCACGTGCCGGCGTTTGTGATTTTTCACGATTCGGTGCTGCTGGAGATCAGTTCGGCACGGCCGCGAACCCTGGCGGCGCTGTCGCGCATCAAAGGAATCGGCGAAAGTAAGATGAGCCGTTACGGCGAAGAGATACTGGGGATGGTCGGCAAAGCCTCATCGGCAGGGAAGTGAAACATGCCGCGAGAGAAGGGACGATATCCCGCGAATGCGGGCAAATTTTGCCGCCAGTTTGTCTTGGCTAACGATTTGCCTTAAACTTCGACTAACCACCCAGGCCCGCGAGCAGTCCTGGTAAAAAACGTCATCCAAACCTGGATATGATGACCATCGTAGGAGATAGAGCATGTTGCGTATCAATGATGAAGCGCCGAATTTCACGGCGGAAACGTCGCAGGGAACCATTAACTTTCACGAATGGATCGGAGATGGCTGGGCCATCCTGTTCTCCCATCCCAAGGATTTTACGCCGGTCTGTACCACGGAGCTCGGCTACATGGCCGGGTTGCAGCCGGACTTCGCGAAACGCAACACCAAGATTATTGGCTTGAGCGTGGACCCGGTCAGCAGCCACAGCAAATGGGCAGCAGACATTGAAGAGACGCAGGGCCACAAAGTCGCTTTTCCGATGATCGGCGATCCGGAACTGAAAGTTGCGAAGCTGTACGACATGTTGCCGGCGGAAGCGGGCGACAGTTGCGAAGGCCGCACGGCGGCGAACAATGCCACGGTGCGAACGGTGTTCATCGTCGGGCCGGACAAGAAGATCAAGCTGATGCTCAGCTACCCCATGAGCACCGGGCGCAACTTCGATGAAGTGATGCGCGTGCTGGATTCCATGCAGCTGACCGCCAAGCACAAGGTGGCGACGCCGGTGAACTGGAAGAATGGCGACGACGTGATCATTCTTCCTGTGGTCACCGACGAGGAAGCGAAGCAGAAGTATCCCAACGGCTGGAAGGCTCCGAAGCCGTATCTGCGCATTGTTCCGCAACCCAAGTAAGGCTGGAACGAATAGAGGCCGCACGGCTGAAGCAAGTTTGTGGCTTTTGCGAAAAACACCCAGAGGCTGGAGTCTTTTTTTTGATGAGCAATTATCCCCAGATGAGCGCTGTTCTCTGCGGAGGCTGTCCGTGTTGCGCAGGCGTGTCATCTGGCGCGGGGGGCTGACCAGTTAGTCTCTTTAGTTCAGCCCTGAGAAGTTTCGACCCACCGCCAGAGTGCCTGGTTGGTGGGCTTGTGTTTTCGGGGGCTAATCGCGGCAAAATTCGCGCAGTGCCAAGGCGCCGTCGCCAAGTGGTAAGGCAAGAGTCTGCAAAACTCTTATCGGCGGTTCGATTCCGCCCGGCGCCTCCAAATTTTCAGCTTTTCAGCTTGCTGCTTTTCGCCAGCTGCCTTCGGCGGTGGCTAGCGGCTGTTGCGGTCGTTCGGGAAGGGCCGCGACTGGTTTTTGCATTGGCGGAGAGTCAGAGTTTCCTGCGCGACGGATGCAGAGAAAGGAACGCGAAAAAGAAAAGCAGCCGCGAGCAAGCGCATGAGCGACCTCATCGAGGCGGCGTGGGATGAATCGGAATGCACGCCGATGTTCTGTGTGCAAGTGCAATCGATGCGCCAGAGAAAACATGGTGAAGGGATTTGGGACAAGTGGATGAGAAAACCCGAAGGGTAGTTCCGGAAGGAACTAGATTCTCAGTGAAGTCTCACAATGGAATAAAACGCGGCAAGAGCGGCCACCGCACAGATCAACGTTGAACGATGCCTTTACCTTCTTCCACGGTGTAGATTTTGTCCAGGGCGGGAACCTCAAGAGTTTCTTTGGCACCGCTCGGCCAAGCAATTTCGATGTGATCGATTTTGTCGGCTCCGCCGAGGCCGAAATGCAGGCGCTGGTCTGAGCTGGAAGCGTAGCTGCCGCCACTGAAGACGTCAGCGCGCTGTCGGATGCCGCCGGCAGCGATAAACATTTTTGCGCCGATGGCGTCGCGTGGACTTTTTGGGCCTCCCACTAATTTAAACGTCACCCAATGGTTAGAGTTGCTCACGACGTTTCGGAGCAGCGTGGGAACTGAGTCGACGTTGTTGAGGACGACGTCGATGTGGCCGTCGTTGAAGAGGTCACCGAAAGCGGCGCCTCGCGTGGTGAGAACCAGGGCGAGGCCGCTGCCAGTGGCGGGCGGGACCTCGGCGAATTTGTTGCCATCGAGATTGCGGAAGAGCAGCGGGCGCTCGGCCCAGGTGGTGCCCCAGTCGTGCTGGTCCACGCCGGGGTAGACGTGGCCATTGGCGGAAAAAATATCGAGCAAGCCGTCGTTGTCGTAATCGAGAAAGCCCGTGCCCCAGCTGAGAAAGGGATATTTGGGATTGGCGAGACCGGAGCGAATGGTGACGTCGGAAAAATTGCCTTCGCCGTCGTTGCGGTAGAGGGTGTTGTAGTCGTCAGAAAAATTGGTGATGTAAAAACCGACGCGGCCGCTGTGATTGTAATCGCCGACGGCGATGCCCATGGCGGCTTGTTCGCGGCCGTCATCGTTCAGAGCGAAGCCGGAAAGATAGCTGATGTCTTCGAAGGTGCCGTCGTGTTTGTTGCGGTAGAGATATTTGGGCACGGAATCGTTGGCGACAGCGAGGTCGAGCCAGCCGTCGTCGTCAACGTCCACAAAAACTGAGGCGAAGCCGTAGTAGCCCTTGGGATCGGAGACGCCCGCTTTGACGCTGACGTCGGTGAAGGTGCCGTCGCCATTGTTGTGAAAGAGATGGTCAGGTTCGCCAGGGAGGCCACGCGGGCCGCACATGACATCTTCGCCGCGATATTTGCAGAAGCCGGCCGGAACGCCATTGGTTCCGGCAATGGGCTGATGGTTCACGTCGAACTTCACGTAGCCGGGGACGAAAAGATCGAGGCGGCCGTCGTGATCGTAGTCGCCCCAAGTCGCGCCGGTGGACCAACCGCCGACCGTGACGCCAGCTTTTTCAGCGACATCGGTGAAGGTGCCGTCGTGATTGTTGTGATAGAGGCGATTCTTGCCGTAGTTGGAGACGTACAGATCGGGCCAGCCATCGTTGTCGTAATCGCCGACGGCGACGCCGAAGCCCCAGCGTTCATTGGCGACGCCGGCCTTGTCGGTGACATCGGTGAAAGTACCGTCGTGATTGTTGTGGAGGAGCATGGCCCGCGGTGCAGGTTCTTTGCCGGCGAGGGCGGCGAAAGTAGAACCGTTGATCAGATAAATGTCGAGCCAGCCATCGTTGTCGTAGTCGAGTAGGGCTGCGCCGGAGCCTGGCGTTTCGAGGATGACGTTTTTTTCGGGCGCGCCCATTTTGTGGTGGAATTTGTCGAGGCCGGAAGGGTGGGTGGCGTCGGCGAAGATGACTGGAGCGCCGTCGACGAAACCGCCGGCAGTAATGGGGCGATTCTTTGCGTCTTTTACTGCGGGTCGAGCTACGCCCGTGCTCATGCCATTTTGTTGGCCTTTTTGCTGATCTTTCTGTTGATCGCTTGAAGATTGCGTTTGCTGGCAACGGGTAGGTGGCAAGAGTACCAAGCAAAGCAGAAGAAGCGTTGCCGAGGTGCGGCAGGCACTTTGCACGTTTGCTGCGGCACCACGCCGAAATGGTTTGTCAGAGATGCGCATTCGGGAATGAATCATCCTAGCATCGGAAGACTAGGTTTACCGCAGCGGCGGCGGTCGATTCTGGATACCCCAAGGGATTGCATATAATCGAACCTCGATTTACGGGATCGAAAACGAAAGCAGAAAGTTGGGCAGCCGGCTTTGACGGAACAAAATTCAGCGGCGGAAAAGCAGGCGCTGGCGGGCTTGCGGGTGCTGGATTTTTCGCACGCGCTGGCAGGGCCGTATTGCACATTGATGATGGCGGACTGCGGAGCCGAAGTGTACAAGCTGGAGTCGCCGCAGGGAGGCGAGTTGAGCCGCGGGTGGGGACCGCCCTTCGCGGGAGGCGAGGCGTCGTTTTTTTTGGGATTGAATCGCGGGAAGCGCGGCATTTCGATTGATTTGAAGCAGGCGAAGGGAATTGAGTTGTGTCTGGGACTGATCGAGCGGATGGATGTGCTAGTGGAAAATTTTCGTCCGGGCACGATGGAGCGGATCGGGCTTGGATACGAGATGGTAAGGGCGCGAAATCCGAAGTTGGTGTACTGCTCGATTTCGGGATATGGGCAGAATGGGCCGTCGCGCGACGAAGCGGCGATGGATTTGATTATGGAATGCTCTAGCGGGTTCATGAGCATCACCGGCACGGAAGAAGGCGAACAGGTTCGCAGCGGATACGCGGTGGCCGACATCAATGCGGGATTGTTTGCGACGATCAGCATTTTGATGGCGCTGCAATATCGCAATCGCACGAGCCTTGGGCAATATATCGACGTTTCCATGTTCGACAGCATGATTTCGGCGATGAGCTCCAACTACATGTCGCATCTGGGTTCGGGCGTGACGCCGGAGCCGATGGGGACGGCGTTTCCGACGGTGGTTCCGTACCGCGTGTTTCCCGCGAACGACCGGGTATTTTCCATTGCAGTGGGCAGCGAAAAGCTCTGGGCGGCGTTTTGCGACGCGATAGGGCACCCGGAGTTACGGGCGGATCCGGACTATGCGATTAACGCCCTGCGTATCCAGAATCGGCAGGAGTTGGAGAGAAAGCTGGCGGGCATTTTTCGCACGCGTACTGCGGCAGAGTGGATTCGCGTATTGAGCGACTCCGGAGTTCCGAGTTCGCTGGTGCTGAATTTTGCGGAGGTGGTGGAACATCCGCAGGCTGCGGTTCGCCAAATGTTTCCGTGGATGCAGCATGCAACGGCGGGCACACATCAGGTCACGGGTTCGCCGATCAAAATGTCGGAAACACCGGGCAGGCCTTCGAGCGCCGCACCGCTGCTGGGGCAAGATACTCCGACGGCGCTAAAGGAACTGTTGGGTACGGACGACGAAATGATACGGAAGCTGACGGCGGAAGGAGTAATTCTGCCAGTGCCGCGCGCGGCTGAAGCTGCATCACGGGATCGTCTCGCCGGCAAGGACCAGTAGATACGAAGGCCATCCGCGAGCCTGACGACACTCAAGCCGCGTCAGGTTGAAAGGCACAAGTTCTGGGAGAGGTAATCCCGGGTGCTACTAGCGTCCAAGCGTGTGTCACAAAGGCCGATGTATCCATCGGGGCGGACGAGGAAGAAGGACGGCAGAGGAATTTGCGCGCGCTGCAGTTCCTGATCGTTGGCGGGATCGTTGGGAACACTATAGACGCGTAAGAGATCGCCGAAACCGAGGACGGCGTCGGGAACCGCGGGCTGGCCAATCAAGATTAGATTGAAGTGGGTGTCGCTGAGCTTCTGGAAGAGATCTTCAAACGGTCCGCCGGCGGTGAGTTTGAGGCGTAGCCAGGGGAAGCGATCTCCGGCTTGCGGTGCTGTTTCCGGCAAAGCGTGCAAGGATTTTGACAAGGCGCTCATTCGATATCGGATGCCGGTTTGTGAGATGGTGCGAAACGCCTTTCTCTGCATGGCCTTGCGGTTTGCGGCGAAGGCGGCAACGCGCGCGAGGATCTTGGTGCGCAACATTCCGGCAAACCAGTTGTCCGAAACCACGAGCCGGAACGCGCGGTCGGTGCCGTCAAGCAAAGCCTGCGCGACGGGGATGCGCTCTTGTTCGTAAGAATCGAGCAACTCCGACTTGGCGCGGTTCTGGACCACGAGGGCCAGCTTCCAGGCCAGATTGTAGGCATCTTGCAAACCCGTGTTCATGCCTTGTGCGCCTACCGGACTGTGGACATGCGCGGCGTCGCCTAGCAAAAAACAACGGCGGTCGCGAAAGCGCACGGCTCGACGGTGATGAATGCGGTAGGTAGAAAACCAGGTGCAGGACTTGATCGAGAATCCTCCTCCCGCGTCAGTGCGCAGGGATGGGATAACCGCATCAAATTTCAAGTCTGGCCTGTCCCGCAAGGCCTGCGGCAGGATGCCAGCGATTCGCCAATGATCCTTTCCGCGCATCGGAAACAAGAGATGAAATCCGTTCTTAAACAGGTAGACGTTTACCTCGTCGGGAACCATGCTTCCGGTCATCTCCACATCAGCGACGAAAAAGACGTGCTCATAGGCGGCGCCGGCAAAAGTGATGCCAGTCGATTCTCGAACAACGCTGCGCGCGCCATCGCAGCCTGCGACCCACGCAGCTTGGATGCTGTGCCGCGAGCTATCGGGCATCTTGAGCACGGCACTGACGTAACCGTCTTGCTGCGTAAGGCTGAGCAACTCAGTGCTCCATTGGACGGAGCCGCCCAATTCGCGGAGGTGTTCACCCATGATGCGTTCATTGTCGTCCTGGCCGAGGAGCAGAACGTACGGATAAGGAGTTGCTCTCTCGCCCGCATCACTAAGACCGACTCGTGCTCGATGCTCACCGTCGGCCCAGATGTTTCCGCCCGTTCCGCGCTTGCCGAGTTCGAGCGCGCGGTCCACGATGCCGAGATGCGAGTAAATTTCCAGAGTGCGCGCCTGGACTCCCAGCGCCCGCGTCTCAAGCGACGGTCCAGCATGCCGGTCAATGATAAGTGTACGTACGCCACGGCGAACCAGTTGGTTCGCAAGCATCAGCCCGGTTGGACCAGCCCCCACAATAAGCACGTCCGTGTCCATTCAAGCCTCCAGTGCGGCTAGATTTCTGCCTTGGTTGAACTGATCTCTTCTGGATTCAGGCGCCAGGAAAAGGTAGAGAAATTTTCCCGCTCGCCACCCCTCGCGGCCATGCTCTTGGTTTACTCCTGGTACTGACATGGTCTGTTCAATGTCCTTCAGCTAAGCTTCTGCTCGGAGCTCGCGTGTTCTGCCACTGATTGCCACTTTACCCACTTCAGATCAAGCACGAAAATGGCGTAGAGCGCCGGGACAAGCAGTAAGGTGATGAACGTAGCCACGCCGAGGCCGCCGATTTGCGAATAACACAGCGGCTTCCACAGCGGTCCACCGTGGAGCGCCAACGGAAAGAGACCTAAAACGTCGACGGTGATCATCACTGGCCGAAGCCGCATGATTCCCGCGTCCACCCGCGCGCGCTCCAATGGCTCGCCCTTTTTGTGCATCTCTTCGATGAAATCGAACAGCATGCCAAACATCCATCATACGCACTGGGCTTCAATTCCGCGGCGAGGACGTCGGCCACAAGCCAATGAACCTTGTTGGCAGCTTCTCCAATGCGTTGTTTCGAGACGTTGATCGCAGTCTCAGAAATATCGAGTACGGTGACGTTCTGATATCCACGTTTGACAAGGTCGTCGACCAGCGTGGATTCGCCACCGCCGACATCAATGATTGAGGAAGAAAGACCCGTACCGCTTCGCGCGATAAGGGCGAGGGACGTTTCCAGATGTGGCAGGTACCAGCTGACGGTATCCGCCGTTTTTGTCTTATAAATCTTTTCCCAATGTGATTTTGCATCCATGGCTTACCGCAACCAGGCACTCTTAGGCTCTATGCGCATTGTGTGGCAGCGGTCGTCGCTGGTCTCCGGCCAGCCACAAGCTGAGCTAAGGGCGTTTTCGGAACTCAACCCAACGTAAGGGTAGACTGTTGGTTATGGCCACCATTGACATGTTGGAACGCCCTGCCGCAGTACTGCGCGGCCGACAACTCGAATACTTCACGGTTGTTTGGAATACGCTCGAAGGTTTAGTGGCGGTCGTTGCGGGCGTCTTTGCGGGAAGCATTTCGCTATTGGGCTTTGGAATCGATAGCTTCATCGAAGTGACGTCTGGATCCATCTTGCTCTGGCGAATGTCGGTTGATTCGGATAGGCACCGCAGGGAGACGAACGAGAAGCTCGCCCTAAAACTTGTTGGGACGTGCTTTCTGCTGCTCGCCGCTTACGTCGCCTACGATTCGATTTCAGATTTGTGGTCCAAGCGACCGCCTGAAGCCAGCATTGGGGGAATCGTTCTAGCATGCGTCTCGTTGGTGGTGATGCCTTTGCTTTCCAGAGCAAAACGAAGAGTGGGCCGTGCGTTAGACAGCGCCGCCATGCATGCGGACGCAAAACAAACAGAATTTTGCACCTATCTGTCGGCCATTCTGTTGGCCGGCTTGCTGCTGAACGCTTTCCTCGGCTGGTGGTGGGCCGACCCGCTTGCGGCTCTGATCATGGTTCCCATTGTTGCGAAGGAAGGATTCGACGGAGTGCGAGGCCGAGCGTGTGCCGACTGTTTGCACGGGAATCGCTCAAGATGAAAGCCCCTCCTGACGGTGTGTTCACGGCCGGTCGAGTCTCGTTAGAATGGGCCCAAGAAAGAACGCCACGAAAAATCCTGCAGCGTAGATGATTGCCGAAATCCAGAGGAGCACCTTGCTAAATCGTGAAGTTACATCGCAGACGTCAGGGCTCTCCGGTGAACAAGCCCGCTTCTGCAAGCGCGGCGCGATGCAATACATGTTCACAAAACTTGCAGCGATCAGCACTCCGGAAATTCCAAACGTCCACGGTTTGTGGTGCGAGAGGCTGACGAGCCAGGGAGCGGCGGAAAGCAGGGACGCGACGGATGCGCCGAGTCCCGCAAGCACGAGTAGAGAAGGCAACGCGCAGCACAGCAACGTTCCCAGAGATGTGAACAACGAGAAATAGCTCAAAACCGCCGAAGAACTCTTACCACCCATAGCGCTCATTCTTGTTTCTCCTCGCTCAGAGAGCGATAGCGGATGAATTCCGGAGTTTTGCCTTTCACCGCTTCGGGAATTGTTCCATCCACGATTGCCATTGCCGCAATCGCGGACGGGGCGGAAACTAGATGCGATTCCGGAACAAGGGCGAGTGTTTCGTTTGATCCGGAGATCTGAAATTTTGCGCCGCTGCCAGCCCGAATCACTTTTCCCGCTGCGATGATGTGCGACTGCTTCATCGTGAATCCGTTCTTCGTGATCGCATTCTGTAGTTGCTGGAGCGTGACCGAGTTTCCGGGCTTCAGCTTCACTGCGGCCACACCCTTTTCCAAGCTGACCTCGACCGCCGCGACTCCATTCACCGACATGAGGGACACGCGCACGGCGTGTGCACAGACCTCTCAATCCATGCCGAAGATGGTGATATCGATGGAACGGATTTCCGCACGCAGGGGCATTGCGAATAGTACGAACAGCAGAACAATAGCGAATCGTTGCACGGCGATTTCTCCTAATGGGAATGTTGAAAGAGCAAGTAGCTAAAATTCACAGCGAACCGCACACGCTCGCGCGGATAGATGGAGCCAACGCTCTGGTAGATTGGCGCCTGGGCCCCGAAACTGATGGTGTAGTTCTTGTGAATGCCCAGAAGCGAAGGGCCCAGGAAAAGCTGATGCGCCTGGGTCTCCGGGAGCGCGATTCCTCTCTGCACAAAACGGTCAGAATGCTCGCCGACAAGTTCCGCGAAGAGCCGCCAATCCCATTTGTCCGACGGTCGGCGCCATTTCGGAGGCCGGTAGCCGTAGACGAGGCTGTAGACGAAGACATCCGGCCGTTTCGACCCGGAGTTTTCGTAGAAATTGGTGAAGGTCGTCCCAAGCCAAATGTAGTGGCTGCGCGACGCCATACCGGTGACAGCTCCGAACATCGTACCGGGCGCGTTCGTCGTGATGAGATTGCGAAACCCCGATTGCGGACCAGGCGCAGCCACGCCGGCGAATAGCGTGGACTCGATCCGTGTGCCAATTTTGGTGGCGCGATGCTGAAAGCGCCACTTCACGGTGGCATCGAAGTCCGCGCCGGGCTGGATGCGCGTTGGAGTGAGCTGCAGGTTTCCGGCAAGGGCGGGTGCGGTCAAAAAGAGCGTGACGTGTGGCGTAAAGCCGTACCCGACCAATTCCCGGAACGAGGCTTGCGAGCCAAAGTCGTTGGCCCTGCCGAAGACTCCGGTGTCGAAGCTCCATTCACCTTGCGAATTCGTGGGCGTCGCGAGTCCAAAGACAGGTCCATGGCCGTCCGCCCATGCGCCTAGCGGCACAAGCAAACAAAACAAGAACGAAAACAGTCGCGTCATAATTCCCTCCGGACGCACGCTTGAACACGCGTCGGCACACCAATTCGTTTAGAGAAACCGAACGGAAGGGATCAGATTCGGAGAATGGTAGGCGAGCCAGGAGGAGACGATGTCATTTGAATGAGGGAAGCGCGGATTCGTTCGACGTACTGAGGCAAAGTAGCTTCAGTGTCGACCACGCCAGAAAGCACGCATGGAATGAAGGCGTGTGGCGTGGAATTCTGCGTTACGGCTGCGGCGGGCGCCGAATGATTTGCCGTCATGTCACAGCATTTGTGGTTGCCGCCCCCCATGTCGCAATTTCCCGCCATCTTCTTGCAGCATTCCATTTCCGCGGGCGTCATTGCGGAATTGGGTAGGCAAGCGAGCAGCGGAGATATCGCTGTGAGGAGAGCGAGCAAAAGAGCGAAAGCGCGGCTGAACTTCACCTCTTGATATTACTCCGACCGGCGAATGCCGAGAAGCCCCCCTGTGAGGCAGCGACGTCTTATAGAACGTGCTACCTTGAGCAGCAGCTATGATTCGAGATTGGCGTAGGTGAAATCGAGAAAAGGAAATCGCTCCCAATTTTCTATCCGATTTTCTTTCACGGTCTGCATTAGGTGTCGAGCCAGAGGGTGCGAAAACCGTCGCATTGTTGGTTGCACAATACTTGTACAAATGATCCCAATCAGTGGCTCCTTGCACAAGAATGGGGCATCTTGTCCGAACGCAACCTATTGATTCCCAACAACAGCGTGTGGAATCGGGAATTTGCTAAGCCGTTTCGGTGGAAAACCCCGGCTTGAATTTTCGAGTCGTTACGTTCTGAAAGGTTCCTCTAAACATCTGTAGTTCCTGTGCTTACGAAGCGGAACTTTGGATGCGCGCGCGCCAACAGAAATTTATCTGGTTGCCACTAGTTGCACGGCTTGCGGAGTTCTCAGGACAACGGCCTAAGGGTGACCGTTGTCATGGCCTTGGGGAAGTATTTGCGTCGGTTCAAATCAGGCCGTGCAACTAGACTCTCTTCTCTTTCAATGATTTCCGCCAACCCACAAACATCCGAATTTGTATGCCACAGGGGAGAGTGATCCCCTGAATTTCCCCCGTACCTGCTAAATAGTGCGCGCTTAACTTCCCTCCGTTCAATACTT
>Ga0075424_100003008_pt1 | contig 15660 bp, 19 predicted proteins | sample SoiMethybrSBSTD3_FD_75301 | JGI IMG/M metagenome (GOLD analysis project Ga0075424, IMG submission 75301) | Bulk soil microbial communities from a Populus tree surrounding site in Tennessee, USA - Soil MetaG P. TD hybrid SBSTD3 | ecosystem: Environmental > Terrestrial > Soil > Tree plantation...
GCGGAAGTCCTGGGCGCGCGGGCGGGGCACGTGATCGCCGTGTACCGGGAGGCGCGGCGGGCCCGCGGCGAGTCCATCGCGCCCGCTGAGCTCTGGTCGGCGATCGAATCCGACCGCACCATGCGTCATCCCGCCATGCGTCTGGCGGAGCGTCAGCGCGCGCATCAGCCGCGCACCTACGCCTATCTCTTCACCTGGCCATCACCGTTCATGGGCGGCGCGCTCGGCGCCTGCCACGCCCTCGAGCTGCCCTTCGTGTTCGGCACCCTGGGACACCCGATGCTGCGCCCCCTCGCCGGCAAGGGTCCCGTCGCGGAGGCGCTGGCCGCGCGCGTCCAGGATGCGTGGATCGCCTTCGCGCGCACGGGCGATCCGTCCCACGGAGGCCTCGGGGCGTGGCCGGCCTACGATGCGGCCACGCGGGCCACCATGATCCTCGACCGCGAGTGCCGGGTCGAAGCGGCGCCGCGCGAGCCCGAGCGCGCGGTGTGGGACGCCGTGGGCTAGGCGGCGGTGTGGCCGCCGTCGAGGAAGATGGTCTGCCCCGTCATGTAGGAGGAGGCGGGGGACGCGAGATAGACGGCGAGCGGGCCGATCTCCGACAGCTCGCCCGTGCGCCGCATGGGCACGTCGCGGAGCAGCCGCTCGCTGATCTTGGGATCGGCGAACGCCTCCGCATTCATCTCGGTGACGAACCAGCCGGGCGCGATCGCATTGACCTGCACGTTATAGCGCGCCCACTCGATGGCGAGGCATTTGGTCAGCGCGATCACCCCGCCCTTGGACGCCGCATAGGACGTGTAGCCGGCCAGCCCCGACACCGCCATCACCGAGGCCATGTTGATGACCTTCCCCGCCTTCTGCCCGGTGAGGCGCGCGGCGGCGGCGCGGCAGCCGTGGAACACGCCGACCAGGTTGACCTGGACGACGCGGGCGAAGTCCTCGGGCGGCATGTCGAGGACGGGCCGCACGCCGGCGATGCCGGAGTTGTTCACGACGATGTGGAGGCCGCCGAGCCCGTCGATCGCGCGCGCAACCAGCGTCTCCACCTGGGCATAGTCCGCCACGTCGGTCCGCACCGCGAGGGCCCGCCGCCCGCGCTGCTCGACCTGGTGGGCGGTCTCCTCGATCTCGGTGGTGGCGCGCGCGCCCACCGCCACGTCAGCCCCCGCCTCGGCGAGGGCCAGCGCGATCGCCCGCCCCAGGCCCCGGCTGGCGCCGGTCACGATCGCGACCTTGCCGTCGAGGCGGAAGGGATCGGCCATCGCGCCTCAGCGATAGAGCTGGTCGATCGCGGCCTGATACTGCTCGCGGATGACCTTGCGCTTCACCTTGAGGGTCGGGGTGAGGAGCCCGTTCTCGACGGTGAAGTCGGAGGGGAGGACAGTGAACTTCTTCACCTTGGCGTAGGACTGCAGCTCCCCGTTCCGCTCCTCCACGATCTTCGCGACGCGCGCCACGACCTTCGGGTGCGCGCACAGCGCCGCCGGGTCCACGGTGGGCAGCCCCTGCGCGGCGGCGAACTTCATCAGCTCCTCGGGGTTCAGCGTGATCAGCGCGATCGGATACGGCCGGCGGTCGCCGTAGACCATCACCTGGCTGATGAAGGGGTCGCCCTTGAGGAGGTTCTCGATGTTCTGGGGGGCGATGTTCATGCCGCCCGCGGTGACGATGAGATCCTTCTTCCGATCCGTGATGAAGAGGAACCCGTCCTCGTCGAAGCGTCCGATGTCGCCGGTGGCGAACCATCCGTCGGCGAGAAACACCTCGGCGGTAGCGTCCGGCTTCTTGAAGTAGCCCTTGGCGATGTTGCCCCCGCGGCCGAGGATCTCGCCGTCCGGCGCGATCTTCACCTCGACGGACGGCAGCGGGAGGCCGACCGAGCCGAACTTGAAGCGGTCCTCGCGGTTGTTGGTGAGCACCGGGCACGTCTCGGTGAGGCCATAGCCCTCGAGGATCAGGATGCCGGCGGCGTGGAAGAACTCGGCGATCTCGCGCGACAGCGGCGCGCCGCCCGACACGGCGAAGCGCAGGCGGCCGCCCAGGGCGGCGTGCATCTTCGAGAACACGAGGGCGTGGGCGATGCGCGCCTTGACCGCGAGGCCGCCGGGCACCGGCTTCCCCGCCTGCTTGAGCCGCGAGACCTCCTTCCCCACGCCCACCGCCCAATGGAAGATCTTCTTCTTGAGCGGCGAGCCCGCGTCGGCCTTGGCGAGCACGCCCGCGTACACCTTCTCGAACACGCGGGGCACGCTGCAGATGAAGTGCGGGCGGGCCTCGGGCAGGTTGTCGCGCAGCTTGTCGATGTTCTCGGCGAACGCGGTCAGGAGTCCCCGGTGGATGCCGATGAAGGACTCGAGTCGCGCGAAGGAATGCGCGAGGGGCAGGAACAGCAGGTGCACGTCGCCCTCGGCGATGTGGGTGGTCTGGGCGGCCGACTCCAGCGCGGACATGTGATTGCCGTGCGTCTGCACGACGCCCTTGGGCGGCCCGGTGGTCCCCGAGGTGTACACGATGGTGGCCACGTCCTCGGACCGGCCGCTCGCGATTCGCGCGTCCAGCTCCCCGCGCACGCGCTCGGCCTGATCGCGCCCGAGCTGGCGGAGCTGGTCCCACGTCTGCACGCGGGGCCCCGGCGCCGCCCCCGCCGCGGGCTGGATCACGATGATGTGCTCGAGGCCCTCCATCTTCCCCTGCACCTCGAGGACCTTGGCGAGCTGGCCGGCGTCCTCCACGAACAGGGTGCGGACGCCCGCGTCGTTGACGATGTACTGGATGAGGTCTGGCGGGTAGCTCGGATAGATGGGAATCGTCACGCCGCCAATCGAGAAGATGGCAAAGTCCGCCTGCACCCACTCGGCGCGGCTCGCCGAGAGAATCCCCACCGCGTCGCCCTTCTTCCGGCCGAGGGCGAGCAGGCCCGAGGCCAGCTCGCGTACGGTCTGACCGACTTCCTTCCACGTCATCGTCGTCCAGGCGGCACCGCGCTTGGCTTGCTGGGCCGGACGATCGCCGCCGCGCTCGACGCGGTTCCAGAACATCTTCGCCAGGGTGTCGTGGGTCATGGGCCCCTCCTCACGCCAGTGTGCGGAGCTCGCGGGTCCGCCAGTCGATGCATGAAGCCGTATCTTAGCGGACCGTGACCCGGAATGCGTCGATGAGATTGGGGCCGGGCTTGTAGACGCCTTCCACCTCCACGCGGTCGCCGACCTTGACCGGGAAGCCGGTGCGCGCCACGACGTCCACCGTCGCGCCCCCGTCGATGAGGGTGAAGCGCTGGCCGACGGCGGGCGGCGACGCGAACGCCACCGTCCCCTCCACCGTGATCGTCCGCTCTGCGAAGCGCGCGCGCTCCGAGAAGAGCGTGGGCAGAGGCACGCGCTGGCCGAGCGCGGGGACGGCGGCGAGGACACAGGCGAGCCCCAGGAGCGAGGCGGCAATCCATCGGCGGTTCGTCATGGGCACACCTCCGCGAGCGCCTGGAGCCGGGCCCCGGGGCTCGGATGCGTGGACAGCCAGTTGAAGTACTCGGGCCGTTGCCCCTCGCGCTCGAGGCGCTGAAGCAGCCCCACCAGCGCCCGGCAGCGCGTCCCATCCCCCGGCAGCCGGTTCAAGAGCTGCGCGGCCCACCGGTCCGCCGCGCGCTCTTCCTCTCGATCATAGGCGCGAAAGGCAGCCGCCTGCGCGCCTCGCTGCACCATCGCGCCGCGCTCAACCTGCCGGCGCGCGCGGCGCGCCCCGAAGTGTCCGAGCTCGACGTGCCCCAGCTCGTGCGCGAGGGCGGCGCGCATCTCCTCCGGAGGCAGCCGCTGCAGCGCGCCCTCGGTGACGAGCAGGCTGAACCGGCACTCGGGGTGCGGCGCGACGCCCATGTTGATGTTGCTTCTCGGCAGTACCCCCACCGCGACCGCGCATCCGTCCTCCGGCCCCCGCCAGATGCCGGAGGTGCGGAGCAGCGGCGCGAGCGCCGCCGATACCTTGAAGCGCTCGTCGTCGGTCGCCTCGCGCGGCGCAACCGCCGGGGTGGCCGCCGGCGGCTTCGGGGGCGCGCTCTCGCACCCGCCGACCACGACCGCTCCGATGGCGCCCATCAAGCCTAACGCGATGCGAAAGCATGATTGACCGGCTTTCACGCGACGCGTTATACTGAGTTTGGCGGACATTCTCGTGACGAAGGAGTCACACCATGACGACGACGACAGCCGAGACGAGCGAAGTGCTGGGCCAGATGACCGGCGCCGCGGTCGAGATGTTCACCCTCTTCGCCGACGCCAACCAGAAGATCCTCCGTGAGCTGGTCGACTTCTCCGCGACCGCCGCGAGGGAGGGCGTGCGGCTCTATGCCGAGCTCCAGTCCTCCGCGGTGGAGGCCCTCAAGGACGGCCAGACCTTCCTCCTCCGCCGGCAGATCGAGCTCCAGGGCGCGCCCGAGCCCGCGCTCGCGTATCAGCGTGGCGTGCAGGAATCGGTCGACGGCGCGCAGCGCGTCTTCCGCCTCGTCGAGAGCAATGCCCAGGCGGTGACCCGCTCCGCGGAGCGGCTGCAGGTCAGCGCCGAGCAAGCCAGTCAGGAGATCCAGGCGACCGTCGCGCAGCTCGCCGGCCGGCTGCCGTCGCTCTACACGCCCCGCGACTAGCCGCCGCGGCGCTTCTCCAGGCGCTCTTCGAGGGCGCGGAGCTGCTCACGCAGCGCCGCCACCTCGCCGCGGAGCGCGTCCGCCTCACCGGCGGGCTCCGCCTTGCGCTCGGGAGCGGGCGCGGCCGCCGGCTTGGCCCCGAGCGTCGCCCAGCCCGCGCGCGCCGCCCACTCGCGAAACACGCGGTCGGCCTCGCGCTGGCTCGTCATGATGGCGTCGAGGCTCGACTTCATCGAGGACTGGAAGAACTCCTGCCAGGCTTCGCCGTGCTTGATGAGCTGATGGAGGAAGGCGGTGGGCAACGCGGCACGGTGGTTGCGCTCGTTCTCGAGAATGATCTGGGCGAGCGTCACCGAGGTCAGATCCTCGCCGGTGGAGACGTCCACCACCGAGATCTCCTTGCCGGCGCGGATGAACTCCTCGAGCTCCTCCAGCGTGACGTAGCGGCTCTCCTGCGTATCGTAGAGCTTGCGATTGGAGTATCGCTTGATCACGTACGCCATGGCGCGAGTCTAACACCGCGCGTCAGGGCCCACAAGCCGACGCGCCGCCGCCCTGCTATACTGGCGCACGCTTCGCCGATCCATTCCCTCGACCGGCCATCCAGGAGGGTCGTCATGCAGCTCGCCGGCCGCACCGCTCTCGTCACCGGAGGCTCCCGCGGCATCGGTCGCGCCATCGCGCTCGCGCTCGCCCAGGAGGGTGCCGACGTCGCGATCAACTTCGTGTCGAGCGAGACCCCCGCGCGCGAGATCGCGGAGGCGATCGGCGCGCTCGGCCGGCGCTCCATGCTCGCCCAGGCCGACGTCGCCGACTATCCCGACACCTATCGGATGGCGCAAGACGTGCTGAAGGAGTTCGGGCATCTCGACATCCTGATCAACAACGCGGGCGTGACGTCGGACAAGAGCTTCGTCAAGATGGACCACGCCTCGTGGCGCAAGGTGCTCGCCATCAACCTCGACGGCGTCTTCAACTGCACCAAGGTGTTCATCGACCAGATGCTCAAGCAGAGCTTCGGGCGGGTCGTCAACATCACGTCGGTCATCGGGCAGATCGGCAACTTCGGCCAGGCCAACTACGCGGCGTCCAAGGCGGGGGTGGCCGCGTTCACGAAGTCGCTCGCCAAGGAGCTCGCCGGCAAGGGTGTCACCGTGAACTGCGTGGCCCCGGGCTTCACCGAGACCGACATGGTGACGTCGATCCCCGAGAAGGTGCGGCAGAAGCTCCTGGACCAGATCCCGATGCGGCGCTTCGGGAAGGCGGAGGAGGTCGCGCGGGCCTGCGTCTATCTCTGCGCCAAGGACGGCGACTACATCACCGGCGCCGAGCTCTCCATCAACGGCGGCCTGTTCATGTAGGGCGAGATGAGGAGCGCTCGGCGCTCCAAGACGAGCAATACGAACGTCACCGCCGCGGCCGGGACAGCGCCAGGAGGCTCCACGCCATGGCGCCCGTCACCGCCGCGCCCTGCGCCGCCCACGCCCACGGGGCGAGCGTCCAGAGGGTGAGCGCGGCGGCGGGCCCCACCGTCCGGTCGTAGCGCACCAGAGTCCGCGATGGCTTCACCACCGCCTCGCCCGCCAGCACCTCCTCGCCGTGCTGATTCACGCACGACGTGCGGAGCCGCACGCGGTTCTTCTCCGGGCTGGCCTCCACCACCTCCACCCGGGCGGTGACCGCGTCGCCGAAGCGCACCGGGCGGAGGAACCGGAGATCCTGAGACAGGTACACCGTGCCGGGGCCCGGGAGGCGGGTGCCGATCACCGCGGAGATGAGTCCGGCCGTCCAGATACCGGGGGCGATCCGCTCCTTGAACGAGGTGCCGGCGGCATAGGCGCGGTCGGAATGGATCGGGTTGTAGTCACCGACGGAGTCCACGAAGCCCGCGATATCGGCCTCGTCGGCCACTCGGGTCAGCTCGGCGTGGTCGCCGACGGTGAGCTCGTGGATGGTGACGCCGATCATCGACTCTCCAGCCGCTTGAGGATCGCGTCGAGCTTGTCCTCGAGCCCCTCGAGCTTCTCCTCGAGCAGCACCACCTGCTTGGCCAGCCCCACGACCTGGCTGCGCGACGGCAGGCCCAGGCCGGCGAGCGAGCCCTCGATCTGCTGCTCGGCAGCCTTCTTGGCGGGACTGGCCGCGTTGAGGAAGCCCTCCATCTGCTTCCCCAGCGTCTTGGCGAAGGCCTCGGTGCCCATCGCCTGCTCGAGCACCCGCGACCACGCCCCGATCCACTGATCGAGGAACTGCTTCCACTGGACCATGAGATCGGGCGAGGCCTGGCCCTGCGTCATCACCTTCGACCACGCGGCGATGCCCTGGTCCATGAAGGGACGCCAGAATGCCTGCGGGTCGAGCGGCTGGGCCTGCGGCGCGCCCAGCATCCGGAGCCACGCCTGGCTGCCTTCCTCCACCTGCTTCTTCCACATGTCCATGAGCTGCTGAGTGGGGTCTGCCATAGCTGTCCTCCTACGATCTGGCGGCGAGCCAGGACGCGACCTTGGGCCAGCAGTGGACGGAGGCGCCGCGGCCGGCGATCAGCGAGATGTGGCCGCCCGCCAGCTCGACGTACTCGCGGTCCACGCTGCCCACCGCGCCGATGAGGGGCTTCACGCAGGCCGGGGGCGCGATGTTGTCCTCCTTCGCGCCCACCGCGAGGACGGGGCACCGGATGTTGCGGAGGCTCACCGGTCGGCCGCCCATGCGCAGATCGCCGCGGATCAGCCGGTTCTGCTGGTAGAAGTCCTTCACCCACTGGCGAAAGAACTCGCCGGGGAACGGCTGGTACTCGTTCGCCCACTTGTTGAGCGCGTTGAAGCCCGTCACGTACTCGGTGTTCCAGAGATTCCACCAGAGGTTGAGATTGGTGGAGAGATCCATCGTCGGCTTGAGCAGCTTGAAGCCTGCCTTGACCATGTCGGCGGGGATACTGCCGAGGGTGTCCACGTACTTGTCCACGTCGAACACCTTCGCGTCGAGCCACTTGGCGAAGAGGCCGGCCTGGGAGAAATCGATGGGTCCCGCCATGTCGACGTAATTCTTCACCGGGAACTCGGGCCGCGAGCCGAGGAAGCTCGCGGTAATCGGGGCGCCCATGCAGTAGCCGAGCACGGAGATCTCGGACGCGCCGGACGACTGCAGCGTCTTGTCGGCCATGCGCGGCAGGATCCTGGTCACCACATCCTCGAACGTCAGGTCGTTGTCCTCCGGGCCGAACACGCCCCAGTCGAGGAGGTACATGTCGAAGCCCTGCTGGGTCATGTGCTCGATGAACGAGCCCTTGGGCATGAGGTCGAAGATGTAGGGGCGGCTGATCCCGAGGTTCGGCACGAAGAGCACCGGGGTGCGATGCGTGCGCCGGGACTCGTAGCGGTAGAGCCGCGACTTGTTCTTCCGGTAGATCTCCTCGCGCGGCGTGGGCCCGACCTCGGGCTCCTTGGGGTTCATGACCATCTCGGAGAAGTGCTTCATGCGGAGGAAGTTGCGGTTGGCCTCCTCCTGCCACCTGGCCCGCACCTCCGGCGGCACGCCCGGCATCTCCGGCACCATCGTGAACAGTTCGTCCTTCATGCGTCCTCCCTTGGACTCACGCCATCCTATCCGCGCCTGACGCTTTGCGTCAAGGTCTATCGGCCACTCGCGGTCGCCGTGGCGGAGCCCTCAGGCTTCGAGTTCCGGCCTCGCCCTCCCGCCGGCGGGAGGGCGAGGCCGCGCGAAAGATCTAGACGGAGAAGAGCGACCCGACCTTCATCGCCAGGCCCATGTCGCCCTTGAGCTTGAGCTTGCCCGACATGAAGGCCATCTGGCCGGAGAGCTTGCCCCCGATCATGTCGAGCCAGTCCTGCGACGACATGGTGAGCGTGAGGTTCGGGTTCGCGGCCGCGCCCTGGTTCACCGCGCACGTCCCGTCCTTGATCACCGCATTCCACGTGCCGGCCTGGTCGCCCGTGATGTCGTACTGGATGGTGGCGTTCATGCCCGCCGCCTTGCTCGGCTGGAAGCGGCCCGCCATCGCGTCGAAGGTCTCCTTGACTGTGGGCATCGTGCTCCTCCTGTGTGGGTGCGGCTAGAACGTGAAGAGATCCATCCCGCCGGTGACGGTGAGGACGGAGCCGGTGATGTAGCGCGCGCGCTCGGAGCAGAGGAAGGCGATGGCGTTGGCCACGTCCTCGGGCTGCCCCTCGGTCTGCATGGCCACCCGCTTCACCATGCGCTCGTACATGGGCGAGAGGTTCGCGTTGGGCCCGATGATGCCGGGCGCGATCACGTTGCTGGTGATGTTGTAGCGCGCTCCCTCCAGGGCGACCGACTTGGCGAAGCCGACCACGCCCATCTTGCTGGTGGAGTACGCGGTCTGCCCGAAGCCGCCCATCAGCCCGGCGATGGAGGCCATGCAGATGACGCGGCCCCACCGGCGCTCGCGCATGCCCGGGAACACCGCCTTGGTGACGTTGTAGGTCCCCGTGAGATTGACCTGGAGGTTCAGATCCCAGGCGGCGTCGTCCATGTCCTTGAGCTGGCCCAGCGTGTAGATGAGCCCCGCGTTGTTGACGCAGATGTCGACCGGTCCCACCTCGGACTCCGCCTTGCGGACGACGCCGCCGAGGGCCGCGCGATCGGTGATGTCCACCTCGAAGCCGCGGGCGCTTCCGCCCTTGTCCGCGATCTCCTTGGCGGTCTCGGCCGCGCCCTCGCCGTTGAGGTCCAGGACGATGACACGGCAGCCCTCCGCGGCGAGCGTCAGGCAGTCCTGCTTCCCGAGGCTGCGCGCCCCGCCCGTCACCAGCGCCACCTTGCCCTTGATGCCCAGGTCCACGGCGGTTACTTGCCCTTGAACTCGGCCGGGCGCTTCTGGAAGAAGGCCTGCAGCCCCTCCGCGGCATCCTCGGTGCGGATCACCTTGTCAAAGGCGCGGATCTCCACTTCGATGGCCTTGTCGATGGGCGCCTCCAGGCCGTCGTCCACCGCCTCGATCAGCACCCGGGTGGCGATGGGCGGCCGCTTGCCCAGCTCGCGCGCCAGCGCCTTCGCGTCGGCGAGGGTCTCGCCGTCCTTGGCGAGTCGGTTCACCAGCCCGATGCGGTAGCACTCCTGGGCGGAAATCTGCGAGCCGAGAATCAGGTGCTCGAGGGCCAGCCCGCGCCCGATCAAGCGCGGCAAGCGCTGAGTGCCGCCGTAGCCGGGGATGATGCCGAGGCTCGACTCGGTCTGGCCCATCCGCGCCGACTCCCTGAGGATGCGGATGTGGCAGCCCATCGCGATCTCGCAGCCGCCCCCCAGCGCGTGGCCGTTGATGGCGGCGATCACCGGCTTGGGAAAGCGCTCGATGCGCCGGATCACGCTGTTGCCGAAGCGGAGGAACGCCGCGATGTCCCCGGTGAAGGCCGAGCCCAGATCGGCGCCCGCGCAGAAGATCCGGTCCCCCGCCCCCGTGATGATGATCGAGCGCACCGCGTCGTCGGGCTGAAGCTCCGACAGCGCCGCGTTGAGATCGCGCATCAGCGCCTCGTTGATGGCGTTCATGGGCGGGCGGTTCAGCGTGATCACCGCGAAGCTCTCCTCGCGGGCGAGGAGGAGCGTCTCGTACGCCATCGACGGGGCTCCTTGTCGCGGGGGCTAGCGGGGCCCGAGGCCCCGGAGGAAGATGTCGGCGAGCGGCTCGGCGGTGTCGGCGAGGCGGTAGCCCCGCTTGCCGAGCACCCACGAGGTCGCCATCTGGTCCATCGCGCCGAACAGCGCCTTCGTCGCCACCTTGATGGGCAGGTCGGAGCGGAACCGGCCGTCGGCCACACCTTCCTCGATCACCGAGGCGATGAGCGCGAAGTATGACGAGATCTCGTGCGCGGAGGCGCCGCGGAAGAACTTCTGGCCTTGCCGCTGCTCCACCTGCACCACTTCCGCGAGCTGCGGATCCTCTTCCAGCATCTCGAAGTGGAGGTGGATCAGCCGGCGGAGCTTGGCCACCGCGTTGGGCTCGTCGGCGATCGCCTTGCGCAAGCTCGCCACGAACTGCGCCATCTTGTCGCGGAACAGCGTGACGAGGATGTCGTCCTTGGTGCGGAAGTAGAGGTAGATGGTGCCGGCCGCGATCCCGGCCTCGCGCGCGATGTCGGACACACGCGAGTTGTAGTAGCCCTTGCGGGCGAAGACCCGTACAGCGGCCTCGATGATCTGTTGTGGCTTGTCAGGATCGCGCATGCGCGTACGGGTGACTGAACCGCCATTCATGGTAGTCGGGGCCCCCCACGCTGTCAACCGCGAGGCGTCTCAGGCGGGCTCTTCGAGGAGCGCGGTGACGAAGCGGTTGATGCGCTCGAACTGCGCCGGCGAGGCGTTCGCGAAGACGAGCGCGGCGCCGCGCTCGTCCACCTCCCACACCACTGCGTGGAGGGCCAGGGCCTCGGTCTCTCCGTCGGGCAGCAGCATGTCGATGCGCTCGCCGGCGCGCAGGGCAAGCCCGGTGGTGACGCGGGCCCCGAACGCCGAGAGATCCACGGTTTCCGCGGGGACGAGGGCGCCGCCACCATGGCGCAACGTCACCATGACCGGCAGCTGCACCCGTGGCGAGCGGCGCCGGGCCTCCCACCGGTCGAGCTGGGGGCGCACGCGCCGCGCGGCGCGATCGGGCAGCGGGCCGCCCACGCTCATGATGTCGATGGCCACGCCGTCCTCGCCGCTGCGCACCACGAGGCCGTTCACCGACAGCACCTCGACGCGCGGGCCCGGCAAGGTCATCATGACGCGGACCTCGGTGCCGGAGGGAATGTCCGCGGGCACGGCGACGCGCAGGCCGGACGCGCTGATGTCGGCCACGCGGCCCTTGAGGAATTCCCCCGTGGGCAACTCGATCTGCACGGGCCACGTCGCCCGCGCGCGCTGGGCGCCGCGACGATCCGGCCGAACGGACACGGCGTCCCTCAGCCTCCGCGCTCGAGGAGGCGCCGCACCAGGCGGTTCAGCCGATCGAACTCGCCGGGGCGCAGATTGACGAACACGAACACCGACCCGCGATCGGCCATGCTCCAGACCACCGACGGCAGGCGCAGTGGTTCGTCGTCGCCGTCGGGCTCGATCTCGAGCTTGGCGGTGTCGCCGGGCCGCAGCGCCAGGTCAGTGGCGACGCGCGCGCCGAACGGGGAGAGGTCGAGGGTCTTGCCGTGGCCCACGGGACCGCGCGGGACGCGGATGGTCACCGGCAATGGCCGGCTTGCCCGCGGCGCGCGGCGCCGCCCTTCCCATCCCGCGACGAGCGGCTCCACGCGACGCGCCTCGGTCTCCGGCATGCCGATGAAGTCCAGCGCGAGCGCGTCGGCGTCGCGCCGCGTGACGCGCGCCACCACTTCCAGGCGCTCGGCGCCGCGCGGCAGCGTGATGCGGAGAGTCACCGCGGCGCCGACGGGGAGATCGGCCGAGGCGCGCACGCGGACGCCGGAGGTGGAGATGTCGATCACGTGCCCGTCGATGATGCCACGCTCGAAGGTCTCGAGCCGGACCAGCCAGTCGGCGGTGGCCCGTGGCGCTCCGCGCCGATCCCGTCCCTTCACGCGCGCGTCCTCATCTCCGACACCAACTTGCGGCTCCGGCCCCGCTCCTGTCAAGCGGCGCGTCCTTGACGCCCCCGGATGGCGCGCGTACGATGCCGCGCATGAAGATCAAGTACCGTGTCGGGATCATGCCGGGGCCGTGGCCGCCGGGCCGCGACGGCGCCGACTTCCTGTGGGCGCTCACCGATCTCTGCGAGCGCACCGACATCGACTCGATCTGGCTCTCCGACCGTCTCTCCTCGCCGGTGCCCACGCCCGAGGTCATGACCACGCTCGCCGCCATCGCCGCGCGCACCACGCGGCTCAAGTTCGGCCCCAGCGTGATCGTGCTGCCGTATCGCACGCCGGTGGTGGCGGCCAAGGAGATGGCGACGGTGGACTGGCTCTCCCGCGGGCGCCTCTTCCCGGCGGTGGGCGTGGGCGTGGAGCTGCCGCGCGAGTTCGAAGCCTCCGGCGTCGCCTTCCGCGAGCGGGGCCGGCGCACCGATGAGGCGATTCGCGTGATGCGCCTCCTGTGGACGCAGGACGAGGTCAGCTTCCAGGGGGAGTTCTACAAACTCGACCGTATCACCCTGCTCCCCAAGCCGTGGCAGACGCCTCCGCCCATCTGGATCGGCGGAAAGAGCGAGGCGGCCCAGCGGCGCACCGCGCGCCTCGGCGACGGCTGGATGCCGTCCTTCATCACGCCCGACGAGTTTCGCGTGGGCGTGGAGCGCGTGCAGGAGCTGGCCGCCGCCGAGGGCCGGGAGGTCCCGGCCGATCACTTCGGCACCCTCGTGAATTTCGCCCTCGCGGACACGCCGGAGCGCGGCCAGGCGCTCGCCGCGCCCTTCATCCCGCGCGGCCGCGTCGACGAGTCGGTGATGCGGCAGTGCGTGGCCTTCGGCCCTCCTGAGGTCGTTGCCGAGAAGATCGAGGAGTACGTCAAGGGCGGCGGGTCGAAGTTCATTCTCCGTCCCATGTGCCCGCCCGACATGATGCTCGAGCAGCTGGCGCGCCTCGCCGCCGAGGTCGTTCCCGCGTTCCACGCGCGCTGACCGCCGGCATGCCCATCCCTGGCCCCGTCCTCCGCCGCGTCGGCGGCGCGATCCTCACCGCGCTCGCGCTCGCCGGCTGCTCCTCGATCATCTCGATCGACCTGCAGCCCCGCATCCGTCCCCTGGAGGAGGAGACCGTCGAGGGCTCGGGCACGCCGAAGATCCTGCTCCTCGATCTCTCCGGGCTGCTCCAGGAAGACACGCCCAGCCTTTCCCTCACTGCGCCGCCGCCTCGCGTGCCCCTCCTGGCGCGCGTCCGCGAGGAGCTCGCGAAGGCCGAGAAGGACGACAAGGTGCAAGGGGTGGTGCTGCGCATCAACAGCCCCGGTGGCACGATGACCGCCTCGGACGTGATCTACCGCGAGATCCGGGAGTTCAAGGCGCGGCGGAAGGTGCCCGTGATCGCCGCCATCATGGACGTGGGGGCTTCGGGCGGATACTACGTGGCGCTGGCCGCCGACCAGATCTTCGTGCACCCCACGAGCATCACCGGCAGCATCGGCGTGATCATGCTCACCGTCAATGCCCAGGGCCTGATGGAAAAGATCGGCGTGACCCCGCTCGCCATCAAGTCCGGCCCCCTCAAGGACGCGGGCTCGCCGTTCCGCGGCCTCACCGACGAGGAGCGCGGGGTCTTCCAGTCGGTGATCGACGACATGTTCGGCCGCTTCGTGCGCCTGGTGTCGGAGTCGCGGAAGATCCCGGAGGCCCGCGTGCGCCAGTTCGCCGACGGCCGGATCTACACCGCGGAGCAGGCCCGCGCGCTCGGCCTCGTCGACAAGATCGGCTATCTCGACGAGGCGGTGGCGGCGGCGCGCCAGGCCACCGGGGTCACCGAGGCGCGCGTCGTCATGTATCACCGGCCGCGGGAATACCGCGCCAATCTCTACTCCGCGTCCGTGCCGCCCTCGGGCGCCGAGAGTCTCCTGACCCAGGCCGCCGGGCTCCTCGGCGGCGGGCCGGGCACGCGCTTCCTCTACCTCTGGTGGCCGTAGCCTAGGACGCCGCCGCCGCGCCGCTCGCGCTCACTTGGGCGCGGGCATCCCGTACGCAACGATGTCCTGGTCGGTGTTCCACTTCACCCAGTTCACTTCCTCCGGATCGCTCGTGAGGGGCCGCGTCGCCGGCGGAGCGCCGCTCACCGGCACGAGCAGCTCCTCGCCCCCCTTCAGCGGCCGCTCCCAGGCAGGTCCGCTCGTGGCCCGCACCACCGCGAGCCCGTGATGGCAGCGCACGAGGACGCTGCCGTCGGAGTTGGTGCGCAGGGAGGTGCCGCCGCTCCGCACGCCGACGGTGGCCGCGCCGGCCTCGACCTCGATCGGGGCACGGGTCACCGTCAACGGCAGCACCGACACCCAGCTGCGGCCGCCGTCCAGCTTCACCTTGAGCGGCGCGCCCCCGGTGGTCGGCCCGCCCGCGGGGACGTTCGACGGCGGCTCGACGATGAAGATCTGGGTGAGCTGGGCCAGACGGATCGAGTTGCCGTTGTTCGTGAGGAGCGTGAGGCGGCCGCCGGCGAGGGCCCGCGCCCCGTCGCCCGCCGCGATGGTGTCCCGCAGCTTGGCCGGCACCCAGGAGCCGTTCTTCAGGATGATCTCGGACGGTCCGGAGATCGTGGAGGCGGTCAGCGGAGTCTCCTTGGGCTGGGCCGCAGCGGGCGCGGCGGCGAGGAGCGCGCACGCGAGGGCAAGGGCGAGCGAGAACACCGGTACCGTCATGCCTCGAGTCCTTTCTGGTGACGGAGGCGCATGCCGCCGGTCAACGACCCGACCAGCGCGGCGCGCGCTTCTCGAAGAAGGCGGTGACGCCCTCGCGGGCGTCGTCGGAGAGAAAGACGAGGGTGGTGAGCTCCCGCAGATAGCGCAGGGCGCCCGGATAGTCCATCTCGACGGACGTCGCCGCGGCCTCCTTGGCGAGGCCCAGCGCGGCGGGCGAGTAGCCCGCGAGCTTCGCGGCGAGCCCGCGCACCTCTTCGGCGAGGACGGCGCGCGGGACGACCCGGCTGACGAGGCCCATCTCGAAGGCCTCGCGGGCCGAGACCTGATCGCCGCTCAGCACCATGAGCATGCCCCGCTTCCGACCCGCCGCACGCAGGATGGGCGCCATGACGATGAGCGGAAGCACGCCGAGGCGAATCTCGGGCAGCCCGAACACCGCGTCCTCCGACGCCACCACGACGTCGCAGCCCACCGCGAGCCCGCAGCCGCCGGCCAGAGCATAGCCGTGCACCTGGGCGATGAGCGGTGTGCGCATGCGAGCCATCGCCTCCAGCACGCGCGGGAGGCCCCCGAAGGACTCGCGCGCCTCGAGCGTGGTGCCGCGGTCCCGCACGCCCTTGAGATCCGCGCCGGCGCAGAACGCGCGCTCCCCCGCCCCGCGCAGGATGATGACGCGCGCGGCGGGATCCCCCTCGAGGGCCGCGAGGGCGGCTTCCAGCTCG
>Ga0075424_100003011_pt1 | contig 15657 bp, 17 predicted proteins | sample SoiMethybrSBSTD3_FD_75301 | JGI IMG/M metagenome (GOLD analysis project Ga0075424, IMG submission 75301) | Bulk soil microbial communities from a Populus tree surrounding site in Tennessee, USA - Soil MetaG P. TD hybrid SBSTD3 | ecosystem: Environmental > Terrestrial > Soil > Tree plantation...
GCAGCCGGAAATCGACTCGTGCTTCCGACAGCGCCGTGAAGCCGGGGCCGAAGTGGTCGACGGCGCCGCGGACGTCCTGTTCGATTTGGGCATGGAGCGGACTAGCTGCCGCCATTGCGAGAAATAACACGAGCCGCTTCATGGGTGACCTCTTCAATGCGGTTTTTTGGCGAGCACAAAGCCCAGATAATATGCGGACCAGTTTGTCGTGCGACCGCCGATCAGCGCGCCTGGAACCTGGCGCACCAGGTTGGGCAGCGAGTCGGTATCGACTTTGAGCGCCTGGATGCGCGCTTCGAGCTCGAACGGCAGCGTCCGCGTGTCGGACATAATCAGCAGCCAATAGCCGGCTTGATTCTCGCGACGCGACAACACACGGCCATGACCGGGAACGATCCCGGGTTGACTTGGGGCCATGACGGCATGCGTGCCGCGTGGCACTTCCGGATCACTCGGACCGACGGGATGCACCTGCTCGATCGACATGTCGTTCATGACGCGCAGCACGATCACGTGCGCCGGCGCATCGAGCTGAAATGCCATCGAGTCATTGGTTGCCGAGACGATCCCCGGGCCAAAGCCATCAGCCAGGCCAAGCCGGCTCTGCGCGGTGAGCAGGACAGGACGTGGGACCTGTGGCGCGCAGGACGCCGTAACGCAGAGCATGACGGCCAATCGTGCTCGCATCGCTCGCGGTTATGGTTTCTGCGCTTGCCCGAACGCCGCATAATACGCGGCCCAATGCGCGGTACGCGCGGCGATCAGCGCCTCGGGGATGCTTCTGACAAGACTCAGCAGTGACGTGTCAGGAGGGGCCATCGTCTGGAGCCGCTGCGCAATCTCGGCGTTCGACGTTGCGAGATCCGAAACGATGATCAGCCAGTATCCACCCGTCGGAGCCGCCGCCGGGGCCAGGTAATAGCTGTACGCAGTCGAAACCGGGTCGCTACTACAGGACGCGTCGGTGCCACCTGGTGGTAGCGGAGGGCATCCGCTCTTCCCAGCGGTGCGCTGCGTGGTGTAATTGCCCCCACCCACCGGGAAGGACGGCGCACCGGCTCGAGCGTAATGATGGCCACTGCTTGATTGGGTGTGTTGATAACGCGGCGTTACGACCTCGACCATACGCGGCGGAGTGACGCGCATCGCCACGACGAATGCGGGGTGGTCGATGGTATAGTCCACATCTAGTCCCGCAACGTCCGTGATCTTGAGACCAAAGTCCTCGGCAGGTCCCATGCGGATCGGTGGCTGGGTCAGGTCGTGTGCGGGGTGGGAGGAGGCACACCCGGCAAGGATCAGTGGGATCATGGATAAAGCCAGTGGCTTCATAGACGATCTCGCATCTGGAGGGTCTTTATCCTACACTTTGCAACATGACTCGTTGCGGCACAATCGTCCTGGCCGGCCGGCCCAATGTCGGCAAATCGACGTTGTTGAACGCGTTGATTGGAGAGCACTTGGCGATCGTGTCCCCCAAGCCACAGTCTACGCGGCTGCCGGTCGTCGGGCTGCTCACCACGGATGACACGCAATACATCTTTACCGACTCGCCGGGACTGCTCGAGCCCGAGTACGCGCTGCACGAGACGATGCGTGCCGCCGCGCTCCGCGCCATCGACGACGCCGAAGTAATCGCGTATCTGCACCCGCTGGCCGAATATCCGGCGCCTCCACTCAAAGGCGTTGCGAAACTCGAGCGCGAACCGCGCTCTCGGGTGATTACCGTCTACACGAAGGCCGATCTGGTAAGAGCTTCAGACCGTCCGACGGTCCGACCGTCAGAGGTCCTCGTATCGGCCGTCACCGGCGAGGGCATCGATCTGTTTCTCGCCACGTTACGCGAGGGCCTCGAAGAAGGTCCCTTTCATTATGATGCGGACGACCTGGCGACTCAGCCGATGCGCTTCTTTGCGGCGGAGTTTATTCGGGAGGCCGCGTTCGAGCAGCTGCACGAAGAGCTTCCCTATAGCGTCGCGTCCGAAATCGACGAGTTCCGAGAGAGCGCCGAGCCGGTATATATTCGGGCCGTGTTGTACGTCGAGCGGGACAGCCAGAAGGGCATCGTCATCGGCGAGGGCGGCCGTACCATCAAGGCCCTCGGCGCCGCGGCGCGCGCCAAGATCGAAACGCTGCTCGGCCGCCGCGTCTTTCTCGATCTGCATGTGAAAGTTCTGCCGAAGTGGCGCCGGGATGCGCCTTCGCTCAAACGCCTCGGCTACCGGGGAGGGGGGAGTCCGTCATGAGTCTCGCCCCCGATCTGCTGGAAATCCTCGTCTGCCCGAAGTGCAAAGGCCCTCTGGAGCATCGCAACAATCCGGAGGCCCTGGCCTGTCATGCCTGTCGTCTGATTTATGGTGTCGAAGACGACATCCCGATCATGCTGATCGATGAGGCGAAGCCTTTCTAGCGGCATCGTCCTCGGGTTGGTCATCGCCGTTCCGCTGAGAGCTCAAGAGCTACCCCTCAACGCCGGCGCGCTCTTCCTCGTTTTTCCCGTGGGCGCCGCCTCCGTCGGCATGGGCCAGACCGCGACTGCGGCAGCGGGGCGGGGGGAGGCGGCGTTCTGGAACCCGGCGGGCCTCGCGACGCTCACCGACGATGAATTCGCGCTGCACTCGGCGACGCTGGTCGCGGGGCGCAGCAACGTGTTGGGCGCGTATTTCCCCTCGCGGGGCATCGGCGTCATTGGCGGCGCGGTCTATCTCGTCGATTACGGGGACTTGGACCGCACCGACCAGAATGGCAACACGATCGCCCGCATTGCGCCGCGTAATCTCGAATTCCTTGCGTCCTATGCCACGAACTTGGGAAGCTCGTTCTTCTTCGGCATCAGTTACAAGCTGGTGCAGTTTCGTGTCGATTGCAGTGGCGACTGCCGCGACTTTCCGTCCGGCACCGGCGCGACGCATGCACTCGATTTCGGCGGGCAGTTCACCGTCGGCGGCGGACCGGGCGGGGGGGGGCCGGGGCCGCTTCGCATCGGCATCGCGCTCCGCAATGTCGGCTTCCGACTGCAAGTCCAGAACAATGCGCAAGCCGACCCGCTCCCGACACGTCTCGCGGTCGGCGCCCAGTATGACCTGCGACTCCGTCCCATCACGCCAACCGATCTTTCTCAAGCATTTGATGTAAAGCTCGCCGCCGACGTCGACAGCCCCTTTGGACAAACTGGCCAATCGGAAACGCGCCTCGGCGTGGACATCGGATACCAAAAGCTCGTCCGGGTGCGGGCGGGCTATGCGTTCGTCCAGGACGGGTTGAGCGGCCCCAGCGTCGGCCTCGGTCTGGAGAGCGGCTCACTCGGCATCGATCTGGCGCGCGCGTTCTTGACGGGATCGGATTTGCAGGTGGAGAATCCGACCTTCTTTTCCTTCCGGGTGTCCTTCTGATCCGAGCGGTCGCGGCAGTCCTGGGAGCGTTGATACCCTCCCTGATCGCGGCGCAGCAGCAACAACAACAACCATCGCCGACCGCCTTCGTGCGTCCCCTCGCGTCTTTGCTGGTCCCGGGAAGCGGACAGCTGCTGGCAAATCAGGATCGCGGTGCGGTGTATCTCGCGGCGGAGGTGTATCTGCTGTCGCGCTTCCTGCAGCTGGATCACGAGGCCACGCGCGAGGCGGGGCACTTCCAGGATCTCGCGTTCGACGTGGCGCGGCATCCGTACGATCCCGTGCGGAAGGACACGATCTTCGAGTACTACGAGCAGATGGAGCGCTTCGTCGAAAGCGGCGCGTACGACACCGATCCGGGTGCGGCCTTCGAGCCGGAGACTGACCTTGGGACCTATAACGGGGCGATGTGGTTGCTCGCCCGCCGCACATTCTGGGAGAATCCCGACTCGGCGCCTGACCCGACGTCGCCGCAGTACTGGCGCGCCGTCCAGTTCTATCAGTCCCGTGCGGTGGGTCCCAACTTTCAGTGGAGTTGGCGCGATCACTCCCTCGAGCACGAGGTGTACCGCGGTTATATCAAGCGCAGCGACACGGCGTTTCGGCGCGCGCAGAGCTCCATCGGGCTCCTGCTCGCGAACCACGTCGTCAGCGCCGTGGACGCCCTGATCTCGGCACGGATGAGTGCAGCCGCCGGGCGCGGCGCGTCGATGCGCACGACGGTGACGCCCAGCTATTCGGAGATCCGATTCTCGTTGTCCTTCTAGTCCCCAGTCCCAACCCTCACTCCTCCCATGACCGAAATCATCGTCGCCCTCATTACGCTGACGGTGCTCGAGATCGTCCTCGGCATCGACAACATCATTTTCATTTCGATCCTCGCCGGGAAACTTCCGGCGGAGCAGCAGGAACGCGCGCGGCGCGCCGGCCTGGCGGGAGCGATGGTCACACGCATCGGTCTGCTGGCGGCGCTGGCCTGGATCATCCGTCTCACCGCGCCGCTGTTTGAGCTGCTCGGCCATCCGGTCTCGGGGCGCGATCTCGTCCTCATTGCGGGCGGCCTGTTTCTGCTGTTCAAAAGCACGCGCGAGATCCACGACGGCCTCGAAGGCGACGCCGGGCACGCGGGCGCGCGGGTGCGCGCGTCGTTCGCCAGTGTCGTCGGGCAGATCATGCTGCTCGACATCGTGTTCTCGCTCGATTCGGTGATCACGGCCGTGGGGATGGCGCGGCATCTGTGGGTCATGATCGCCGCCGTGGTCCTGGCGGTAGGCGTCATGATGTTTGCGGCGACGTCGATCAGTAACTTCGTCCACCGTCACCCGACCGTGAAAATGCTGGCGCTGAGCTTTCTGTTGATGATCGGTGTGGCGTTGATCGCGGATGGACTCGGGCAGCACATCCGCAAAGGGTACATTTATTTCGCGATGGGCTTCTCGGTGATGGTCGAGATGCTGAACCTGCGCGTGCGCGCGCGCAGCAAGCCGGTGCAGTTGCGCGAAGCGTACAGCGCCGAAACGCCGACGCCGCGCAGTTAATTTGACACGGGAGGAGACGAGGCCTAAGTTTAGGCGGTTTCTACCCTTACGAGAGGAGTAAGGTGCGGTCGCGCCAAGCCATAGTCTTCTTCTCGCCGGCTGGACGTTCCGTACCTGACTTCGTGACCGCCTGGGTCAACGGGAAAGGATGGCCTATCATCCCGCTCCCGCAGGCCTCCGGGGTGGAAGAGCGCGTGTTACGCGCGCCGCCGACGCTGGTCGTCATCGACGCCGAGAGCGCGGGCGACGACGGGATGCAGCTCTGCGCCAAGCTGAAGAGCGATGCCTACACGGCGATCGTTCCCCTCGTCGTGGTGACCAATCGCCACGCGACGGACGCGGTGCGGAAGTGGTTCGCGGCGGGCGCCGACGAAGTGATCACGCCGTTGTTCGAGCCGGGTGAGCAGGCGGGCCGGCTCGACGCCCTGGTGACGCGGGCGCAGCGCGACGTGGCGGTCAATCCCTCGACGCGGCTCCCTGGAACGACGGAGATCGAGCGCGAGATCAAGCGGCGCATGGAGCTCGGCGAATTCTTTGCGGTCTGTTACGCCGACCTCGATCACTTCAAGGAATACAACGATCGCTACAGTTATTACGACGGCGATCGGGTCATCTACCTGCTCTCGCGCATCCTGCACGACGTCGTGCGCGGGATGCTCGGGAAGCAGGGATTTGTCGGACACATCGGCGGCGACGATTTCATCTTCGTCCTGCCGATCGAGAACATCGCGGCGGTCTGCAGCGAAGTGCTCGATGTGTTCGATACGCTGGTCCCGTTTCAGTACAATGAGCAGGACCGGCGCGCGGGCTACTATTTCGGCAAAGACCGGCGCGGCCAGCTGCATCGCGTACCGCTGATGACGCTGTCGATTGGCGTCGTGACGAATCAGCACCGGCGGTTCGCGCATCCCGCGCAGGTGAGCGAGCTCGCGACCGAAATGAAAAGTTACGCGAAGACCCAGGCCGGATCGGTGTTCGTGGTCGATCGCCGGCATGATCGCGATCACGGGGAAGAGAGCGGAGAGAACGAGGCGTGAACGTTACGTGTCCGTCGTGCGAAACGGTCTACCGGGTGGACCCGGCCAAGGTCCCCCCCGGCGGGTTGCGCGCGCGGTGTAGCGTCTGCAGCAACGTGTTTGCGGTGAGCCCTGACGGTGCTGGTGCCACGGCTCCAGTAGCGGCCGCAGCGCCACCGCCTCCACCACCGGCACGGCCGGCACCTCCGATGGTCACGACGGCTCCGAGAGCTGCGGCACCGCCGGCACCGCCGGCACGGCCGGCGATGCCCGTGATGCCAGCCGTTGCGCGCCCGACCGCGCCGGCGCGGCCCGCCGCCCCCGCAACAGCTCCGCGGCCCCAGGCGGCCGCGCCGCCACCGCCTCCTCGGCCGGCACCGCGGCCGGCACCGCCGCCGCCGCCACCACCGCCGCCGCCGCCGGCGGCAGCCGCACCGCCACCGCGACCTGCGCCGCCGCCTCCGCCGATCTCACCGTCTCCGGCGTCCGCTCCGGCGGCTCCGGCGTCTATCGGCAAGCGGAATACCGGGCCGCTCCGGCCGGTGAATCCGTTCATGGTCCAGGATCCGAAGCAAAAGGCCCGCCGGCTCGCGCGGGCTTTGATCTCGGACATGCTCGTGTATCATCCGGAGAAGCGGCAGCAGGGGATTCGAGACGGCACGCTGCCGCAGCTCTTCAAGGACGAGATCGACAAGAGCTGGCAGGAATATGTTGAGCAGGTTGGCGCCGATATGGCGCGGAGCACGCCGTTCTGGACCGAAGCGCTGAACGAAATCCTCGCTGGGGGAAAGAAGCTGTTCTAATGAGTCTGACCGAGCGTTTTGCCGATTTCGATCGTCGTCTGACCGAGCTCAGGGGCTTTCTTTGACGTGGAAGGGAAGGCCGCTCGCCTCGCGGAGCTTGAGCAAAAAATGGCGGACGGCTCGCTGTGGGCCGATGCCGAGCGCGCGCGGCAGACCGTCGCCGAGGTCAAATCACTGAAGGGTTGGCTCGAGCCGTATCACGCGCTGCGCAAGCGCGTCGATGAAGGACGCGAGCTCAACGACCTGCTCGAAGCCGAATCGCACATCGATCTCGCCATGCAGCGTCAGCTCGAGACGGAGGCGGATGTAATCGCCGGCCGGCTCGAATCGCTCGAGATGCAGAACATGCTGCGGGGTCCGGACGACGCGCGCGACGCGTTGCTCACCATTCACCCCGGCGCGGGCGGCACCGAGTCGCAGGACTGGGCGGAAATGCTGGTGCGCATGTACACGCGGTGGGCTGAGCGCCACGGGTTCAGCGTCAACATCCTCGACATCCTTCCGGGCGAAGAAGCGGGGATCAAGTCCGCCGAGATCGAGATTCGGGGACAGTACGCGTTCGGCCTGCTGAGAGCGGAGAAGGGTGTGCACCGCCTGGTGCGGATCTCTCCATTCGATTCGCAGTCGCGGCGCCATACGTCGTTCGCCTCGGTGTTCGTCTATCCCGAAGTCGACGACGAAATCGAAATCGAGATCAAGGACGACGACTTGCGCATCGACGTGTTCCGCGCTTCGGGCAAAGGTGGACAACACGTCAACAAAACGTCGTCTGCGGTGCGGATCACACACCTGCCGACGGGCATTGTCGTATCCTGCCAGCAGGAGCGCAGCCAGGGGAAGAACAAGGCGACCGCGATGAAGATGCTCAAAGCCCGATTGTATGAGCGCGCGGTCGCCGAGCGTGACGCCAAGAAGGCGGAAGTGGACAAGCAGAAGACCGACATCGCGTGGGGCAATCAGATCCGCTCGTACGTATTCCAGCCCTACACGATGGTGAACGACCACCGCACCGAGCTGAAAGTCAGCGATGTGCATAAGGTGATGGACGGCGATCTCGATCAATTCATCGAGGCGTTCCTCAAGCAGTTCGGGAGCAAGGCGGCCTAATGGCAGTGACGGAGCGGAGCTTCGTCGAAGCAGCGCGGCGCGACAAGCTGAAGGAGCTCGTCGAGCGCGGTGTCGCGCCGTTCGCCTACCGGTTCGAGCGCAGCGCCACCGCAAGGCAGGCGCTCGACGCGTACCGGCAAGACGACGACCCGACCCAGTTTGCGCTGGCCGGGCGGCTCGTCGCGTTGCGGCCGCACGGCAAGACCACGTTCGCGCATCTCGAGGACGCGAGCGGCAAGATTCAGCTCTACTTCAAGAGCGATGAGTTGGGCGACGCGTACCAGCTGCTCGAGCTGCTCGATCTCGGCGATCACGTGGGCGTCGAGGGCCGTTTGATGAAGACGCGGACCGGTGAGATCACGCTGCGCGTCGCGCGGATCACGCTGCTCGCCAAAGCGCTGCGGCCGCTGCCGATGGGGAAGGAAGACGCGAGCGGCGTCAAACACGGCGAGCTGTCAGATCCGGAGCTCCGCTACCGGCAACGCTATGCCGATCTGGCCGTGCATGCAGAGGTCCGTGAAGTCTTTCGGCTGCGCACACGGATCGTGCAGAGCATTCGGGCTTTCCTCGATGCCAAGGGGTATTTGGAGGTGGAAACGCCGGTGCTGCAACCGCTGTACGGCGGTGCCGCCGCGGTTCCGTTCAAGACGCACTGGGAGGCGCTGGACGCGACCTTCTACCTGCGCATCGCCGACGAGCTGTACCTGAAGCGCTGCCTCGTCGGCGGGCTCGAGCGGGTGTACGAGATCGGCCATGACTTCCGCAACGAGGGACTGTCGCGGTTTCACAATCCGGAATTCACGATGGCGGAGTGGTACCAGGCGTACGCGGACTACAACGACATGGCGGCGCTGACCGAAGAGATGCTGTCGACCATGGTGCAGCAGCTCTTCGGCAAGCTCACGCTCGAACGCCATGGCGTCACGCTGTCGTTCGAGCGCCCGTTTGCGCGCAAGGACTACTACGACCTGGTTCGTGAGTATGCCGGCGTGGATCTCACGACGGCGAAAGACGCCGAGCTCCGTGCGGTGCTCAAGCGGCACAATGTGCCGACCGCCGAATTCGAGAAACTGAACGGCGCGAAGCTGGTGGACGAAGTGTTCAAGACCACCGTCGAGCCGAAGCTCGTGCAGCCGACGTTTGTGATGGACTATCCGCTGGCGCTGTCCCCGCTCGCCAAGCCGAAGCGCGGCGATCCGACCCGAGTCGAGCGCTGGGAGCTCTTCGTACAACACCGCGAGCTCGCCAATGCATTCAGCGAGCTCAACGATCCCGACGAGCAGCGGCGCCGGTTCGAGCAGCAGGCGGCCTTCCGGGCCGCCGGCGATGTCGAGGCACAGCAGCTCGACGAGGACTTCGTGCGAGCGCTCGAGTACGGCATGCCGCCCGCGGGTGGTGTGGGCATGGGGGTGGACCGGCTGACCATGATCCTGGCCGACCAGACCAACATTCGCGATGTCATTCTTTTCCCGATGCTGAGACCAGAATGACGATCCCGGTCAGCGTCATCACGCTCTTCAAGGGACTGTTCATCGTCGCCGGCGCGGTGGCGCTGTTTGTCATCGCGACCAACTGGCCGTCTCGCCTCGATCTGCGGGTCGCGATGCGGTACCTGCGCAGCCGCCGTTCGTCGCGGCTGCTGTCGCTCATTACCGTCATCGCCGTCGGCGGCGTCACCATCGGCGTCATGGCGCTCGTCATCGTGCTCGGCGTGATGAACGGCATGCAGAACGACCTGCGCGAGAAGATCCTCGTCGTCAATCCGCATCTCCGCATCCTCACCTACGGCGAAGGCTTGCGGGTCGACGACTGGCCGCAGGCGCTCGCGAAGGTCAAGCGCAGCAAGGACGTCATCGCCGCGGCGCCATTCGTCATGACGCAGGGTCTCATTTCCGCCGGTCACGATTACGCCGAGGGCGTGATGGTGATCGGCATCGAAGCCGACACCGGCACGCGCGCGGTGACCAGCCTGCCGCGGTACTTCACCAAGGGTGACCTGACGTTCAAGACGACCCAGCCCAACGTCGAGGGCGGCGTCGCGGTCGGCACGCGGCTCGCGAACAAGCTGACGGCCTACCCCGGCACGGTGATCACGATGGTCGCGCCCGCGGGCTCGCAGTTCAATCGGAGCCTGGGTGCGTTCATTCCGAAGTATCGGCGCTACGAAGTGACCGGGACGTTCGAAACGGGGATGTACGACTACGACAACAGTTATGTGTTGATGTCGCGCCAGGCGGCCCAGGACTTTGCGGGACTCGGGAGTGCCGTGACCGGCATCGAGGTGCGGCTCGCCCATCCCGAGCAGGCGACGCTGGCCGGCCAGCAAATAGAAACGGCGCTCGGCTATCCGTATCGCGCGCTCGACTGGCAGCTCCAGAACCGCTCGCTCTTCTCGGCGCTGAAGCTCGAGAAGATGGCGATGGGTCTCGTGGTATTTCTGATCTGCGTCGTCGCCGCGTTCAATGTCGTCGGCACCCTGACGATGGTGGTGCGCGACAAGACGCGCGAGATCGGCATCCTCATGGCCATGGGGATGCAGCGCAACAGAATCCGGCGCGTGTTCCTCATCCAGGGCATCTTCATCGGACTCGCCGGCACGGCGCTCGGCGCGCTTCTGGGAATCGTCGTCGGCACCTGGGTGAACAACGGGCATTTGATTCCGATCGACCCGTCGATCTACTTCATCGATCATCTGCCCGTCTTGAACAACGTCTTGGATGTGGTGGCCGTCATCGGGGCGAGTCTCGTGATTGCCACCCTCGCGCCGTTGTACCCGAGCACGCAGGCGGGTCGGCTCAGTCCGGTCACCGCCATTCGCTACGAATGAACGCCCTCCTCGTGGCCAAGGCGATCCGGAAAGTGTTTGCCGGAGGTGACGGGCAGGTGCTCGAGGTGCTGCGCAGCGTCGATGTGGAAGTGCGCCGCGGCGAGTTCGTCGCGATCGTCGGCGCGTCGGGGGCAGGGAAGAGCACCCTGCTGCATCTGCTCGGCGCGCTCGACAATCCGACGACGGGCGACATCTGGCTCGACGGCTCGCGCTATGCCGACCTCGACGCCCGCGGTGCGGCCGAGGTCAGGAACCGAAAACTGGGATTCGTGTTCCAGTTTCATCATTTGTTGCGTGAGTTCTCGGCCCTGGAAAATGTCATGATGCCGATGCTGATCGGCGGCACGTCGCCGCGGAAGGCGCGGTCGCGCGCGGAGGAAGTGCTGTCCGAGGTCGGGCTGGCGGGACGCATGAGCCACCGCCCGGCAGAGCTGTCGGGTGGCGAGCAGCAGCGGTGCGCGGTCGCGCGCGCGCTGGTGCACGATCCGAGCGTGGTGCTTGCCGACGAGCCATCCGGCAACCTGGACCATGCGAATGCCGAGCGGTTGCATGAGATCTTTTTCCGCCTGGCGCGCGAGTACGAGACGGCGGTGGTCGTGGTCACGCACAACCGGCAGCTCGCGGGACGGGCGGACCGGGTCCTGTTACTGGAGGATGGCCGGCTCACGACGGTGAGCTCGGTCGATGCGATTCCCTGATGCTGTGCGATAACTGCAAAGAGCGCGACGCCATCATCAACCTCACCCAGGTCGAGCATGACTCGAAAGTCACGCTCCACCTGTGCGAACAGTGTGCCCAACAGAAGGGCGTCGAAACCGGCGGTGCGGTGCTGAAGAGCCCGCTGGGCAATTTCCTGGGCGCCGTCGTGAAGTCGGGCAGTCCGGGAGCACTGGTTGCCGCGGCAGGCGATGGCCTCCGCTGTCCCTCGTGCGGCAGCACGCTCCGCGACTTCCGGGACTCTGGCCGGCTGGGATGCGATCAGTGCTATGTCTCATTCGACGCACACTTACGTGACTTGCTGCGGCGGCTCCATGGGTCGAGCCAGCACGTGGGCGAGCGATATGAAACGCCGGGAACCAGGAGCGGGGACGGCGACACCAATCCGCGCAGCCGCCTGCTCGAATTGAAAGCGCAGCTGCGCCGGGCCGTCGAAGGCGAAAACTTCGAACTGGCGGCGGAGCTGCGCGACCAGATCCGGGTGCTCGAATAATGGACCTCTCTCTTTTGCCCGATGGTGGAATGCGCTGGCTGGATGCCTCCGGCCCCAAGTCGACCATCGTGCTGTCGACCCGGATCCGGCTGGCCCGGAATGTCCGTGGCGTGCCGTTCAGTCAGCGGGCCAAGGATTCCGATCGCACGGCCGTGCTGGACCGGGTGAGCGAAGCGGCCGCCGCAACCGAACATTTGGCGAATGCCGTGGCGTTTCACCTCGATCAAATGGATCGGTCAGAACGGCAGTTGCTGCACGAACGCCATCTCGTCAGTAAGGAGTTGGCGGGGCTGGAGCGCGAGGCGCGGGCGCGGCCGGGCGCGGCGCTGCTGGTCCAGGACCAGGTGGGTGTGATGGTAAATGAAGAAGACCATCTGCGATTACACGGCATGTGGTCGGGGTTCGATGTGGAGGGCGCCTATGCCGCCGTCGAGGCCGTAGATTCGGAACTCGGCCGGCTCATTCCTTTCGCCTTTCACCCTGAATTTGGCTATCTTACGTCCTGTCCCACGAATGCGGGAACGGGACTGCGGGCCAGCGTGCTTATCCATTTGCCGGGCCTTGTTTTGACCAAGGAAATCACCAAAGTTCTGCAAGGGCTGTCGCAGGTGGGCTTAACCTTTCGGGGCTTGTACGGGGAAGGCAGCGATGTCGTCGGGAATTTCTTCCAGTTGTCCAACCAAACGACCTTGGGGAAGACAGAAGACGAGCTGATCGATCACCTCGGGAAAATCGTGCGGCAGGTTGTCGAATACGAAGAACAGGCACGGGACGTGCTATTGAGAACGGCGCCCGAGGAAGTGGAAGACAAGACATGGCGGGCCTATGGATTGCTGAAGCATGCACGGCGCCTGTCATTTGAAGAGACCATGAATTTGCTGAGCGGAGTGCGGTTGGGTGTGAGTTTGAAGCTGCTTCCAGGGCCAGGGGTGTATACGCTGAACAAGCTGCTGATTTACACGCAGCCTGCGCATCTGGCGGCAATGGACGGACGGTCGGCCGGTGATCGGGAGTTGCCTACGGTCCGCGCCGCGTTTGTGCGGCGCCTGCTCGAAGCGGAGTCCAGCTGAACGCGAAAGGGTGAGTTCACAATAGATGAACGGCTACAATTTCACGGATCGAGTTCGGAAAGTTCTGCAGATGGCCCGCGAAGAGGCGGCCCGTCTGCATCACGAGTACGTCGGCACTGAGCACATCCTGCTCGGCTTGATCCGCGAGGGCGAAGGCGTCGCCGCAGCGGTCCTGACCAATCTCAACGTCGATCTCGAAGAGATTCAGCAGAAGATCGAGGAGACGGTGAAGAAGGGCAAAGCCGCGGCTGCCGCCGGGCCGGATCTGCCCTACACGTCGCGCGCCAAGAAAGTGCTCGAGTTGGCGATGAGCGAAGCGCGCGAGCTCAATCACTCATATGTCGGCACCGAGCACTTGCTGCTCGGCTTGCTGCGCGAAGAGAAGGGAATCGCCGCGCAGGTGTTGACCGACGCGGGCGTGAACCTCGAGCAGGCGCGCGCGGAAACGCTGCGGCTGCTCGGCAGCGAGATGCCTCAGACGCCCGCGGGCGGCGGCACCGGCGCGCAGCCGACGCCTCCCAAGAGCGAAAAGAAATCCAAGACGCCGGCACTCGATCACTTCTGCCGCGACCTCACGCAGCTCGCTGCCGAGGGGTCGCTCGATCCGACGATCGGGCGCCAGAAGGAAATCGAGCGCGTGATGGAAATCCTGTCACGCCGCAAGAAGAACAATCCGGTGCTCATCGGCGAGCCCGGCGTCGGCAAGACGGCGATCGTCGAAGGCCTGGCCCAGCTCATCGCGAGCGGTCAGTGCCCCGACGCGCTCAAGGATCATCGCGTGCTGTCGCTCGACATGGCGGCGGTCATCGCGGGCACCAAATACCGCGGCCAGTTCGAGGAGCGGCTCAAGGCGGTCATCAACGAGATCGCGCAGAACAAGAACATCATTCTGTTCATCGACGAGCTGCACACGCTGGTCGGCGCCGGGGCGGCCGAGGGCGCGGTCGACGCGTCCAACATGCTGAAGCCGGCGCTGGCGCGCGGTGAGCTGCAGTGCGTCGGCGCATCCACTTTGAACGAGTACCGCAAGTACATCGAGAAAGACGGCGCGCTCGAGCGGCGCTTCCAGACCGTCATCGTCGATCCCCCGACCGTGGAAGAGACGATCGAAATCCTCAAAGGGCTGCGCAAGCGCTATGAGGATCACCATCGCGTCATCATTCCCGACGATACGCTGACCGAGGCCGCCAAGCTGTCGGAGCGCTACATCACCGACCGCTTCCTGCCCGACAAGGCGATCGACGTGATCGACGAAGCAGGCGCGCGCGCGCGGCTCGCGGCCCAGGTGCCGCCGCCCGAAGTTGCCGAGCTGAAGGACAAGCTCGAAGGCATCAACGGCGACAAGGAAGCCGCGGTCCGCGACCAGAACTTCGAGCGCGCGGCCTCGCTGCGGGATTCGGAGCGCGAGCTGCAGGCCGAGATCCGGCGCAAGCAGGAAGAGTGGGAGCGCGAGCGCCAGACCCGTCGGCCGACCATCAGCGAAGAAGGCGTCGCCTTCATCGTGTCGCGCTGGACTGGCATCCCCGTCACCCGACTGCAGGAAGCCGAGACGGCGCGGCTGCTCCGGATGGAAGATGAGCTGCACCAGAGCGTCGTCGGGCAGAACGAAGCGATCGAGGTGATCTCGCGGGCGATCCGGCGCAGCCGGGCCGGCCTGAAAGATCCCAAGCGCCCGATCGGCTCCTTCATCTTCAGCGGCCCGACGGGCGTCGGCAAAACCGAGCTGGCCCGCGCGCTGGCGCGGTTCCTGTTCGCCGATGCCAACGCGCTGATCCGCGTCGACATGTCGGAGTACATGGAGAAGTTCTCCGTGAGCCGGCTGATCGGCGCACCGCCGGGATACGTGGGTTATGAGGATTCCGGCACCCTCACGAAGGCCGTGCGACGCAAGCCCTACTCCGTGGTGCTGCTCGACGAGATCGAGAAGGCGCACCCCGATGTATTCAACATCCTGCTGCAGGTGCTCGACGAAGGGCATCTGACCGACAACTACGGCCGCGTGATCGATTTCAAGAACACGGTCGTGATCATGACGTCGAACGTCGGCGCCCGTGACGTCGCGAAGGGCAAGGCGCTCGGCTTCGGCAAGCCGGACACGCGGAACGAATTCGAGCGGATGGCGGAGAAGGTGAAGGAAGAGATCAACAAGGTCTTCAATCCCGAATTCCTGAACCGGCTGGACGATGTGATCGTTTTCCACGCGCTCACGCGCGAGCACATTTCGCAGATCGTGTCGATTCTCGCGCGCGATGTGCAGAAGCGTCTCGGCGAAGAAGAGCTCACCCTGCGGCTCACGCAGGCGGCGACCGATTTCCTGGTCGATCACGGGTACGACGAGCATTTCGGTGCGCGACCGCTCAAGCGCGCCATCCAGAAGTACGTCGAAGACCCGTTGTCGGAGAAGATCCTCGTCGGGGATTTCGCCAAGGGTGACGAGATTGAAGTGGACGTCGCCCCCGACAAGGAGCGCCTGGCGTTCCGGGCACTCTCCGGCTCGAAGGCGTGATCGGTCGACTCACTCTTCCATTCTTATTGAGTCTCGCCGCTGTCGCCCCGGGTCTGTGCGTCGCACAGGCCGGCGGGGCGGGGGCGGGAGCCGCTTTGAACACCCAGGGTCCCGTCCCCGACTCGATCGCGGTAGTGGGGAATAAGCGCAACACTCCCATCAGCGTCATTCAGATCAGCGGGCTCGCG
>Ga0075424_100003012_pt1 | contig 15657 bp, 15 predicted proteins | sample SoiMethybrSBSTD3_FD_75301 | JGI IMG/M metagenome (GOLD analysis project Ga0075424, IMG submission 75301) | Bulk soil microbial communities from a Populus tree surrounding site in Tennessee, USA - Soil MetaG P. TD hybrid SBSTD3 | ecosystem: Environmental > Terrestrial > Soil > Tree plantation...
CTGTCGCCGCAGCTCCACCATCGCCCGCGCTTGTTTAGCCACAGACGTTTTATCCACGGTGCGACGCAGTTTTGGCTTCTTATTCTTAGAGCCTTTTTTGGTCGTGGTTGCCATACAAGATGTTGCTCGCCGGAGAAAGAAAGTATGAAAGTATCCGGTGAGGCTATTGGTAAGCCGCCCGGCTTGAGCCGACTTTTACTTCAGGTGTTCTTTGGCGTCAACGAAAGAAAGTTCTGTTATGAGAGGCAAGATCGCCCGGAAAGAGTGCGGCTAATAAGTTTCATATATTCGCCCTAGACAAGCCCAGTTCAGGAACGGGCAGTATATGCGACGTTCAGTTTCATTTGTTCCAGCATTGCACGGCCCAGTAGTCCGTAAGGATTACCCAGGGTCTCGAACATCTCAAAATGATTGTAGCCTTGACCGACCAGGAATGTGACCGGCTTACCCGCTTGCTTAACAGCTGCAGCAAATTCGCGGTTCTGCCGCTGGAACTCAGGTGTTTCCAGTGAGCCGTGAGCGATAACGATTGGCGCTAGGAGCTTATCTAAATGGCGTTGCGGTGAGAGTTTCTCGATCATTTCCGGCGTGAACTTCACGTACCCTGCGCGGGCCGAGAGACTCACCGGGTGGAGATCATACATACCGCTGCAACATAGCCCACCCTTTAGAATATCCACTGGTAATCCGAAGTCGTTTTTCCAGTCTGTCGTGAGCGCAACAGCAGCCAGATGTGCACCGGACGACGTGCCTGATATGTACAGCTGGTTAGGATCACCGCCAAAGCTCGCCGCGTTCTTGTAGACCCACGCGACAGCGCGACGCACTTGGTCGGCCATTACCATCAGGTTACCGTCGACTTCGGGAGCGTTATTGAAGTCCACTGAGATGAAGTGTGCGCCGGCATCTACGAAACTCTCAGACATGTACGCGGCCCCCCTGGCATTGCCGCTTCGCCAAGCACCGCCATGAAGAAAAACATTGATCGGCGCGTTGGCTTTTTTAGTCGTGTAGATTTCAACCTTTTCGATCTCGGCCGAGCCGTATGCGACACGACGAGGTTCGCCCAAACGAGCGACAGCCGTAGCGCTCTTCTGTGCATTTCGCTTGCTGATTTCCGGCGCGTTCGGAGCCCACGGTGCTTGATCATAGGCTAGATCAATCTCTTCTTTGTCATAATCAAGAAACACCAGCGGCCCCTTGGGTTTTGGCTGCATACGTGGCGGAAGATACTTCTGCATCTCTTCTGCCAAAACCCTGCTCGTGATTACTGCTGCGGCTGTTGTGACTGCCGCGCAGAGTACGGACCGTCGAGTTATCCGCAGATCGTGGTTGGCTCGGGTATCCTTCATATTGGCCTCCGTGCTTCCTGCATCGCGCAAATCCTGGGTTAGCCAATTAACGGTTGATGTTGGTATGCTTACGAGGGTCTGTACTGTAGACGAAGTGGTTTCCAAAACTCAACACCAAAAATTGTTCCTTCCCGCCGCTGTGTCTTTGGTGATCTTTTCCTTAGCGGCTTCTAATTGTTCAGCCTGGAACATTCCGGCCCACATGGTGAACGGCGCGATTGAAAGCCGGAGAACAGTTCCTGGAGTTCGCTCGGTGCGTCAGAGAATCCCGGGTACGAGCCGCGCTGCAAAACACAACTGAGAAACTGCCACTGGCACTTTCGGAAAATCGAGAACTGTTTTGGTCTGTTCGCGGGATCTGGTCTTAGTCCGCCGTCTGATAAAGTAGAACCTGTTCTACAGTTCAACGTTGGTCTAAACGCTAGTTGCCGCGGCGAAGCGACAAATAACACGCCATCCCGGCTGCTGCCAGGAAGTTTCCGGTCAGTACTACTGGCCAGGCCAGCTCATCCAGAACCGGCTTTGCAACAATAAATGCAACGCCGACAAAGCCGAGTTGCAGAACAGCAAAAAGGCCTATCAGCACTATGGCGAGATGGAGGCTTCTCTTACGTACGAACAGCAAAAACGCTGCAATCACCCCCAGCACCATAAACACTATCCCGTGAACCCCTGAGTACATCAGTGTTAGCTTTGGGGAGACCAGCTCTCCCGGATTGAAAGCAAGACCTTGTTTTCCCAAAAGAAGTCCCTCGCCCAGTACGGTCGGGGTGTAAAGAGGAAGGCGAGTGACGGTGTCCATGAACAGGAACCAGATCGCAACAATGGCTGCTCCGATAAGGCCAGCAATACCGCCGTCCACACAGATCATTGCTCTTTTTGACATACTCCACCCTTTTCTCACGTGCTCGACATGAGTCGGTGATGAAAAGAGCCAGCACGTTTCAGCAAACCTCGGCAGCAGCCGATTTAAATTTCTTCTACCATTCGCCTCCGAAGAACGAGCCCGCTTCGGGTTACTGGCCCCCTTCTAGTCCAAAGGGCAAGGACCGGCAGAAGCCGGCCTTGTCCTTTGCAAGCAACCGCGATCACCGATCGCGGTTCCTGTCGTGATCGTCTCTGTCATTCTTGACATCATGAATAAAGACGCCGACACACCCGTTGGTGCTACCGCAAATCCCCGCGCCCACGTTCGTAGTGTCACCTCCAATGACTACTGCGACAGGCGCCGACTGCGGAACGAAGATGAGATTGCGCTTGGAATCCGCTGCCACCGAATGTGAGCCCGACGACTGGGGGATGGTTTCGATCAGAACGCTGGTGCCGTCGATCACGCCGAGTACAGCAGCCTGTTGGGCCGCAGTCGGACAGGGTGCCGTTGTTTTGCAATTCCTGTTGGAGGCTGTGTAGTAGCGCCTATCGCCTTTGTTGAACCAGACCTCATCGGAGCCGACGATGTTGCCGATGTTAGCAAAGTTCTTGGTCGTTGCGTTGATCGCCAGCGTGGTCGCATTGCTCGGGTTATTGGCTGGAGTGCAGCCTAAGAGGAGATTGTCATGCACTCCGACTGTCGCCCCGTTCGGGCCGCACGCGTGTAGCGGCACAACGCCGGTATTGGTAGCCGGGTCGAATGCGCCAAGCACTGCGGCGGCGACCCCGGCGAGAGTCGTTGGATCGATCACTGCCAGCCCGCCGTCGCAGGTAATGGGACCTGCATCCGCGTCGAAATTACAGCCTGCCGGATTTTCAGCGATGATCGGGACCGATACGTAGAAGCGCTTGGTCTTCGGATCCCATGCCGGCTGTTCCATCGATAAGCCGAAGCCGGCCGGTACAATTGAGTCGTCTATAGTGATCTTCGTGACCGCAGTTACATGACTAAAAGACCCGTCCCCATTCGCCAAAAACAGTGTCGCGAAGGGAGGGTCTTCGGCGTTGTTCGCGGCGAGCAGCAATTCACCGTTCGTCGTTAAAGCCATTTCGTCGACCCGTGTCGTGCCGCCGGTAGAGATGCTCTGCTTGATGGCGGAATCGTTAGGCGCATCAAGATCGACCACCTTCAGCGTACTGTCGCCGTCGCCGGCATAGAGCCACCTCCCATGCGACACGACGCCATCGGGGCCGGAAATATTGTTGTTCACGGTGCCGTTGGCGTTCAATTTGGCGCCCACGAAACCGGGGATGGTCCTCTTGAAAGTCAAATTTTGTGTGTTGACGACGTCGATGCCAGCGTTCGAGCGATCGGCCAGATAGTACTCGGCGCGGTCCGGATTGACCCAGCTGATGTCATATGACTGCAGTGGGTTCCCCGGGATTTGAATCGCAGTCAAGCATTTGGTCTGAGTTGTGGTCGGCGCCCCGGGGCCTTCGCACACGGCCAGCGCTGTGCCAGTCGTCTCGAGCGACAAGATTCCGAACAGCGTTGAGGCCATGATAATCGCGCCAAGTCGAGCGTGCAGTGGCGCAAATTTCGGACGACGTCCAATTCCTGCACCGAATAGATCCGGTGAAGAAGTAGAAGAATATGTTGTAAACATTTTGGTTGCCCCCCTTAAAGCCGTTCAATTGAATCAACAAGCCATTCAATCCGAATCAACGTCACAGGCGGAACGCCGACTGCTGCGGCGTTCTCCTTTACAAAAAGAGAAACAATGGGTCGTTACAAATCGGGCGAGGCGTTTGGAAGAGAATGTCGCGCGAGACCGACTCGGTAGCCATGGTGCCGCGCTGTCCGGATCAGAGAGAATTTTAATATCTGCGCGGGCGAAAGAACCTCGTTGCGTGACGGATCCGGGGCTAATTGCTGCGTGACATTTGGAAGCTCAAAATATTCAGAGAAAGAATCAATCCGGGGTGTTGGGTCAACATCGCCAATGAAGATCGATACTTCGAAATTTTTACTGAACGATATTAGCTCTGAACCGTCAAGGTCGAGGATGTTGAAAGCAATAAAGGCAAGTATGAACGGCGTGAACGCGATACACCTTGCGCGCCGTAGGTTGATAGGATTCCGAAGATAAAATCTCGATAGCAACATTGTACTGCCTGCAAAGCTTCATGTTGCTACTCCCCGGTGTGGATTTCGTATATTCTCAGGCGCTGATCTTGTCAAACGTAAAATGCTTATAGTTGCGCCCGTGCTTGACAAGCGCTGTTTGTGCCCTTTTCGGATTGCGTTGTTAAGAAACCAGCTGATGGAGCGTCACGTCCAATGGCAAGTTGCCTCACCGCAGGACGATCAACTCAACTATGGCATTATTGATATTCAGTGGCTGAGAATTGACCCAGGTGCAATGCGATGCGACGAAATAAATTCAAATACCTGCTGCCGCTGGATGGCGAAATTGCCGAGCGCATCAGGCGTTGACGTGCTGGCGATGCGGCCCAGTACGAATCCGAAACTTCCCCCTCTGAAGAGCTCAAGGCGGTCAGGATGCCGCCTTGAGCTCTTCATGTGAGCTAGCAACGATCCCCGACGTATCAATTTCCAGGCACAGGAACGGATTTGCTTTTATGTGCGAGCTTGTCGAGTTCTTCCGGAGTAAATATGCGCCGGGCGGTTAATGTAATTCCGCCAGCTTTTCCAGCTAAAGCGAGAGCCCCAAGCGCATCCGCTCCACCGACGGATACCTCGATGATAGCGAAAGCATCAGGCCCGTCGTTCTGTGGACTAAAATACATATTTTCCAGACGTGCTTCCTGTTGTTTAAGAAGTTCTTGGACGGCCGCCGCTCTTTTAGTCCCACCGTCCTGTATGAGTCGCTTTGCCGCCTCTTGGTTAAACGTCGCTTGAATTAAGAATCGTGGCATAAAACCTCCGTCACTCCGTTCGCGAGACTCAATTTATTTTGCTTTTGGTCTGGCCGTTCACGATTCGCGTGAGACAGACTCAGCGCACGAATAATATTCGCCCGCTACACCATCTTACGCATCTCCTCGATCGAAAAAGCCCGGACAAATTTCATCTTCACATTGCCCAAAGACTGCACCGAACACATCAGTTTGTTGATCGGTTCAGGCCCTTCCGCTTCGATGACGATTGCCGCATCGTGCGGTCCGCCTGGCGTGTAAAAAAGCTCTCTAACCTGAACGCCCAATTTGGCTGCCTCCGCTTTCGACGCTTCAGCCCGATCGGGTGAATCTTTGATCGTGCGCCGGCCCTGATCCGTGTAGTCCACCAAGATCACTCCCTTAACCATAAAGCACCTCCTCTGAACTCTTTGAGACGGCTGTAACGATGTGAGCAATAGTGTTGAAACGAATAAGGCCAGCGCGCTCTGGGGCTCACTCCCCGAGTGGCTGGCCTTTAACTCTTCTAAGCATATCCCCCTCCGAGGAACTTTTACGTTCCTCCTGTTCGGCCTCAGATCATGCGAGAAGCCTGCTCTGTGATGGGGGAGGCTCGGTTACGTGCCGAGAAATATCACCCGGAAGAAGTCTGTCAAGAGAATTATTTTGCTAGTTCATTCGACCGACGGTTCGATGCGGCGAAGCATGGGAAATAGCGCACAGGCGGATCACTCCAGTCCGGTATCGACTCGCCGATCCGTTGGAGCAGATCTCAGCCAACTCAGTTCCGTAGATGTAATCTGCCGAGCGGGGGCGAATCAAAAATGATACTCCCCCGAGTCGATTTACCACTCTGCCCAGTTCAGTTCCGAAGAAAATATCGGTTTTCATTACGTTTCGACTGTGGCATATCCATTGCCCGTACATAGGCGCAGCCATGAATCCAAAGATCCTCCTTTGGCTGCTCACGGCTATTCTTCTCGTTCTATTCCATCGAGCCGAGGCGCAGCCTACACAAATACGGCGCATTGGTTACTTGGCGAGCGTCGGCTCCGCCCCACCCGAGCCGTTTCGGCAAGCACTACGGGACCTCGGCTATGTCGAAGGAAGAAATATCGCGTTTGAGTTTAGAGCATCGGGAGGCAAGCCCGAACGCAATGCCAATTTGGCCTTAGAGCTGGTTAGCCTCAAGGTCGAGCTGATCGTCGCCGAAGGAGCCGGTGCTATCAGAGCTGCCAAGAAAGCTACCTCAGAAATTCCCATTTTGATGTCGGAAGTGAACGATCCGATTACTTTAGGGTTCGTGGCCAATCTGGCGCAGCCGGGAGGGAATATTACCGGCTTATCCAATCTCTCGCCAGAGTTAAGCGGCAAACGTTTGGAGTTACTGAAGGAAATCATCCCGAGAATCTCACGCGTGGCGCTTCTCGCATACCGAGGAGTAGCCATGCGCACGAGCATCGAGGAAGCTCGATTAGCTGCTCGCTCAGCGCATTTGCAACTTGAATTATTTGAAGTAACCGGACCGGGGGAATTCGAGAGTGCTTTTGAGTTGGCCAAAAAACAACGCGCCGAAGCCCTCGTGCAGATTCAGGCCGGGGTTTTGACCCCGCATCAACAGCGGATAATTGAGCTTGCCGCCAAAAATAAAATGCCGGCGCTCTACAACAATGGAGCTGATGTTAAGGCTGGTGGGCTCGTGTCGTATGGGTTCGACGCTGTGGAAAGACAACGGCGCGCCGCGACCTACGTCGATAAGATCCTAAAAGGCGCCAAGCCCGCCGACCTACCCGTCGAGCAGCCGGCGAAATTCGAGCTGGTGATCAACTTGAAAACCGCCAAGCAAATCGGATTAATCATTCCACCCAATGTTTTAGCCAGAGCGGATCGGGTTATCCGATGAATCTGAAATCTAAAATCGCAAATCCAAAATCAAAAATGGATAAGATTCCGCCTAATGTGCTGGCGAGGGCGGATAGGGTGATTCGGTGAAAACAGGCAACATACTCAAGACAATAGGAACTGTGAGAAGGCGGCACTCCTTGGTTGATCGCCTGGGTTTGATCTTCTTCTCCGTTCTCGTCATATCGTTGCGGCTGCTGATCTCCGACACGGACGCGGCGGAACGCACCAAGTCTGTTCGCATCGGTGTATTGACCGATTCCTGGGGACCGACCCCGGGTGTCATCGGACTACGCGACGGTCTTAAAGAGTTGGGTTACCGTGAGAATCAGGATTTCGTGATCGGGGTCCGGTTCACCGAAGGTAATATTGCGGCTCTTCAGCAAGCCGCGCGAGACCTCGTAAAGCAAGGCGTTGATATTCTTTTCACCAACAACACGGCGCCGGCGAAGGCTGCACAGCGCGCTACAAACACTATCCCGATTGTCTTCTACGGCGCAGGAGATCCAATCGGTTTAGGATTGATCAAAAGTTTCGCGCATCCCGGCGGCAATATTACGGGAGTTACGGATCTAGATCTGCAGTTGGACAGCAAGCGTTTGGAAGTCTTTAAGGAAATGATCCCCGGGTTAGCAAGCGTTTTTTTTCCCTATGATACAGCCGATTCTTTCTCCGTCGCGCAAGAAAAGATTTTTCGTGAGAGCGCGGCCTTTTTGAAAATCACGCTGATTGAGAAAGCGGTGCATACTCAGGCGGAAGCCCAGGCGGCGTTCGACGAAATCAAGAAACGCGAGGTGCATGGGATCGTCGTGCCGCGATCGCTTTCCTTCAACATCCCCGGCCTTGCGGTAGAGGCTACTTCTCGACAACGGATTGCAACCATGTTTTTCGGGCCGTGGTACGTCGAGCAAGGCGGGCTTGCGAGTTACGGTCCGGATTTCTACGAATCCGGGCGTGAAGCTGCGCGCCTCGTGGACAAGATTCTAAAAGGAACGAATCCGCGCGACATTCCGGTCGAAGTTAATAACAACATCGAGTTCGTCGTTAACCTCAAAATTGCAACAGCGCTTGGGATCAAAATTGCACCCGAGGCGCTTTATCGCGCGACGCGAGTCATCCGATAACTGGGGCGATTAGGCCAAATGAGTGACTTGATAATAAGAAAGGCAAACCGATGTGGAAATTGACAAAGTTCAAGAGCAGTTTACTTCTCGCTCTGATGTTTTTTAGTCTCCTCGAAACAGCTCGCGTTTGTGAAGCGCTCGATGTGGGTGACAAAGCACCTGACTTCAAACTGCCGGCTACCACGGGCGTCGATGTTTCGCTGAATGACTTTCGAGATAAGAAGTGGGTTTTTCTCGAGTTTTTCGCGGCAGCTTTTGTTCCGACCTGAGCAGCGAACCTAACGGCCAGGAAGGCTGACTTTAAGCGATTCGAGGCTCTGGGTGTTCAGATTCTCGCCATCAGCGCCGACAACCCGTTCTCGCAGCAGACATTCGCCGAATCCTTAAAACTGCCGTATCCGCTGCTGAGCGACTTTGTCGAACGGAAGGTGATCAGGAGTTATGGAGTCTTTAACGAAAAGCTAATGACTGCCGTCAGAACGTTTTTTCTCATCGATCCGCAAGGGCTGATCCGAAAAAAGTGGGTTCTCGAGAACCCGCAAACCACGGTGGTGTATAGCGAAACTTTGCTGCGAGACATCGAGGGAATCATCGGAAAGAAATAAAGGATCTGCTTGGGTAGCGAGCGTGCTCGTCGCCGCCTTGCATGAAATACTCTCAAAACCCGCGCCCGTGGAAAAGATAGTCGTTATCCTTGTCGCGATTGCGGCAATCATCGGCGCACCGCGGTCGAGCCGTGCTGAGCTGGCCGAATTGCTACAACAAATTCATTTGAAGCCCTATTCCCGTAGCGCCATTCCTCCGGAGTTTATTGGCCACACCGTAGACGGCCAATCGTTCTCCTTGAGATCATTGCAAGGCAAGGTCGTCCTCCTCAACTTCTGGGCCACCTGGTGTGTGGAATGCCGCCCTGAGATGCCGGTCTTTGAGAAACTTCATCGCGAGTTCTCCAGTCAAGGACTCGCCGTAATCGGCATCAACGCGCGCGAAGCACCCGCAACAATTCATGACTACGCTAAAGAACTAGGGTTAACTTTTCGGCTGGTTTTGGACTCATCGGGGCAGATTAACTCGACGTATGGAGTTGTCGGATTGCCGACGACTTTTTTCATCGGTCGTGATGGTCGTGCCGTCGCACTAGCCGTTGGACCGCGAGATTGGAGCGGAAACCCGTCCCGCGAGCTGATACGCACCCTGCTAGCCGGCACGCCTACAGGAAATAAGTGATGTCGAGAGACGGGCGGATGATGCTCGGGGTTAGGCTGGCGACTCTGCTGAGTTGAGCAACTGACCTGCACTGTTGCGCGGAATCAAATCTGATACTCCCTTGAGTCGATTCACCACTCTCTTACCTGTCATAACCGATAAAAATACCGGTTTTCATTACGTTTGGACTGTGGCATATCCATTGCCCATAGATAGGCGCGGCCATGAATCCAAAGCCCTTCCTTTGGCTGCTCACGGCTATCTTTCTCGCCTTCCTTCATCGAGTCGAAGCCCAGCAGCCGGCAAAAATCCCGCGCATCGGTGTACTGATTTCTGCTCGACCGTCGATCGCCTCGCCGCGTATTCAGGCGCTTCAGCGCGGTCTTAGCGACCTCGGCTACGTCGAAGGAAAGAATGTGGTCATAGAGTACCGATACGCTGAAGGAAAGGTAGAGTCAGTATCCGACCTCGCCGCTGATCTCGTTCGACTCAAAGTCGACATCATCGTCACGGATACATCCAATGCCACTGAGGCTGCGAAGAACGCCACCACCAAAATTCCTATTGTTTTCACCACGGCGAATGACCCGGTCGGAGACGGTCAGGTCGCCAGCCTTGCACGACCTGGGGGAAATCTCACTGGCTTGTCAATTTTGGTTCTCGATTTAAACGGTAAAAGACTTGAGCTACTCAAGGAGGCTTTTCCGAGGATTTCGCGGGTTGGCTTCTTATCGGGATTGCACTCCGCAACGGGCGAGGAACGCTTTAACAAAGCCGAGACTCTGGCCAAAGCGCTGGGCTTGCAGCTTCAATATATGGGCGCGAAAGGCGCTGATGATCTGGAAAATGCATTTGACATAGGGAAACGAGCCGGTGTTCAGGCTTTGCTTGCACATCCGAGTACGTTTACGGCAACAAACCGCACCCGAATTATTGAGCTTTCAATCAAGAACCAGCTACCGGTGATTTACGGGTCAGGAGATCATGCCGAGGCCGGAGCGCTGATGAGCTATGGGCCGGATATTACCGCTAATTACCGCCGGGCGGCATACTATGTCGATAAAATTCTAAAAGGAGCGAAACCCGCGGATCTTCCCATAGAGCAGCCGACGAAATTTGAGTTTACGATCAACCTGAAAACTGCCAAGCAGATCGGAGTAATCATCTCTCCTAATGTTTTGGCCAGAGCTGATCGAGTTATCCGATGATCTCTCAATCTAAAACATGTCCTGAGCTGCGTCGAAGCATCGAAAGCTTGTCCCGGACCGCGATCCGGGATCGAAAACCCAAAATTCTAGGATTCCACCAAACGTGCCGGCGAGGGCGGATCGAGTGATCAAGCAATGATGAGACTGAGTAGAATAATACAAAAGAAAATACCCATTACTCTCGCAGCTTACGCTTTGTTGTTTGCGCTCTGCCCGTCGGCTCAAGCACAGCGGCGGATGAGCGTTCCGAAGATAGGAGTTTTGTCTTCCGCCGGTAGCTCCGCGACACCCGGGTCTCAGATCGAAGTCTTTCGTCAAGGGCTTCGGCAACTCGGCTATATCGAAGGCAATAATATCCTTGTCGAGTATCGCTACGCGGAAGGCGAACAGGGCCGTATGCCAAGCCTTGTAACCGAGCTTGTACAGCTCAAAGTCGATGTTCTTGTGGTCACCGCGTTAACAGCGATCCGCGCCGCGAAGTACGCGACGAAGACAATCCCCATTGTGATGGTGATTCTCTCGGATCCAGTCGCGACCGGCATTGTCGAGAGCATGGCGCGCCCAGGAGGAAACATCACCGGATTTAGCCGGCTGACGCGAGAACTAAGCGGAAAGCGGCTGGACCTGTTTAAGGAAGCAGTGCCACAATTATCGCGCGCCGTCGTGCTTTGGGATGGAGATTCTCCGGGATCGGCTGCCGCTTTCAAAGATTACGAGGCCGCGGGGCAGTCTCTTAGAATACCGATTCAATCGTTGAAAATGACTGGTCCCAATCCTGATTTTGAGGTGCCATTGCGCCTAGCCGACAAGCCGAGCTCGATCGGTCTCCTCTCGATTAACAATGCCCTACTGCGGCGTCACTCAAGAGAGATTGCTGATCTCGGAATAAAGAGCCGACTGCCTTCAATGCACGAAGAAAGCAATTACACAGCGGCTGGCGGTCTGATGTCCTATTCAGCCAACGAAACCGAGGCGTACACTCGCGCCGCGAATTACGTTGACAAAATTTTGAAGGGCGCGAGACCCGGCGATCTTCCAGTCCAGCAACCAACAAAGTTCGAGTTGGTGATCAACCTGAAAACCGCTAAGCAGATTGGTCTCACAATCCCGCCGAACGTGCTGGCAAGAGCGGATCGGGTGATTCGGTAGCAGAAAAGGCTGTGATTAAGTAGTCGCTGCAAGCCGTGACGCGAGGGAATTATGAACAGAGCTCTCTTTCCATTCCTCATGTTAGCCACATTTTTTCTCGCTCCCGCCCATATTGCTCACGCGCAGAAACAACCGACGACTTCACGGATTGGTATTTTGTATCTCGGTGCACCTCCCAACGCCAACCTCGATGCGTTTGTTCAGGAGCTGCGGGAACTCGGCCATATTGAGGGGAAGAACACGATTATTGAGTACCGGTTTGCCGAGGGAAAGGAAGATCGTCTTCCTGAGCTTGCGATAGAACTGGTCGGAGCGAAACCCGACGCGATCTTCACTGCAGGAACACCGGCTATTTTCGCCGTTAAGCGTGCGACTAAAATAATCCCCGTTGTTTTCTTCGGAACTAGCGATCCGGTAGGAACCGGTGCTGTCGCTAGTCTCGCCCACCCTGGTGGCAACATTACGGGCATAACTGCGCAAGCCTCTGACCTATGGCCAAAGCGCTTAGAGCTGCTCAGGGAAATCTTTCCTAAGCTCTCGACGGTCGCCATGCTTTGGAACAAGGGCAACGCCGGTATGGCGCTCGAAGCAAAAACGACCCAAACATTGGCAGATGCGTTGGCTCTTTCGCTACAAGATCGAGGTGTGAAAGATCCTAACGAGCTCGACACAGTCTTTGCGGTGATGACGAAGGAGCGACCAGACGGCTTTCTCGCGTTAATGGACCCTGTCCTCAATGCTTACCGGAAGCGGATTATAGATTTCCTCGCGCAAAATCGGTTGCCAGCGATTTTCGAAAACAGCGACTGGGTAGAAGCTGGCGGGCTTATGTCATACGGCCCCAGTTTTTCTGCGACTTACCGTCGGGCCGCCGTTCTAATGGACAAGGTCCTCAAGGGAACTAAACCAACTGAAATACCCGTGGAGCAGGCAACGAATTTTGAGTTGGTCATCAATCTCAAGACTGCGAAGCAGATCGGGCTTACAATTCCGCCCAATGTGTTGGCAAGAGCGGACCGAGTGATCAAGTGAAACAATTTCGGATTTTAGATTTTGGATTTTGGATTAAAATACCGGAGCACAACAGAATCAGTCCCCTTGCGATCTGCACTTTTCTCTTTGCGCTTTGCGTCTCCGCCGAAGCGCAGCTACCGAAAAAAACTCCTCAAATAGGTCTTCTTGTACTTGGGTCATTTGAGGCATTCACGCCTCTCCACAAGGCACTAACAGACGGGCTGAGGGAGTTTGGCTACATTGACCGACGCAACATTGCTGTTGAGTCGCGTTTTGCTGACGGAAAAGCGGAACGGCTACCTGATCTCGCGGCCGAGCTGGTGCGGCTCAAGCTCGATCTGATTCTGACACTAACCAACTCGGAAACCTCTGTCCTAAAGCAGGCCACAACGACCATTCCAATTGTCATGGTGCACACAACCGATCCTATTGATGCAGGATTCATCACTAGCCTCGCTCGCCCGGGCGGGAATATCACCGGCTTAAGCATGAGCGCAAGCCCCGAGCTTCAGGCGAAACGGTTAGAACTCCTAAAGGAGATTGTTCCAGGCCTATCGCGAGTAGCCATCCTCCGGCAGGCCAATGTTCCTGGAAGGCTGAGGTTTGCGGCACTTGAACACGCGGCGCGCAGGTTGAAAGTAGTGCTCCAGTTTGTGGACATCCACGGCCCCGACGACTTCGAGAGCGCCTTTGCCACGATGCATCGAAATCGAGCCGAAGCTTTCCTCATTTCGGGCGGACCTGTGACCTGGATGCGTCGGGAAAAGATCGCGAAGCTGGCTGTGAAGAATCGATTATCCGGGTCTCACTCGCTTCGAGAATATGCAGAGGAGGGACTGATCATGACATACGGGCCCAACCTTGAGGCGCTATATCGGCACGCGGCCACTTACGTGGATAAAATACTGGAGGGCGCAAGACCGGCCGAACTGCCCGTGGAGCAGCCAACAAAGTTCGAGCTGCTGATCAATCTCAAGACGGCCAAGCAGATAGGGTTGGCGATTCCGAAGATAGTGCTGGCGAGAGCGGATAGAGTGATCAAGTAAAAGAACGCTACGGCACCGCAAAAGTGCAAACAATGAAGACACCAGCGGTTCATGAGAAGCAAATTTTCTGATGCCTAGCACCACACGCTTTGCCTCCGTAGCCTAACAAAGGAGCACACGATGAATCGCTTACAACAGCGGCTAGCGGCAATTGGAATGGCAGTCCCTATATTTTTCGCCACGGTTCACGAGACTGCGGGACAATCTTCGATTCTCACGGCATTCTACACCGCGCCGGTAGTTTCGATGGCCCCGGTGTGGATCGCTAAAGAAGTTGGGTTCTTTAAGAAACAGGGGCTTGACGTCAGAGTCGTCTTTATTCCCTCCGGTCCTACCGGAACCACTGCGATCCTTGCGGGAGAGGCAGATGTTGGAGTGATCGGCGGATTTGCACCGATACGCGCAATCGTGGGAGGAGCCAAAGGCTTGGCCATCATCGGTGAAACCAAGAACGCTATTGTGGCAGCGATTGTGGGCAAAAAAGAAATCGCCGACGTGCACGATCTCAAAGGGAAGCGGCTGGGCATTGATCGAATCGGATCGAATCCGGACATGTTCACTCAAGCGGCCCTTGCCCGTTTCCAGATGGATCCTCTGCGAGATCTGCAATACATCCAAATGGGAAATATCGGCCAGGGAATCCCTGCTCTCAAAGCGGGAGCCATTGACGCGCTCACCGCCAGCCCACCCGATGATCTAGTTGCCCAAAAGTTGGGTTTTCATGTGATCCTCGATATCACCGCGATGAAGATTCCTTTTGCCGCTACGGTTTTGGTTTCTAGCCGGGCTACCGTGGCGCGCAAACAACCCGAGTTGATGCGGTTCATGCATGCTTACGCGGAAGCGGTTCACTATTTTATTACCAATCGGGAAGGCGCATCTCGGGTGATCGCTAAGTATACCAAAGTCCAGGACAGAGAAGTGCTCAACTACGCCATCGACACAGACGCGAAGGCAGTACAAAAAACGCTCGAGGTCGATCCGAAGGGAATCGAGCTTATTCTTGGCCTGATCAGCAAAACGGTTCCCCAAGCAGCATCGGCGAAACCAGAAGATTTCTACGATGCGCGCTTTTTCACTGAACTCAACGAAAGCGGTTTTTTGAAACGGTTATGGACGGAGAACTGAAAGAATCCTGAGTGGTCCGATCTGTCGTGAAACGTAAGGGGTGATAACCTTAAAATGTCGGTTCTTGTTGGTTTTGCAAATCAACGCCGCCAAGCAGATTGGTCTCACTATTCCGCCAAATGTGCTGGCGAGAGCGGATAAGGTGATCAGGTAATATGAGGCTTCGCATGAATAATTTTTTTGGCTGCTTAGTAGTAATTTTACTTCTAACATCTTCTTCCGTGGAGCCACAGGCGGCCACGAGAATCTACCGGATCGGTTTTATTGGCACCACTCCCAGGACAGCGGTGTTCGACCTAACACCGTTCCGCAGTCGATTGCGCGAGCTAGGTTATCTCGACGGGCAGAACTTTACGCTCGAAGAGCGCGGTATTGGGAAGGCAAAGTCGAACGACTGCCCGGGATTCTCAGTGAACTAGTCGCCCTCAAGTCGGATGTGATCATCGCGAGTGGCACTGAAGCAGGATTCGCGGCGAGAAACGCAACTAAGACGATCCCGATCGTCTTGGGCTTTGGTGTAGATGTCCTTAGAGCTGGCTTCGTCACAGAACTGGCGCACCCCAACGGCAATATTACCGGAATGACTTCTATCGGTGCCGACATTACTGGTAAGAAACTGGACTTACTCAAAGAGTCTATACTTAAACTCTCGAAAATCGCGTTTATCTGGAGTTCAACCAATCCCAGCAGTACCGATGCTCAAAGCAAGGATGTGGAGAGACTGGCTCGGGCGCTGGAG
>Ga0075424_100003015_pt1 | contig 15654 bp, 13 predicted proteins | sample SoiMethybrSBSTD3_FD_75301 | JGI IMG/M metagenome (GOLD analysis project Ga0075424, IMG submission 75301) | Bulk soil microbial communities from a Populus tree surrounding site in Tennessee, USA - Soil MetaG P. TD hybrid SBSTD3 | ecosystem: Environmental > Terrestrial > Soil > Tree plantation...
TTCTTGCAACTCCTTGATCTGCACCATCAGCGACCGCTGCGCGACGACGTCGAGCGCGGACGTCGGCTCGTCCATGATCACGAGGTCGGGGGTGAACAGCATCGCCATGGCGATCATGGATCGCTGGCGCATGCCGCCGGAAAGCTGGTGCGGGTAGCTCTTCAGGTGAATCGGGTCGATGCTGACCATCCGGAGCACCTCGGCCGACCGGTCGGCGATCTGCGCCTTTGAGGTAACGCCGTGTGCCCGCATGGCGTCGTCGAACTGAGCGCCGATCGACTTGACCGGGTTGAGCGCGTTCATCGCGCTCTGCATGACCACCGACAGGTCTTTCCACCGGACCGCGGCCAGCTCACGGTCGGTGAGCCCCACCATGTTGCGGCCCTTGAAGATCACGCTGCCGCCGGTAATCTCGGCGGGCGGGACCAGTAGCTGGGCGATGGCGAACAACAGGGTGGACTTGCCGCACCCGGACTCGCCGACGATACCGATGAACTCCCCGGCGGCAAGGTCGAAGCTGACCTCGTCCACCGCCAGGACCGTGCCGCGCTCCAGGAGATACTCGACCGACAGGTCGCGTACCTCCAGCACGTTCCCGGAGATACCGCCCGGGGCGTTGCCCTGGAAGGCCTCACCCGGTGCGCTTGACACGGGGCCTCCTGCGTGGAGTTGGGGCAGCAACTGCGCCAGCCCGGGTGGTCCGAGCTCGTATGCTCTTAGCCGGCCGGAGCGCCGGGTTGCCGATCTCGTCGAAGGCGTAGTTGAGCAGGGCGAACCCCGCGCCGAGCAGAACGATGCACAGGCCGGGGACAATGATCCACAAGGGCAAGCCGGTCTGGAACGCCTCGTTGTTCTGGGCCCAGTACAGCATCGTTCCCCAGCTGGTCACGTTCGGGTCGCCGAGCCCGATGAACTGCAGGCTGGAGGAGAACAGCACCGCGTACAGCGCGTTGGTCAGGAAGGCGGCCACAAGCAGCGACGTCATCGTGGGGATGATCTCCACGCAGATGACATATAGCGGGCGCTCGCCCCGGACCTTTGCCGCGTTGAGGAAGTCCCGGTTGCGCAGCGACAGCGCCTGGGCGCGCAGTTGACGCGCCGTGTACGACCAGCCGGTCAAAGCGATGACCGCGATCATCACCGAGGTGCCGGCCCCGTGCAGGTAGCTGCCGATGATGATGAGCAGCGGGAACAACGGGATAACCAGCAGCACGTCGGTGAACACGCTGAGCGTCCCGTCCCAGGCTCCGCCGAGGTAGGCAGCGGCCACGCCGATCAGCATCGCGACGATCGTGGCAAGCAGGCCCACCCCGAAGGCGATCAGGAGCACCGGCCGGGTTCCATAGATCACCTGGGCGAAGATGTCCTGCCCGAAGGACGTCGTGCCCAGCCAGTGCTGTGCGTTCGGGGTCAGGCCGCGCGGGTAGATCTGGGCCTGCGGATCGTCGTGCGCGATCAGCCCGGGAAACAGCGCCACGAGGATGAACAGCACCAGCAGCGCGGTGCCGACGGTGGCCTTGCGGTTGGCAGTGATGGCGCGGCCCATCCGCCGCAGGGAGCGGGCTCCCCCGATCGAGCCTCCGCCGGCCAGCGGCAGCCCGGCCGCCGCGGGAGCCCTGCCGCCGGGTGCGGCACCAGCACCGGCGCCCGCCTCGCTGGCGCCCGGGGGGGTTTGTAGCGTGGCCATGACTAGCCCGCCGCCCTGGTCCGCGGGTCGAGGATGGCGGTCGCCAGGTCCGAGATCAGGATCGCCACCAGCACGGCCACGGTGATCAGCAGGAACAAGGCCTGCATCAGCGGGTAATCCTCGTTGTTGACGGCCTGCAGCAGCAGGTAACCGACCCCCTGGTAATTGAAGACCTCCTCGATCAGGATCGCGCCACCCACCACGAACCCGAGTGACATGGCGAAGCCGGTGAGGTTCGGCAGGATCGCGTTCCGCGCCGCATAGTCGAGCATGATGCGGTGGCTGGGCAGGCCCTTGGCCCGGGCCATGCGCACGTAATCCTCCGCGAGCGTGGTGATCATGGTGTTGCGCATGGTCAGGATCCAGACACCGATCGTCGTGATCAGCAGGGTGAACGCGGGCAGGATGGCATGCTCGGCCACGTTGCCGATGAAGGCCGCGTTGAACCCTGGCGTCAACGAGAAGTTGTAGCTGAAAAAGTACGGCAGTACCTTCAGCTTCACCCCGAAGATCAGGATCAGGACCAGGCCGATCCAGAAATACGGGATGACCGTCATGATCACGAAAACCGGCGGCAGCAGGCTGTCCATCCGGCCACCGCGCCACCACGCGCTGACGATGCCGATCCCCGTGCCCAGGATGAACGCCAGGACCGTGGTGAGGCCCACCAGGCCCAGGGTCCACGGGATCGCGTCGAACACGATCCGGCCGACCGACGCCCCCGGCTGGGTGGTCAGCGAGCTACCGAACCGGAGCCTCGCGACGTTGCCCAAGTAGCTGAAGTACTGTGCCACCAGGTTCTGGTGCGTGCCGACGCCGAACTGCGCCTCGAGCACCTTGACCGCCTGCGGGCTGACCCCGCCGCGGAACTTGCCGAGGATCGCCAGCGCCGGGTTGCCCGGCATCAACCGCGGCAGCGCGAAGTTCAGGGTGAGCGCCACCCACAGGGTCAGCGCGAAGAAGCCCAGGCGCCGAAGCACGTATCTCATGTGCTCCTCCTGATGCCCATCGTCCGCCCTTCTAACGCTCGCTCACCCGCGGTGGCCCCGCAAGAGCCCGCGGAAACCGCCGGGCAGCGGTGCAGGGCCGCCGAGGCGGTCCCGTCCCTGGGGTACGCCTGCCGCGCACCCCAGGGACGGTCCACGCCGTTAGCCCTTCGGCGCCAGGCGCATCATCTGCTGGCCCCAGTCGGGATACGCCCAAGGAGCAGGCAGCGCGTACTGGTTGGTCGGGGTGACCCAGCCGGTGAAGCTGCCGGTGTCGTACTGGTACCAGTTGACCGACTCGGTGATCGGGATGACCGGCACCTCCTTGAGCATGACCTGTTGCAGCTTGTTGACGATCGAGTGCTGGGTAGCCGAGTCATTGGTGGCGGCGTACTGGTTGATCAGCGCATCGGTTTGCGGGTTGCTGTAGCGCTCCCAGTTCGACCCGGCAGCCGTGCCGATCGGGGCCGAGTTGCCCGAGTAGAGCCACTGGCGCAGCTCGTAGTACGGGCTCGGCCCACCGGTCTCGCTGTTATATGCGAGCTGGAACTGGCCCGCGTAGACCTTCGTTTGCCAGCTCGTCTGCGCCAGATTCTGCGGCGTGACCTGAATGCCGACGGCCTTGAGATCCTGCTGGATCACGTTGACGGAGGCGACCCAGTCGGAGTAACCGCCATTGTTGATGATGGTGAAGGACAGCTTCTGGCCGCCCTTGGCCATGATCCCGTCCGAGCCCTTCTTGAAGCCCGCGGCCTGCAGGATCGATATCGCCTTTTGCGGGTTGTAGGCATAGTTGTTGCCGTAGGCGGCGGCCGCGGACGAGTCCAGCCACGAACGGTACGTCGGGGTGACGATCCCCGCCTGGTTCGAGGGGGGCTCGTAGCCGTACTCACCGATGGTGGATACCTTCTGCCGGTTGATCGCGTAGGCCATGGCCTGGCGCACCGCAACGTTCTTCAGGATCGGGTTCGTCAGGTTGATGAACATCGACACGTTCGCCACCGGCGGGAACCAGTAGTGGTAGTTCGGGCTCTTCGAGGTGTAGAACTTCTGGATGTTCGGGATGAACTGACCGCCCCACTGCGCCTGGCCGCTGGCCAGGTAGGTGTTGGCCGTGTCGTTGGTCAGGAACGACGGGTAGTTGACCGTCTGGACCTTCGGATAGCCCTTCTTCCAGTAGTGCGGGTTCGCCGTGTACTTGATGTTCTGGGGGGTGCAGGTGCTGCTGCCCGCGGTGAAGGCGCCGGTGCCGACGGGGTTCTTGTCGGGATAGGTCACCGGGTTTGCGATCTTCGACCAGACCTTCTGGTCGACGATTGCGACCTGGTCGCCGATGTAGTAGAAGTACGGCACCGCGGCGGCCTTGAACGTCATGACGACCTGATTGGACCCCTTCTGGGCGACGCTGGACAGTACCGACCAGACGGAGTTGATGTCGAGCGTCTTGTGCGCCTTCAGCAGGTTGAAGGAGTACGCCACGTCGGCTGCCGTCAGCGGGTCCCCGTTGCTGAACTTCACTCCGTTGCGGATGGTGAAGGTCAGCGTCTTGTTGCCGTTGCCCCAGGCCCAGCTGGTGGCCAGCCAGGGAGTCGCCTGGCCGCTATGCAGTGCGTTGACGAACACCAGCGGCTCGTAGACGTTCCCCAGCGAGTAGCTGATGTAGGACAGGTTGAACGGGTTGAAGTCGCAGGCCCAGGTCCCGCCGCTTTCGTTGTCAATGGTCAGGACCCCATGCGGCCCAGACGATCCTGACGACGACGGCGGCGAGGAGGACGTGCTGCCTCCGCAGGCGGCCGCGAGCAGCCCGGCGGCGGCGAGAACAGCAACAGATGTGAACCGTCTCATAGTGATAGCCCTTCACTGAGCGTTACAGCAGGGAGAGTGACTTCGGCGCCGTGGACGCCTGCCTCCCGGGCAGCGTCCACGGCGAGCCCGACCGCGCCGATCAACGGGGCATCGGACGGGAATCGGGCTACGACGAGTTCCGGTGGGTAGGGCACCCCCGCGGTGAGAGCGTCCTGCAGGCCCGGCCGCAGCCGGTCCCACGACTGGACCATCCCGCCACCGACCGCTATCCGTACCGGGTCGATGCAGATGGCGAGGTTCACCACGTGGAAGGCGAGTTCGGCGACGAACTCGGTCAGCAGGCGGTCCAGGCCCGGTATGTCCCGGCCCGCCTCGAAGACCGCGGCCGCCTCCATCGGCCCGCCGTGTGTGGTGTGGCCGGCCGCGCGCCGAGCCAGCCCTTGCCCGCTGATCATGTCTTCCAGCATCGTCCGGGCAGCCAGTGGGACGCCTACGTCGGAGGTGACGCGCAGGTTGTACCCGATCTCGCCGGCGGCCCCGTTGTTGCCGTTCAATACCTTTCCGCCCACCACGATGGCCGCGGAGAGCCCGGTCCCGAGGTTGAGATAAATGGCCGGATCGAAGCCGGCCAGCGCGCCCCAGCGCGCTTCTGCCTGGGCCGCCGCCTTCGCATCGGTTGCCATGCGGACGGCTGCCCCGGGAAAGGCGGCGCGCACCTCACGGCCGAGCGGCAGTTCCCCCCAGCCGTCGATCGTGGGCGCAAGCTCGACCCGGTCGTCGAACGGGATCCCGAAGGTGGACACGCCGACGGCCACCACCTCACGGCCGGGAGCGGCGGCCGCGAGCACCTCACGCGCGGCGTGAACGCCCCGCTCGAAGCTGGCGCGGGCGCCAAGCTCGCCGCCGCTGGACACCGTGGTGGATGCGCGCAGCTCACCGTCCGGCTCGCACACGGCCATGGCGATCTTGGTGCCGCCAAAGTCGAGTCCGAGGATGACAGGCGAGTCTGCCACGGAGTACCTTTCCAGGGGCGGTGCCCCTCCTGCCCCGGGCGGGCTGGTGCCCGGGACATTACCCTCTTGCTCAATTTTGTTAGGACAGTATCCTAACTATCAGATGGCTACAAGGCCTCAGTGCAACAGGTTGGCAACGGTCGGCCCCCCGGACAACGCCGCTGGTAGGCCTGTCTTCGGGCCGGCCGCCGGTCCCCGGTCCGCCGGTGGCCGGCTGGTTCCGGGTTCAGCGGCCGGCTGATCTCGGCCCGGCCGCCAGCCGGTCCGCCCGCCAGGTGGCACCCGGTGTGCTGCGGCCGACCCGCCGGCCTGCGTTTGTGGCCGTTGTGGCAACGCCGGCATTTCTGTGGGTGCTGCTGCAACCATGGCAAACGGTTGGCCTGCCGGGTACTCCGGTCGTAATAGTTAGGACAGGACGGATGGCGGAGGTGGCGGTGACGGTCACGTCGTCTGGCATGCCAGGGGCCATGTCGGCCGCTCGCCCCCAGCTCATCCGCGCGCTCAACGAACAGTTGCTGCTCGGGCACATACGCGACCGTGGCCCCTGTTCCCGCGCCGACCTGGCCCGGCTGTCCGGCTTGTCCAAGCCGACCGTCTCCCTCGCCCTCGCCACGGTCGAGCAGGCGGGCCTGGTCCGGGAGGCCGGGCAGCGCATCGGCCGGCCCGGCAGGTCGGCGCTGCTGTATGAGATCAGGCCAGAAGCGGGTTTCGTGCTCGGCCTCGACGTGGGAGCGCAGTACGTACGCGGCGCGCTCGCTGACCTCGCGGGCGAGGTCCGGGTCCGGTCGTCAGCCCGGTCGCATGCCTCCGGCGGCCGCAGCCGGGTCGAGGAACTGGTCAGCCTGGCCGGCGAACTGTGCGCCAAGGCAGGGCTGACCCTGTCGGACGTCACCCAGACCGTCATCGGCAGTCCGGGAATCTACGACGCCCGGCGCAACGCCATGGCGCTCACCGGCGGCCTGCCCGGGTGGGACCGCCCGGCCGTGCTGGCCGGGCTGCGTGAGGCGTTCGGGCAAGCCCTGGTGGTGGAGAACGACGTGGACGCGGCGGCACTGGCCGAGCGGGCACAAGGCCACGGCCGGGAGGTGGACAGCTTCGCGTTCGTGTCGGTCGGCACCGGCATCGGCATGGGCCTGGTGCTCGGCGGCCAGCTCTTCCGCGGTGCGCACGGGGTGGCCGGCGAGATCGCGTACATGCCGATGACCGGCGGCCATGGCACCGACCCGGCGGACGCCCGCAAGCGCGGCGCGCTCGAAGCGTCGGCCTCCGCGCCCGCCGTGGTGCGCGCCGCGCGCCGGGCCGGGATGCGCGGCCAGGTCTCGGCCCGCCGGGTGTTCACCGCCGCCGCCCACGGTGACGAGCGCGCGGCCGCGGTGGTGGCGGAGGAGGCGGTGCTGGTAGCCAGGGTGCTCTGCGCCGTGGTCACCGTGGTGGACCCGGAGCTGATCGTGCTCGGCGGCGGCGTGGGCCAGGCGCCGGGATTCGCGGCGGCGGTCACCGCGGAGTTGCGGTCGATCGCGCCGGTCATGCCCGAAGTACGGGTCAGCGCGCTGGGCACCGACGTGGTGGTGGACGGCTGCCTGGCCTCCGGCGCGGAGCTTGCCTGGGCACAGCTTACCGGGGGCCCGGCTACATCCCCGCCCGCGGCCAGGGCGGACGGGCCCGGCGCGGACGGTGGCACGGATCCACCAGGACCCGGCCCGGGCGGTCCCGGCCCTGGCGTCGCCTGGGACATGCCGGCCGGCGACATGGGGGCCCGGTGACCGGGGAGTTGATGGTGGCCGAAATGGCCGAGCAGCCAGACGTCCTGGCCCGGGTCATCGCGCGGGCGCCCGCGGACACCCAGGCGGTGCGCGCGCTGGTGCCCCGCCCGCTGGCCGGGGTTGTTTTCCTGGCGCGGGGCTCCTCCGACAACGCCGCGGTGTTCGGCCGGTACCTGGCCGAACTGCGCGCGGGCAGGCCGGCCGGCCTGGCCGCCCCGAGCCTGTACACCCGGTACCACGCGACCGTGGACTGGCGCGGGTACCTGGTGGTGGCGCTAAGCCAGTCCGGCGCCACCCCGGAGATCATCAGCACGTGCCAGGCCATGCGGGCGGGCGGCGCCGTGGTGCTCGGCATCACCAATGAGCCGGATAGCCCGCTGGCGGACGCGGTAGACCTCCTGCTCAGCACCGATGCCGGGCCAGAACGAGCGGTTCCGGCCACCAAGACGGTGACGGCCCAGCTTGCGGTGCTGGTCACGGTCACCTCGGCGCTGCGTGCCGGTGCGGCCGCCGCGGCTCCTAGTCCCGCTAAGACTCCGGGCGCCGCCGGGACCCCGGGTGCCGCCGCCGGGACCCCAGATGCCGCCGCCGGGACCCCGGGTGCCGCCGCCGGCACCCAGGGAACCGGCACGCTGGACGGCCTGCCCGGCGCGGTGGCTGGTGTGCTCGGCGATCCCGGGCCGGCCGAGCGACTGGCGGACCGCTGGCGCGGCCTGGACCGGCTGGTGGTGGCCGGGCGCGGGCTGGCCTACGCGGCCGCGCTGGAGACCGCGCTCAAGGTGAAGGAGACGACGGGCATCCTCGCCGAGGGGATCTCTACGGCGGACCTGCTGCACGGGCCGATCGCCGCGGTGTACGCGGGAGCCCCGGTGCTGCTTGTGGACGGCGGCGGCCCCGCCGACACCGACCTCGACGAGTTGCGGGCGCTGCTCGCCAGCCGCCGGGCACACGCGGCGTCGCTGCCGGTGCCGCCCGGCCTGCCGGAAGCGGTGCACGTGATCGCGGCGATCACCCGTGGCCAGCAGCTTGCCTACGAGCTGGCCCGGGCCCGGCACGTCAACCCGGACGCCCCGGCGCACCTCAGCAAGGTAACCGCGACCACCTGACCCGGGCCGGTCCGGCGCACTCGGTGGTCACGCGGGTGACCGCGGCGGGCGCCTTGCTCGCCGCGCCGTCACGGGTCAGCGTCACCGCCGGAATCGGCGTGTTGCTCCCGATGTTCTTGGAGTCGGCGCAGAAGTTACCGGTGGGCTTCCGGCAGCGGCATGGCCCAGCGAGCCGGTCCGCGTGCGGGCGTGTCATGCTCGCGTATCTGGAGGTGTCGGCGTGGGGTGGGCCTTGCTCAGGCTGCCGCGCTCGGTGTTTGCCTTGCTGGCATTCGTCTGCGCGATCGTCCTGGTGGACACCATCTTCTTCACCGCGCTCACTCCGCTGCTCCCCTACTACGTGCATGCGGCCGGGCTGACCAAGGCGGACGCCGGAATCCTGGTGGCCGCCTACCCGGTCGGCACCCTGGTCGGATCGCTGCCCAGTGGTGTGCTCACGGCCCGCCTGGGCTGCCGGGCGGTGGTGCTCCTGGGGCTGACGCTGATGAGCGTGTCGACGCTGGTGTTCGGGTGGGCGACCACCCCCGTCCTGCTCGACGGGGCGCGGTTCGTGCAGGGCCTGGGCGGCGCGTGCACCTGGGCCGCGGGCCTGGCCTGGCTGGCGGCAGCCGCTCCGGCGGAACGGCGCGGCGAACTGCTCGGCATCGGCCTGGGCGCGGCGGTGGTCGGCGCGCTGTTCGGCCCGCTCGTCGGGGCCGTCGCCACCAAGGTGGGCACCGGGCCCGCGTTCGCGGGAGCCGCCGTGGCCGGCGCCGCCCTCATGATGGTCTCGTTCCTCGTGCCGGCCCCGCACCCCGAGCCGCCGCAGCCCTTGCGCGCGGCCTGGCCGGTGTTGCGTGACAGCCAGGTCAGCGTGGGCCTGTGGCTGACCCTGCTGGCCGGTCTGTCCTTCGGCGTGATAGACGTGCTCGCTCCGCTGCGGCTGAGCCACCTCGGCGCCTCGGCGTCGGTCATCGGGGCGGCGTTTCTCATCGCGGCGGCCATCGAGTCGGGCGTCTCCCCGGCGGCCGGGCGACTGTCCGACCGCCGGGGCGCGCTGTTTCCGATCCGGCTCGCCCTGGCCTCTGGGGTCGTGGTCAGCCTGCTAGCGCCGGTGCTGCCGTCGGAGTATTCGCTGGTCGCGCTGCTGGTCGCCGGGCTGCCCTGCTACGGCGCCCTGTTCGCACCGGCCACCGCGCTGCTCTCTGCCGGGGCGCACCGGCTGCAGTTGCACCAGGGGCTCGCCTTCGGCCTGGCCAACCTGGCATGGGCGAGCGGGCAGGGCATCGCCGCCTCGGTGAGCGGGGCACTGGCCCAGGCAACATCTGATTTTGTGCCATATGCATTGCTCGCCGGCATCTTGCTCGTAACGCTGATCGCCGTACAGCGGCGGGCCCGTGTGCCGGGCTCACCGTTGCGCGCCGCCGCACGCTCGGGCGACGCCAGCGGTGGTTAGTTACCGGCTCGCGGTGGCCGTGGGGGCGCGGCCCGCCTCGCACTGCGCCCCGCGCCTCAGCCACGGCGGTGTCCCGCTCCACGCCTGACTCTTCACGCGAAACGGCTGCTTTTCTGCCCGGTTTGCCCGGTTTGGGCGTGCGTTTCGCGTGATATGACGTTGGTAGCCCGGGCTGTGCCGAGCGTCGGTGCTAGGGGATCAGCGCGATCTTGCCGACGGTGTGGCCGTCCGCGATCGAACGGTGCGCCGCGGCGGCCTCGGCCAGCGGGAAGGTCTGGCTGACGATGACCCGCAGTTTCCCGTCCCCCGCGAGCCTGGCCAGGTCCAGCCGGGCGCGCTCGCGGATCTCGGTGCCTGGATCGGCGCCCGGCGCCCCGCCGAGCACCTTGATGCCGGCCTTCAAGCCCTTGCCAAATGCGACGATCGTGGCCACCCGGGCACGGTCCGCAACCAGGCCGAGCGAGACATCCCAGGCCTCGTCGGTACCGACCAGGTCCAGGGCCACATCGACGCCATTTGGGGCCGCGACGGCGACCCGCTCGGCCAGGCCCGGGCCGTAGGCTACCGGCAGCGCACCGAACTCGGCGAGCAGGCCCCGCCGGGCCGGGCTCGCCGTGGCCACCACCTTGGCCCCGCGCATGACGGCAAGCTGCACCGTCATCAGCCCCACGCCGCCGCTGCCGCCGTGGATCAGCACGGTGTCGCCCGCGGCCACGGCGGTCGCTACCAGCAGGTGCCACGCGGTCACCCCGGTCACCATCAGCCCAGCGGCCTGCGCCCAGTCCAGGGTGGCCGGCTTGGGCACGACCGCCCCGGCCGGCACCACCAGTTCCGTGGCATAGGCACCGGGGGCGCGGTAGGCGATAACCTCGTCGCCCGCGCTGACCGGCCCCGCCGGGCCCTCGGTGCCGGGTCCCACCGCCGTGACCACCCCGGCGGCCTCGGCGCCGAGGCGGATCGGCAGCCGGGCCGGGTCCGTGCCAAACGCCCCGCTATACGACTTGACGTCCACCGGGTTGACCCCCGCGGCCCTGACCTCGATCCGGGCCTCACCAGGGCCTGGTTCCGGCACGGGTTCCTCGACGACCGACAGGACCTCCGGGCCACCGTAACCGGCGGCGATCACAACATGCGCCACACCGCCCGCAACATCCCCACCGCGCCCGCGCATTCCCAGCACCGATTCCGTGTACTCACCCGGGTGCGCCCGTTCAATGCCAAAGTGATTCTGTCCATCGATGCAATGGAGAAAGTCTCGCGATCATGAAGCTCAGCGGGCCGCGCCGTATCACTCAACCGCCGGGGCACGCCCACGCGGGCCGGATCAGCGCAACGCGATCACGTTCGCGGTGATCAGGGCGGCGGCGTCCGAGGCCAGGTAGGCGATCACCTCGGCGACTTCGGCCGGGTCGGCGACGTGGAACATGTGCGGGTCGTCGGCGACGAACTTCCGGACCGCGTCGTTGACCCACCCGGTGTCGGTGACCGGCGGGTGGACCATGTTCGCGGTTACTCCGTACTCGGCGAGTTCGACAGCCGCCGACATCGTGTAACTGCTCTGCGCTGCCTTGGCCGCACCGTAGGAGACCTCCTCGGGGAAACCGAGTTCCGCGCCCGAGGTGAGGCCGATGATCCGGCCCCAGGTCCCGCGGCGCGCGATGTGCCGCCGGGCGAACTCGGCGATCAGCAGGGCCGCGGCCATCGCGTCCACGCTGAACTGCTGCAGCCAGGTGCCGGGGTTCATGCCCTGGACAGGCCGGCCGAGTCCATCGGTGTGGGCCGGCTGGAAGGTATCGGCCACCCACCCGGACGCGTTATTCACCAGGATGTCCACCGGCCCTAGCTGTTCCTCCGCCGCGTCGAACAGGGCGGGCGGCGTCGCCGGGTCGGACAGGTTGGCCTCCATGGCCAGCGCCCGCCCTCCCCCGGCCCGGATCCGGTCGGCCACCGGGCCGCCGTCCCGCGACCGGTTCTCCTGGTAGGCCGGGGGAAGGGCCGGGCCGGCCGGGTCGTCCACCCGTAGGTACGTGCACAACACCGCGCAGCCGCGCTCGGCCAGCGCCGCCGCGACCGCCGCGCCGATGCCGTGGTTGGCGCCGGTCACGATCGCGGTGTGACCGCTCCCAGGTCCACCGGTCACCCTGCCACCTCCTCGTCACGCCCACCGCGAAAGCCCGCCGTGGCCGACCCCCTGCCCATTAGTTAACCCGGCAGCCCGGCCGGAGGCTGGGCCGGGGATGCGATGATCGTGCTTGTGGTGGGCGGCGGGCGGACACGATCCACCGCGCTGCCACCCGGGGAGGTGAGCCACGATGCCACACGAGCTGATCGGTCATCCGGACAAGGTGTTCTTCGCCGAGCGCGGCGAGACCAAGGGCGACCTTGCCGAGCACTACGTGCGGGTTGCCGAGCCGCTGATGCGCGCTATGGGCGGTCGCCCGGTGCTGTTGCAGCGCTTCCCCGACGGCGCGTCCGGGCCCTCGTTCTTCCAGAAGCGGGTCCCGAAGAACATCCCTGACTGGCTGCAGACTACGGTCGTGTCCACCCCGAACGGCACGACCTCGCAGGCCCTCATCGCCGCCGACATCGACCACGTGCTGTGGGCGGTCAACCTGGGCTGCCTGGGCTTCCACGTCTGGCCCTACCTGGCCGCGGACCCCGAGCACACCGACGAACTGCGGATCGACCTCGACCCGTCGCCCGGTGTGGATTTCACCCACATCAGGCGGGCGGCGCACGAGGTACATGGGCTGCTCACCGAACTCGGCTTGGCCGGGCACCCGAAGACCACCGGCAACCGGGGCCTGCACATCTACCTGCGGCTGCAGCCGCGCTGGGACTCTTACCAGGTCCGCGCGGCGGCCGTTGCGATGGCGCGGGAACTGGAACGGCGCCGGCCGGACCTGATGACGGCTGCGTGGTGGAAGGAGGAACGGGGTCAGCGGGTGTTCATCGACTTCAACCAGAACGCGCCGCACAAGACGGTGTTCGGAGCCTGGTCAGTGCGCGCCCGCCCGGGCGCGCAGGTGTCCACCCCGCTGGCCTGGGCGGAGATCGATGACATCCACCCCGACCAGTTCACGATCGCGTCTTTGCCCGGCCGGCTTGATTCGGTCGGCGACCCCTGGCTCGGCATGGGCGAGGACCCGCAGGACCTGGCGCCGCTACTGGACCTGGCCGCACGCGACCAGGAGAACGGGTTGCCCGACGCACCGTGGCCGCCGGTCTACCCCAAGCAGCCCGGCGAGCTGTCCCGGGTCGCGCCCAGCCGCGCCCGCAAGCCTGACCCGCCCGGCCAGGGATGAACGCCCCGTTTGCGACGGCACTGGCCGGCTGGAAGGCCTCCGCTAAGAACAAGCTTGCATGGCCTTTGGTGCCAAACGTAGCCGACGTGGACAGCGCCGAATCCATGCGCATCGCCGCCGGGGTGCTCGACGCGCTGGGCGTGGCCCGGAACGTGACCTCGGACGTCCCCAAGGACCCGGGAGGGCCGCTTGAGCAGGCGGTCTGTGATCATATGCGCCGCGCTCTCCCCGGCTACGGCACCGGCCACGACTGGCTGATCAGCCGGGGGCAGCTCATCACCGGGTTCGACCAGTACGCGCACCTGAAGGAGGTGCACGCCCTGGTGCGCGCGAGCCCCCAACTGCGCATCTCGGTCGGGATGGACTACCTGATCAAGCCGGACGTCACGGTGGGCCTGGCCGGGGTCCGCACCGGCACGGGCTTGCCGCCGCTGCACGCAGCGATCTCTTGCAAGTGGACCATCCGCTCGGACCGGGTACAGAACATCCGGCACGAGTGTCTGCAGATGATCCGCCACCGGCGGGGCAGGCAGCCGCACCTGGTGACGGTGACCGCGGAGCCGCTGCCGAGCCGGCTCGCGTCCATAGCCCGCGGCACCGGCGAGGTCGACGCCGTGTATCACGTGGCCTTCGACGCGATGGCGGCCAGCGTCGCCGAGCACGCCAACGCCGAGCAGGCCGATGCCTGGCGGGAGGTGACCAGGCAGCGGCGGGTGCTCAGCTTCGGCCTTCTCGCCGACACGCTCGCGTCCCGGTGATGGCCGCTCCGTGCTCCGCCCGCCGACGTGTTCGGCAGCCGGCGTCCCGTCCCACCCACCAGGTTCCGCAGCCGGGGTACTCCGCAGCCAGCAGGTTCCACAGTCGGCGTGCCCCCTTACCTTCTTCGTTGAGCCCGGGCCACTACGGTCTGGGTCTGGGAAGTCCGGCAGTGCCGGTATGGCTCATTGCCCCCCGCCGCCAGGTTCCGCTGAGGTGTTCGGCAGCCGGCGTGTTCCGCCGCCCGCTGTCGGGGGGTGCGGGCAGAATCAGCCAGAAGACGGGCGCTGGAGGAAACGTGGGGAATGCTGGCTTTCCTGGAGGGCTCGCCGGGCTTGCAGGGGTTCCCGGAGGGATCATGGCACAGGCCAGCTCCCTCGGGGACACACGCTTGCCCGCTTTCCCGGAGACGGGTGTTCTCACCTCCCTAGAGATCTGCGCGGGAGCGGGCGGCCAGGCGCTAGGCCTGGAACAGGCCGGGTTCGCCCACGAAGCTGTCGTCGAGCTGGACGCCGACGCGTGCGAGACGCTCCGCTACAACCGGGAATGGAAGGTCATCGAGGGCGATGTGGCCAACGTGGACGGCCGCGCCTTCGCCCACGTGGACCTGCTGGCGGGCGGGGTGCCGTGCCCGCCGTTCTCCATCGCCGGAAAGCAGCTCGGCTCCGACGACGAACGGGACCTGTTCCCTCAGGCGCTCCGGCTGGTCGAGGAGATCGCCCCGCGGGCCGTCCTGCTGGAGAACGTCCGGGGGCTGGGCACCCGCAGGTTCGAGGGCTACCGGGCCCAGGTGCTCGGCCGGCTGCGGGCGCTGGGCTATGACACCTGGTGGGATCTGGTGCAGGCAAACGATCACGGAGTCCCCCAGCTACGGCCACGGTTCGTGCTGGTGGCGATGCGCCCGCCGTGGGCCCGGTGGTTCCGCTGGCCGGAGCCGCGGGCCGTGCCGCCGCCCAGCGTCGGCGAGGCCCTTGGCGGTCTGATGGCCTCGCGCGGCTGGCCGGGGGCGGCAGCCTGGGCGCGGCGCGCCACCGGGATCGCCCCGACGATCGTGGGCGGCAGCAAGAAGCACGGCGGCCCGGACCTGGGCCCGACCCGGGCCCGCGCCGCCTGGGCGGAACTGGGCGTGAACGGGCTCGGCATCGCTGACGAGATTCCCGGCCCGGATTTCCCCGCGGACACGCGGCCGAAGCTGACCGTCGCCATGGTCGCCCGGCTTCAGGGCTTCCCCGGGGACTGGACGATCACCGGGCGGAAGACCGCCGCTTACCGGCAGGTCGGGAACGCATTCCCGCCACCGGTGGCCAGGGCGCTGGGCACCGCGATCGCTGCCGCCCTGAACGCCGCGCCGCACGGGTAGCGGATAAGGGGCCGTGCCCGCAGATGTGCCGCTGGCTGGCAGTCGTCGACGCTGCTTCCGTTTCGCCGGCCCGAGGCGCGTGGGCGGATGGCTGGCGCGGGCCACGCTACGCCAGCGGCGCACGGGGGCACGCCCCTGCGGCCCCGAGGCAACGGCCATCCCCGGGCGGCACCGCCGCTTCCCGTTGGGAGCGCTGAGCAGGTCAGGACATTCGGGCGATCTCGCGCATCTTGTTGGTCGCGTCCAGCGCGGCCACCTTGTAGGACTCGGCCAGCGTGGGGTAGTTGAAGACCGCGTCGACGAGGTAGTCGACGGTGCCGCCGCAGCCCATGACCGCCTGGCCGATGTGCACAAGCTCGGTCGCGCCGGTGCCGAACACGTGCACGCCGAGCAGCGTCCGGTCATCGAGGGAGACCAGTAGCTTCAGCACCCCGTAG
>Ga0075424_100003016_pt1 | contig 15650 bp, 15 predicted proteins | sample SoiMethybrSBSTD3_FD_75301 | JGI IMG/M metagenome (GOLD analysis project Ga0075424, IMG submission 75301) | Bulk soil microbial communities from a Populus tree surrounding site in Tennessee, USA - Soil MetaG P. TD hybrid SBSTD3 | ecosystem: Environmental > Terrestrial > Soil > Tree plantation...
AGCAATCAAACATTGGGAGCAGCTCTGGAAAAATGGCGTTGATGCCGTACGAGAGCTGGGTAGACCGTCAAATCCGCGAGGCAGTTGAGCGTGGCGAGTTCGACAACCTGCGCGGGCAAGGCAAGCCGATCAAAGGCCTCAATGGTCGTGACGATGAAAACTGGTGGATCAAGGCCTATCTGGAGCGGGAACAGCTCCCGCTCCCACTGCCAACGGCGCTCGCGCTCCGCAAGGAGGTCATGGAGCTCTCCGAGACCCTAGCCGACAGCTCCGACGAGGAGTCCGTACGCGAGATCATCAAAGACCTGAATCGTCGGATTGCCGAATCGCACCGGATCCGAGTAGATGGCCCGCGAATCGTCATAGGGCTCGTCAACATGGAGCGCGCCGTGGCCGATTGGCGCCGCCGCCATGCGGGCTGAGTCTGTCCGCAATGGGGCACCCTTCGACAAGCTCAAGGCGCATCAGGTAAGAGGTCAGGAATTAGCCAGCGGTGAGCTCGGCACGCCAGGCAGCACGCCAGTGCGTACGAGCTCTTCGGCAATCTCGTGCAGCTTGCGGTTGTTCTGCTGGCTGGTACGAACCAGCACCTGAAATGCCTGCTGCGGCTCAAGCTCGTAACGGGTCATTACCACACCTATGGCGGTGCCGATGGTTCGGTTGCTCTGCAACGCCTGCCGCAGCTGTCCAACGGTGGTCGCCGCCTCGTCGATCGCAAGATCACGTAGCTGATTCATTTCATAGTGCGCCCGTACCCGTGCCACCAGCTCGGCCGAATTGAACGGCTTGGCTACGAAGTCGTCGGCGCCCGCGGCGAACGCTGCCACTGCAGACTCGGCGTCGGCGCGCGCGGTCAGCACCACGACGGGAAGCCGAGCCATCCGCTCGTCCTGCCGGATCAGAGCAAGAAGATCAAGACCGCTTTGTCCCGGCAGCATGACGTCGGTGATCATCATGTCGGGCAGGTGCTCGACGCTGTCCTCCAGCCATGTCAGCGCAGTCTCGGCGTCACCTGCCGCATCGGCGGTGTAGCCATCCTTGGTGAACAGCCGGATCAGATAGCTACGAAGATCAGGTTCGTCCTCGATGATCAAGAGTTGCGGGCGATCAGCACCCGACTCCTCAGCGGCCTGTGGCGACGCAACGCTAGCGTCGAGGCTCGCTTCAGCCTGAATTCCGTTGTAGCGCGGCAGCCGTACGACAAACGTGCTGCCTTTCCCCGGCTCACTCTGGACCTCCACCGACCCGCCGTGTGCCGCTGTCATGTCAGCCACCAACGCCAGTCCGATCCCGGAACCTGGTTGTTGATCACCAGCTCTCCCGCGGTGGAACCTCTCGAAGATATGATCTTGCTCTTCGAGAGGAATCCCAACGCCGGTGTCAGCGACGGTGAGGACCACCTGGCTGTCGTCGCCGCTCAGACTCACCGCGACCTGGCCCTCGAGCGTGAACTTCAGCGCGTTGTTCACGAGGTTGTTCACGATCGTTGTCCACATAGTCCGATCGACGTACGCCCGGAGCGGCTCTGCGGCTATTTCGAGACTCAAGGCAAGCTGTCCCTTGGCGACCGGTAGGAACCCCTCGACTACATCGGTGGTGACGGACGCGAGATCGATGTCCTCCCGATCCGGTATGAGTGCGCCAGACTCGACACGCGAGATGTCAAGCAGGGCAGAGACGACACGCTTCAGCCTGTCACCCGCGCGGATGGATACCTCGACCGTGTCGCGCGCGGCAGCCGGAAGCACGACGCCCGGCTCGTTGAGGATGTCTTGCAACGGGTTGAGCAGCATCGTCAGCGGTGCGCGCAGCTCGTGACTGATGTTTTGGAACAACTCTGTCCTCGCCCGATCCAGCTCCTCGAGAGCGCGCTGCCGCTTGCGTTCGTTCTGGTAAGAGACTGCGTCAGTGATCATGACACCCAGCTGTCGCGCGGCCATGGCGGTGAAGGCGGTATAGGCCTCGTCGGGCCTCCAGTAGGGATTGACGCCCAAGATCAGTACGCCGATCGGATTCCGATCCCCCAGCATGACCACCGGTAGCACAAAAGCTTGGTCGGGGGTCAGAGAGCCTAGAGGCCCCGGAGCAAACACTCCCGGGTATCGCTCGCGGAGGCCAGAAACCAGCTCGGTACCGCCGTTCTCCATCACATTCAGAACCGGACCGCTGCTCGGCGAAGACTCGACCAGTTCGCAGCCGACTGCGGCAATCTCGTCGAAGCCGTAACCAGCTGTGCGTTGGGGACCGCTGCCTTGAAGATCACGAAGGAAAACCGCCGCGAACGGCACGCTCTTCCGGTTCCTGCTGATCACCTCGACAGCAGCGCGACAGGTTGAGGGCAGTGAGTCATCGGCAGTGATCGACATGGAGCCGAGCCTGCGCAGCACCTGGAGGCGCCGCTCGTACAAGATGTGCTGAGTGGTTTCGGTGATCGCATTGAAGAGCCCGACGATTGTGCCGTCCGCGTCCCGGATCGCGCTCAGGGAGAAGGTGAAATGGCCCTCCTCCGGATATCCGTGGCGGTCGATGATCAGCGCTTGATCCGCGCTGTGGTAGGCCCGGCCGGTCTGTAGGACCTCGCGGAAACGTTGCTCGCTGGGCCGCAAGTGCGGCGCCACCGCGGTGGCTGGCTGGCCGAGTGCCCAGGGGTGATTCTCGGCGCCGAGCAAGGGGATATAGGCCTCGTTGTAGAGCAGGAGGAGGTCTGGGCCCCAGCTGATCTGGACCGGGAACTCCGAGTCCAGGCAAAGATCCACCAATAGCCGAAGCAGCACAGGCCAGTTCTCGCGCGGCCCCAACGCTGTATCAGACCAATCCACCTGGTCGTACACCGAGCGCATCTCTGCCGAGCGCCCTTGCTCAACCTGCGCACCCTGTGGTGATCCGTTCGCCGATCCGTCGGCGACGGGCTCGTTGTGAGCGCCAAAGGTCTCAGTCATGCATTCCGATCTGTCGCGCTCCGTGACAGGCGGGCGCGACAACGCTGTTGAGATGTGCCGTGGCTTGACACGTGCGCGCCTTCTGACGGGGTTGCTCGCGCGCGCTCGCCAATCTAATACGCGGCTCAGCCTGCTGCTGGGCAGACTGCGACATTGGTGTGGAATCAGCGCCATCCGGGTACTGCTACGGGCATGAGTAGTACGGAGGCGCACAACCGCGTCGTTGCGGTGACAGGAGCGAGCGGCGGAGTCGGTCGGGCCGTGGTATGCGAGTTTGCCAAGCGCGCGGATTGCATCGCGCTGATGGCTCGTGGCGAGGTCGGGCTTGCTGCATCCGCGGATGAGGTCAGTGCGGCCGGCGCAACGCCGCTAGTCGTGCCAACTGATGTCGCCGACCCAACCGGGATCGAGTCAGCGGTTACGCGCATCGAAAACGAGCTCGGTCCCATCGACATCTGGGTCAACTCGGCATTTACGTCGGTTTTCGCTCCGCTCGTCGAGATCAGTCCTGAGGAGTTCAAGCGGGTGACAGAGGTGACCTATCTCGGAGCGGTGTACGCCACGATGGCTGTACTACGCAGGATGCGGGAGCGCGACTCCGGCACGATCGTGCAGGTCGGCTCCACGCTGGCATATCGCGGGATTCCGCTTCAGACTGCCTACTGTGGTGCGAAGCATGCCCTGCAAGGCTTCCACGAGTCGCTACGCTGCGAGCTGCTTCATGATCACAGCAACGTCAAGGTGACCATGGTCCAGCTACCGGCGGTGAACACCCCACAGTTCTCCTGGGTTCTGTCCCGACTGCCGCAGCACGCGCAACCGGTCCCACCGATCTACCAGCCCGAGGTCGCCGCACGTGCGATCGTGTACGCCGCGGAGCATCCGAATCGAAGGGAATACTGGGTCGGTTCGAGTACAGCCGCCACAATGATCATGAATGCCCTCGCGCCTGGTTTGCTTGATCGCTACTTGGCGCGGACGGGATTCGAGGCACAGCAAACCGGGCAGCCGAAGGATCCTGATCAGCCGGCCAACCTGTGGCAGCCGGCTGACGGTGGAGGCGGCCACGACTTCGGTGCCCATGGTGCGTTCGACGAGAGGGCGAAGCCCCGCAGCGCTCAGGTCATTGCATCCCAGCACCACAAGGCCCTGCTCGGGGCTGGTGCGGCAGCTGCCGCGGGCCTCACCGCGGCGCTCGGCTGGAAGGTCCGCGGATCATGATGATCAACAGGTGGTATCAGGAAGCAGTCATCTACAGCCTCGACGTCTCGTCCTTCCAAGACTCTGACGGTGACGGTCGCGGCGACCTGCGAGGGCTGATCAGTCGCCTCGACTACCTGTCCCGATTGGGTGTGTCGTGCTTGTGGCTGAATCCGATCCATCCCAGCCCGTGGCGGGACAACGGCTACGACATCAGCGACTACTACGGCATCGAACCGGCATTGGGCAGCCTCGGTGACTTTGCGGAGCTGACACAGGAGGCGCAAGAGCGAGGCATCCGGATCATCCTTGACTTAGTCGTCAACCACACCTCCGACGAGCACCCCTGGTTCACATCGGCCCGGAGTAGCCCTGATTCGCCGTACCGGGATTGGTATGTATGGAGTGCAGAGGAGCCACCGAGCCGGCACCAGGGCACCGTCTTCCCGGGAGAGCAAACCGAAACGTGGACCTTCGACGATCAAGCACAGGCGTGGTACTTCCATCGTTTCTATGACTTCCAGCCCGACCTCAATTGGGCCAATCCCGCCGTCCGCAGGGAGATGGCGAAGGTCATGAACTTCTGGCTACAGATGGGAGCAGCCGGCTTCCGGATCGACGCGGCCCCGTTCATCCTCGAGCTCGTGAAGCCCGGGGTTGATCCCGGCCCGCAGGACTTTTCGATCATGGATTCCTGGCGTCAGGAGACGCAGTGGGTGCGGGGGGATTCGGTGTTGCTGTGTGAGGCCAATGTGGCTCCGAGCGACGTCAGCAGATTTGTCGCAAGTCGGTCCGAGGGGCCAAGTGATCGGGCGCAGATGATGTTCGACTTCCTGCTCAATCCGCGGATGTGGCTTGCGCTGGCTCGCTGCGATGCAGAGCCGCTCATCGAGGCCCTGACGACGGCTGTGCGGTTGCCCCAGGGTGGGCAGTGGGTGACCTTCCTGCGCAATCACGATGAGCTCGATCTCAGCCGACTGACCGATGAGCAACGCGGTGACGTCTTCCATGCGTTCGCGCCACGCGCCGAGATGCGGCTGTACGGGCGCGGCATACGTCGCCGGCTGGCATCCATGCTGCAGGGTGATCGCCGCCGGATCGAGCTCGCGTACGCACTACAGTTCTCGCTGCCTGGCACGCCATTGCTGCGATACGGCGCGGAGATCGGGATGGGCGAGGACCTCAGCCTGGATGGTCGTGAGGCGATCCGAACACCGATGCAGTGGGATGACACGACGAATGCGGGCTTCAGCCCAGCGGCACCCGATGCGTTGTTCCGGCCCGTTCCGATGAGAGGCCGGTTCGGCGCCAAGAAGCTCAACGTACGCCGGCAGCAGCAGGACCCTGATTCCCTGCTGCGCTGGTTCGAGAACCTGATACATACGGTGCGAACGGCGCCAGAGATCGGAACCGGTACGTGCTCGGTCGTCGACGCTCCCTTGCCGCGCTCGGTACTGGCGCATCGATTCGATGCAGCCACTGGGTCGATCTTGCTCCTGCACAACTTGGCGGACACTCCAGTCGCAGTGGACCTCGGTCCGGTGGAGGGCATGAACGGCGAGCCGTACGACTTGTTCGTCGACGGTCAGTACGACGCGCCGACCAAGAAGTTCGCAGACCTCAAACTCAACGGTTGGGGATACCGATGGATACGTCTGTCTCGAAGCGATCAAGGCTAGTTGGCGAGTCAGAGCATGTCGGAGGCTCGATGCGCACCTGGCTGCATGATCATGGGCTGCTGGTTGCCAATCTGGCCCTCTTTTTGATCTTCTTCGGCGCCATGGTGCTCTCGGGTGTGCGGGTCTACAACTCCGACCAAATGGAGCACGGCGGGCAAGCAGTCTCGCTCGGCAGCTACTTGCTGACGGGTGACTTCTACGAGGCGACGTTTGAGAACTGGGAAAGCGAGTTCCTTCAGATGGGCATGTATGTAGTGCTTACCGCCTACCTCTTCCAGCGTGGATCCTCGGAGTCGAAGCCGATTGACAAGCCAGCCCCTCAGGATGAGGACCCCCGTGACGTTGCCGACCGCCCGGGCGTGCCCTGGCCAGTACGCCACGGCGGCTGGGTGCTCGCGGTCTACGAACATTCGCTGGCGGGACTGTTCTTGATCTTGTTCATCGGGTCGATCGTTGGGCACGCTATGGGTGGCGCGAAGGCGTACAGCGATCAAGAGCTGGCGCACGGCGGTCAGGCGGTGACTGCGTTGCAATACCTTGGCACCTCGCAGTTCTGGTTCGAGTCTTTTCAGAACTGGCAGAGTGAGTTTCTTGCGGTGGCCGTGATCGTGGCGGCCTCGGTGTACCTGCGGCAGCGTGGATCTCCAGAGTCAAAGCCGGTCGCCGAACCGCATCGCGAGACCGGAGCCTGAGCAGCCTGTCGAGATCTGTCGAATGGGCGGATCATGCCGCGTGCTCACGGCAGTATCCGCCTACTCGCCGCCAGGTTCAGTACCAGCCTCGCGGGTATTTGAGCGCTGACCAGTCGATATCTCGCAAGGAGGCACTATGAGCCAGCCCGCACAGCAGCAGGACGTGCCCGGCATTCAGTCGAAGATGACACCTATACCAGACTGTGGCGAGAAAAGCTATCAGGGCAGCGGAAAGCTGACCGACAAGATCGCGGTGATCACTGGTGGTGATTCTGGCATTGGACGGGCCGTCGCCATCGCGTACGCGCGTGAGGGTGCCGACGTGCTGATCTCCTATCTCAGCGAAGACTCCGACGCCAAGGACACCGCTAGCTACGTCGAGCAGGCCGGTCGTCGCGTTGTGCTGATGAAGGGCGACGTCTCTGATCCGCAGCACTGCAAGGACATCATCCAGACAGCTATCGATGAGCTAGGCGGCGTGGACATCTTGGTCAGCAACGCAGCGTTCCAGATGAGCCATGACACCATCGATGAGGTCTCCGACGAGGAATGGGACTACACGTTCGATACCAACATCGGCGCGATGTTCCGTCTCTGTAAGGCCGCGATCCCGCACATGAAGTCGGGGTCGTCCATCATCGGCAGTTCGTCAGTGAACTCCGATATGCCCTCGCCCAAGCTCGCGCCATACGCAGCCACCAAGGCAGCGATCGCCAACTTCTGTGCCAGCTTGGCGCAGCTACTGGGTGACAAAGGCATCCGAGTCAACAGCGTCGCGCCGGGACCGATCTGGACGCCACTGATCCCGGCGACGATGCCAAATGAGAAGGTGCAGCACTTTGGCGAGAACACGCCCCTCGGTCGGGCAGGCCAGCCCAAGGAGCTAGCTCCGGTCTACGTATTGCTCGCCTCCGACGAAGCCAGCTACATCTCGGGCGCCCGGGTGGCGGTCACCGGCGGTCGACCGATTCTCTGATGCTTTTGGATGGGGTGAATGCATGACGCTGCCGCGTGAAGTAGATGCGGTAGTCATCGGTGCGGGTCCCAATGGGCTCGTAGCTGCCAATCGGCTAGCGGATGCAGGATGGGACACGCTGCTGCTCGAGGCGCAGCCAGAGGTTGGGGGCGCGGTACGCAGTGACCGGGAAGTTCATCCGGATTTCGTCACCGACACCTTCAGCGCTTTCTATCCCATGGCCGTCGCTTCGCAAGTGATCAACGGGCTGCAGCTTGAGGAGCATGGGCTGGTGTGGCGGCATGCCCCGGCAGTGGTTGGGCATTCCCGGGGAGATGGCTCGTGGGCGATCGTGCATCGCGACCTGGATATCACCGCAAAGCTGTTGGATGAGGAACATCCGGGAGACGGGGCAGCCTGGCGAGCCCTTGTTGATCAATGGCACAAGATTGGTCCGAGCCTGATCGACGCACTGGTTACGCCTTTCCCGCCCCTTGGCCCTGGGCTTCGGGCCATGATCAAGCTCCCACGTGTTGGTGGCTTGTCCTTCCTACGCGAGCTGCTGAGTCCGGCGGCCAACATTCTTGAGCAGGAGTTCGGAGGCGAGGCCGTACGACTGCTGCTTGCCGGAAACGCCTTGCACGCAGACATTCCGTTGGATGCGGCAGGGTCCGGCTTCTTAGGCCTGCTGTTGATCATGCTTGCTCAAAACGTCGGGTTCCCGGTACCAGAGGGCGGTGCAGGCAAGCTCTCGGAGGCCATGCGCGACCGCTTCGTCAATCATGGTGGCGCAGTGGTATGCGACGCGGAGGTAACCAAGATCAACATCTCGTACGGCGTAGCGACCGGGGTAGCGGTTCATGATCAACTCGTACGAGTCCGTCGTGCGGTATTAGCGGATGTGGCCGCCGAGCACCTTTACGGCCGGCTTGTCACCTTCGACGAATTGCCACCGAGGGTGCGGGTCATGATGGCCGGCTTTCGACGCGATCCGGCCACATTCAAGATCGATTACGCACTCAGCGGCCCGGTGCCGTGGCGTACGCAGCCGCCGTACGCGCCAGGGACCGTGCACATCAGCGACTCATATGGAGAGCTGGTCATCGCCTTTGCCCAGCTCAGCGCCGGAAGCATTCCTGACCGGCCGTTCCTCTTGATGGGTCAGATGACCACGGCTGATCCGACACGCTCCCCGGATGGCACCGAGTCCATGTGGGCCTATACCCACGTACCACAGCGAGTGCTTAGCGATGCAGGTGGAACTCTTACTGGGTCGTGGGACGACGCCGATGAGGCTGAGCGGTTTGCCGACCGGATGCAGGATCGGATCGAACAGCGTGCCCCGGGCTTCTCGGAACGGATCATTGCGCGCCGCATTCTGACTCCATTGGACCTGGAGCGCCGGGACGCGAGTCTGGTTGGCGGCTCTCTGAACGGAGGGACCGCGGCGCTCGATCAGCAGTTGATCTTCAGACCGATTCCTGGCATGGGCCGGGCGAGTACGCCGATTCGCGGACTGTATCTGGCTTCGGCATCTGCGCATCCGGGCGGCAGTGTGCACGGCGCCTGCGGCATGAATGCCGCACGTGCCGCGCTGATGCACGCGCGACTCACTCCCCGGCGCGCCGTGTCGAAACCTACGTCTAGGTAGCGAGCAGCAGAGGAGACCGGGGAGCTGGTGCTTAGTGATGGTTTTCGGCCAGGTAGGCGAGGCGGCGGAGCGACTCACGGTTACGCACGTCCATGCCGGCCAGGCGGATTGGCTCCGGAACCAATCGCGCGGGACCTTCCGTGACGTCCTCGGCTATGGAAACCAGAGAGTCGTCGCCGTCGGGCTGGACGGTGATCTCCACGCGCGCCTTACCGACCGGCCATCCGCGCGCCTCCAGCACCAGTCGTCGATCGGGCTCGATCTCTAGCACCTCAGTGGTGTCGTCGATCACCAGCGGCCAAATTCCAAAGGAGTGATGCAGCTTGGTGCCCGGGGCCGGCCAACCGTTGTCAACATCGCGCATCCGCGACGCTCCAACCACCCACACGGGGTAGATCCAGCCATCGCGGAGGACGGCGAAGATTTGCTCGCCGGAGCAGCTGAATCGCCTCTGCACAGCCATGTCAGGCCTCCTGTCGCGGCGCTTCGGGATTCCCTGGAGGAATCGAGTCCGCCTTGACTGCGCCGCGCTCGCCGAGCGGCTCCTCTGGCCCCTTTGTGGTGTCGGCGATGGTCTGGCCCTCAGCCTCGGCGTTGATCTCTGCGCCGAGCAAGATCGCGTACATGGTGAGCCAGAGCCAGAACAGCAGCACCACAATCCCGGCGAAAACCCCATATGTCTTGGCGTAGTTACCGAAGGTCGAGGCGTAAATCGAGAATCCGATGGAGGCCGCCAGCCAGATCACGGTGGCGACGATTGCGCCGGCCGATACCCATCGCATCTTTGGCGCGTCCCGGTCCGGCGCCACGCGATAGATGAGCGCTAGTGCGACGACGACCAGCGCGAGTAACACCAGCCAGCCGAGGATCTGAAGCACCCAGCGCAGCGCTGCTGTTCCGAACACCGCTTTCAGCAACGGCGGCAACACCGCGACGATCCCGAGCACGATCACCATGAAGATGATCGCGGCCACGGTCAGTCCCAGGGAGAGCAGCCGCTTCTTGATGAAGCCGCGCTTCTCTTCTTCGTCATAGGCCACATTGATGGCGCTCATCAGATTGCTGATCCCCGCGGAAGCGCTCCAGAGCGCGATCACGAGAGAGATGATGAAGCCAAGACCGAGAGTGGCGCGGCGCGCGGTTAGCGCGGTGATCTGATCGGTGATGACCTTGCTAGCTTGCTCGGGGAGTGCCGTGGTCAGCGAGTTCAGCTGATTTGCGATCGTGGACGGGTCGGCAAAGAGCCCATAAATCGACACGACAGCGATCAGCGCAGGAAAAATGGCCATAAAGGCGTAGTAGGCGACGCCGGCTGCGAGGAGCGGAACCTGATCGGCCTTGGCTTCCTTCCAGCCGCGTTTGGCTACCTGCTTCCAACCGGGCGCCGGAATCTCGGTGGGTCGCTGTGCCTTACCCCCAGGCACCTGGACTTGATCTTGCGTTGTCGTGATGGTTGTTCCCTTTCAAGCCATCCTGTTTGCTTGCGTCGGTAACTACCCCCGAGCTCGAGCAGGTAATCAGACTGCGTACGGGTGGCACGAGCAAACTCCCGATAACACCTGCCACCGCAATCGCGCCAGCGCCCACGAACCCGGTGCGGTAGCCCGCCATGGTGTCCAAGCCCACGGCGGTTGCGAGCGGTAGCAGTAGTGCGACCCCGACTGCCGTGCCGACCTGAGCGGCCGAGTTGAGTACGCCGGACGCGACTCCGCGGTACGCCGGATCTGCGGCATCGGTTCCGGTCTGGGTTAACGCCACTGACGCGATTCCCAGCCCGATGCCCATGACCGCAAAGGCGCCAAGCAGTTGGACCACCGGCAGGCCTTCAGGAGGCAAGGCCACCAGCATTGTGCTTCCAGCAGTGATTCCGGCGAAGCCGGCAAGCAGCGTACGCCGCGCGCCGAGCCGCCCGAGAAATCGAGGTCCGTACAAGGATCCGGCGATGACCCCAAGGTTGACGGAGGGAAAGAGCAGCGACGCCCGGCCCGCGGGGAGGCCGAGCGTCTGTTGGACGTAGAGCACAGCCAGGTACATCGCGGGCGAGGTTGAAGCGGTGATCGCCAGCGCGGTCAGATTCGCACCCGCCACCGGGCGAGAACGTAACAGCCTTGGTGGCACCAGAGGGTCTGGCGCCTGGCTTTCATGGCGGACGAAGATCGTGAAGGCCAGCGCCGCCAACAACAGCGGCAGCCAGCTCGACGGTCGATCCAGCCCTCGATGCCTTGCATTGGTGAGGCCGTAGACCAGTAGGGCCAGGCCAGTCGTCGCGGTCAAGGCGGCGCCGAGATCCAACCTCCGGCGCTCGGTCTGTTGCTGGTCGGGAGGCAGTAGTAGCGGCGCAGTCAGCGCGACCAGCCCGATCGGGACGTTCACCGCAAACACCCAGCGCCATCCGGCGTATTCGGTGATGAACCCGCCGAGCACCCAACCGCTGGCCCCACCACCGGCAGCGACTGCGGTCCACCAGCCCACAGCACGCCGCCGCGCTTCTCCAGGCTCGCTGAGCGTCGTGAGCACGGCCAGTGCAGCGGGCGAGAGCAGGGCCGCTCCTGCACCCTGCAGTACCCGGCCGGCGACGAGAGTTTCGGGCGACCACGCGAGGGCGCAGCCCGCAGACGCGGCCGAGAACAGCCCGAGACCGACGAGGAAAGTTCGTCGTCGACCCGCCACATCGGCCACGCGGCCGCCGCAGATCAGCAGTCCGCCGAAGACCAGCACGTACGCGGTAAACACCCATTGCAGCTCGTTGTCGGTGAATTCCAGCCCTTGACGGATGGCCGGCAAGGCAGTGGTGACGATCGTGACGTCGAGCACCACGACGAAAGGCAATGGAGCTGCTGGCCGCAGCCCAGAAGCAGCCGCGCGCTGGGTCGGCCGCCCTCCGGCGCGCCCATGCACTGCGCAACATCCTGATCAAGGCGTTCACTGGAGTGTCCATGATCAAGCGGCGCGGCTTCGGCGGCAGGAGGAGCAATGTCACCGACGCTGTGGGCTGACTTGCGGCGCTTCGTCGCCCAAGCTCAGGCTCACGCCGAACTGGCACCGGCCGATCACGCGTACGAGCTGGCCTGGCCGCTTACTGCGCGGCTCGATGCCTTGTTGTGGCCGATCGCGCTATCGGCCCTCGAACTACTGACCAGTCCCCAGTTGATCCGGGTGAAGAAATGCGCTGGCTGTCCTTGGGTGTTTCTTGATCAATCCAAGAACCTCAGCCGCCGGTGGTGTGCCATGGATGACTGCGGTACTCATGAAAAGATTCGCCGCTACGTCAGCCGTCGGGCCGCCAAGAAGCAGTCAGAGCGCCGCTCATAGCCGTCACATCCGGGTCAGGCTGGCTCGCCATGCTTGCACGATCTCATCCATTGTTGTGTCCATCGGCACGGCATCGATGGTGTCGATTCGCCATTCCGGTGGACCGAACGTCTCTGTGATCTCTGCCTTGCTCACCCGCCGAGGACCGAACGTTCCCGGCTGCCGATCGCTGAAGCAGAGCATGTGGTAGCGGCCACCCGTAGGTATGACGGCAACCAGTGAGCCAGCGAAGCGGGCACGATCCTCATCGTCGAAGACGTGGAACAGACCACTGTCAAGCACGGTGTCGAACTGTTCGCCGAGCTCTGGCAGCCGGAGAGCGTCCCAGACCAGGAATCGGGCATGAAGACGGCGGTCGCGCGCCTTGCGCTGTGCTTGGTCGATCGCCCTCGGAACAGCATCGATGCCGGTGGCGTCCAGGTTCAGAGCAGCTGCCATGAGGGCGTGTTCACCGGTTCCGCATCCGACGTCCAGCACGCGTCCAGTCAGCTCACCGCGCTGTGCCAGCTCCAAGAAGGCGGGCTGTGGCCGTCCTATGTCCCAGGGCGGGGGTCCGGCGTCGTACATCGCATTGAACCGGCCAACCTGCTCGGATGGCAACGAGCCATAGGAGCCGTCTGAGTCGCTCATACAGCTATCTTTCCGCTCGCTGCGCGATGACGTGAAACGCGGTGGTGACTAAGCCAGGCGTACAACGGCCTCGATCTCGACGGCGAAGCCGAGTGGGAGTGATGCAACCCCGATTGCGGAGCGGGCCGTGCGGCCGGCGTCCCCTAACACCTCAAGAAGTAAGTCGGTGGCGCCATTTGCCACCAGGTGTTGTTCGGCGAAATCGGGAGTCGAGTTCACGAAGACCACCAGCTTGACGATCTGCGCGATGTGTGACAGGTCACCGATTTGATCGGCAATCGTCGCGAGCAGGTTTAGAGCAACTGCGCGGGCGGCCTGCTGGCCCTGTGCTGTGGTGAGGTCGGCCCCCAGCCTGCCAGTGTGGATGGGACTCCCGGCTTCGAAGCAACCATGGCCCGAGAGGAACAGCAGGTCGCCGGTACGCACTGCCATCGCATAGCTGCCGACTGCCGAATGCGGCGCCGGAAGTGCAATGTCTGTCCGTGGGCTCATCGGCTAGACCGGGATCGAGTCATAGCGAGCAGCAATCGCCGCGCGCACGGCCGGGTCGGTAATGCTGTTGCGTGGAAGCTCACCAAGTTCGAAGAACATGTGCTCAAGACCGCCCGGAACCATTAGGGTGAGGAGCCGTCCCCCGCCGGGTGCAGCGTCGATGGTGTGAGATGTGCCGCGCGGAACGAGGATGAACGTGCCGGGCAGCGCCTGGATCGGCTGCTCGCCAACGGTGAAGGTGAACTCGCCGTCGAGGACGTAGAAGGATTCCTCCATCTCGCGGTGCAGGTGGGGCACTGTCCAAGGTCCGGCCGTGGTACCAGCGAACTCCGCAAGTGTGAACGCTCCGCCATGTGCGACGTCGCCATGTGCGAGAACCCTCATCCGTGTCACGCCGAGATCCACGGTGCGCCCCTCCCCGACCGTGACGGTGTGGGCTGTGCCTCCGATGATCATGACCGTACCTCCTCGTACGTGGTCCTCGCCTGTTCTCCAAGGTTGGACCCGTCGATGGGTGGGCCTCAATATCAAAAAATGAAGTTGCCACCGTCGGCAGCTCCCGCCACGCTGAGGGGGTGCGTGAATACAACCAGTACTGCCCGATCGCTCGCAGCTCTGAACTGCTTGCCGAGCGGTGGACGCCGATCATCATTCGCAACCTGCTCAACGGCTGTCATACGTACAACGAGATTCGTCAAGGCGCTCCAGGAATACCAACCGCCTTGCTGAGTCAGCGCCTCGAAACACTTGAACATGCCGGCGTGCTGGAGCGCCGCAGAGCCGAATCAGGTCGTGGATATCGGTATGAGCTGACTCCGATGGGGCAGGAACTAAAGGCTGTGTGCGACGCGATGGGCCAGTGGGGTGCCAGATGGCTGGAGATTGAGCCTCGACACCTGGACGCGGCTTATGTGCTGTGGGCCACGAGCAAGCTAGTGGATCCGGACCGCATTCCCGTCGGCACGACGGTCCTCCGGTTCGACCTCACCGACACTCCAAGGGATCGATATTGGATCTTCCTGCGACAACCGCAGTCCGAGCTGTGCACCAGACCCAATGGCTTCGTGGAGGACCTGGTCTGTACGACAACGGCCAGATGCCTCGTCGACCTCCATCTACGCCGGAGGACGTATGCGAACGCATTACGCGATGGCAGTCTTTCTCTAGCCGGGCCGCCGGCACTGACTCGTAACTTCATGACATGGTTCCGAACGAGCCCGTTCGCCCCGTACGACGAGGCGCGACACTAGGCCCTCACCCGAAACGGCTGACCCGCGACTCAATCCTCGAAAGTTCGAATGACTCGTGCCGGGTTGCCGACCGCCACCACGTTTGGCGGGAGATCTCTGACCACGACTGCGCCGGCGCCAACCACGGTGTTCTGACCGACCGTGACACCAGGTCCAACGATCACGCCGCCGCCCAGCCAGACATTCTCCATGATCACGATCGGCTCGGCGGCCTCCCACTTGTCCAACCGCAAGCCTGGATTGATCGGATGGGTGGCGGTCAGCAGCTGAACATTCGGCCCGATCTGGACGTCGTCGCTGATCATCACTCTTGCTACATCGAGCGATACCAAGCCCCAATTCACGAAGCAGCGCGCGCCGATGGAAGTCTGATAGCCGTAATCGCAATAAAACGGCGGGCGGAGCTCACTGCCCTCGCCGAAGGCAGCCAGCAGCTCTGTCAGGATTGCGCGATGTCCCGAAGCGTCGTGGGGATCGGCCGTGTTGAGCTGATGAGTCAGCCGTCGCGCCCGGGCGGATTGCTCGGCGAGTTCCGGATCATCGGCGATGTACAGCTCTCCAGCGAGCATTCGCTCCCGCATCGACGGACTGTCAGGCATCCGCGCGAGGCTCCTCTCCATATACAACGTCGGGATATACACGTCGGGGGCGGCGCGCCCCGCACAAGATCGTGCGCGTTAGGCCTTGACTCAAGACGTTGAACTCAACGGTCAAACGCGCACAATCTTTCTGTGGTGGCGTTCTGAGCCTCCCGCCTAAGCGTCAAACGCTGACTTGGCGCGTTAGGCACTGTACGACGTGGGTATTGATTCCTTGGGGTGAGCGGGTAACGACCCACCCGCTCGCCTCG
>Ga0075424_100003017_pt1 | contig 15644 bp, 10 predicted proteins | sample SoiMethybrSBSTD3_FD_75301 | JGI IMG/M metagenome (GOLD analysis project Ga0075424, IMG submission 75301) | Bulk soil microbial communities from a Populus tree surrounding site in Tennessee, USA - Soil MetaG P. TD hybrid SBSTD3 | ecosystem: Environmental > Terrestrial > Soil > Tree plantation...
GCACGGCGACCCACACCGGCGCGCCGCTGGAGGACCTCCGGGCCGGCGCCTGGGGCTTGGCCGGGCTGGTCACGCTGTGCGCGATGGGCGCCGGCGAGACGGTGACGTCGTAGGTCGCCCGGCTCACGGCAGCGAGCGCCCGGCTTCCTGCCACGACGTCGAGCCGCGCACCGTCGATCGCCAGCCGCAGCGACTGCGAGGCGAGCCTCGGCAGGTCGATGCAGCGCGCCGTGCCCGCGCTCGTGTCGAGTGCGTGCACGAAGTAGCGGCCGGTGGGCTTCTCGTACAGCGTGTATGACCACACACCGTCGCTGCTCTCGGCGCGCGACATCGGGAAGCCGACCATGCGCTCGTCGGGCTCGGTCTTGTCGACGACCGCGCCGGGCAGCAGCCGGTCGTGGCGCAGGTCGTACGCGCGCACCGAGTAGCGCAGCCCGTTCTGCGGCGAGCTGAGCTGGATGAGGTACATCGAGCCGCCGTCTGGCGAGATGGCGTCGAAGAAGAACGCGCCGTGCAGGGTCACGATCCGCTCGAGGCGCATCTTCACCGGGTTCACAAGCGCGAACCGGCTGCGCGTCTGGGTGTACGGCGACCCGAGCTGGCCCAGGACGAGCGTCCGGCCGCCGGCGCTGATGCCGGCGGTGGTGCCGTCGAAGGCGACCTGGGGGATGCCCCAACCGCCGCGAAGTGCGGCGTAGGCGTTCACCTCGCCGGTCGCCCGGTCGATCTGGGCGACCGCCGTGCCACCGTGCGTCGCGAGGGCGACGTAGCGCAGGGAGCCCCACGTGACGCCCGGCCCTCCCACCGCCACGCCGGCGACGGGTGAGCCGTCACCGTAGGCGGTCCCGCCCAAGGCGAGCACCGCCGCCATCGCTGCCACCACCGCTGTCCTTGCCCTCATGGCCGACCTCCTTCGGGTGCCGGGAGTACGGCGAGGGGGCCGTGTGACATCCCGGCACACGACCTATCCCGTCCACCGGGCGGAACATCACGACGGAGGAAGGGTCAGGAGACGGAGAACTGGGCGTAGTGGGCCTGGTCGAGCCCGCCGGCCTTGGTGAAGTCGCCGCCGATCATCACCTTCGAGGACGTCGCCGCCACGCCGAAGACGCCGAGCGAGCTGTTCACGCTCGGGTGCCATCCGGTGTCGAGCGCCCCGGTCGAGACGTCGGACGCCAGCACCTTGTGGCGCACGATCGGGTTCTGGCAGTTCGTGCCCGGATCGCACACGTTGTCGAAATGCCCGCCCGCGACCAGCTCCGAGCCGGTCACCGCCACACCCTGCACGTTGCCGTCCACGCTGATCTCCCACAGCTTTGCGCCGCTCGAGGCGCTGAGCGCACCGACCCGGCCGCCGGCCCCGCCGCCGGCGAGGAAGAGGGTCGAGGACGTCGCGGTCATGCCCTCGACCGGGTAGCTCGGGTGGTAGGCCCACGCGAGCGTCGCGCCGGTCGTCGGGTTGAGCGCCGCGACGTGGCTCTGGGACGACGAGCCGATGTGGGTGAAGAGGCCGCCCACGAAGACCTTCGAGCCGTCGGTCGCCGGTGAGAGCGATGTCACCTCGTCGTCAGCGGCCGGCGTCCAGCCCGAGAGCAGCGCGCCGGTGGTGCCGTTGGCCGCAGCGAGCCGCGTGCGGGCCGTCGAGTTGACCGTCGTGAACGTCCCGCCGGCGTACACGGTCCCACCGATCACGGCGATGCCGAAGACGCTGGCGTTCGCCTGCGCCTTGAACGAGGTGACGGTGCCCGCGGTCGTCACCGACCCGAGCCGCTTGCGGTTCTTGCCGTCGATGGTCGTGAAGTCGCCGCCCAGGTAGACGGTCGAGCCGGACACGACGATGGCCCGCACCGCTCCCGAGGCGTTCGGGGCCCAGGAGGTGACGGCGCCGGTCGACACGTTGAACGCCGCGACGTGGTTTCGGACGGCCGTCTGGCCGGTGTGGTCCTCCACCTCGGTGAAGGTTCCGCCCAGATAGACCGTGCTTCCGCTGACGGCGATCGCAAGCACGCGGCCGTTCGTCTGCCAGGTCGAGTCCGGCGTCGGCGCGATGGTGGCGAGCGCGGCGGGCGCCCAGACGAGCACCGCGCCCAGCGCGGCGATGGTTGCGATCGTGCCCCTCAGCCTCACAGCGTTCCCCCTGTGTCCGAACCCCCGCGCGCGCAGTGTGCCCCAGCGCGCGGAATCTGTCAATCCGAAAGCGCCGCGGCCGGCGCGCGGCGTGCAGACGGTGTCCGGATCGTGACGCGTTCGCCCGCATGGGATGAGGTCGACAGCGTTGCGATACCTACGCTGCCCGACCAGGTATGGCGGAAGGGCTAAGACACGGCCGGAAGGGACGCCGGCGGGTCGTCATCCTGGGTGGGGGCTTTGCCGGCGTCGGAGCTGCACAACGGCTGCGTCACGCTGCCGCCGAGGTCGTCCTCGTGGACCGGCACGACTACCACACGTTCCAGCCGCTCCTGTACCAGTGCGCGACCGGGCTGCTCGAGCCGACCGCCGTCGGCCATTCGCTGCGTGACCTCCTCGAGGGCCAGGAGAACACGACCGTGCGGAAGACCGACGTGACCGGGGTGGACCTCGAGCGACGGGAGGTGCGGTTCGGCGACATCGCGCCGCTCACCTACGACTATCTGGTGATCGGCCTCGGCGCCGAGGTCAACTTCTTCGGAACGGAGGGGGCCGAGCACGCCTTCCCGATGTACACGCTCCCGGACGCAGTCCACCTCAAGGACCACGTCCTCGAGCGGTGGGAGGCGGTCGACCGGGAGCCCGCGCTCGTCGACGACGGGGCGCTGAACGTCGTCGTGGTCGGCGGCGGACCAACCGGGATCGAGAGCGCGGGCGCGCTCGCGGAGCTCTACCGGTCCGACTTCGCGAGGGACTACCCGGCGGTGCCGCAGGAGAAGGTGCGGATCGTCCTCGTGGAGGCGGGTGCGGAGCTGTTCCCGATGTTCAAGCCCGGCATCCGCACGTACGCCGAGAAGGCGCTCCGGAAGCGGACCGTCGAGCTGGTACTCGGCGATGCTGTGAAGTCGATCACGCCGACCCGCGTCACGCTGCGGTCGGGAACGGAGGTCGCCGCCCACACGCTCGTCTGGGGCGCCGGGCTGCAGGGAAACGAGCTCGTCCGGTCGCTCGGGTTGGAGCTCGTGCGCGGCAACCGGATCCCGGTCGGCCCGGAGCTCACTGTCGCGGATCATCCTGAGGTGTATGCGCTCGGCGACATCGCGGCGATCACCGACGCGAAGGTCGAGCAGGTTCTGCCGCAGCTCGGCTCGGTCGCCCTCCAGTCGGGCGAGCACGCCGGCAAGAGCCTCGCCCGCCGGATCGAGGGCAAGGATGCCAAGCCCTTCAAGTATCGCGACAAGGGCACGATGGCGACCATCGGACGAGGCGCCGCGGTGCTTCAGACGATGCGCGGCAGGACCATGAAGGGGAAGGCCGCCCAGGCGGCCTGGGGCACGGTCCACCTCGCGCTGCTTCCGACCAACGAGGACCGCGCCAAGGCGATCGTCGACTGGGCGGGTGCGGGCCTGACGCACCAGCGCGCAGGCCGGATCACGGTCGAGACCGATGAGCGAGATCGCCCGAAGGCAGGGCGCGGCGCGAAGGCGCAGAGATGACCCGGCGATGGGTCTGGAGAGGGGATACACGATGACGAACACGGCGACACCGACACAGACCGCACGCGGATCTGCCGAGCGCGACCTCCATCGACCGGCCGACGTCCTCGTGGTCTTCGGCATCACCGGCGACCTGGCGAAGGTCATGACGTTCCGTTCGCTCTACCGGCTCGAGCGGCGCGGACTGCTCGACTGCCCGATCGTCGGCGTGGCGGTGGACAACTGGACCGTCGACCGGCTCCGCGACCGGGCCCGCGACTCGATCGAGGGGACGGGAGAGAAGCTCGATGCGAAGGTGTTCGACCGACTCGCCGAGCGCCTGTCCTACGTCGAGGGCGACTTCGGCGACGCCGCGACGTACGAGCGCGTCGGCGATGCCATCGGCAGCGCGCAGAGCCCGGTGTTCTACCTCGAGATCCCGCCGTTCCTGTTCGGGACGGTCGTCAAGGGCCTGGCCGACGCGGGCCTGACCGCGGCTGCGCGAGTTGTCGTCGAGAAGCCGTTCGGCCACGACCGCGCGTCGGCCGAGGAGCTGGCCGACGAGCTGCACGCGTCGATCGACGAGGCGCAGCTCTACCGGATCGACCACTACCTCGGGAAGATGGGCCTCGAGGAGATCCTGCACCTGCGCTTCCAGAACACGATGTTCGAGCCGATCTGGAATCGGAACTACATCGAGTCGGTGCAGATCACGATGGCCGAGAGCTTCGGCGTCGAGGACCGCGGCCACTTCTACGATCCGGTCGGCGCCCTCCGGGACGTCGTCGTCAACCACCTCATGCAGGTCGTCGCCGCCGCCGCGATGGAGGCCCCGTCCCGGGGCGACCCCAGGACGCTCAAGGACGGCCAGGTCGCGCTGTTCCACTCCGTCGAGGAGGCCGACCCGGCGCACTACGTCCGCGGACAGCACGATGGCTATCTCGACATCGACGGGGTCGCACCGGACTCGACGACCGAGACGTACGCAGCGCTCAGGCTGTCAATCGAGAACTGGCGCTGGTCCGGCGTCCCGTTCTTCATCCGGACGGGCAAGCTCCTGCCGGTGACACAGACCGAGCTGCGGGTGGTCTTCAAGCGCTCGCCCAGGCTCGGGTTCGGGCGCAAGAACGGGCGCGTCGAGCCGAACCAGCTCGTGGTGAAGCTCGATCCGTCCACCGGGGTGAGGATCGTCGTCGACGCCCACCGGACCGATGTCGCCGGCGTGGGACCGATCGAGCTCGACATGGAGTTCTCCGAGCAGGGAGGCGAGGGCGCGACGCCCTACGAGGTGCTGCTCCACGCGGCAATGAACGGGGACGACACCCGGTTCACCCGCCAGGACGGCGTCGAGGAGACGTGGCGCGTCATGCAGCCGCTCCTGGACAACCCGCCACCGGTCCATCCGTACGCGCCGAAGTCGTGGGGGCCGGCCGCGGCGGAGGAGCTGCTCAGCGGCTACGGCCGCTGGCACGAGCCCTGGATCGCATCATGAGCGCCGTCTCGAAAGGGGCGGAGTCGCGGCCTCAGAGCGCCGCCGCACCCTCTCCGTTCACACCGATCGCCGACTACGCGTTCCTGTCCGACTGCCACACGGGGGCGCTGATCGCTCCGGACGGAGGGATCGACTGGCTCTGCCCGCCCTCCTTCGACTCACCGAGCGCGTTCGGCAGCCTGCTCGACCGCGAGGCGGGCACGTTCCGGCTCGGCCCGTTCGGCATCTCCCATCCGACTGCGCGGGTCTACGTACCCGGGACGAACGTGGTCGAGACGACATGGAGGACGCCCACGGGCTGGATCGTGGTTCGCGACGCCCTCACCATGGGGCCGCGCGACCATGAGGACGAGATCACGCCGCACACCCGCCCACCCGCCGACGAGGACGCCGACCACCTGCTGGTGCGCACCGTCGAGTGCCTCGACGGACGGGTGGAGGTGGACCTCGTCTGCGAGCCGGTGTTCGACTACGGCCGCGCTCCCGCCGAGTGGACGCTGGTGGACGGCGGCCGCAACGCCGCGGACGCGACGGGGGCGGGCCAGACCCTCCGCCTGCGGTCGGACCTCGCGCTCGGCGTCGAGGGAAGCCGCGTCCGGGGTAGGCACGTCCTCGAACAGGGCGACCGGGTCTTCTGCTCGCTCTCCTGGGCGGAGGCGCTCGCCGGCCCTGCCGATGTCGACGAGGCCACGGCGCGGATCGACGCGACGATCCGGTACTGGCGCGGATGGATGGAACGGGCCCGCATCCCCGACCATCGCTTCCGCGACCCGATCCAGCGCTCGATGCTCGCGATCAAGGGGCTCACGTACATGCCGACCGGTGCGACTGTCGCGGCGCTCACGACGTCGCTTCCCGAGACGCCGGGCGGCGAGCGCAACTGGGACTACCGCTACACGTGGATGCGTGACACGACGTTCACGCTCCAGGCCCTGCACTACCTGAACCTGAACTGGGAGGCCGACGAGTTCATGCAGTTCGTCGCCGACGTCGAGGCGACCGAGGACGGATCGCTCCAGATCATGTACGGCATCGACGGGCGGCGCGACCTGACGGAGTCGACCCGCGACGAGCTCTCCGGCTACGCGGGTGCGCGGCCCGTCCGGATCGGGAACGGCGCCTTCGACCAGCGCCAGAACGACGTGTTCGGCGCCGTGCTCGACTCGATCCTGCTCCACAGCCGTCACAGCTCACGGCTCCCGCGACGTCTCTGGCCGATCGTGGAGTCGCAGACCGAGTGCGCGATCCGGGTCTGGCGCGATCCCGACCAGGGCATCTGGGAGGCCCGCGGCAAGCCGCAGCACTACGTCTCCTCCAAGCTCATGTGCTGGGTGGCTCTCGACCGGGCGGCGCAGCTCGCCGAGATCCGCGGCGTTCCCGAGAAGGCCGCGAAGTGGGCCGAGATCGCGGAGGAGATCAAGGCGGACATCCTCGAGCACGGCGTCGATGCCCGCGGCGTCCTCCGGCAGCACTACGACACGGACGCCCTGGACGCCTCGACGCTCCTTGCCGCCATCTTCGGGTTCCTCCCGGGCGACGACGAGCGGCTGCGCGCCAGCGTCATGGCGATCGCTGACGAGCTGACGGAGGACGGGTTCGTGCTGCGCTACCGCACCGACGAGACCGACGACGGCCTCTCCGGCAAGGAGGGGACGTTCGTCATCTGCTCGTTCTGGCTGGTGTCGGCCCTCGCCATCGTCGGCGAGCTCCAGCGAGCCCGCGACCTCATGGAGCGGCTGCTTCGGATCGCCTCGCCGCTGGGGCTCTATGCGGAGGAGTTCGATGCATCGACCGGCCGCCACCTCGGCAACTTCCCGCAGGCCTTCTCCCACCTCGCCCTGATCGAGGCCGCGGCCCGGATCATCATCCCCGAGATGCTCGCGGAGTACTGACATGGACGACCACGACGTCATCATCATCGGCTCCGGCGCCGGTGGCGGGACGCTCGCCCGCCACCTGGCACCGTCGGGACGCCGCGTGCTCCTGCTGGAGCGCGGCGACTGGCTGCCCCGCGAGCCTCAGAACTGGCTCGCGCAGGACGTGTTCGTCGACAATCGCTACGTCTCGCCGGAGACGTGGTACGACCCGGCCGGCACGGCCTTCCAGCCGCAGATCCACTACTTCGTGGGCGGCGCCACCAAGCTCTACGGCGCCGCGCTCTACCGGCTCCGGAAGGAGGACTTCGGCGAGCTTCGCCACCACGACGGGGTCTCGCCCGCATGGCCGATCACCTACGACGAGCTCGAGCCGTACTACACGCAGGCCGAGCGGATGTACGAGGTCCACGGCGCGCGCGGAGAGGATCCGACCGAGCCGCCCGCCAGTGCCCCGTACCCCTTCCCGGCCGTCTCGCACGAGCCGCGGATCCAGCAGCTCTCGGACGACCTCGAGGCGGCGGGATTCCATCCCTTCCACGCGCCCTGCGGGATCCGCCTCGCCGAGCAGGACATGCCGAACAGCGCGTGCGTCCGGTGCCAGAACTGCGACGGCTTCCCGTGCGTCGTGCACGGAAAGTCGGATGCGGAGGTCTGCGCCGTGCGGCCTGCGCTCGAGCACCCCGGCGTCACCCTGCTCACCAACGCCAGGGCGGTCAGGCTGGAGACCGATCCGGCCGGTCGGACGGTAACCGGTGTCGTGATCGAGCGTGACGGCGGCGAGGAGCGCATCGGCGCGCACATCGTCGTCGTCGCATGCGGAGCCGCCAACACGGCGCGCCTGCTCCTGTCCTCGGCGAACGACCGGCACCCGAACGGCCTCGCGAACGGCTCTGACCAGGTCGGCCGGAACTACATGTTCCACAACAGCTCGGCGGTGCTCGCGCTCTCGCGCGACGAGAACCCGACGGTCTTCCAGAAGACGCTGGGCATGAACGACTTCTACTTCGGAAGCGACGACGTCGACTACCCGCTCGGGAACATCCAGATGGTCGGCAAGTCGCAGGCGCCCATGTTCCGAGGCGAGCGGCCGGGCGAGACCCGGCTCGCTCCCCACTGGAGCCTTGAGCGGATCGCCCGGCACGCCATCGACTTCTGGCTCTCGACCGAGGATCTGCCGAAGCCGGACAATCGGGTGACGGTCGACGGCGAGGGACGGCTGACGCTGAGCTACACGCCGACCAACGAGGAGCCGAAGAAGCGCCTCCATGAGCGGCTCCACCGGATGCTCGGAGACCTGCACATGGAGCCCGACCACCTGTTCCGCCGCTTCGCCTACATGGCGAACGACATCCCGGTGGCCGGGGTCGCCCACCAGGCGGGCACGTGCCGCTTCGGCACCGACCCGGCGACGTCGGCGCTCGATGTCGACTGCCGCGCGCACGAGGTCGACAACCTCTACGTGGCCGACACGAGCGTCTTCCCGAGCATCGGCGCGGTGAATCCCGCCCTGACGGCGATGGCGAACGCGCTCCGGGTGGGCGACCGTGTCCTCGAGCGCCTCGCCTGAGGCTGCCGCGGCGGTCGCCGAGGTCGCGATCGGAGCCGCCGGCCAGCGCGTCGTGGTGGTCACGAGCGGCGGCGGGCTGCGCGCCTACACGGCCGGAGGCCAGGACGTCCTGGACGGGTATCCCAAGCGCGGACCGTGCCGTTCCGGGCGGGGACAGGTGCTCATCCCCTGGCCGAACCGGCTCGAGGACGGGACCTACACCTTCGACGGACGCCGCCACCAGGTACCGCTGAACGAGCCGGAGCACGAAAACGCGATCCACGGCCTCGTCCGCGACGCCCGGTGGACAATCGCCGAGCACGAGCCGCACCGGGTCGTCGTGAAGCACCTTCTCGAGCCGCGGCCGGGATATCCGTTCGCCCTGTCGATCCAGATCGACTACAGCGTCTCGGCGGCCGGTTTACGGGTGTGCACCACCGCAACCAACGTCGGAGCGGATCCGTGCCCGTACGGCGCCGGTGCGCATCCGTACGTGACGGTGGGCGGGTCGACCGTGGACTCCGCGATCCTGCGCATGCCGGCACACCGCGTGCTGAACACGGATGAGCGCGGGCTCCCGGTGGGCTCGATGCCCGTCGGCCGGACGGATCTCGATTTCACCCAACCGCGCCGCCTCGGCAGGACGCGGCTCGACCACGCGTTCACGGATCTGGAGCGCGGCGCCGACGGAGTGGCGCGGGTCGAGCTTCAGGCCTCCCGTGCGAGCCGCAAGCTCACGCTGTGGGTCGACGGGGCCTACGGCTACCTGATGGCGTTCACGGGCGATCCGCTGCCCGACGTCAACCGCCGCAGCATCGCGATCGAACCGATGACGTGCCCCCCGAACGCGTTCCGGACCGGCGAGGGGGTGATCCGCCTGGAGCCGGGCGCGTCGTTCCGGAGCGTGTGGGGCATCACTCCGCCGTAGCCGGCGCCCCGCCCCGGCGTGTGTCGCTGACGATGCGACCGCCGTCGAGCTCGAGGATGGCGTCCATACGCTCGAGGCCCTCCGAGCGGTGAGTGATGAGCAGCAGCGTCTTCCCGCGGAGCGCACTGAGGACGTCGTCCATGAGCGCCTCGGCGGTCTCGGGGTCGAGATGGGCGGTCGGCTCGTCGAGGATGACGACCGGCCTCGCGGCCAGCAACGCCCGGGCAAGGCTGATGCGCTGCCGCTGGCCGCCCGAGAGCCACCCGCCCTCCTCCCCGACGAGCGTGTCCAGACCGTCGGGCAGCGTTGCGACCCAGTCCGAGATCCGCGCTCGCCGGAGGGCATCCTCGACGGCGGCGTCCGTTGCATCCGGGTTCGCGAGGCGCACGTTCTCCCGGATCGTCGTCGAGAACAGGTGGCTGTTCTGCCCCCCGACGGCGAGCAAGCGGCGGACGTCCTCCTGGCGGTGCTCGCGCAGGTCGCGACCGTCGAGGGTGACCCGCCCCTCCACCGGGTCGAGGAAGCGAAGCAGGAGGTTCGCGACCGTCGTTTTTCCCGATCCGCTGGGTCCCACGAGCGCAACACGCCGGCCGACCGCCAGCGTGATGCTCACGTCCTCCAGGACGGCCGGGCCTGCAGGAGAGTAACGCGCGGTGACGTGCTCGAGCGCGAACGTGGGCCGGCTCGCGATGACCGGCGCCGGTTCCGCCGGGTCGCAGACCCGTGGCTCGCGATCGACGATGTCCAGCACCCTCGACGCCGCCGCCAGGGTCGAGGAGAGCTCCCGCGCCGCCTGCGGAAGCGGACCGACCGCCTCGAACGACGCCAGCGAGAGCAGCGCGAGCGTCGCGACCATCACCCCGTCGATCTCGCCCGCCGAGCGCTGCGCGGCCGCGACGGCGAGAACCCCGGCCACGGTGACGCCGGTGATCGCGATGCCGAGCCCGTCGGTTACACCGACCGCCAGACCCTCGCGGCGCGACAGCCGCGCCACGGCGCGGTCGCCCTCGCCCAGCCTCCGCAAGGCGTCCGGCCCGGCACCGCACATGACGAGCTCCGGGGCACCTCTCAGGAGCTCCACGAGCTCTGCCGTCAGCGACCCCCGTGCGGCGGCGGAACCCGCTGCGGCCCGCCCGAGGCGCCAGCCCACCAGCGGTACCACCGTGGCGGCCAGGAGGAGGCCGCAGCCCAGCACCACGGCACCCTGCGGGAGAATCGCCGCGGACACCCCGACGGCGGCCGCCGCGACGACGAGGCACACGACCGGCGGCCCGATGCCTCGAAGGTAGATGCCCTGAAGTGCTTCGACGTCGCCGACCATCCGGCCGAGCAGATCACCCTTCCGATACGCGTCGAGCTCGGCCGGAGCGAGGGGCTCGAGCCGTTCGTAGAAGCTCACCCGGATGCGCGCGAGGAGCCGCAGCGCGACGTCGTGCGATGCGAGCCGCTCGATGTACCTCGCCAGCGGGCGGGCGAGCCCGAAGAACCGGACCGCGACGATCGCGACCGAGAGCGACAGCACCTCCGGCCGCTCGGCGGCCCGCGCGATCAGGTAGCCGGCGGTGCCCATGAGACCGATCCCGCAGGCGACGGCGCATGCGCCGAGCAGGATCGACACCGAGAGCCGCAACCACGGCGGCGGCGCGAGCCGGATCGTCCTGCGGATCGTCGCGATCATGCCGTCGCCACCGCCCGCGCGCGCGCCTGCGCCACGCGCCCCCCGCGCACCTCCACGACCCGGTCGGCGACCGCCGCGAGGTCCGGCGCGTGGGTGATCACGAGCACCGTCGAGCCGCGCAAACCAGCGATGGCGTCGACGATCGTCCCCGCGCTCTCGCGGTCCACGTTCGCGGTCGGCTCGTCGAGCACCAGGAGCGATGCGCGGCGCAGGAAGCCCCGCGCGAGTGCGATGCGCTGCAGCTGGCCGGCGGAGACCTGCCGCCCACCGTCGCCGACCATCGTGTCGTATCCGCGCTGGAGGTCGCGTATGAACGCGTCGGCACCAGCCAGACGGGCCGCGGCGTGCACCTCCCGCACGGGCGCCGCGGGGCGTCCGAGTCGGATGTTCTCGGCGACGGAGGCCCGGAAGAGCGTCGGGTGCTGAGGCACCCACGCGACTGACGCACGCCACGTGTCGAGGTCGCACACGGCGAGGTCGACGCCGCCGACCGTGATGCTGCCGGCGGTCGGCGCCGTGAAGCCGAGGAGCATCGAGGCGATCGTGCTCTTGCCGCTGCCGGTAGGCCCGACGAGCGCCACCATCTCGCCGGGGAGGAGCGCGAGGTCGACGTCCGAGACGACGGGGACCGGCCGGCCGGGATAGGCATACGAGACACGCTCAAGGCGCACCACGGAGTCACGGAGGCTCGGCGGCCGCCGAGCCCGGGTGCGGCCGGCCGGAGGCGCTTCGGAGGCCGAGAGCAGCCTCGACGCGACCGCCACTCCGTCGGCGCTTGCGTGGTAGAGCGCGCCGAGGCTTCGAAGCGGGAGATACAGCTCCGGCGCCAGGATGAGGATCACGAGGGCCGGCTCGAGGGTCATCCGGCCCGCGTCAAGCCGAAGTCCGACGCTCACGGCGACGAGCGCGATCGCGAGCGTCGCCGCCAGGTCGAGCACCGCGCCCGAGAGGAAGGACACGCGCAGCGTGCCGAGCGTCGCTTGCCGGTACGCGTCGCTACGCTCCGCGATGACCTCCGTCTGCGCGCGGCTGCGGTTGAACGCCCGAAGCGTCGGGAGGCCGCGAACCACGCCCATGAACTGCGTGGCGAGCAGGCCCAGGGCGTTAGCTCGCTCCCGCGTCCGCTGTGCGGTGTAGCCGCCGACCAACACCATGAAGACCGCAACCAGCGGCAGCGTGACAAGCATGATCGCGGCCGAGGCGATGTCGATCGGCAGGATCCAGAGGAGCACGGCCACCGGCACCACCGCCGCGAGGACAAGCTGGGGCAGGAACCGGCCGAAGTACGTCTCGAGCGCGGTCGCGCCGTACACCCCGGCGGCGGCGAGGTCGGCGCTCTGCGCCCCGTCGAGCGCCGCCGGGTCGTCCGCGAAGCGCCGCGCCGCGAGATCGAGACGAAGACGGGAGAGGACGCTCGTGGCGGCGAGCCGGCCGACGGCCTCGAACGCCCATGCCAGCCCGGCCCGCCCGGCGAACACGACGAGCAGGAGACCCAGCAACGGTCGCAGGTCCGCGAGCGTCGAGCCCGAATACGACCCGGCGATGATGCGTGCGAGCAGCGTCGCTTGCACGAGCACGAGGAGCGCGGTCCCGCACCCGATCGCGACGTCGGCCGCGAGCAGGAGGCGCACCGCTCGGGCGCGGGCGATCAGTCTGCGGTCGAGCGAGGCCGTCGCGGCCGCCTCAGCGGTTGTCCGAGTGTTCGCTGCAACTACTGCTTGTCCGGTCCGAGCGACCCGTACGCCGCGGTCGCGTGGTCTGCGCCGAGCCGCTTTCGGAACACGTGGTACGTCCAGCCCTGGTAGACCAGGATGAGCGGCGTGAAGATCGCCGCAGCCACCGTGATCACCTGGAGCGCGTAGTGACCGGTCGCGGCGTTGGCGATCGTCAGGCTGTTGTCGAACGTCGGTGAGGACACCAGCACCCGTGGATACAGGCCGGTGAAGATCGTGGCGATGAAGCCGATGGCGGCGAGGCCTGTCGTCGCAAAGGCCCAGCCGCCGCGGCTGGTACGCGTCAACATGAGCGCCAGGATCAGCACGGCTGCGGTGAGCACGGCGGGAACGGCCGTCGGGAGGAATGCGCGGTCATTGTTGTCGTGGGCGACGAGCACGGTCCACGAGGCGATCCCGACTCCGAGGACGGCGGCCGGTATTGCCAGTCTCCGTGCGGTCGCAGACGCCCGCAGGTGGAAGTCTCCGGTCATGCGCAGCGTCAGATACGTCGCGCCGTGGAGCGTGAACATCGCCACCACCGCGAGCCCAGCGGTCACGGTGTAGGGGCTGAACAGGTCGACGATGCCGCCCGTGAAGACGTGCGAGGAGTCGAGCGGCACTCCCTCCACGAAGTTCGCGAGCGCGACCCCCCACAGGAACGAGGCGCCGATGCTCCCGATCGCGTTCGCCCACAGCCAGGACGCGCGCCAGCGAGCACCGTCATGCCGCTCGCGCCATTCGAACGAGACCACACGCACGATCAGCAGTACGAGGATCAGGAGCAACGCGACGTAGAAGCCCGAGAACAACGTCGCGTACCAGGCCGGAAAGGCGGCGAACGTCGCGCCGGCCGCGACGACGAGCCACACCTCGTTGCCGTCCCAGACCGGGCCGATCGAGCGGAACATCAGGCCGCGCTCCTGCTCGTCGTGAGGAAGCACCGGCAGCAGCATGCCGACGCCGAAGTCGAACCCCTCGAGCAGGAAGTAGCCGCTCCAGAGGACGGCGATCAGGCCGAACCACAGCTCCTCGAGGCCCACGTCACGCACCCCCTGAGGCCATCGCCGGCCCCGGCCCGCCGAGACCGGGAGCCTCGTCGGTCTCCGGTGGATCGAGGCGCGCGTAGTGGCGCATGAGCGCGAAGTCGACGATCCCGAGCACCAGATACAGCAGCACGAACACGGTCAGGCTGGCCGCGACGGTCGCCGTGCTCAGGCCGGTCGAGACCGCGTCCGAGGTCTTGAGCAGGTTCTGCGCGATCCACGGCTGGCGACCCATCTCGGTGAGGATCCACCCGGCGGTCGCCGCCACGAAGGGAAACGCCATCCCGACGACCGCGATCCACAGGAACCACCGCGACGTGTGCAGCTTCCGTTTGCGGTAGAGCCACGCTCCGACAGAGGCGATCAAGAACATGGCAACGCCGAGCATCGCCATCACGCGCATCGACCAGTACATCAGCTCGACGTTCGGCATGTAGTCGCCGCGCCCGTATGCCCGCTGCTCCTGGCGCTGGAGCTGGTTCAGCCCGTCGACCTTGCCGTCGAACGACCCGGTTGCCATCCACGACAGCACCCCCGGGATCGTGATCGCGAAGCTGGGTGTCTCGTCGGTCTCCGAGAATCCGCCGATCTGGAACAGCGAGAAGCCGCACGGCTGGCAGGTGTTCCACTGCGCCTCGGAGGCGGCGATCTTCATCCCCTGCGCGGTCGTGACCGCGGCACCGAAGCGGTTTCCGACCGAGAGCTGGACGAGCGTCACCGGGACGGCGACGATCAGCGCCAGCTTCGCTGCATGCCGGAAGAGCTCGACGTTTCGCCCGCGCAGGAGATGCCAGCAGGAGATGCCGAGCATCACCATCGACCCGAAGATCAGGCCGGCGAGGATCACGTGGATCCAGGCGAGGAACGCGAACCCGTTCGAGAGGAGCGCCCACACGCTGGTCAGCTCCGCCTTCCCGTCCACGATCCGGTATCCCACCGGGTGCTGCATCCACGAGTTCGCGACCAGGATCATGTACGCCGACAGCCACGACGCCGCGGCCACGACCCAGATCGTGCACAGGTGCAGCCCCCGCGGCAGCTGGTCCCACCCGAAGATCCAGAGCCCGAGGAACGTGGCCTCCACCATGAACGCGGCCAGGCCCTCGATGGCAAGCGGCGCGCCGAACACGCCGCCGACGAAGTTCGAGTACACCGACCAGCTCATCCCGAACTGGAACTCCTGCACGAGGCCGGTGGCGACGCCGATCGCGAAGTTGATCAGAAGCAGCGTGCCGAAGAACCGCGTCAACCGCAGCCACGCATCATCGCCCGACCGGAACCACAACGTCTGCATGACGGCGACCAGGGGCGCCAGCCCAAGCGTCAGCGGGACGAAGAGGAAGTGGTAGATCGACGTCGTCGCGAACTGGACCCGCGCCAGCTCGACCGTACTGACGAGCAGCGGCATCACGCGGTCCCCTCACGGCGGGTCCGCCTCAAGGCTGCCCCTCCTCGTAGCCGCAGAGCCCCAATCGTGCGGATGGTGTTTGCCCCACGCGGCCGGAGCCTCATCCCTGGGGGATGAAAGGCGGCGGTGGACTCCGCGGAGGCCGCCCGCGCGGGCCGAGGGTTAGCGAGTCGCGGTCGTGCCGGCGGGCGCGCGCTCGGCCTCGAGCACGGCGCCGAGCCTGGCGATGCCCTCGCGGATCGCGTCCGGGCCGCACGCGCTGAACGCCAGCCGAAGCGCAGAGCGACCGCCGCCCGAGGCGCAGAAGTCGGCGCCCTTCACGTAGGCCACGCCCCGCTCCGCCGCGGCCGGCAGC
>Ga0075424_100003019_pt1 | contig 15639 bp, 14 predicted proteins | sample SoiMethybrSBSTD3_FD_75301 | JGI IMG/M metagenome (GOLD analysis project Ga0075424, IMG submission 75301) | Bulk soil microbial communities from a Populus tree surrounding site in Tennessee, USA - Soil MetaG P. TD hybrid SBSTD3 | ecosystem: Environmental > Terrestrial > Soil > Tree plantation...
GTCACCGAGGACTGGATGATCGCCGACATCAATGTCGGCATTCTCTACATCTTCGCCATCTCCTCGCTCATGGTCTACGGCGTGATCATGGCGGGCTGGGCCTCGAACTCGAAATACCCGTTCCTCGCTGCGCTGCGCTCGGCTGCCCAGATGGTGTCGTACGAGGTCTCGATCGGCTTCGTCATCATCACCGTGCTGCTGCTGGCTGGCTCGCTTAACCTCTCGGCCATCGTCGAGGCCCAGATCGGTCGATACGGCCTGCTCAACTGGTTCTGGCTGCCGCTGTTCCCGATGTTCGTGATCTTCTTCATATCGGCGTTGGCGGAGACCAATCGTCCGCCGTTCGATCTGGTGGAGGCGGAGTCCGAGCTCGTGGCCGGCTTCGCGGTCGAGTATTCCTCGACCCCGTTCCTGCTGTTCTTCCTCGGCGAATACATCGCCATCGCTACGATGTGCGCCATGGCGACGATCCTGTTCCTGGGCGGCTGGCTGCCGCCCTATCCGGTCGCGCCATTCACCTGGATACCGGGCGTGATCTGGTTCGTGCTCAAGGCGCTGTTCATGTTCTTCATGTTCGCCATGGTGAAGGCGATCGTGCCGCGTTATCGCTACGACCAGCTGATGCGGCTGGGCTGGAAGGTGTTCCTGCCGGTCTCCCTGGCCATGGTCGTCATCGTTGCGGGGGTCCTGCAATACGGGGGACTGGCACCGAGATGATGAGGCGCCGCCATGATCAATCTATCGTTTGCTGGCCTTATCGGTGCGATCGTCGGGACGGTCGTTGCGGCGATCTTCTACCACCTGTTCATTGGCAACCTCGAACGAGCCGTGCAGGCGCGCGCTCAGTCCTTGCCAGAGGAAGAACGCGGCGACTTCAACCTGTCGGTCGTGCGTCGTGTCGTGCTTACGCTCGACCTGTTGGTCTTCGTTGCGCTCGGCTACTGGCTTGGCAGCATGTTCGAGGCCTAGGAAGAGGATCAAGACCATGAGGCTCGATCAGACCGCTCGCGCTGCGTTCCTGAAGGAGTTCGTCGTGGCGTTCGCGCTCGCCATGCGTTACTTCTTCAAGGCCAAGCCGACGCTCAACTATCCGTTCGAGAAGGGGCCGATCTCGCCGCGCTTCCGCGGCGAGCATGCATTGCGCCGCTATCCCAATGGCGAGGAGCGCTGCATCGCCTGCAAGCTGTGCGAGGCGATCTGCCCGGCGCAGGCGATCACCATCGAGGCCAGCCCGCGCCGCAACGACGGCACCCGCCGCACCACCCGCTACGACATCGACATGGTCAAATGCATCTATTGCGGCCTGTGCCAGGAGGCCTGCCCGGTCGATGCGATCGTGGAGGGCCCGAACTTCGAGTTCGCGACCGAGACGCGCGAGGAGCTCTACTACGACAAGGAGCGCCTGCTCGCGAACGGCGACCGCTGGGAGCGCGAGATCGCCAAGAATATCCAGCTCGACGCCCCCTACCGGTGAGCCGATGATCATTACCGCCTTGTTCTTCTATCTGTTTGCCGGCGTGTGCATCGCCTCGGCGGTGATGGTCATTGCGTCCAGGAACCCGGTTCACTCGGTGCTGTTTCTGATCCTGACCTTTTTCAACGCCTCCGGGCTGTTCGTGCTGCTCGGCGCCGAGTTTCTGGCCATGATCTTGGTGGTAGTCTATGTCGGCGCGGTTGCGGTGCTGTTCCTGTTCGTGGTGATGATGCTCGATGTGGACTTTGCGGAGCTGCGGCAGGGCTTCTTGCAGTATCTGCCGATCGGCGCGCTGGTGGGCATCATCTTTCTCGCTGAGCTTCTTCTTGTTGTCGCCGGCTGGACGATCGCGCCCACGATCTCGCAGTCGATCGCGGCACCCACTCCGCCAATCGCCAGCGTGCCCAACACCGAAGCGATCGGAACGGTGCTCTACACCCGCTACATCTACTTCTTCCAGGCGGCCGGCCTTATACTCCTCGTCGCCATGATCGGGGCGATCGTGCTCACGCTGCGGCACCGCGAAAAGACCAAGCGCCAGAACATCGCCGACCAGGTCGCTCGCACCAAGGCGACTGCGATCGAGATCGTCAAGGTCCGGTCGGGGCAGGGACTGTCATGACCATCACGCTCGGCCACTACCTCACCGTCGCCGCGATCCTGTTCACACTCGGAATCTTCGGCATCTTCCTCAACCGCAAGAACGTGATCGTCATCCTGATGTCGATCGAGCTGATCCTGCTCGCGGTCAACATCAACCTGGTCGCGTTCTCGAGCTTTCTCGGCGATCTGGTCGGGCAGATCTTCGCGCTTCTGGTGCTCACGGTTGCGGCTGCGGAAGCCGCCATCGGGCTTGCCATCCTGGTCGTCTACTTCCGCAATCGGAAATCGATTGCGGTTGAAGACATCAATCTCATGAAGGGCTGACGATGTATCAGGCGATCGTCTTCCTGCCGCTGATCGGCGCCATCGTGGCGGGCCTGATCTCGCTAGCCGGCGCGCGCGCGCGCCACCCGGGCGGCTCGCCCAAAGACCATAAGGATCATCATGCGCAGCCGGGCGCTGCTCCAGCGCATGCCGATGCGCATGGCGCTACGGAGCCTGCGGCAGCAGGATCGCGCTCCGCTGAGCTGATCACCACCGTGCTCCTGTTCATCGCGATGATCCTGTCCTGGATCGCGTTTGTGAGCGTCGGTTTCGGCCAGGACGCGCGCGTGCAGGTCGCAAGCTGGATTGTTTCCGGCGATCTGCGGATCGATTGGGCGCTGCGGATCGACACGCTCACAGCGGTCATGCTCGTAGTGGTGACCACGGTCTCGGCCTTTGTCCACCTCTATTCCATCGGCTACATGGAGGAGGATCCGTACCGGCCCCGCTTCTTCGCCTATCTGTCGCTGTTCACCTTCGCGATGCTGGCGCTGGTGACGTCCGACAACCTGGTCCAGCTGTTCTTCGGCTGGGAGGGCGTCGGACTGATGAGCTATCTGCTCATCGGATTCTGGTTTCATAAGCCCGAGGCGAATGCAGCCGCGATCAAGGCCTTCGTGGTCAATCGCGTTGGTGACTTCGGCTTTGCGCTCGGCATCTTCGCGGTCTTCATGATGACGGGGGCGGTGGATTTCACCGCTGTCTTTGCACAGGCGCCCTCGCTGACCGGCAAGACCATTCACTTCCTGGCCTGGGATGTCGATGCGCTGACGCTGATCTGCCTGCTTCTGTTCATGGGCGCGATGGGCAAGTCGGCCCAGTTCCTGCTGCATACCTGGCTGCCGGACGCCATGGAGGGACCGACGCCGGTGTCGGCGCTGATCCACGCCGCCACCATGGTGACAGCGGGCGTGTTCATGGTGGCGCGGCTGTCACCGCTCTTTGAGCTTGCGCCGACCGCACAAACCTTCGTGGTCATCATTGGCGCCACCACTGCTCTGTTCGCCGCCACCGTCGGCCTGGTGCAGAACGACATCAAACGCATCGTCGCCTATTCGACCTGCTCGCAGCTTGGCTACATGTTTGTCGCCATGGGCGTCGGCGCCTATTCGGTCGGAATGTTTCATCTGTTCACCCACGCGTTCTTCAAGGCCCTCTTGTTCCTCGGCTCAGGCTCGGTGATCATGGCCATGCATCACGAGCAGGACATCTGGAAAATGGGCGGGCTCAAGCACAAGATCCCGTTCACCTATGCGATGATGGTCATCGGCACACTGGCGCTGACCGGATTCCCGCTGACGGCTGGCTATTTCTCCAAAGATGCAATCATCGAGGCGGCCTACGCGACGAAGAACCCCGCTGCGTTCTACGCCTTCGGGTGCACGATCGTGGCGGCCGCCCTCACTTCCTTCTATTCGTGGCGGCTCATCCTCGTGACGTTCCACGGCCATCCGCACGATCGCTCGCACTACGATCACGCTCACGAGAGCCCGAAAGTGGTGCTCATACCGCTCGCGTTTCTGGCGGCGGGATCGATCCTGGCCGGGTATCCGTTCAAGGACCTCTTTACCGGCGAGGGGATCGCGGCCTTCTTCCGGGGCTCGCTGCAGTTTGCGCAGGGCAACCACATCATTGAGGACATGCACCACGTGCCGGCCTGGGTGGCTGTCGCCCCGACTGTCATGATGGTGCTGGGCTTCCTGGTGGCGTGGCAATTCTACATCCGCAAGCCCGAGCTGCCGGGCGAGCTCGCCCGCCAGCAGGAGCCGCTTTATCGCTTCCTGCTCAACAAGTGGTACTTCGACGAAATCTATGACGTGCTGCTCGTGCGACCCACGCTTTGGATCGGGCGCCTGCTCTGGAGGGGCGGCGACGGCTGGCTGATCGACGGGTTCGGGCCTGATGGCGTTTCCGCCCGTGTGCTTGACGTCACCCGCAACGTGGTGCGGCTGCAGACCGGCTATCTCTACCACTACGCATTCGCCATGCTGATCGGAGTGGCGGCACTGATCACCTGGTTCATCGTCAGGTTCGGGGGAGCAGGGTGATGGTGAGTTGGCCGGTCATCTTTGTCATCCTGGTGCTGCCGCTTGTCGGCGCACTGTTCATCATGCTGGTGCGCGGCGATGGAGCGGCCGAGAGCCGCAACGCGCGCTGGGTGGCGCTGTACACGACCCTGATCACCTTCGCGGTCTCGCTCGTCCTGGTCTGGCGCTTCGATCCGACCTCGCCCGAGTTTCAGTTCATCGAGAAGCATGACTGGCTCGGCGGCGCGATCAGCTATCACATGGGCGTGGACGGGATTTCGTTGCCGTTCGTGATCCTCACGACTGCCCTGATGCCGCTGTGCATCATTGCGAGCTGGTCGGCGATCGAGCGCCGCGTGCGCGAATACATGATTGCGTTCCTGGTGCTCGAAACCACCATGATCGGCACCTTCTGCGCGCTCGACCTGGTGCTGTTCTATCTGTTCTTCGAGGGCGGCCTGATCCCGATGTTCCTGATCATCGGGGTCTGGGGCGGGCCGCGGCGGGTCTATGCGAGCTTCAAGTTCTTTCTCTATACGCTCCTCGGCTCCGTGCTGATGCTGCTCGCCATCATGGCGATGTACTGGGACGCCGGCACCACCGACATTCCGACCCTGATTAAGCACGGCTTCCCGGCTGGTCTGCAGCACTGGGCGTGGCTTGCGTTCTTTGCCTCCTTCGCGGTGAAGATGCCGATGTGGCCGGTCCACACCTGGCTGCCTGACGCCCATGTCGAGGCGCCAACCGCGGGCTCGGTCATTCTCGCCGCCATCCTGCTGAAGATGGGAGGCTATGGTTTCCTGCGCTTCTCGCTGCCGATGTTCCCGCTGGCGTCGCAGGAATTCGCCCCGCTCATCTTCGCGCTTTCGGTGGTCGCCATTATCTACACCTCGCTGGTGGCGCTCGTGCAGGAGGACATGAAGAAGCTGATCGCCTATTCCTCGGTCGCTCACATGGGCTTTGTCACCATGGGCATCTTCGCGGCAACCACGCAGGGGGTAGCGGGCGGCATCTTCCAGATGGTGTCGCACGGCATCGTCTCGGGCGCGCTGTTCCTTTCGGTCGGGGTCGTCTACGACCGCATCCATACCCGCGAGATCGCGGCCTATGGTGGGCTCGTCAATCGCATGCCGCTCTACGCGGTGGCCTTCATGGTGTTCACGCTTGCCAATGTCGGCATGCCTGGCACGTCAGGTTTCGTGGGCGAGTTCCTGTCGCTGATCGGCACCTTCAAGGTCAACATCTTGGTTGCGACACTCGCCACGATCGGCGTCATCCTGTCGGCTGCCTATGCGCTCTGGCTCTACCGAAAAGTGATCTTCGGCACGCTCGACAAGCCCAAGCTCCAGGGGATCAAGGACCTCGACTACCGCGAGATCATCACGCTTGGGCCGCTCGCCGTTCTGACCATCGTATTCGGCGTCTACCCGAAGCCGGTGCTCGACATGTCGGCGGCGGCCGTATCCCAGCTCGTCGACAACTATCAACGGGCGCTTGGCGCCGCCAAGACCGCGGCGCTGCTATTGCAGTGACCAGGATAACGCGCAAGGACCGCCGATGAACGAAGCCTCCGAGTTCCGCGAGCTCCTTCCGGCTCTGCCCGAGATCGTGCTCGCGGTCGGTGCCATGGTGCTATTGATGCTCGGTGCGTTCCGCGGCGAGCGCTCCGCCGGAGCGATAAACTGGCTCGCGATCCTCTTGCTCATTGGTGCGGGCGCGGTCGTGGTCTGGCTGCCGGCCGGCAAGCTCGTTGCCTTCGGCGGCAGCTTCATCGTCGATCCGTTTGCGCGCTTCCTCAAGCTGCTCGCGCTCACCGGCTCGGCGACCGCTATTTTGATGTCGACCAGCTATCTCAAGATCGAGCGGCAGCAGCGCTTCGAATATCCAATTCTGATCGTGCTGTCGGCGACCGGCATGCTGATGCTGATATCGGCGTCCGATCTGATCGCGCTCTATCTCGGCCTCGAGCTCATGAGTCTCGCGCTCTACGTGGTCGCGGCAATCAACCGGGACTCGGTCAAGTCGAGCGAGGCGGGGCTCAAATATTTCGTGCTCGGCGCGTTGTCGTCGGGCATGCTGCTCTACGGCGCGTCCTTGATCTATGGTTTCACCGGCACGGTGAGCTTTGCGGGCATCGCCAAGGCGGCGGGTCAGGGCGGCATAGGCCTCGTGTTCGGCCTCGTTTTCCTGTTCGCGGGCTTCTGCTTCAAGATCTCCGCTGTGCCGTTCCATATGTGGACGCCGGACGTCTACGAGGGCGCCCCCACGCCGATCACGGCCTTCTTTGCCGCAGCGCCCAAAGTTGCCGGCATCGCCATCTTCGTGCGCACCACCATCGTGGCGTTCCCGGAGATCACCTCGCAGTGGCGGCAGATCGTGGTGTTCGTCGCCATCGCCTCGATGGCGCTCGGCGCATTTGCGGCGATCGGGCAGCGCAACATCAAGCGGCTGATGGCTTATTCATCCATCGGTCACATGGGCTTTGCGCTGATCGGCCTGGCGGCCGGCACTGCCGAAGGCGTGCAGGGTGTGCTCGTCTATATGGCGATCTACGTCGCCATGACGCTCGGCACTTTCGCCTGCATCCTGGCGATGCGCCGCGACGGCACGCTGGTGGAGGAGATCAGTGACCTCGCTGGCCTCGCGCGCACCAATCCGGCGCTGGCCTTCTTCCTGGCGATGCTGTTGTTCTCGCTCGCCGGCATTCCGCCGCTCGCGGGCTTTTTCGCGAAGTTCTACGTGTTCCTGGCCGCGATCAAGGCGAACCTCTTCGCGCTCGCCGTCATCGGCGTGCTTGCGAGCGTGGTGGGCGCCTACTACTACCTCGCGATCATCAAGACTATGTACTTCGACGAGCCAGCCAAAGGGTTCAGCCCCATGGCAGCGGAGCTCAAGGCGGTTCTAGCGGTGAGCGGCCTGTTCAATCTCCTGTTCTTCGTTTATCCGGGACCGCTGGTAGAGGCGGCAACAGCGGCTGCGAAGTCGCTCTTTTAAGATGATGGAACTCGACCCCAGGGCGTCGGCGGCGGGCGTGCGGCTCGTGTCGCACGAGCTCCTGGCGTCCACCAATATCGAAGCACTCACGCTGGCTCGCGCCGGCGAGCGCGGGCCACTGTGGGTCACGGCCGGGAGGCAGAGCGCGGGCCGCGGCCGCCGTGGCCGCACCTGGACCTCCGAGCCCGGCAATCTGTTCGCAAGCCTGCTGCTTACGGACCCGGCGCCGCCCGAGCACTGGTCGGAGCTCTCGTTCGTGGCGGCGCTCGCGATCCATGACACCATCGCGGATGTTGCACCTGCGGCGCGACCGCAACTTGCTATCAAATGGCCTAACGACCTGCTGCTTGCTGGTGCTAAATTCGCGGGCATCCTGACCGAAGGGGAGGGGACGACGACGGTCGTGGTCGGGATCGGCGTCAATTGCAGCAGCCATCCCGCCGACACCGACTATCCGGCGACCAACCTTGCAGCGGCCGGATTTGGCGTATCGCTTGAGGCGGTCTTCAGCGCGCTGTCGGCCAAGATGATGGGGCGTCTCGCACAGTGGAACCAGGGCGAGCATTTCGCCACCATCCGCACCGATTGGCTTTCACGCGCTGCCGGTCTTGGCGACACGATCAGCGTGCGACTGGCTGAACGCGAGCTCACCGGCCGCTTCGAGACCATCGATGACACGGGTCAGTTGATGCTGGTGGAGCCCGAGGGCAACCGCTATGCCATCGCGGCCGGCGACGTGGTGAAGCTTCGCTGGTCGGGACCAGGTAGCGGTGAAGCATGATGGCAGGGCGAGGGGAGGAGCTTGTGTTCGCGCCGCTCGGCGGCGCGGGCGAAATCGGCATGAACCTCGCCCTCTACGGGCTTGGCAGCGAGCGCCAGCGGCAATGGATTGCCGTCGACCTCGGGGTTGCTTTCGCTGGTGACGACCTTCCGGGCATCGATCTCATTCTGCCGGACGTGCGCTTCCTCATCGAGGAGCGCCGCAACATTCTCGGTATCGTGCTCACCCACGCGCATGAGGATCACTTTGGCGCGCTGATCGATCTGTCGCCGCGCCTGCGGCTGCCGATCTACGCGACGCCGTTCACGGCCGCCTTGCTGGAAGCCAAGCGCCTGAGCGAGCCCGGCGCGCCGGATGTTCCGGTCAATGTCGTTGCGCTCAACAGCCGCTTTCGACTGGGCCCCTTCGACATCGAATTCGTCTCGATGGCCCACTCGATTCCGGAATCGAACGGCCTCATCATCCGCACCGCCCTTGGCGCCGTGCTCCATACCGGGGATTGGAAAATCGATCCGACGCCAGTGATCGGTCCGCCGACCGACGAATCAAAGCTGCGCGCGCTCGGCGACGCCGGCTGTCTGGCGCTGATCGGCGATTCAACCAATGCGCCACGCGAGGGGCGCTCGCCGTCAGAGACCGACGTGGCGAGATCGCTCACCGCGCTGATCAAGAGCGCGCCTGCCCGCGTCGCAGTGACGACATTTGCCTCCAACGTGGCGCGTATTCGCGCGGTCGCCGAGGCTGCAGCAGCCTGTGGGCGAGAGGTCGTGCTGGTCGGGCGAGCCATGGAGCGCATCTCGCAGGTCGCGCGCGAGACCGGCTATCTCGACGGCATCACCGATTTTCGCCCGCTGGAGAGCTACGGCTACCTGCCGCCCGACCGGGTGCTCGCGCTGTGTACTGGCAGCCAGGGTGAGCCGCGCGCTGCGCTGTCGCGCATCGCCGAGGACGACCATCCGGAGGTGACCTTCTCGCGTGGCGATCGCGTGATCTTTTCCTCGCGCGCGATCCCCGGCAACGAGAAGGCGGTGATGCGGGTGATCAACGGCCTGGTCACGCAAGGGATCGAGGTGATCACCGATCGCACCCACCTGGTGCACGTGTCGGGCCACCCGCGACAGGCCGAGCTCGAGGAGATGATCGGCTGGGTGCGACCGCAGATGCTCATTCCGGTTCACGGCGAGGCGCTGCACATGGCCGAGCACGGATCGCTGGCGCGCCGCGCCGGTGTCGGCAAGGTCGTGCTGTGCCGCAATGGCGACCTCATTCGGCTCGCTCCAGGCGATCCCGCCATCATCGACGAGGTTCCGGCTGGGCGCCTCTACAAGGATGGCTGTTTGCTGGTGGATGCGCAGGCCCGCACGGTTGCGGACCGTCGCAGGCTTGGCTTCGTTGGCATCGTGTCGGTTGCGCTCGCCATGACCGAGCGCGGCGAGATGGTCGGCGATCTTGAGCTTGAGATGACAGGCATCCCGGAGACCGACGCCGACGGCAACCTGATCGCGCGGCTCGCCTACGATGCCGTGGTGGAGGCCATCGACTCGATGCCGCGGCCGCGCCGGCGCGATCCGGATGCGGTCGCCGAGGCCGCAAGGCGCGCGGTGCGCTCAGCAGTCGGAGCCGCCTGGCGAAAGAAGCCGATGTGTCACGTCCAAGTGCTGGTCGTGTAAGTCTTGGTCGTATGAGCGCTGGTCGTAAGGGCATGCACGAATGGCGCGCTCCCGCAGCCTAGGAGGCTACGCATGATTGGCCGTCTCAATCACGTGGCGATCGCGGTGAGCGACCTCGCCCAGGCGATGAAGACCTATCGCGAGACGCTGGGGGCCGAGGTTTCCGACCCGGTGCCACAGCCGGATCACGGCGTCACGACCGTTTTCATCACCTTGCCGAATACCAAGATCGAGCTGATCGCGCCGCTCGGCGAGAGCTCGCCGATTGCCAATTTCCTTGCGCGCAATCCGGACGGTGGCATCCACCACGTCTGCTACGAAGTGAGCGACATCATTGCGGCCCGCGATCGTCTACGTGAGGGCGGCGCGCGCGTGCTGGGGGATGGCGAGCCCAAGATCGGCGCCCACGGCAAGCCGGTGCTGTTCCTGCATCCCAAGGATTTCTGTGGAACCCTGATCGAGATCGAGCAGGCGTAAGGGCCTTCATCAGGCCGCAGAAACGAATTGCGGCCCATCGGGGGGCGCCGAGAGCCGCAATCACGTGCCTGCGATGGTGGGATTGGGGGACGGGTGGTCAGGGGACTGTCAATCCGCAACACAGTCGCCGGCGGGTCAGCAAGGGGCAGTTCTTGCGTTCCTCAGGAGACCTTCGCGTGTGTATCATCGTGGCGGCCTGAGCGATATGGACAAGCCCTGGCGATCTGATCTTTAGGTTAATGCGAGAAATGTCCCGGGTTGCCGCGCCGTGTCTGTGACCACCGCCATCGCCATCTACTTTGTACTGTGGTGGGTTGTACTATTCGCGATATTGCCATGGGGCGTGCGCAGCCAGGAGGAAAGTGGCTCCGTCAGTCCTGGCACCGATCCGGGCGCGCCCTCGATTCCCGCGCTGTGGCGCAAGCTCTTATGGACGACAATTGCGACGACGGTCGTTTTTGCGGTGGCAGTGCTGCTGTTCCAGTACCGAATCGTCACGCTGGAAAGCTTGGCCTACTGGTTTGGCGTACCCTGGTAAGGAATGGCCTGAACAGTCAAAAAAATTGAGCAGGGCCAAGGCCCTGCTCCTTATGATGATTGTCGCCCAGTATCATCCCCGCCCGACTAGCTACACCTGGCGGCTGTGGCTTAAGCGCCTGGGGGCTTGTCCTCCCAAGACTTGGACCGCATAGGGACTTCAGCGCGATGGCCGTTGCCCTTCCATGCGGTGGTGAAGCTAGCCAATCTCCGTGGGGGTTGTCACTATCCTAAAAATAACAAGTGTCACTTGGTTTGAACACACTTCCGTGAGGTCGTTCTAACGGGGGACGCGGAAGCATCGAGGCCTTGTCTTCCACGGACCGATCCGCTTTGAGTCAGGCGCCCTGACGACCCGACCTTTTCCAAGAAACCACCCGAAAACCCAGCCGAGAGCCAAGCTAAGCACCATGCGCCTATCCCGTTACTTCCTGCCGATTCTTCGTGAAGTTCCCAAGGAGGCCGAGATCGTCTCCCATCGCCTGATGCTGCGCGCCGGCATGATGCGGCAAGAGGCGGCGGGCATCTATGCCTGGCTGCCGCTTGGCTTTCGCGTGCTCAAGAAGATCGAGCAGATCGTGCGCGAGGAGCAGGACCGCGCCGGCGCGATCGAGCTTTTGATGCCGACGCTGCAACTTGCTGACCTCTGGCGCGAAAGCGGGCGCTACGATGCCTATGGCCCTGAAATGCTGCGCATCCGGGATCGGCATGAGCGCGAGCTGCTCTACGGGCCAACCAATGAGGACATGATCACGGAGATCTTCCGAGCCTATGTGCGCTCGTACCGCGATCTGCCCAAGATCCTCTATCACATCCAGTGGAAGTTCCGGGACGAGCAGCGTCCACGCTTCGGCGTGATGCGCGGGCGCGAGTTCCTGATGAAGGATGCCTATTCGTTCGACCTCGACGAGACGGCCGCGCGCCGGTCCTACAACAAGATGTTCGTAGCCTATCTGCGCACGTTCGCGCGCATGGGGCTCAAGGCGATCCCGATGCGGGCGGAGACCGGCCCGATCGGCGGCGACCTGTCGCACGAGTTCATCATCCTGGCCGAGACCGGCGAGTCTGCGGTTTACTGCAATCGCGATGTGCTCGACCTGCCGATTCCCGGGGAGGACGTCGACTATGACGGCGACCTCGTCCCGCTGATCCAGCCCTGGACGAGCTTCTATGCGGCGACATCCGACGTGCATGACGCCGCCCGCTTTGAGCGCGAGGTGCCGGCCGACAAGCGCATGCATACCCGCGGCATCGAGGTCGGCCAGATCTTCTATTTCGGCACCAAGTACTCTGTCCCCATGAAGGCGGCCGTGACCGGCTCGGACGGCGCCGAGCGGCCGACCCATGGCGGCTCCTACGGGGTCGGCGTCTCGCGCCTTGTCGGCGCGATCATCGAGGCCTTCCACGACGATGCCGGCATCAAGTGGCCGGAGGCGGTCGCGCCGTTCCGGGTCAGTATTCTCAACCTCAAGCAGGGCGGAAGCGACACTGACGCAGCCTGCGAGAAGCTCTATCGGGATCTGACCGCTAAAGGTATAGACGTACTCTATGACGATACCGACCAGCGGCCGGGGGCCAAGTTCGCCACCGCCGACCTGATCGGGGTGCCCTGGCAGGTCCTGATAGGGCCGAAGGGGCTTGCAGAGGGCAAGGTCGAGCTCAAGCGTCGCGCCGACGGCAGTCGCGAACTGTTGAGCCCGGCGGACGCCCTGGCTCGGCTTACAGGGGTAGAATGACCCTGTGCGTTTTGGCCGCCACAGGGGTGGCCGTCATGGCGTGAAACGGCCAGAATCATGTGAAACTCGGGGTGGCGGGACAAACTACATGGCCGAGTCAACCGGGACCCACGCCTTCGCTCCCTTTGAGTGGATGCTGTCGCTGCGCTATCTGCGGGCACGCAGACGCGAGGGGTTCATTTCCGTCATTGCTGGCTTCTCGTTCGTCGGCATCATGCTGGGTGTGGCGACGCTGATCATCGTCATGGCGGTGATGAACGGCTTCCGCAAGGAGCTGCTCGATAAGATCCTAGGCCTCAACGGCCATCTGCTGATCCAGCCCCTTGAAAGCCCGCTCACCGACTGGGACGTCGTGACCGAGCGCATCTCACGGGTCGACGGCGTCATGCTTGTCGCCCCCATGGTTGAGGGCCAGGCGCTGGCCGCGTCACCCTTCAATGGCTCCGGTGTGCTGGTGCGTGGCATGCGCGCCGCCGATCTGTCCGTGCTGCCCTCGATCGCCGGCCGCATCAAGCAGGGCTCGCTTGAGGGTTTCGACAACGGACAGGGCCTGATGATCGGCCGTAGGCTTGCCGATCAGCTCTCGGTGCGGGCCGGTGATGGGATAACGCTGGTGGCACCCAAGGGAGCGATGACGCCCATGGGCGTGATGCCGCGCACCAAGGCCTATCGAGTCGCAGCCGTATTTGACATCGGAATGTCGGAATACGACCTGACCTTTGTGTTCATGCCATTGGCGGAGGCGCAGGCCTATTTCAACCGCAACGCCGACGTGACCGCGCTGGAGGTCTATGTCGACAATCCGGACAGGGTTGACTACTACCGCAGAGTGATCGCGGAAGCGGCTGGCCGCCCGATCTTCATGGTCGACTGGCGCCAGCGCAACGCCACCTTTTTCAGTGCGCTGCAGGTCGAGCGCAATGTGATGTTCCTGATCCTCACCCTGATCGTCCTGGTGGCGGCGCTCAACATCGTGTCCGGGCTGATCATGCTGGTGAAGGACAAGGGGCCCGCGATCGCGATCTTGCGCACCATGGGTGCCTCGCAGGGCTCGATCCTACGCGTCTTTCTCATCACTGGCGCCTCGATCGGCGTGGTCGGCACGTTTGTCGGCCTGATGCTCGGCACGCTGGTGTGTCTCAATATCGAGTCGATCCGCCAGTTCCTGTCCTGGTTCACCGGGACCACCCTGTTCGATCCGGCGCTCTATTTCCTGTCGCGCTTGCCGGCGGACATGGATGTCAAGGAAACGACCGCCGTGGTCGTGATGGCGCTCACGCTCTCGCTGCTCGCAACCTTGTATCCGTCCTGGCGCGCGGCCCGGCTCGATCCGGTCGAGGCGCTGCGTTATGAATGACGCCTCGACCACGACGTTTCATGCGCCGGTCGCGACGGCGTCCAATCCGCTGGCCGAGGATCAAGAGGCTCCGGTCCTGTTCCTGCACGGCGTCACTCGCACGTACAGCCAGGGCTCCGAGGCGCTCGAAGTGCTCAAGAACGCCGAGCTTGCGCTCTGGCCCGGCCAGTCGGTGGCGCTGGTGGCGCCGTCAGGCGCTGGCAAGTCGACGCTCCTGCACGTTGCCGGTCTGCTTGAGCATCCCGACGCCGGTGAGGTCTATGTCGACAAAATCCCGACCTCGCGCATGGCCGACTCCGAGCGCACCCGCATCCGGCGCACCGAGATCGGCTTCGTCTACCAGTTCCACCATCTGCTGCCCGAGTTCTCTGCAGTCGAGAACATCATGCTGCCGCAGATGATCCGCGGCCTTGGACGCACGGAAGCGAACCGCCGGGCACTCGAGCTGCTCGCCTATCTGGGCCTGCGCAACCGCGCGACCCATAGGCCCTCCGAGCTTTCCGGCGGCGAGCAGCAGCGGGTCGCGATCGCACGCGCGGTGGCCAACGCGCCGCGCATCCTGCTCGCCGATGAGCCCACGGGAAATCTCGATCCGCAGACGGCGGACCATGTGTTCAGGGCGCTCACCCAGCTCGTGCGCGCGTCCGGTCTCGCCATGCTCTGCGCCACCCACAACATGGACCTCGCGGCCCGCATGGATCGGCGGGTGACGTTGCGGAATGGGTTGGTGGTCGAGTCGTAGACGGGTCAGGGAGGCGCCAACTAAGGCGGCTTACCGGTGGCAGAGGGTACCTACCACCCAGCGTCCAGCTCGAAACAGAGACCAGACCGGCAAAGGCCACAGCAAAGCCCGTAGCCAATGGAGAGTCCAATAACGGGCGCGCGGGGTCATTGTTGCTCCTCGGGGACAGACAAAGCACACTATCACAGTAGGACTGCGGCCCAGGATTCAGATTGCTCTCCCCTTGACGGCCGGAACGTAATGTGAACAATGTTCCCTCTATGTTCCATGGAGGAAGCAATGTTACGTTCAGTGTTTGAGGAGGCTGCTGCTCTCGCTTCGCTTGCACTGTTTCTCGGCATGATCGCGATCTGGGCACAGGTATTCGCGACGCTCTGAGGCTGGCTCCTCCCATGGAGGGCCACTGACAGAGCCTGGGGAAAATCCCGATGACGGCACGGCGCGGACGCGCTGAAGTGATAGAGCCTTGAACGTCGCCCGCACCTTTGGGTGCGGGATTCGCCAAAGCGCTTGGTTGACCAAGCGCTGACTCGACAAGAGGTTCAATGGCCGACCCGGGCTTTGTCCATCTGCACGTCCACTCGTCCTATTCGCTCCTGCAGGGTGCGCTACCGATCGCTCGGCTTGCGGAGCTGGCCAAGGCCGACCGGCAACCGGCGCTGGCGCTGACCGACACCGACAACATGTTCGGTGCGCTCGAGTTCTCCGAGAAGATGGCGGGAGGCGGCATCCAGCCGATCGTCGGCTGCACGCTCGCACTCGATTTTGGCGACCAGGAGACGCGCCCGGGAGGGCCCGCGCCGGAACGGCCTCACATCGTTCTGTTGGCAGCGCGCGAGGAGGGCTATCGCAGCCTGATGCGGCTCAATTCGCGCGCCTTCCTGGAGAGCCCGTCGCATGAACGGCCGCACGTCAAG
>Ga0075424_100003020_pt1 | contig 15637 bp, 11 predicted proteins | sample SoiMethybrSBSTD3_FD_75301 | JGI IMG/M metagenome (GOLD analysis project Ga0075424, IMG submission 75301) | Bulk soil microbial communities from a Populus tree surrounding site in Tennessee, USA - Soil MetaG P. TD hybrid SBSTD3 | ecosystem: Environmental > Terrestrial > Soil > Tree plantation...
GAAGGTCGTCGAGGCGTACGGTGACGACCGACGCACCGAGATCACGAGCGACCAGGGCGACTTCACGATCGAGGATCTGATCGCGGAAGAAGACATGGTCGTGACGATCTCACACACTGGCTACATCAAGCGCACGCCGGTGACGACGTATCGCCGGCAGCGTCGCGGCGGACGCGGCTCCAGCGGAGCGGATCTGAAGGAGCTCGACTTCATCGAGCGGCTCTTCATCGGCAGCACGCACGACTACCTGCTCATCTTCACGGAGGACGGACGCTGCTTCTGGCTCAAGGTGCACGAGCTGCCGCAGGCGGGCCGCGCGACCAAGGGCAAGCCGATCGTCAATCTCATCAACGTCACGCCCGACACGCAAATCAAGGCGATCGTGCCGGTGCGCGAGTTCAATGACGAGAGCTATCTGCTGTTCTGCACGAAGGACGGCACGGTGAAGAAGACGAAGCTCAGTGAGTACTCGAATCCGCGCACGAACGGCATCAAGGCCATCAAGATCGACAAGGGCCGCGATGAACTGATCGACGTGCAGGTCACGAGCGGCACGAACGACATCGTGCTCGCGACCAAACACGGACTCTCGGTGCGATTCCACGAGAGCGATGTGCGCGACATGGGTCGCGACACGACCGGTGTGAAGGGAATCGAGCTGCGTCCCGATGATGCCGTCGTCGGCATGGTGGTCATCAAGCGCGAGGCGACGCTGCTCGTGGTGACCGAGAAGGGCATGGGCAAGTGCACTCACATCGATGACTACCGCGTGCAGAAGCGTGGTGGGAAAGGCATCCTCACGGTGAACCGCACCGAAAAGACCGGTGACGTGGTCGCATTGATGGAGGTTCTGCCCGAGGACGAGATCATGTTGATCACCCGCGGCGGTATCGTGATCCGTTCGTCGGTGGATCAGGTGCGTGTCACCGGACGTAATGCCCAAGGCGTGCGTCTCGTCTCGCTGGACGACGGCGACGTGGTGACCGCAGTGGCACGCGTGGTGTCGGAGGACAAGGGCGAAAGTGAGGGCGAAGAGGCCGACGAGCCACTCGGTGTCGCCCCTGACGAGGAGTAACCCGCATAGGCCCTACCTTCGCGGGCGTGACGGGGCCTGTCTGTCGGCAGGCCCCGTGTCGCATCGAGACTGCGCGTGACGAGGGGCTGGCGCTGTCGTCAGGCGAGGTCAGCGTGCGACACCGCTGTGGTCATGATGCCACGCCGCGGCAAATAGAAGAGTCCGTATACAAGGCAAAAGACTATACTGCCACCACTTAGCAGCGAAAGCGCGGGGCTCACGGTATGCACTAGCGAGCCCTGCCGTCCAGTCCTGGGTTCGACCTTGTACGCGCTCCCACATCCTCATTCGTGCACGCCTACCGCTGGATCAACGCTCTCTCCACCGCTGAGGTCTCACCTCACGATGGCTAGCGCGCGCATCGTGATCGCCGACGACGATCCGGCCATTCTCCAGACCATGACGTGGGTGCTCAAGGAGCACGGCTACGACGTCGGTTCGGCGACGAGTGGCCGCGAGCTCATGACACTCCTCGAAGAGCGCACGCCGGACCTTCTGCTCCTCGACGTCATGTTCTCCGATGTGGATGGCTTTCAGCTCCTGGAGCGCATCAAGAACGACGATCGCTGGCGCGACCTGCCGGTGCTCATGATCTCGTCGCTCCCGCCAGAAGAGGCGGCGGTCAAGACGCTCGGGTTGGGCGCGTCCGACTTCGTGCGAAAACCGTTTCGCGTCCGTGAGCTGCTCGCGCGCATTCAGGCACAACTTCGTATGCGCGCGATTCTTCGATCGGCGTACGAATCTCTGCGCAGCACGGAGGAGGAGCTCGCCCGCGCCCGCGCTGAAGCCGAAAGCCGACGGAAGCTCGTCGACATCCTCCGCGAGGTCACCGGGGATCTCACGTCCGACGAGATCTATCACGTGCTCGCGCGACGAGTGGCGCGCGCACTCGATCTCACGCGCTGCTCCGTCATTCTCGCTCGGCCCGGAGACAAGATCGGGATCGTGGCTGCGTCGTTCGAGCACGCGCTCGTCAAGAATTTCGAGCTGAACCTGGATCGCTACCCCGAGATCCGGGCGGCGCTCGAGACGGGCCAGGCGGTGCTCGTCGAAGACGTTCATTCGAGCCCATTGTACGCGGACATCCGCGAGCGGTGGCGAGAAGAAGGCACGCGCGTGCCGGTTCGGTCCGTGATCGCGATGCCGTTTTCCCTCGCGGACGCCCGTCAGTCCGGCGTGTTCTTCCTGCGCCGCGGCGAGGACGAGAGCCCGCTTCGGGAAGACGACGTCGCGTTTGCCGACACCGTGGTCCGTGCCGCGGTGGCGGCAGTCCAGCGCGCAGACATGATGGAGAGCACGAGGGCCGACAACCGGCGCCTCGAGGCGCTCGCCCAGACCGACCCGCTTACCGACGCGCTCAACCGGCGCGCGCTGACCGACCGGCTGAACGCGGAGCTCGAGCGCGCACGGCGCTACGATTCGATGGTCACGCTGCTCATGATCGACATCGATCACTTCAAGCGGATCAACGACACGTACGGGCACCTCGTGGGCGACGACGTTCTCATGGCGCTGGCGTCGCTGCTGCAGCACGAGATCCGCAGCGTCGACCTCGTCGCCCGGTATGGCGGTGAGGAGTTCGTGATCGTCCTCCCCGAAACGCGCGAGGAAGGAGCCGTTGCGTTCGCCGAGCGTATCCGCGAGCGGATCGAGATGCACCCGTTCCTGATCGATGACGGACCAACCCTTCAAGTGACGGCGAGTATTGGAGTGGCGACCTTCCCCGCGCCTCGCGTCGCGACCGTCGAAGACCTGTTCATGCGCGCCGACCAGGCGCTCTATCGCGCCAAGGCAGAGGGTCGGAACAGAGTTCGAAACTAGAGTCCTGACGCGGTCGGTCGCTTCGTCGGGCGCCATCCTGCCGGACGGTCGCCTCGCGAGAGCATTCCTGGGGTTGTCGGTCGAGTGAATCGCGTGTACGCTCCACGCTGTCCGAGACCATCGACCACGAGGACTTGCCCGTGCGACCCAGCGCGATTGCGATCGTCGTCGCTACAACGGCGGCGTGTGCTACGTCGAGCAGTGAAGCCCAGGATGCTCTGAACAGCAGGCTCACGCTCCCGTCCGGGTTTGCGATCTCCGAATACGCGAAGGTCGCCGGTGTGCGATTCATGGCAGTCGCACCCGATGGGGCGGTGTACGCCAGCCGGCCCGGAGCGGGCGAGGTGGTTCGCCTGGTGGACGCCGACCGAAATGGCCAAGCGGAATCACAAACGGTGGTGGTCTCGGGGCTCAACCGGCCGCACGGGCTCGTGTTCCACGGCGGGTATCTGTTCATCGCGAACACCGACGGTGTCGTTCGCGTCCGGCTGGGGCAGAACGGCGCGGCGTCCGGATCACCGGAGCGGGTGAACTCGTACAGTGGTGGCGGCGCCCACTGGAGTCGGTCAATAGTGTTCGGCCCCGACAGCGGGATGTACGTCGCCATCGGATCGACCTGCAACATGTGCGTCGAGAATTCGCCGGACAGGGCGGCGGTTATGCGGTTCGACGCGAACGGTGCCAACGGGCGCGTGTTTGCCTCCGGACTTCGCAACGCCGTCGGAATCGCGGTGAACCCGGTGACGAAACAGATCTGGGTCACGCAGAACGAACGTGACAACATCGAGCCGGACCACGAGGATCTGCCGCCCGAGGAGATCAACATCCTGCAGGATGGTGGGAACTACGGCTGGCCGTATTGCTACGGTAACCGGGTTCCGAGCCCGGACCGCGAGTTTCACGACCCGGCGCGATGCGAACGGACGATTCCGCCCGCCCTGGCGATGCAGGCCCATTCGGCGCCGTTAGGCATCACCTTCCTGGACCGCGCGACCTCGTTCCCGCCCGACTGGCGGGGCGATGCGGTCGTGGCCTTTCACGGGTCATGGAACAGGGCAGTGCCCACCGGGGCGAAGGTCGTGCGAGTCCGGATCCGGGATGGGAAGCCGGTGTCCTACGAAGACTTCATCACGGGATGGCAGGGCCCGAATGGCCGCCGATGGGGGCGCCCGGTCGATGTCGTGGTACAGACCGATGGGTCGCTGCTCATCTCCGACGACGCTGCCGGCGCGATCTACCGCGTCACGCACACTGCTAGTCGTTAGGCGTCGGATGTGCGGGAGGATTGCCCGACTGACGGGAGCCGGGTGGGTGATCGGCGCGTCCGTTGTAGCCGTCGGCTGTTCGCGTGGCGAGCGCGCCCGCCCAAACAGCGATTCGGCCGCCGCGTCTCAATCCGCCGCCGTCACAACGGGAGCGCTCCTCCGCGCGACGTTCGCACCCGACTCGGCTGTCGCTGCCGCGTTCGCCGACTCCCTGACGCGCGAAGGCTGGGACGCGGAGTCCGCGAGAAGAGCGTCCGGGGACTCCGGGTGGGCGGTTCGCGTGATCGTGCCCGGCGACGCCGAGCTGGCGAAGCTGGTCGAGCACTCGCTCGAGCAATCAGGTCTCGAGCCGCTGTTCCTCGGCAGGCGGTCGAGGCGAGGGACGTTCACCGTTGGTCTCATCCCCGTGAACCGCGGGAGTCATGGCATGTCGGCTCGTGTCCGCTGGACGTCGAGTGGCGACCGGCGTGCCGTTCTCGTCGTCGAGGACCCTCGCGCCGTGGAGAACGAGCCCGTGCCTAACGGCTTCGTGTTCGCCAGCGAGGGCAACTTGCCGGTGCAGCGTGACAGCGTGTGGGACGTCGCTCCGGCGCCGGACTGGAGGCGCGTCGCGTACGCGCGCGCTTACACGACACGCGCCGGCGAGACGGATTCCGTACCGCCCAGCGAGTGGCACCGACTGGCTGGCAGCGTCGGTCTCATGGAGTCGACCGTCCGGAAGAACGTGTTCGCCACGAGCGGCATGGTCACAGCGTACGGTGTGGCTCGGCCGTTCGTCGTCACGCTCGCCCCATCCACGGACACCGCGGCAGCCGGTAACGAAGGCTTGCCGATTGCCGAAGGATGGCGCGTTGCCTGGACTCGAGACGGCTCACGCCTCGCGATCGGAGCGCCGCCGCAGCTCATCGCCGATGACGCGCCCGCATCGAGGTGGCGTCTGGTCGATCCCGCGACCGGAGAGTCGCGCGGGACGACCGACAGCTCATCGCTCGCGCGCCTTCAGTGGACTCAGGGCCCAAGTCTCGACGTGTCTACCATGGTCGACATGCGGCAACGCCGCGCCTTCCGCGCTGGCGACGTCGATATCGAGAGCGAGGATGGCTGGATCCGGGTGTACGCCAACGATGGCGCCCGGGTCCGTGCACCGCGCATCGTTGGGCCCGGAATCGCCCTCACCGCCACGGCGAACGGACAGTTCATCGTGGCGATTGCTCCGGAACCCGCGACGAAGTCGTACGATCCGCCAAACGCGCTTATAGTGTACCACATCCTCCATCGATGATGCGCCACGCTACCGATCGAGACCGACGGGCCATGCGATCGATCCGTATGGGCGTCATGTTGTGCCTAACGTCTGCCGCGACGGGACGAGGCCAGACGAGTGGTCCCCTCACGTACCGGCCTGGGCTCGACGTCGTGGACTACGCGATCACGCTCGACCTTCCGGATCGTGGAGCGTCGATCGAAGGGCGGGCGGTGCTCACGGTGCGTCGATGGTCTCCCGTCGACACGGCTGTGCTCGATCTCGTCGCGCTGCGAGTGGACAGCGTACTCGTGGATGAGAAGCCCGTCGCGTTCTCGAGGACGGATTCACTTGTGCGCATTCCCGTCGGCCGCGTGGTAGGCGACTCGTTCGCCATCACCGTGCGGTATGGTGGTCAGCCGAAGGACGGGCTCATCATTCGGACCGACAGCGCAGGCCGGTGGACCGCGTTCGGTGATAACTGGCCGAACCGTGCCCGGAACTGGATCCCGAGCATCGACCACCCTTCCGACAAGGCGACGGTCACCTGGACCGTCCGAGCACCAAGCGAGCGTCGCGTCGTCGCGAACGGCGAGCTGATGGAAGAGACGCCGCTCCCGGTGCGAGCGGGCTCGATTCCGCGAACACTGACCCGGTGGCGCGAGTCGCGACCAATCCCCGCATATCTCATGGTCATCGCCGCGGCACCGCTCGTGTACTACGATCTCGGTCGCGACGGATGTGGTGCGGGCGAGTTCGGCTCGTGCGTTAGGCAGTCGGTGTACGTGTTCCCGGAGTCGCGCGACTTCCTGCCCGGACCCTTCTCCCGCTCGCCGGAGATCGTGCGTCTGTTTTCGGAGCTCGTCGCGCCCTTCCCATATGAGAAGCTCGCTCATCTTCAGAGCTCCACGCGATACGGCGGAATGGAAAACGCCGGCGCGATCTTCTACGCCGATGCCCCGTTCCGTCGTCGCACCATGCAGGCCGGGGTGATCGCTCATGAGACTGCGCACCAGTGGTTCGGAGATGCGGTGACGGAGCGAGAGTGGTCACACCTGTGGCTGTCGGAAGGCTTCGCGACCTACTTCCAGCAACTGTGGGTGGAGCGGTTCGGTGGCGACAGCGCGTTTCGCGCGGGGATGCGCGGCATCCGGGATGAGATCGTGAAGGCGCCCGAAGTCGCCTCACGTCCAGTCATCGACACCACGCAGACCGATCTCATGGCGCTGTTGAACACGAACAGCTACCAGAAGGGCGGGTGGACGCTCCACATGCTCCGTACCCTCGTGGGCGACTCCGCATTCTTCCGCGGGATACGGTCGTACTACCTGGCGAATCGCCACGCGACCGCGCTCACGGATGACCTCCGGCGCGCCGTCGAAGCGACTTCAGGCAGGCCGTTAGGCTGGTTTTTCGATCAATGGCTGCGGCGACCGGGTTTCGCCGAGGTCACCACATCGTGGCGCTACGACGCATCGCAGCGGCGTGTGGTGGCGACCATCGAGCAGGGAAGCCGCTTCGGTGCTTACCGGTTCCCGCTCACGGTTGCGATCACGGATGCGTCGGGCAGGGAACGTCGCGCCGTGATAGATGTCCCGGCTGCGCCGACCAGCACGCTGATCGTCCCGATGGAGCTCGATGCCGCTCCTCGCGGTATTGCGTTCGACCCGGACGTGCGCGTGCTGGGCACGTTTCAGTCACACCCAGAGGGTCGCTAATACGAGCTGTTCCGTTTTTTGGCAGCGGCAGCCGCCGTGGTGTATGCCGGGGCGAAAGCCGACGATGGACGACCGATACACGTTCCGGTCTTGCGCGTCGGCAGCGACGGCGTTGGATTCGAGGTCGGAGCGCCGATTCCCGGCGCGACGCCAAGGATGAACTATGCGAAAGCCGGTCCGCGTTCTGATCGCGGACGACCATCAGGTCGTGCGCGAAGGCTTGCAGATGATCCTCGCCGAAAGCGACGGCGAGATCATCGTGGTTGGTGAAGCATCGGACGGTGACGAAGCCGTTCGGTTGGCGACGGCCATGAAGCCCGACGTCGTGCTCATGGACTTGAGCATGCCACGCGTCGACGGCCTGGAGGCCACTCGAAGGCTGCGAGAGGCAGGCGTCGAGTCCCGGGTGCTCATCCTCACGAGCTTTGCGGACGGGCAAGGCGTGCGGGACGCCGTGCGGGCCGGTGTCACCGGGTACTTGATGAAAGACGTTCTCAAGACCGAGCTGCTCGCGGCGATACGTCTGGCTGCCGATGGCGTGCCGACGCTCCATCCGCGCGCGCAGCAGCACCTCATGCGCGGGATCGCGGAACCGGAAACGCCGTCACCGTTCGTGGCGCTGACGCCGCGCGAGCGGGACGTGCTCGCGCTGCTCGCGCGCGGCGAAAGCAACAAGCGAATTGCCGCGGCGCTCAACCTGAGCATCGGCACCGTGAAAGGCTACGTCAGCGCGATTTTCGAGAAGCTCGGTGTCGAGGATCGAACGCAGGCGGCGCTGCTCGCGGCCAAGCACGACGTCACGCCACCGAGCACGACGCGATAGCCCCGCTCCCCAACTGAAGTCAGGCATACCGCCCCTCCGCAGTGGTGGGGCAGTACCAGCCATCTCCGCCTGCGTGTTCAGCCCACCGGCAGCTACAGGTGCGTTTGGGGTTGGTGTTTCTTAATGGCGCCGATCACACACGGCACCCAACCCAACCTCGTGGCGGTTCGACGCCGCTGCGTTCCCAATACAACGGAGATGTGTCCGATGTCGACGTGGCCCTATCGCGTGGCGCGCGAGCAGCGCGCGATCAAGACGCTCCTGCTGGCGCTGAGCACAACCCTCGTGGTCACGGCCTGCTATGACGACAGTGACAACAACTACAGTCCGACCGAGCCTCCTCCGCCGGCTGCAACCGTTGTCAGTGGCAGCGGGAACATCGCGCCGAAGGTCGACGAGTACCGGGCCCTGCTCGGCGACCCGAAAAACGGCGGCAACGTGCCGGGACCGGCGGCGTCCGGACGTCGGGAAGTGAATTGGGACGGCGTGAACGCGGCAAACGTGAACTCGAACACGTTTCCCGGTGATTTCTTCGCTGTTACGACGAAGCTCGGGATGTTGCTGACCACGCCAGGGACCGGGCTGCGCGTGAGCGACAAGGACTTCTCGGACATCAATGCGGCGTTCGGTGATGTTTTCAACGCGTTCAGCCCGGCGAAGACGTTCGCGGCAGTCGGCAGCAACATTGTCGATGTGACCTTCCAGGTGGCGGCGGCCACGACGCCGGCTGTGGTTGCTGGCTTCGGCGTGGTGTTTTCGGATGTCGACAACCCGACGAGCGCGAAGATCGAAGCGTTCGACAAGGCCGGGAAGACGCTCGGCACCTTCTACGCGCCGGTGCGGAGCGACGCGAATGGGCTGTCGTTCGTGGGGATCAAGTTCGGTTCGGCTCTCATCGCGCGGGTGAGGATAACGTCGGGAACCGGCGCGTTAGGCGCCCAGGCGTTGGATGTGAGCGCGGGCGGGGCCGCCGACCTCGTGATCATGGATGACTTTCTGTTCTCCGAACCGGTTCCTCAATAATCGGGAAGCTCCCTCCCTCGTCGCTCGTGCTCCTCAGGGCAGGCGCTGACGCTCGGGACAAGTCGGGAATCGAACCTGCGGGCCTCTGGCGACACTGTGAGTCGTCAGAGGCCCATTCGCATCAGCTCGACCTTGAGGCACCGGTCCTGAACGACCTCGATACCGGCTCGCGCCAGGCGCTCGGCTGCATCGTCGTTCCGGATGCCGAGCTGCATCCACACGGCGCGCGGACGCTTCGCGAGAATGTCGTCGACGTGCGGCGGAATGTGTTCCGGCCGCCGGAACACGTTCACGATGTCGACGTCTCCTGGAACGTCAACGAGCCTGCGGTACACCGGTTTGCCAAGTATCTCGGTCACCTCGGGGTAGTAGACCGGAATGGGGATGACCTCGAATCCCGCTTCCATGGTGTACACCGGGACAAAGTGGGCTGGCTGGTCGGCTCTCGTCTCCGGCTTGATCCCGAGAACGGCGATGCGGTGACTGCGGCGAAGGAGCGCGCGCATTTCGTCGGTGGAGTCGATCAAGAGCGCTCGCCAGTCAGTGCTGGACGTCGTAGGCATGCGGCAGGTCGCTGCCAGTATCGTGCGCGCGTGGAGATTTCCGGATGACAGGCGAGGCTGACCTCGGTTAGCTTACACGGCTGTGCTTCTCATGACTGCCGTGGAGACTACCGAATGCGGATGCTAGTGCTCGGCGCAGGTTTGCAAGGATCGGCCTGTGCGTTCGATCTACTTCAAAACGCGGATGTTCGCGAGGTCCGACTCGCCGACCTGACCGTCGATCACCTCCCGCCGTTTCTTGCGCCCTATTCCGGTCCACGCCTCATCCCGACGCGGGTGGACGTTCGCGCGCGTGAGGCAGTGCTAGCGCTCATGCGCCACAGCGATGCCGTCATGAGCGCGATCCCGTACTACTTCAACTTTTCGCTCGCGGAGCTGGCCGTCGAAGCAGGGGTGCATTTCTGCGATCTGGGTGGCAACACCGAAATCGTGTTCCAGCAAAAGGGACTGAGCGCGCAGGCGGAAGCGAAGGGCGTCACCATCGTCCCGGATTGCGGGCTCGCACCAGGCATGGTGAACGTGCTCGCGCAGTATGGTATCAGCCAGCTCGATACGGTAAACGCGGTACGTATGTTCGTCGGCGGGCTGCCGCAGCGGCCGCAACCGCCGCTCAATTACCAGATCGTGTATTCGCTCGAGGGAGTGCTCGATTACTACACGACGCTCTCGTGGGTGCTCCGCGACGGGAAGCGAAAACAGGTGCGCGCGCTATCGGAACGCGAGCCCGTGGACTTCGGCGACACGGTTGGTGAGCTGGAGGCCTTTCACACGGCCGGCGGGCTCTCGACCATGCCGTTCCGGTACGAAGGGAAGATTCCCGCGATGGAATACAAGACGCTGCGATACCCGGGGCACGCGCACATCATGGAAGCGATTCGCGACCTCGGGCTCCTGTCGCTGGATACGATCGACGTGAAGGGCACGAAAGTCATTCCGCGCGACGTGGTGGTGGCAACGATCGGCCCAAAACTGAAGAAGCCGGAGGGGCGCGACCTCGTTGCGTTGAGGGTCATCGTCGCGGGCACGAAGAACGGCGCGCCGCGGACGCTCTCATGGGAACTGGTCGATCGCTACGACGAGCAGCATGGCATCAGCGCGATGATGAGAACGACGGGCTACTCGCTGTCGATCACGGGCCAGATGCAGGTGAAGGGAGAGATTTCCCCGCCTGGCGTGCACACGCCCGACGAGTGCGTACCGCCGAAGCGGTACATCGAAGAGCTCGCGAAGCGCGGCATTCGGATCGCGACACGCGATGAGGGGCCTGGAATTCCGGACTAGCTAGTCGGAATTCCAGGCCGCTCGGAGCCTAACGACGGTCGCCGAGGATTCCGCCAAGCACGCTGCCGAGTCCACCGCCCAGGCCGCCCAGCTGGCCGCCGGCCATGTTCGCGATGTCGTCCGCAATGTTCCCGTCGTGATTGCGATCCAGGATCGACGCGAGGCCGCCGATTCCCGGGACCTGTCGCTCGATGTGCTGTTGCTCGTTCTGCAGTACCTGGCCGGCGGAAGCGTTCGCGCCCTGCGCAGACCGGGCACGAGCAAGGCTCGCCATGACGAGTGGGGCGAGGATCATCAGCACCTTGCTCGCGCTCTGGAGGTCGATGCCGCTCGCCTTGGCGACCCCTTGCTGGATGGGCGCCTGACGCTGGCCGAAGATGTGGCCGAGTATACCGCCGGCATTGAACGCATTAGGGTTGGCGACCGCCTGTTGCGGGGCGCCGAGCAGCGGAGACGAGTCGTGATCGCGAGTCAGTGCTTCGTCGAGTGCGGCGCCTCCGTCCGCGGTAGACGCGTTGCGCGTGAGGCCGGCGATCAACAGGGGAAGTGCGACGGAGACTGCCTTCGCCGCCGTCCCCTCGTCCGTGCCGAGCTGCTGACTGATCTGCTTCAGCGTATCGCCGCCTAACTGTTGTCCAACGGTGTCGAGAATTCCCATATGCACCTCCACATCGAGTCCAGGGCCTTCAGCAGAAACAGAGCGGAATGTCAGGCTCTGTCCCACGTCATGATCTAGCGAGGCACGTCACGAAGTGGAAGCGAGACGAGATCTCCGAAACGATGAGGGCCCGTGGGACGAGTGTCGCACGGGCCCTGCGTCGCTCAGGATTTCGCGCTATGGTCGGGCGAAGCCGGCGAGCGTGGCGCCAGAGACATCGATTGCTTCCTTCGCGTTCCAGCGATCCCGGCCGTTGTAGAGGAACGCGAACGCGAGCACTTCGCCGTTGCGGGCGGTCACGTAGCCGGCCAGGCCGATCACGTCGTTGGTGGTGCCCGTCTTCGCGTGCAGGTTGCCCTGCGCCGGTGTGTAGCGCATACGATGGCGAAGCAACTCCGATTCACCGGCAACAGGTAGCGACGCGTGAAAGTCGGCCGACCACGTCGATCGATGTGAGTACGAGAGGAGCTGAACGAGCGAACGGACGGTTACGCGGTCGAGTGTCGACAGCCCGCTTCCGTCGGCGGCGGTCACGTCGTTCGCACCTGCACCGACCTTATCGGTCATGAACTTTTTCAGGACCGAGTTGCCGACGTCCGCGGACCCGACGTGGTCCGGGCTCGTGACGTGCGCAACGTCGCGGAACAGGAGCTCCGCGAAGTGATTGATGCTCTCTCGATTCATTGCCGCGGCGAGGCGCGCAAGTGATGGCGAAGAGAGCGACGCGACGGTGACCGCATTCGGTGACGCGGCACCAGAGCGTACCTGACCGGTGACGACGACTCCCTGTGAGGCGAGTGCGGATCGCAACATTCCCGCAACCCACGGCGCGGGATCATCGATTACAACCAGGTACGATCGTGAGCCAGCTCTGGAACCGATCCAACCACGTACGTCGATGCGTCCGTCGGCGAGTCGTCGAATCGACAGCCTGGCGGCCCTGCTGCCCGCGACCGTCCGCATGTTGTTGATGACTGATACGGTGCTCGATGGAGGATCGAGCGCGACGCTCGCGCTGCCGTTGGGGAGCGGCGAGATCACGACGGTCGCCAGGTTCTCGTTCATCGAGAGCGCGGAAACGCGCGCAGCGTACCCGGACTCCAGGTAGCGAGCCAGCCAGCCGTCAGGGACCCGTTTCGACTCGAACGCGGACGCGTCGGCAATGAGGTCGCCGGTTACGCGCTTGATCCCGCTCGCGGCGACCATCCGCGCGAGCGAGGCCATCGGACCTTCCGCGGGTGCTTTGTAGTAGCGCGTCGAGAGGCCGGGATCGCCGCCGCCGCGAAGCACGAGGTTGCCGGCAAGGGTGCCGTCGGGTCCTACCGCTCCATCGCGGAGCACTGCCGTGGTGAACTGGTGCTCTGGCCCGAACGTGTCGAAGGCGAGGGCCGACGTGAACAGCTTCATGGTGGACGCCGGCAGCATGAGATCGCCGGCGTTCGCCGAATACAGCGTGTCGCCGCGGGTGAGCGACACGATCATCGCACCCCAGTTACCGCTGCGGACGCGGGCGTTCAGGAACGTGCCGATGTCAGACGTCAGTGCCGCCGCGCTGGTCGGAGCGGTGAATCGGAGGGCCGGCGGCGGCGGCCGGCGCGTTGCGGACGCCCGGGAGGCTTTTGCACGGGTGATTGATCGCGTTTTCGACCGAGCCGGCGCCTTGGAGCCGCCGGCGCCGGCGTTAGGCGGTCGAACGCCACCGTTCTGGGCGCCGGATGTGGCGACTGGGGCCGCGAGCCCTGCCGTGCAGGCGAGCAGGAGTGTCATCCCCAGCGCGCGCCGGGGAAAGCGAGTGTGCGTACGGATCACGATGTAAGACGTGGCAACAGGCGTTCCGGCTACGGTACAGGCGCGAATTGCTCGTCAGGGCGGCTACCATCCGGGCCGACGACGACGGGCGCGCACCTACGCCCTTATACCGCTTATTCGGCTTATACCGCTAAAGCTTCACGAAGATACGGCGGCGATAGAGCACCCAGAGTATGCCGAGCCACACGAGGACGAAGGTAATGGCGAACAGCAACGAGGCATTGCGCGGCTCGAGCCACGAGGCGTAGAACGTCTCGTAAATCCATGTTTCGAGCGCGATTGGCTTGCCGTTGGAGTCGACCTTGAAGATCGAGTAGATGAGTCGCGCCATGATGCCCGAGCCAGCGAACGCGATCAGCGGGTTCATGCCGTAGATCACGAACGGTTTCGTCCAACCGGTTACACGGTGTTCGTCGATCACCCACATGCAGGTAGCCAAGGCGACCGCGGCCATTCCGGCCGTAAACAGCACGTACGAGCTCGTCCACAGGCTCTTGTTGATTGGGAAGGACCAGTTCCACATGAGGCCGGCCATCATGGCAATGCTGCCGACCGCGAACATGCCTGCCAATCGCTCGCTGAGGGGACGTGCCGACCTGATCCAACGCCCGCAGACGACGCCGAGCATCGCCGTGCCGATCGCCGGGATGGTCGAGAACGGCCCTTCGGGATCCCAGGTCAGGCTGTTGATCCACAGGTGGTTCCCGTACCGCCCCCAATCGAGCAGCAGACGGTCGAAATAGGCGGCGAGCGTCTCGGACGGTGTGTTCAGGACGTCGATTCCCAGAAAGCCGTTAGGCGGGACGGGAAGCAACGTCATCGCGAACCAGTAGCCGAACAGGAGCGTCGTGAGAATCACGACCTGCTGCTTGAGGGTGGCTCTGAAGCTCAGCAGTGCAGAGAACATGTACGCCAGGCCGATCCGCTGAAGCACCCCCATGATTCGCCAGTGGTAGAGCCGATCGACCACGCGATCGAGAAACGTCGGGTTGGCGATTCCGTCGATTGCCGTCCAGGTGAAGTAGGGGAATCCATTCACCAGGAACCCCACGAGAAAGATCAGCAGGCCTCGGCGGACGACCTGCCGAATCAGTGCACCGTCGTCATCGCCACGCACTCGCCGGGCGTCGAGCGACAGGTGCGTCGTGATGCCGACGATGAAGAGGAAGAAGGGGAAGATGAGGTCAGTCGGCGTCCACCCGTTCCACGTCGCGTGCTCGAGCGGCGGATAGATCGCGCTCCAGCTGCCCGGGTCGTTCACGAGCAGCATGCCGGCGATCGTCATCCCGCGGAACACGTCGAGCGACAGCAGCCGCTCGCGTGTGGGGCGAGGTACCGGGGATGGCACGTATGCCGGAGCGGGCGTCGTGGTCCGCTCCGGGGCCAAGGTCGCAGCGCTCATGAGCTCACCTCAGGGTCGAGCAGTTGCGCACGTTCACCAATGCCTTCGGCTTTGTGGGGCTTACTCACGAACACTGCAACGCGGACGAGCGCGCGTCGCTTACCTGATGCTTCACGTAGGCCAGCATGAAGAGTATGCGCGGGGGCAGGCACTGCGCGAGAAGCAGCTACGCCAGCCGAGACCGTCGTCGCTTGGAACGGCCTGTCAGAAGGAGGACGAGCGATCCTGGCGAACGGTGACCGGACGTGCTGGCTGAGGGGGAGGCCGGTTGGGTCGAGGCGGGCGCCAGTCGACCTGGGCTCCGGCCGTCGTGTCGGTGTCACGACCGGCCCATTTGAAGAACACCACCGTCATGACGACGTAGAACAGCAGCCCGCCGGGGATCCACATGATGAGGCCGCCGATCTGCTGGTCGCTCAGGGGCGTGATGTCCCAGACACGCGGCGCGACAGAATACGCCGGGTAAAGCACGTGGTCGGCCATCGCGATGTAGATCGACACGATCGACATCGGGATCACCATGAGGAAGCAATACAGCATCTGCCCCGGGTAGGAGAGCCGTGGAAGCTCGGGCAGGGGGCTCAGGAACGGCCACCACATCAGCACCGACGCAACCATCAGCGTCAGGTGCTGCACGATGTGGATGGGATGATACGCCATCGCCGTGTTGTACAGTGGCGGCAGGTGCCAGAGCGAGATGACGACGTTGAAGATGATGAAGCAGCGCGTTGGCCTGGTGATCGTCCGTGCTATGGAGGCGATCGTCGCGTTCGCAAGAAACGGTCTGAGCATCCAGCCCGGCGTGCCGACCAGGAGCAGCGGCGGGACCGCGAGCGCGAGCAGCAGATGCTGCACCATGTGCGCGCTGAACAGGTACGTGTCGCTCAGGTCATGGAGCGGACCGTTCAGCGAAAAGAAGATCACCAGCAGGCCGGCGAAAAACGCCACGCGCTGAC
>Ga0075424_100003023_pt1 | contig 15637 bp, 14 predicted proteins | sample SoiMethybrSBSTD3_FD_75301 | JGI IMG/M metagenome (GOLD analysis project Ga0075424, IMG submission 75301) | Bulk soil microbial communities from a Populus tree surrounding site in Tennessee, USA - Soil MetaG P. TD hybrid SBSTD3 | ecosystem: Environmental > Terrestrial > Soil > Tree plantation...
GTCGCCGGCGCTCGACCCGCTGCATCGCCTAACGCATGGTGGAGTGCTCGCGCGGCTCGGGCCGCAGACGAATGGGCTCGTCACCTGGCGTGACCTCACGGCCCTGCCCTGCTCGCATCCCCATTGTTGCAGCATCGGCTACCTGCTCCGGACCGACTCCGGGGAGTGGCGCTCACTCGTCAGCATCGTCGGCGTGGAGACGCTGAAGCAGCATCTGGACCTCGTCGCCAACCGCATTGCCGACGCGCAGATCACGAAGGAGCTTCGGGCGCTGGTGAAGGAAGCGCTCCTCGGGCTCTTCAGCGAGCGGTCCGCAGTCCGGCGCCGTGGAGGCGGCGACCGTCCCCGGCTCGGGCCGCATCGGGGATGGTCGCGCGTCGCTTCGGCTGAGCGTCGCGCTGGCACACGCCAGCGCATACGCCAGCGCCAACGTACCTGCCAGACCGAATGTGCGCAGCACGTGAATGCCGGACCTTTGTAATCGGTGCTCTGAGTATGAATGCCGGCTCTCCGGTCCGCGAGCCCATTGACTGGAGGGATATCCCCGCGCTCAAAGGTCGGCGCCAGCCGCGGCCTGACTTCGCCTGGGACACCGGTCCCGTATTCCCGGCCGGATTCCGCCTGCCGCGACTCGAGTCCCGGGACACGCGCCTCATGTGAGGCGAGCCTCACCAGCCTACCTTGCGCGCGTCGGAAACACGCAAGTTCGCCCACAACGCGACTGCCTAACGCACAGTCGCTTGGCCTCGACGAGGACTCCTGTCATGAACACCACCGCACTACGTCCGCTCGGACGATCGTTCACCATTGTCGCCGCAGCGACGCTGTTCGCCGCGTGCGCCGACAGCGCACCACTCGCACCCCAATACTTCGGTCCGACCAAGGTTCAGACCGCATCGCTGCCGCGAACCGACAGCGACGGAATGATCGCCACGCTCCAGCGCGTTACCGCACGCTACCATAACGCGCAGGCTGCGTTCGATGACGATTTCGTGCTCCTCCACCCGTGCGAGGCCCGCGGCGACGAAGGTCCCGTCGGAACCGTGTACGTGAACTTCGCACGCTTGATGGACGGCGTGATCGACCCGGAAAGTCCCGATGCGCTGATCTACGAGCCCACCCGCAACGGAGGTCTCCGGCTCGTCGGCGTGGAGTTCGCCATTCCACAGGCGCTCTGGACCGACGCGGAGCTACCGAAGTTCCTCGGTGCCACGTTCCAGCGCGAGGACGAGTTCGGCGTGTACGCCCTCCATGCGTGGGTGTGGCGCAACAACCCCAACGGGCTGTTCGCGGAAACCAACCCCCGCGTGTCCTGCGGCGCTGCCTAACGAGACGAGGTCAGAGTCGTTCGGAAACGCTTCGTTCCAAATGACTCTGACCCCTTTGAAACCGAGAACGATCGATGACCTCGACCATTTCCCGCCGCTGGTTCCTCATCCCGGCACTCGCCAGTGTGGGGTTAGGCGGCTGCTCCGATATCGAGCCGGCGCGCACCGTCGCGCCGGCCGTAGCAGCACTGTCGGCCGACCCCAGCGACCTGGACGCCGAACTCCGGGCGTACCTAACGAGCCACGGCTTCACCGGCCACATCGCCAGCACGCTCGAAGCGCGCCTCGGCCGACGCATCGATCGTCAGCTCGCGGATCTGGGGCGTCAGCTGTGGTTCGATCCGATCCACGGGCTCAATGGCGACAACACGTGCGGTGGCTGCCACTCGCCCACGAACGGCTTTGGGGACACGCAGCCGATCGCGATCGGCATCGACAACAACGGCGTCGTGGGACCAGGCCGCACCGGTCCACGGAACCAGCGCCGAACGCCAATGGCGATCAACGCCGCGTTCTACCCGACGCTGATGTGGAACTCCCGGTTCTTCGCGCGGTCGGGCGATCCGTTCGACAACAGTCAGGGGTTCGTGTTTCCGGCACCGGAGGGGACGACGCTTTCGCGCTTGCCGTACCTGCTCACCGCCCAGGCGTTCATCCCGCCCACGGAGCGGACCGAGGCCGCCGGGTTCCATTTCCCGGGCGGGAACGACGACATCCGCCGCGAAGTCGTGCGACGCCTCAACGCGAGCGCCGCGTACCGTCGGCTCTTCGCGCGGATCTTCCCCGACCTTCGGGCCGACCGCGCGATCACTTATGACCACTTCGCGCGCGCGATCGCGGAGTTCGAGCTCACGCTGGTGTTCGCGGACGCACCGATCGATCGTTATGCACGCGGCGTGCAGAACGCATTGACGACGTCGGAGAAACGAGGCGCCGTACTCTTCTTCGGCCGCGGGGGCTGTGTGAAGTGTCACGCCGTAGCGGGGCAGTCGAACGAGATGTTCAGTGACTTCAGACAGCACGTGGCCGCCGTTCCGCAGGTCGTTCCGTCGTTCGGCAATACTGTCTTCGACGGACCAGCCGCGAACGAGGACTTCGGGCTCGAGCAGGTAACGGGCAGCTCGGCCGACCGATACGCGTTCCGCACGTCGCCGCTGCGGAACGTTGCGCTGCAACCCGCGTTCATGCACAACGGCGCGTTCGTCCGCCTCGAGGACGCGATTCGCTATCACCTCGACGCGGTGAGTGGCGACGCGACGTACAACACCGCGCGTCTACCGGCGGATTTGCGAGGCCCGACGGGTCCGTCGCAACCCGCGCTGGAGCGGCTCGATCGGCTGCTTCGGACGCCTCCGCAGCTCACCGAGAGTGAGATCCAGTGGCTCGTGGATTTCGTGCGAGATGGGCTGCTGGATCCGGCCGCTCGACCGCAGCACCTTCGGCGACTCATTCCGGAGAAGCTGCCGAGTGGATTGCCAGGGCTGGTGTTCAGGTGATGCTGCCAGGTCGCGGCCAACTCAGTCCGCACGAAGCGCGATCACGGGTCCAGAGGCAGTAGGAATAGCATCCTGGTACATGGGCACTCGGCGGCTTGCTCAACCCGCCCTCAGTCTCCACAATCCGTTCATGACCAGCCCCGCCCGCGTGCTGAGCATCGAGCACCTGCGCCGAATCCCATCAGCGGGGCTGCTGCTGGTTCAGCTGACCGGGATTCTTCTCTACCCGTGGATGGAGACCTCCCCGCGGGGACGCGGACTTCTCGCCGCGTTCGGCCTGATCGTTCTTGGCGTCGCCGTCCGTGTCGTACGCAAGTCCCCGTGGGCGACCTGGCTCGCCTTCGTCCTCGCAGCGCTGGTGGTCGTTCTGTTCGTAATCGAGGCGGTCTCCCCGCAGCCGGCGCTCCCCGCTGTCATCGCGGCGCTCGAGGCGGCGTTCTACTTCTACGCCGCAGGAAGCCTGATCGCGTACATGATGCAGGACTGGGTCGCGACGACGGACGAGCTGTTCGCGGCCGGCGCGACCTTCACCCTGTTGGTGTGGGCGTTCGCCTACACCTATCTCGCGTGCGAGGCGGTCGCGCCGGGAAGCTTCAGTGCACCGATCGATCCTCAGGGACAGCGAACGTGGATGGAGCTCATGTTTCTGAGCATCGCGGTGCTGTCCGGCGTCGGACTCAGCGACATCCTGCCTGTCACGCCGTTCGCGCGCGCCCTCGTGATGCTCGAGGCGTTTTCGGGGGTCATGTACCTGGCGCTCGTTGTCTCGCGGCTCGTCGCGTTGACGTTGCTGTCGGCGAAGGATCGGAAGTAGGCTGCGAATTCCCGAGCGGAGCGGTCAGTCGCGGGGTGCCCTGCGGAAGGTGAACCCTGTGACACGCCCCGCCCCGACGACCAGCCCCGTCACCCGTCCATTCGACCGCACGAAGCGAACGACGCCGAGCGGTGAGCTGAACGCGTCGGCGAACACCGGCTGCAGCGTGACGTCCGGGACCGCGCCGCGACGGATGACGAGGTTGCCATTCCGTGGCTCGATGCGCCACGTGACGTCCAGCTCGTCGCTAGCGTAGTCACCAATGAATTCAGCCAGCGTACGCGCGTCCGTCTTCGGCGCGCTCATGCGCCGGTACGTGGCTTTGTCGCCGTTGGGCCCCGTCTCCTCAAGCACGACAGATCCGTCGCGCTGCGCCGCGAACGCGAGCGTGAAGTTCACCGTGGTCGCTCGGAATGCTGACTCGGAGACCGGCACCAGCTGGAGGGGCAGCCCCATGACGGCCAGGGTCGAATCGCGGACCTCGATACGTCGCAGCGTCTCGTTCTTGGCGTCCCAGTAGGCGCCTGCATAACGAGCGAGCTGCTCGCGCGACGGCCGAACCGTGCTCGCGCCCACGGCGGCGGACCCGGCGGCCTGGGTCACGGGCGCGAGTCGGTCGCCGAGGTACACGGCGGCGACGCTCTGACTGAGCCGCGAAGCGTTGGCCGTGGACGCGTTGCACAGCGTCACGACCGCGAAATGTTGTGCGGGGAAGCGAAGCAGCTGCGTACGGTACCCGCCGTATGCGCCCCCATGCTCGATGGTCGGCTGCCCGCGGTAGGTGCCATGGGACAGACCGAACGCGTACGGGATCGAATCACCCGACGTTAGGCGGCCGCGAGTGAGCACGCGGTCGGCGAGCTCGTCCCCGCCGACCGTGTGGTCGTCGAAGTTGCGCGCCCACTTCGCCATGTCGTCGACCGTGGTGAAGAGCCCTCCGTCGCCAACCACATCGAAGCCCGGCATATCCATCTGCCAGGCACCGGCGCCCGGCGAGTACGCGAGTGCCCGATTCTTCACCAGCGCGGTGTGGTCATCGCGGAAGTGGCTGTTGCTCATGCCGAGCGGGCTGAAGATCGATCGGTCGGCGAACTCGCGCAGTGACAGGCCCGAGACACGTTTGACGAGAATCGAGAGGAGGACGTAGCCGGTGTTGCTGTACAGATGGCGCGACCCGGGATCGAAGTTGAGCGCCTTCTGCCGGCTGACGAGATCCAGGAAGCGAGCTTCCGTGACAGGACCGTCGGACGGCCAGCCGGTCATGCCTAACAAGCCGAAGTAGTCGCGCAGGCCGCTCGTGTGATGGATCAGGTTCCGGACCGTGATCGTCGTGCCGAAATTGGGGACCTCGGGGATCCATTTTCGGATGTCGTCGTCGAGCGAGAGCTTGCCCTGGTGCGCGAGCATTGCCACCGCGAATGCGGTGAACTGCTTTGAGACCGACGCGGCGTAGAACGCCGTGTTAGGCGAGATGGGCACATCGTGCTCGAGGCTCGCCATTCCATAGCCCTTGGCGAAGACGGTGTGCCCGCTGTCGACGACCGAGACGGCGCACCCGGGTGAATCGCGCTTGTCGAAGGCGGCGAAGATCGAGTCGACCCGCGGGTTGGTGGACTGAGCCTGGAGTCGTGCGGTTCCGGCGCTCGCGAGGAGAGCGACGATCGCGATTGTGACTTCCCGGTGTGTCGGCACTGTTGCGTCCTCGATCGCGCGTGGAGTCTGGAGCCCGATCGGGCTCCAGACTCGCCTATGCTAACGCGAGGAGCGCGGGTACGGGGAGATGTCACGCAATGTCGATTCGTCCGAGCGCCGCGTCACGGTGGCGAGTCGCTCCGGGACACGGACATTACCGTACGATCGGCTCGTCCTCGCCGCGGGAAGCGAACTGAATCGCCCGACGATTCCAGGGATGGAGCTCGCCTTCTGCATCGATACGTTCGCGCAGGCCGAGGCGCTGCAGGGTCATCTGCGGAAACTGCGAAGCGTATCCGACGTCGATGGATCTGATACCACGTGGCTGAATTTGCAATTCTGACAGAAGGCGATCGTGCTCCAGCGGAGCGACGCGTCACGGCGCTTTGGCGAGCGGCCGAAACCGTTGCTGCATCATCTCGCGCCCGCAAGCACGCAACGCCGCGTTCCGAATGGGAACCGGTAGCCGCAGACTGTCCTCAGCGACCTGACTCTGCTGCCGAACCCACCGCACGCGACGGCGGCGCCGCTCGGCGTAGACGGCAAGCGCGTGGTGCACAGTGTCGGCTGAGCGAAGCGACTCCGCGAGGATGTAGGCGTCCTCGACGGCCAGCGACGCACCCTGCCCCATCATGGGCGAGCTTGCGTGCGCCGCGTCGCCGATGAGGGCGACGCGCCCCGTGTGCCAGCGTTCCTGGGCTACCCAGCAGATGGGCGAACACTGGACCTGGTCGTCGCGCTCGAGTGCGGCAAGGTGCTGGTGGACGATGTCACCGAATCGAGCGAACTGCTCGCGCAGCCTCGAGAGCCGCCCTTCGACCGGGTCGATGATAGGAGGGCCCGCAACGCTTCCGAATCCGTAAGCCTGCCCGTCGCCAACCGGGCAGACGCCGAAGAAGCATTGGTCGCCGAGCAGCAATTGCAGCTTGCGAACGCCGCGCGGGCCGATGGGTGCGAGACTTCGCCACACCATCTGTCCACCGTAGACCGGCGGTGTCGGATCCACCGCGAGCCTCCGCACGGTCGACCAGATCCCGTCCGCGCCGATGACGAGATCGTACGTTTCGGTCGATCCGTCGCTCAACGCGACCGATACGGCGTCGTCGTCGGCGCCTAACGACTTGATCGAGGTGCCGAGCCGCGTCGGGATATCGGCGCCCGCGGCTACCGACACGCGCTGTAGCTCCGAGCGCGCGATGCCGATGAAGGGCCCCACGTCGCCCCACAACGCTTCGAGGTCCGTCTCGGCGAGTACGGTGCCTCGCTCGTCGCAAAAGTCCCAGTGCCGGATGACTGTTCCCGCACGCTCGACCGCGGCGCCGAGCCCCAGCGCGTGGAGGACACGAATGCCGTTAGGCTGCATGGCTATCCCCGCGCCGACGCTGCGCCAGACCGGGCTGTGCTCGATGAGCTCGGGCGTGAAGCCATGACGCCGAAGCGCCGTGGCCAGCGTCAGGCCGCCGATGCCACCGCCGACGATGAGGATTCGTTCGGCGCGTGCCATTGCCCCTCTCCGTTCTGCTGTCGGGTCAAGGCTTGCGAAGCGGCGCCGCGGAGGCAACCCGCCGTTGGTCAGGCATCGGACCCGCCTAACGTCTTGGCGGCTCGTGGTAATGCCACACCGCTCTGCGCATGGTTGTTACGGTGAACGCCATGCCGGTGACGGCGAACGGCCATCTCCGCTCGGCGAACGGCGCGCGATCATCCCAACCAACACTCCATCGTGCCCGGGGACCTCCGAGCTACGATGCCCGTCGCTCCGGGGTGCGCTCCGCTGCTCGCGACATGATCGAGCTCGTGAGGAGGTAGCCATCCGACCACGCCTCGCGCACCGCCGGCGTAAACGCCGGGCCGAGCGCGGTGGCGAGCACCTCGAGGAGCGCCGCACCAGCCGGCCCGTACTGATCGCGCGTCACCCCGTACCCTGCGTGTCGTTGACCGAGAAGGACGGCACTCTTGACGAACTCGCGCGGCTGGGTTCGGAGTTTTACGATCTCGTCGACCATCCCGGCGAACTTCTCATACTGCGCCCGCATGTCCACGCGGGTGAAGAGCGAGCGCAGTTCCGGATGGTGCTCGAACAGCACCTGGTAGAACGCCCGCGCGATCTCCTCGCGGCGGCCGGCGACCGCGTCCCAGCTCTCGGCCAGCAGTCCCAATTGCTCGGGAGTCATCGTGCACCGAACACTGATGGAGGTCGAGTAGCGCCGGTCTCGTGACCGGACGCCGCTGTGTCGTTAGGCGTCGGCGTCTCACGCGCCGACGGATGGCTCAGTCGGGCACCGAGGAGCCAGAGCGCGGCCAGGAGAAGGACGACGACGGCTAACACGAGTCCCACCCTGCGCCATACCTGGTCCCGCGAACCTGACACGGGCGACGCGGCACCGGCCGCGACTACCCTCCACGTCGTGTCTGGCGTCCCGCCACTGCCGGCCGGCGTCGTTGCGAGTGGCGCCGCCGCGCGCGAGACGCCCGCTGTGTCGCCCGGCCACGGATCCACTTCCGCGTCACGGGGATCCCAGCCAGCGCGGAGTCGCTCGGCGAAGGCGACGACGCCGCGATCCGGGGGCAGCTCGACATCCTCCTCGATCAGCACCTCGTAGATGCTCGCCTGCTCGATCGCGCCAGCACGGTCGCCAGCCGCGGCCAGCGCCCGCATGAGCCCAATGGTCAGACGCCCGTTGAGGGGGTCTTGTCCGGCGAGCTTGCGCCACCACCGATCAGCGTCCGCATGGTCCCCCCGCGCCTCGGCGTCGCGGGCCAGGCGTTCGAGCGCGATCGCGTACTCGAAGGCGAGCTCCGCTCCAGTGTGCTCCGCCCACGTCGCAAACGCGGGCGCCTGCGCGAGCGAGAACCCATGGAGAAATGGGCCGTGGTACTCGGCCACCGCATCGGCGAGCCGTTCCGCGCGGACCATCGTCGTGAAGCGATTCACATCGCTGTCCACCAGCGAAGGCTCGAGCTGGATCACCCGTTCGCCGATGAGGACATCGGCCGGCCCCAGCTCCGAACGGATCGCTGCCAGAATGTGCTCCACCATCCGGCTCGACGACTCTGACGACGGGAGTCCCACGCACAGGAGCGTCTCGAGTCGGTCGCGGGGCACGCCTCGGTCGCCGGCGTGCGCGAGCAGTGCCAGGCACGCGAGCGCGTGCTGTGGGAGGCGATCGCCGCGCAGCGGGCGCCCGTCGGCGCGGATCGTTAGGCCGCCCAGGGTGGAGATCTCGAAGCGGCTTGCGTGGTGAAGCGCCGCCGTGAACTCCGCTAATGTCGCGTAGCGCTGTTCCGGTTCCGTTGCGAGCGCGTGTCGGATGGCGCGATCGACCGCGGCCGGAACCTCGGCGCGCCTGGCAAGCACGGACGGGGCGACGCTGCGCGCTGCCACCGATGGACCGGAAAATGGCGGGAACCCGACCAGCATCTCGTGCAGCACGCACGCCAGCGAGTACAGGTCGGCTCGCCCGTCGAGTTCGCGCTCTCCCTCCATCTCCTCCGGGCTGATGTAGGCCAGTGTGCCCACGGCGAATCCCGGGTCCGTTCGTGCCCCGGAACGCGCCTCGTCGAGCGCGTAGGCGACCCCGAAGTCGGACACGAACGCATGCCCGGTGGTAGAGAGGAGGATGTTTTCCGGCTTGATATCGCGATGCACCACGCGTCGTGCGTGCGCGTACTCCAGCGCCGAGGCGACCTCGCGGGTGATTCGCAGCGCTTCATCGACTGCAAGCCGTCTCTCGCGGCGGACCCGCTCGCGCAGCGACTCCCCCTCGACGAACGGCATGGTGAAGAACACGCGTCCGTCGGCCTCTCCGGAGTCGAAGAGGGGGAGGATGTGCGGGTGGTTGAGTCGGGCGGTCGTCCGGATTTCGGCGAGGAAGCGGTGGTGGCTGACGGTGGAGTCGAGTTGCGGGCGCAGGACCTTCACCGCGACCGACCGGTCGTGTTTCAGGTCGGTCGCGAGGAATACGACCGCGGATCCGCCACGTCCTATTTCGCGCAGGACGGCGTACTGGTCCGCGACGGCGGCGCCAAGCTCTTTGGCGAGCTCGGTCGCCTCATCGGTCACCGCGGGCTCCCGGTGCCATTGTGGTTGAATGGTGGGTCGATCGCGCGCCGGAGGCAATGCTCGACCCGCTCGGTTCGCCGGCCGGCGATGCCGTCGCGCCCACCGTCGGAAGTCACCGATGTTCAGCGTTAGGTGACGATCGAGGAGATTTTGAGCTGGATCGATCGACCCATCCTCGAGACGAATTCGCAGCGCCCCGTCCGTGTCTGGACGTTGAGCGGCTCAGGGGTTCCGCACCACCCACACCAGCGCCGAGAACGGCCGTCCGCCGGCGCCCACGACGAGACGCGTGCCGTCCGACCGCACACCGCTCACGCCAAACGCCCACGCGCCATCCGTCACGGGGAGCTGCCGCATGCCCAGCGTCGCGGACCAGAAGAAGGCGGTGCCATCCCCGTTAGGCAACGTGCTCAAACCGACGACCTCTCCAGCCGCATTGATCGCCCGAGGCGAGGTGCTCTCTCCCCCTAACGTCCCGAGCTCTCGCGAGCCACCGCCCGCATACCATACGATGCCACGGTTGCAGCTCGACGCCGACGCGCACGGAACCTGTACATAGCCAACGAGGTCGCCAGCTGCGTTGGCTCCGGAGACCGCACCCGCACGGGTATCGAGCGGCTCGATCTGCCACGCTCCAGCTGACCGTCTCCAGCGGATCGGTACGGATACGTTCGTTGCGGAGACAGCGCTGCCGCCCACGATGGTGGCATCGCCGTTGACCGCGGACGCGCTCGCGCTACCTCCCGCTACCAGCAGCGGGAGATCTTCTCTGCAGCTCCCGGGTCGCCATATGGCGGCGGTTGTCGGTGAGACGCCCCGCGCCACACCCACGACGACCTGGTTGCCGGCGGTTATTGCGCGGCCTTCCCCGAGATCGCCGCAGCCGAGCACGCTGAACCCGCCTGTCGCAGGCCAGAGTACTGTGTGCGGGCTGGAAGCTGGCCAGTCGTTCCCGGCCACGTCGCCCTGGTCATTGACCGCCCGCGCCACGGCGCTCGTAGCGGATGCCGCGTACGGCAAGGCGGCGACAGTCCACGCGCCGTTTTGCAGCTTCCAGGTGACGGGGTTCATCCTCCCAGCGCGGTCCCAACTGTAACCCGCGATGATCGCGCCCGTCCGATCGACGGCATACGCCTCACCGTGGCTGCCACCCTTGATGGGCGGAAGCTGGGCAAGCATGGCGAACTGGCTCCCGGTGTTGGGTGCTCCCTTCGCCAGGGTCGGCATGACAGGTACACGAGACGGTTCGAGCGGCTGTCTGGTGTCGCAGCCGAGGAGAACCATGGCTGAAATTGGAAGGCTGAAGAGGCGTGTCGTTGCGGGTCGCATAGGTGGCTCGTGGGCTCAATGGGACCGGTGACGAGCGGCCGACAGCTGGGCGGTCTGCGGCCGCCGTGGGCAGTTCTCCTCCTCTATATGCGCGGGAAACCGCCCGAAAAGCGGACACGCGGCTTGGATCAGCTGCCCACGCCCGGTCACGGACGGATGCGCAGGACCTCGCCGATCCCGACCGAGATGCCTCGGTGCGAGATGTAGATCGCGCCGTCGCCGCCGATCGCGAGCGAGGTTGGACGAACCAGCCCGGCGATCACCGTCGTGCGGCTGTCGTCGGGAGCCACGCGGATCAGAGAACCGGTCGCGATGGCGCCCGCGCAGTCCATGTGCTGGAGGACGTAGAGGTTCCCCTGTGAGTCGAACGCGAGCGAGATGACGAACGTGAAACCAGTGAGGAAGACCGCTGGCGCCGTTCCGGGTACGACTCGGTAGATCCTGGCCGCGCCCACAACCAGCGGGAAACCGGCGAGTTGGCCGACGTAGTACGCGCCGTCCGGGCCGACGGCTACGGAGGTCGGGACCGTTTCGTTAGGCAGCGTGTTCGGATAGTCCGCGGGCACCGCGGGGCACCGCGGACCCTGCGGCGTCGTGTACCGGGAGGGAAACGCCGCGAAAGTCGAGAGGTCGCCGTTCGTATCTCGACGGATCAGCGCGTTGCCGCCCGCATCAGCGACGATGACGCCTCCCGGCTCCACGAGTACCGCGAACGGATTACTGTCGATGCGCCCGCAATCCGGGTTGGCGTCGAACTCGTACGTGCCCAGATCGGCGACGAACTCCCACGTGACGGTCGACGGCGGGCGGGCTTGCCCGGGAACGAGCGCCATCGGTGAGATATGGACCAGGCGAGCAAAGCCGGCGAGCTCGGGGGCGTGAGTGCGGATCGTCGGATCGGTCTCCAGTCCGATCGTCACGTAGGCGCCGCCCATCCCGAGCAGCGCAACGGCGTTAGGCCCCTCCGCGCGCCCGGCGGCGTTGGCGTACGAGGGAAGCCCGCTGACGACGGTGTCCTGCTTGCCCCGCCACAGGCGGCCCACCGCGCCGGTCGCCCCATAGCAGACGAGCTGCGCGTTGATCCAACAGGGCCCGCTCCCTCCCCGCCCCGCCTCGGCGACGAACAGCGCTCCGTCCGGTCCGAACGCGAGTCCGCGCGGGTTATTGAGGCCGCGCATGACGATCTCCGCGTCAGCAGGGGTCAGTGCCCGAGCGGCAGACGTTAGGCCCTCGACACCAGACACGCGAGCGGTCGGATCCTCACACGCAGTGAACATGAGCGCCGCGGCAGCGGCGAATGTGGTCGTCAGCCTCATGGCAGTCTCCGCGTGGCGGCTGGGGATGCCGAGCGATGCCTAACGGGTTTCGTGAATCACCCGTCGGCGTGCCCCCGTGTTCCTACATGTGCGGAAACACCACGGAACCGGACATGCGCCGCCTCTCGGCTGGGTATCAGGCGCCGAGGACTGGGTTATTGAGCCTCTCGACGTCCGGCAGAGGGAGGCACTTCTGCGAGCCGTACACACCGCCCGCTGGGTAACGCGCGCCCGCGGCCGGGGTCAACGCCACGTCGAACCGGATGATGTCGCCCAGAGGCTGACCCTCGAGGAACAGCTCGCGACGGCGCTGGTCGATGAGCGCCGTACGAAGCGTCGACTGGTCCACGGTCGAGAGGGGCGGCTGGTTCCCGCGCGCGCGGAAGATGTTGACGATGGACGCCGCGTTCTGAATCGACGCCGCCGTGCCGGCTACGATGTCCGCCTCCGCAATAATGCTCGTTAGGCAATGCGGCCGGTCTCGAGCGCCGCGATGATGTCGAGCAATCCCGCCGCCTCCCACGCCTGGTTGCGCCGAGACTCGGATAGCGGGACGAGGACGCCCGCTGTCTGGAGCTGGTCGATTCCCTGGTAAACGGCTGCCTTCGCCCGGCCAGTGGCAGCGACCGCCACAGAAGCGGTGATCATCGGATGCGCCGGCAGGACATTGATGATCGCCCACGCCGCTGCACCGGCTCGCGGCGCGGACGGCGATGCCGAGAGTCGTGCGCGCCAGTCTTCCATGAGTGCCTCGACCGCGTCGACGTACGTGCGGGCGAGATGCGCCGCACGTGCCGCGGCACCTGCGAAGTGTTCGACCCACGCTCCGACCTTGTCGCCGCGAAACGCGGTGAGTCCTTCGATGTAGCGCTCTTTCGCGGCTGCGAGTACGACGCTCACGGGCGGGAGGTACTCGGGCGCGACACGACGACGACGGAGCACGACGTGGATGAGCGCGCGTCCGGTGCGCCCATTGCCGTCGTCGAAGGGGTGGATCGTCTCGAACTGCGCGTGCACCAGCGCCGCCTGCACGATTGGCGGAAGGCGATCGTCGTTGATGGCTTCGCAGAGATCATCGAGCAGCCCGCTCACGTGCTCGGGCGGAGGCGGCACGAACTCGGCGCCGCAGGGATTGTAGTCGTTTCCGCCTATCCAGTTCTGCCGCCTGCGGATCTTCCCGGCTACGACCCGGTTCTCGGCGTGCTCCATGAGGCGCTGGTGGATAGCCGCGATCTCGCCGACGCCGAATCGGTCGTTGATCGATGCTTCTTCTACGGCGAGCGCCATCGCGTCGATGTTCGCGAGGATCTCGATCGCCATCGCGCTCGCCTTCTGGCCAGACTCCAGACGGGCTTCAGCGCGTGCGAGCTCTCGAGCGCCGAGCTGCATCCCTTCCACCTTGGAGGAGGCGATCGACTCGGTTCGGAGGAGCAGGCGCGACATGGGAGTGAGCGCCGGCCGCGCCTTGTCGTTGAGGCTTCGAATCGCGTGCTCGGCCTCGGACACCAGGCCCGCCAGCGTACCCTCGAGGCTGAGGGCGATTCCGCTGATGGGTTCCGGCACGAAGGCGTCGTACCGACACGCCCGCTTGTATTTCGGCGGTGCGTATATGGTAGGGTCGTGCGCCCAGGTGAGCTGTATGAGGCGACCAGGCATGCGACGAGGCCGCGCTCCAAGGTAGAACACGGCCGGACAGTAGTTCAGTTTAACACATATCCTAAACTAGTATGTCGTCTTAGTTCAGTTTATGCAATAAGCTGAACTACAACCGGCGTTGTTATTGCTTTTCAAGCGCCGCAGCCCACAGGCCCCCAATCACTGGAGCAGATAACCCGCCGTCCCCTCCCGGTTCACTAGGACAGAGGTGTTCCGATGGTGTGACGTGAGCTCACGCGCGAATCAGGCGAGCTCCGCTCTCAGTGCGGCGACGAGGGCGTCGACGTCCTGCTCCGTGTTGAACAGGTGGATCGAGACGCGGTTCCCATTGAGCCAGTTCTTGGGGACGACCTTGAGCTGTAGACGAGGTCCGCCCACCACCGCGCCGTGGGCACGAGGCAGTGAAACACCCAGTCACTCTTCGCCGGGCCGCCGGGCCCGACCTCGACCTCGAGTGGTTCTCGAGATTGGGCGCACTCGGAGATGACGGTCGCAGGCTCTCTCAGCGCCGCGACGATTCCCAACGCGTCCCACGCGAGTTCGCGACGTAGTCGCGATTCCCGGCGAGCACGTGGTGCTGCGTCGGCACGCCGGAGAACGGCGGGGCCATGCGAATCGTCTCGCCGTCCGGCTCGAGGAACAGCATGCGATTGGCTCGCAGTCGACCGAATGACTCGCGCACCTCGTCGACCCCGGCGCCTACTCCGTTCGCAATTTCGGTCGGTGATGGGCGCTTCCCCGTCGCGGCGAAGTGACGGTAGATGGCGAGCTTCACTCGCGTATCGAAGTCCAGGGCTCGGTCATTCATTTCTGAGCTTGCCGTTTCGGTCAGACGTCGTGCGTGAAGAACGTGATGACCATGGACGCTAACACGGTCCCGAGCATGATCGCCACACCAGCAACGAGCCCGGCGACCGCACCGCTCGTCCATCCGTGGTTTCGCCCCCGACGAATTCCCACGATGACGCCGCCCGCGATCGTCGTGAGGAAGAGCGTCCACGCGATCCAGTGAGGAAGCGCGGTCGGATAGAACGTATAGGGTATTCTGAGGTCCATGCGGTGACCTAACGACGATGCCTCATGTCCTCCCGCGCGGGAAGCAGGCTCGCCACCGACCTGCGCCATAGTCGCCACATTGGCGACCAAGGTCCCAGATTACCCAAACCGGCCCGCAGACTCCAACGGGGTGCGGTCGAAGTCTCGAACAGCTCTCGATCTCTCAGCACACGATGCAGCGTGGCGACTTAAGTGCGAGCCCATCCCCGTCGCTATCCGCCGCTGGGCCAGATCCATCGCGGCGCGAGGCGCCCCTGACGTCGTGTCTAAACGACAAAGCGGCCGCCAGCTGACACGATCAGCTGGCGGTCGCGCATTACCTACTCCTTCGGCTCGAGAATCTCCTTGATCTGCGCCCGAATCCCCTCAATGTGCAGCCGCGTCTCCCGATCCGTCGCCTTATCAGTCGCCGACGCGAGTTCCCTATCCAGGTCGCGCAGCTCCCCTCGGAGCATGTTCTTGATCTCGCCACTGTTAGGCGCCGGCGCCTGCGGCCCACGTCCCTGCGGGAACCCGGGGAACTGCCCCTGCTGATCGTTCTCCCTCGGCGGCCGGATCTTGTTCCCGATCTGCGTCACATAGGCCCGCTGCAGCGACCGTCGGTACGCATCGATCTTGGGCGACCCGGAGCTCACCTCGGACCAGACAGCCTTCCGCAGATCCCCAAGCATGTCACCTAACGAGTACGCCGCGTCCTGATCGGTCGCCATCGCCTGATACTCGACAAGCCGCGACATCCGCCCGTCATTCAACACGCCCGAAAGAACCGCCGCCTGCGCCCGCTCGATCCGATTGATCTCCCCAACGGACTCGATGCGCCGCAACACAGACTGATCGATCAGGAACGTCGGCGTCTGGAACGCGTTGTCCGCCAGATACTTCATCGC
>Ga0075424_100003025_pt1 | contig 15633 bp, 13 predicted proteins | sample SoiMethybrSBSTD3_FD_75301 | JGI IMG/M metagenome (GOLD analysis project Ga0075424, IMG submission 75301) | Bulk soil microbial communities from a Populus tree surrounding site in Tennessee, USA - Soil MetaG P. TD hybrid SBSTD3 | ecosystem: Environmental > Terrestrial > Soil > Tree plantation...
GTGCTCAGGATGATGCCGACGACAGACGCGAATACGGCGAACTTCGTCCTCATCACGAGACCCTCCGAACGACGTATTCTCGGGACTCCACGCACGATTGTCAATGTTATCGGCCGCGGCCACGCGTACCTGATCGCAGAGACTCCTGGTAGCGCCGCTCGATCTCGCTGTCGATCTTCTCCAGCAGGGCTTTGTCGCCGGGGTACCAGTACAGGAGATGGCAGCTCTCGCATGCCTGGTCGAGGTTGCCGCCCGCGTCCCACAGCTCGTCGACCTTCTTTTGGTTCACGATTTCGAGGACTTCGAGCCCGACGTTGCGCAGCGCTTCGATCTTCGCGTTCCACAAGACCGGATCGGCTTCCAGCTTGGCCGTGATCTGCGCCGGAGACAGCTCGGTGGCACCAGGGCCTTTGCTGTTGTTCTCGTCTCCGGGCGGGGCGAACGGTCGAGGGATCTTCAGCAGGTAGACACCCTCGACGAGGGTCACGGCGCCGAATCGGATTTTGTCCCAATCCTTATCCGTGCGCGGAACGGTTTCCTCGGTGCCCTTCTTGCCGTAGACGACTTTCACCGAATCGAAGATGTAGTCGGCAGCCGGGTCGAGCATGTCGCGCATCAGCTCCTTCACCGACACGACCGGCTTCATGTCTCCCCAGAGCTTCGGAGCCGGCAGTTCGGGCGCGCGTGACGGCGCGGACGTCGACGATGAGGAGCGAGACGACGAGGAGCGAGACGACGAGGAGGGCGACGAACAGGCGGAGGCGAGCAGAACCACGCATGCCAGGCACGACAGGCGCGAAAGTTTTCCTGTCCTGCCCGTTCCGTGCATCCCGCGCTTCCTCCCCGTCCCCTCCACGACGATCACTTGCTCGATTTCACCTGATCCAGCTGCCGCTTCAACTGCTGATTGTTCGGATCGAGCTGGACCGCCTTCTCGAGCATCTTGATCTGGTTGTCCTTGTCGTTCTTCTTCGCGTACGCCTGGGCCATTGCGCCGTAGGTCGGCGCGTAGTTCGGGTCGACGTCCACGTTCGCCTGGAGCAGCGTCAGCGCATCGTCCGGCTTGTTCGCATTGGTCAGCGTGTTGGCGTACGCCACCAGCGAATTCTGCTGAAACTCGATCGCCTGTTTCCGAAGATCGCGGTACTGCTCGACTGCCGCCGCGACGCCGGACTTGGTCGTCGTCTCGGTGAGTGCATCGACCGTGACCTTCGGCACCGGCTGGCCCCGATGACAGGTGGCGCAGCGGAGACGGGTGATCTCGGCCGCCGGTTTACCGGTGACGTCCGGCAGCTTCGCGGAGATCTCGCGCGCCATCAGGATCATCTTGCGCGCGACGTTCTTCTTCGGATTGCCGTCCGACGCGTAATCGGCCTGCGGTCCCTGGCCCGTGTGGCAGAACGCGCAGCCGCCCTGCTGAAGTACGCCGAGCTGCTGCACGAACCCCTGCATCGTCGCGATCAGCTCCGCGCGCGCGATGTCCTTGGGATAGATCTGCAGATTCGTCAGCGGTGGTGGTGGCTGCTGCCCTCCGGCAGGCGGCGCACCCTGCGCCTGCACCAGCGACGAGGCGGCAAACAGCACAAGACCGATCGCAATCGAACCGGTGAAGGCGCGCTTCATGAATTCTCCTCTCGCTTCGAGAACCATACGGTTACTTGCCGCTCATGATGCGGGCAAGCAGCGGGATGTCTTTCGCTTCCGGCGACACCGGCAGGCTCCTGATGTACGCCCACAGATCGGCGAGCTGCGAATCGCTCAGCAGCTTGGTGGAATACGGCGGCATCTGCCGCGGATTGTGAACGTAGGCGGTGAAGCGCTCCACCGTCATCCGCATCGGCACGAGCCGCGCGCCGGCGCCGCCGTGGCCGTCGTAGCCGTGGCACGCGTAGCAGCTGTAGCGCAGATAGAGGTCCTTGCCCGCCTGCACGTTTCCGCTCGCTGCAGCCGTTTGCGTCGGTGCGGGCGTTTGCGCCTCGATGCCTGCCACCGCGAACGCGATCGCCAAGACCGCAAGAAAAGCTTTAATGGTCATCTTGGCTGCGTGACGACGTCCAACAGCGCCGGCTCGCCTTTCCTGACCCGCTCGAGAGCGCGCGTAATCGCCGGCGCGACATCTTTCGGACTCGAGATCGGTCCTTCGCCGTACATCCCGTAAGCCTGCGCCATCTTCGCGTAGTCGATGTTCGGGTCCTTGATCGTCGTGCCGATGTGCGCGCGATCGCCGCCGCGATTGCGGCGGCTCGACATCTGTTGAATGAACATCACCTCCTGGTGATACGCGCGGTTGTTGTGCATCACCGTCAGCAGCGGAATCTGGTGGTGGCACGCCGTCCAGAGCACGCCCGGCGCGTAATTCAGATCGCCGTCTGTCTGGATGTTGATGCTCAGACGTCCGTGTTTTCGGTTGGCGAGCGCAGCGCCCACGCCAGCCGGCGCGCCGTATCCCATCGCGCCCGCTCCCTGGCCGCCGATGTAGTGGTGATGCTTGTTGATGTTCCAGAGCCGCCCGGGCCAGCCGCTGATGAACCCCTGCCACGAAACGAGCGACCAGTCGTCGTTCTGAATCTGCGCCCAGAGCTCCGCGCACAGCCGCGCAAGACTCACCGGCGAGGAGTCCCATCCGTACGCAGCCGTTTCCATCGTGGCGCTGCGTGCCTGCTGATGGATTTCCGCGATCTTCGCGCCGCGCTCCTGCAGCGCGCGTTTGCGGTCCGGGGTCAGCTGTCGCCTGACTTCTTCGATCAACAGCGGCAGCGTCGCTTCGGCGTCGGCGGCCATGGCGATGTCGGCGTCCGCCATGTGCTGGAAGTCCTGCAGGTTGCTCTTGATGAACAAATCAAGCGACGAAATGTTGATCGTCTTCGTATCGTCGGTGCGCGGCGTGGGCGCGAATCCAGGTCCGCCACCACCTTGGACTTCGAGGTTCAGGATGACGTCGGCGGGCGCCGCCCCGCCGTTACCGGCGAGCGGATGGCGCGACGGGAAGTTCACGCGATCGCCGCCGCCGTTCACGGACGCCTGCAGCAACTCGGCGAGCTCGACGAGCCGCGCGATCCCTTCAGGCGTTCGCGCCAAGCGACCGGCGTTGATGCGCGGGTTCTCGGCGGCGACGAGCAGCCGCGCCGCTTCGCGCACGGCATTGGGATCGCCGACGGGATACGCCGGCATCGTGAGGCGTGGGATGCGTGGCGGCGTCGCCGGGAGCGCGCGCTCCTGCATATCGTGATCGAGCACGATCAGCACCGGCTCCATCGGCGGGGTCATGGCAATCTTGTACGCGCGCACCATCGACTCGGCGAACGCCGCGAGCGACGCCGGCTCGTCGTCCCACTTGACCGAATCGCGGACGATGAGTGCCATGTCCTGGGCGCTGTGGTAGGAGTTGACGCCGTTGGCGCGCGATCCCGCGTCGCGCCAGTTCCCGGCGACGATGAACACCGGCACGCGATCGGCGTACGCGTTGTAGATCGCCATCGAGGCGTGCTGCAGGCCGATGTTCCCGTGCACGACCGCCAGCATCGGCTTGCCTTCGATCTTCGCGTAGCCGTGCGCCATCGCGACGGCCGACTCCTCGTGGCAGCACGTCAGCAGCTCCGGCATCCGGTTCTCGCCGTAGTTGATGATCGATTCGTGCAGCCCTTCGAAGCTCGACCCCGGGTTCGCCGCCACGTACTCGAAGCCGAGCTGCTTGATGACGTCGACCATGAAATCGGACGCGGGGTGCTCGACAATCCGAGCGCCCTCGCGGGTGGGAGGCGGAGCGGTATCTGCGCGCAGCTGGGCGGCGTCCGGCGACGCGGGCACCGATCGGCTCTGCTGCGGCGCGGGTTGAGGTTGAAGCGCAGCAGCGGCTGACGCTTTCGATGCGAGTGCGCCGGCGGCACCAACGGCGGCGCCTGTCAGGAAACGACGCCGACCGACGGGTTGCGCGCAGTTCGCCATGCCACAAACCTCGGCTCTCAAAGGTGCAGCAGTCTACTCCTGTCGGGCGACGGCGGCCAGTGCCTCAGAACGGCATCGCCGTTACAATTCGCGACGCACCGGAGCCCGGGTCGTCGGCTATCATGAGCCGAGTCGCCACCGCCGCCGACGACGAGCCCGACCGGAGCGTCGAGCAATGAGGAAAAGACTGCTGGCAATCGGGTGCGCCGTCATCGCACCCTTCGTCACCGTCGTCGTCGGGCAGACGGCCGGTCCCGGAAGCGGCCAAACGGGACAGCCCGCCGCCACGAGCGCAGCGCCTGAATCACCACAGACGCCACAGCCATCGACCTCGCCGCACCGCGCGCTCCTGGATCGCTACTGCGTCGGTTGTCACAACCAGCGCGCAAAGGCGTCCGGACAGGCGGCAGCCCGGAAGCTGACGCTCGACGACCTCGATCCCGCGCGCGTCAGCGAGCACCCTGACAAATGGGAATTGGTCGTGCGAAAACTGCGCGCCGGGATGATGCCGCCTGCAAATTCCCGCAGACCCGACAAATCGACGTACGACGGCTTCATCACGTACCTCGAAAACGAACTGGATCGCACCGCGGTCGCGTACGCGCCGCCGCCGGGCCTCCATCGCATGAATCGGACGGAGTACGCCAACGCGATCCGCGACATTCTTGCGCTTGACATCGATCCGGGCGCCTACCTTCCGTCTGACGATTCCACGCACGGCTTCGATAACATCGCCGGCGCGCTTGGAGTTTCGTCGACGCTGATCGAGGCGTACGTGAACGCGGCCGGCAAAATCAGCCGGCTGGCGATCGGGGAGCCGACGACGCCGACGCTGGTCGTCTACCGCACGCCCGAAGACACGTCGCAGGACTACCACATCGAAGGGCTTCCCTTCGGGACGCGCGGCGGCATTCTCGTCAAGCACGTCTTCCCTTCCGATGGGGAGTACACGATCACCGTGACGCCGATCTTTGGCGACAACATGTCGCCCGCTGGATTCGGATCGGTGCCGTGCGAGAAGCTCGAGATTCTGCTCGACGGCGATCGTCTCGGCCTGATTGACTGGATCGGCAGTCGTCGTTTCGGCGCGCCGCAGGCGAACTGCGGCGGCGCGAACGCATCCGGCTCCTCACGCGGTCGCGGAGCACCGGGCGGCGGCCGCGGCGCCGTCGCCGGGCCGCCTGGCGGCGGTCAGCAGGGACCTGAAGCCTTTTTCGGCGGCCGCGGCGGCACACCGATGCGCGTGCGCGTCAAGACGACGGCCGGCGCGCACTGGATCGGCGCCACGTTCCCCGCGACGAACTTCGCGCCGCTGCTCGATCTCGATCAGCATTTCCAGCGCGACACGCTGCAGACGGGACCGACGCCCGGGTTCACGTTCTTTCCGCACGTGGGGACGCTTCGCATCGAAGGACCGTTCAACGCGACGCCTGCGAAGGAATCGCCCTCGCGAGCGCGCGTTTTCGCGTGCCGCCCGACGTCGCCGGCCGACGAAACGGCGTGCGCCCGGAAGATCACGACGAACCTCGCGACGCACGCCTTCCGACGGCCCGCGTCGCCAGCCGACGTGCAGGCGCTGATGGAGTTCTACCAGGCGGGCCGCAAGGAAGGTGATTTCGACCACGGCGTCGAGATGGTGCTCGCACGCATCCTGGCCGATCCGCGCTTCATCTATCGCATCGAAACGGAGCCGGCGAACACCAAGGCGAACCAGCTGTACCGGATCAGCGATCTCGATCTCGCGTCGCGCCTGTCGTTCTTCCTCTGGAGCAGCGTCCCCGACGACGAGCTGATCGCCGTGGCGAGTCAGGGGAAACTCAAGGATCCCGCGGTGCTCGACCAGCAGGTTCGACGCATGCTGAAGGATCCGCGCTCCGAGGCGCTCACCGCGAATTTCGCCGGGCAGTGGCTGAACCTCCGCGGTCTGCAGAGCGCCGGTCCGCTGCCGCTGGTGTATCCCGACTTCGACGATCCGCTGCGGCAGGCGATTCGGCGCGAAGTGGAGCTCCTCTTCGACAGCATCATCCGCGAAGATCGGAGCGTGCTGGATCTGCTGACCGCCGACTACACGTTCGTGAACGAACGGCTCGCGAAGCACTACGGCATTCCGAACGTGTACGGCAGTCAGTTCCGCCGTGTGACGCTCCCGCCGGAGATGGACGTGCGGCGCGGCCTCCTCGGGAAAGGCGCGTTCCTCGTGACCACGTCGAAGCCGGAACGCACTTCGCCGGTGACGCGCGGCAAGTGGATCATGACCAACGTCCTCGGCGTGAGCCCGCCGGATCCGCCGCCCGACGTGCCGCCCCTTCCGCCCAGAACGGGCGATGCCGCCGGCAACACGAAAGAGCCGACGATGCGACAGAAGATGCTGGATCATCGCGTGCGGCCGGATTGCGTCCAGTGCCACAGCCTGATGGATCCGATCGGGTTCTCGCTCGAAAACTTCGACGGAATCGGCCACTGGCGCTCGACCGACGGCGACACCACGGTCGATGCATCGGGACAGCTGTTCGACGGAACGAAGATCGACGGGCCGGCGGCGCTGCGCCAGTGGCTGCTGGGCTATTCCACCCAGTTCATTCAGGTGGTCACCGAGAAGCTGCTGGTGTACGCGCTCGGCCGCGGCGTCGAATACCAGGACATGCCGCTCGTGCGATCGATCGCCCGCGACGCGATGCGGAATCAGAACCGCTTCTCGGCGCTCGTGATGGGCGTCGTCACGAGCAAGCCGTTCCAAATGAACATGAAAGTGACTGAGCCCGTTCCCAGCCACGCGGTCGACAACGCGAAGCAGGACAGAGGCAGAGGAGCGAAATAGTTCTATGTTCATCACCAAGCGACACATTCCGCGGCGGACGTTCCTGAAAGGCGCGGGGTGCACGCTGACGCTGCCGCTGCTCGAGGCGATGCTGCCCGCGTCGGTGCCGCTCACGGCGGCCGAGGCCGCGTCGCCCAAACCGCGGTTTGTCGGGATCTTCTTCCCGCACGGCATGGCGCCCGGGTACTGGGAGCCCGGCCCCGAAGGACCGTTGCCCGAGCAGCTGCCCTTGATCATGGCGCCGCTCGAGCGGGTCAAGGATCAGACCGTCATCATGACCGGCCTGTGGTCGAAATCGGCCGAGCCGCCGGAAGGAACGACCGGATCCGATCACTGGGTGGCGGCCGCGTACTTGACGGCAATCAAACCCCGCAAGACGGCGGGATCCGATGCGACGGTCGGCAGCGCCACGATCGATCAGATCATCGCGCGGAAGATCGGTCAGGAAACGCTGCTGCCATCGCTGCAGTTGGCGTGCGAAGACCCGAACTCGAGCTCGAGCAACTGCGGCGAAGGCTACAGCTGTTCGTACACGAACTCGATTTCATGGATCGAACTGCCGACGCCGCCCAACGAGCCGTTCGTGCACACGAGTCCGATCCCGATGGAGCTCAATCCGCAGAACGTGTTCGAGCGGCTGTTCGGAAGCGGCTCGACGCCCGAGATGCGCGCCGCACGCATGCGGCAGAACCGGAGCATCCTCGACTCGGTTCTCGGCCAGCTGACGAGCCTTCACAAGGAGCTCGGCGCGTCGGATCGCCGCACCATCAGCCAGTACACCGACGAGATTCGAGAGATCGAGCGGCGCATCCAGATCGCCGTAAAGGCGTCAGCCACCGTGCCCGAGATCCCGCTGCCGAGCGGAATCCCCGAATCGTTCGACGAACACATCAAGCTGCACTTCGACATGACCGCGCTCGCCTTCCGCGCCGACATCACGCGCGTGGCAACGCTGCTCGGCGCGCGCGATCTGACCGCCCGGAGCTACATGTACCCCAAGGGCGAATGGTTCCCGGACGGCGGCGTCAGTCCGAGCTTCCACGGTGGCTCGCACCATCAGGAAGACCCGGTGCAGATCCGCCGCTACGCGGACATCAACCGGTACCACGTCTCGACGCTGGCGTACTTCGCGGAGAAGCTGAAGTCGATTCCGGACGGCGATGGCACACTGCTCGACCATTCGTTGATCATGTTCGGCACGAACATGGGGAATTCGAATCAGCACCAGCACTACGACGTGCCGCACGTCCTCGTCGGCGGCGCCAACGGCAAGCTCAAAGGTGGCCGGCACCTCGCCTACGAGCGCAAGACCGTGACCACGGGGAACCTGCTGCTGACGATGCTCGACATGTTCGGGATTGAAAAGGAGTCGCAGGGAGACAGCACAGGTCGGCTCGGAGAGTTGTAACGATCATCATGCGCTTCAGACTTCGGACGTCAGACCTGAGACTTGGCGGCGCCGTGACGTTGCTCTTCTCCTTCTCCGCGGTCGTCGGAGCGGCCGCAAAGAGCGATGTCGCCGACGCGGTCATGAAAGGCGACACGGCCGCGCTGCGGACGCTTCTCCAGACGAAAGCCGACGTCAACGCTCCTCAGATCGACGGCGCGACCGCACTGCACTGGGCCGTGTACCGCGACGACCTCACTGCCGCGGACCTGCTGATCGCGGCGGGCGCCAACGTCGCGGCCGCCAACCGCGAAGGCTTTACACCGCTCGCGCTGGGGTCGCTCTACGGCAGCGCGCCGATGATCGAGAGGCTGCTGAAGGCCGGCGCCGACGCGAAGCGGCGCCTCGCCAATGGCGAGACCATGCTCATGCTGGCCGCGCGGAACGGCAACCCGCAGGCGATCAAGCTGCTCGCCGCGGCAGGTGCCGACATCAACGCAAAGGAAAATCTTCGTGGAACGACCGCGTTGATGTGGGCCGCCGAACAGCGGCATCCCGCGGCCGTGAAAATGCTGCTGGAAGTCGGCGCCGACTTCAGCGCGAAATCCGGACCGGCGGGTCTGCCTCGAAACTACATGGCGCCGCGCGTGAACACGACGGCCGTCAAGGAAGCGCAGCGGCGCTACGCCGATGCGATTGCGGCTGGACGGACGTACGAACAGCAGCTCGAATGGGAAGTCGCACACGGCGCGAAAATCAACATCGGCTTCCGCGGCGTGCTGAACAATCGTCGGACGGATCTTCAGGGTGCGCCGGCGGCGGGTCAGCCTGACGCGGCCGCGCCATCTCCCGGCGGAGCCCCCGGCGCACCGGCATCAACTGCGGCGCCGGCGCAGGCGCCGCCCGCCGCCGAACCGCCTCCCGACGCGTTCGACGACACTGATGTCATCGTCGCCGGGCTTGTCGGAACCGGAGGCGGAGGACTCACCGCGCTGGTCTTCGCGGCCCGCGAAGGCGATCTGGAATCGGCCAGGACCCTTCTCGACGCCGGCGCCGACGTGAATCAGACGACCGAGTACGGCTGGACGCCGCTGCTCACCGCGACGAACAACCGCCACTACAGGCTGGCGGAGTATCTGATCGAGCGCGGCGCCAACCCGAACATCGCGAACAACGGCGGGTGGACTCCACTCTACCTCGCGACCGACAACCGCAACATCGAAGGCGGCGACTATCCGGTACCCAAGCCCGACCTGGATCACCTCGACTTCATCAAGTTCCTCCTCGCGCACGACGCCGATCCGAACGCGCGCGCGAAGGACAACACGCTGACGCGGACGATCTTCACGATGCAGTGGTTCTACGAAGCCGGCGCGACGCCGTTCATCCGCGCCGCGCAGTCGAGCGACACCGTGCTGATGCAGCTGCTGCTCGATTACGGCGCCGACCTGTTCCTCGTCACCGATAACGGCGACAGCGCACTCACCGCGTGCGGGGGCATCGGCTGGGTGGAAGGCGTCACCTACGAGCGGTCCGCCAAGGAAAACGTCGAAGCGATGCGGATGCTGCTCGACCTCGGCCTCGATCCGAACTGGGCCAATCGCGAGGGCCGCACCGCGCTGATGGGCGCGGCGCTGAAGGGCCGAAACGACGTCGTGACCATGCTCGTCGAGCGCGGCGCGCGGCTCGAGACGCGCGACGGCGGCAGCCGCGACACCGACACGAACGTCTCGACGATTTCAGGCCACACCTGGCAGGCGCTCGACTACGCCGATGGATTGGTCCGGGTGGGAGTGCAGTCCGCGGTACCACGGCCCGGCACCGCCGCGCTGCTGCGCAAGATGATGGCCGACCGCGGCTTGCCGTTCCCCCCACCCAACCGCGTGATCGAATCGATTTGCGTCGTCGAGATGTGTCAGGAGAGAACCCCCAAGAAACAGTGACGGCGACTAGTGCGGCTTCCAGATGCGTGTAGCGCGGCCCTTTCAGGGCCGTTCGTCCCGCGGGGCTGAAAGCCCCGCGCTACATCCCCGCGCTGCATCATTATCATTATCGAAAACGCGGCTTGAAATTCCGCGCGAGATACCTGAGTACGTCGGGGAAATCTTTGTCCGAGAGCGGCGCCCCTTCGTTCAGCATGTTTTCAAGGATTTCGAGCCACCCTTCCGGTGTCCGTCCCGTCCGCCGCACGCGGTCGAGATCGTGGCACTGCGTGCAGATGTTCAGGACGAGCTCCTTGCCGGCACCGTCCGGCATCGGACCGTGGTGCCTCACGAGATACTCGACGAGCGGCCGCTCGTCGTCGGCGTTCAGCTTGGCGCCCTTCTCGACCATCGATTTGACTTCCTTCGTCCACGCCTCTTCGTCGAGCGCCTGCGTGTCAATCGGCCGTGTATCGTGACACGTCGTGCAGGCGGTGTTGAGGATCTGCTCGCCACGTTCGGCCTGCGTCGTGTCCTGGTGCGCCGCGTAGACCTGCGGCACGAACGAAGTGGTTGCCAACAGCCACAGAACGATTCCGGCGGTCACCTCGCCATCGTAATCGATCGTTGACGGCGCGCGTGACACGCCCGCCCCGTCTGACATTCGTATAATCCCGTGCGCATGGATCGTGCGGGAAGCCCGGCCACCGTGCTCGACGTCCGTCGCGTCATCGACGATCTGCCGGTCAGCGCGTATCAGCTGCGCGTCGCCGCGTTGTGCGCCGCCGTCGTCTGCGTCGACGGCTTCGATGCGCAGGTCATGGGGTACGTCGCGCCCGCGCTGGCTCGTGAGCTGCACATCCCGCGGGCAGCGCTCGGCAGCGTGATCTCGAGTGGCATCGTCGGCATGATGATTGGCGCCCTGGCCTTCGGTCCCATCGCGGATCGCATCGGACGCAAACCGGTCCTCGTGGCGTCGGCTGTGATTTTCGGCGTCGGATCGCTGCTGACGGCACGGGTCGACACGATCGCGGAGCTGACGGCATTTCGCATGCTGACGGGTTTCGGCCTCGGCGGCGCGATGCCGAACGCCATTGCGCTGACATCCGAGTACATGCCGCAGCGGTGCCGCGATGCCGCGGTGATGACGATGTTCTGCGGCTTTGCATTCGGATCGGCGCTCGCCGGCTGGGTGGCGGCGGCGGCAATCGGCACCTTCGGCTGGCGCTCGGTCTTCATCGTCGGCGGCTCGATTCCAATCGTCGTCGCGATCGCGCTCGTCGCCTTCCTGCCCGAATCGATCCGGTTTCTGGTCGTCAGCGGCACGCAGGAGTCGCGCGTCTCCAAGTACTTGTCGCGCATCGCGCCGGGCGCATCGTTCACGCAGCAACGGGTCGTCGCCGCGGACGAACGTCCTCGCTTTCCCGTCGGCCGCCTGCTTGCCGGCGGCCGGGGCGCTGGAACGCTGCTGCTGTGGCTGCTGTTCTTCATGAACCTCCTCGATCTGTACTTTCTGAACAACTGGCTGCCGACGATCCTGAACGATGGCGGGATCGCGCCTGGAACGGCGAGCCTGATCACCTCGCTGTTCCAGGTCGGCGGTGTCGTCGGATCGCTCGCGCTGGCAGGAATTCTGGGCGGCCGGCTCTCGTTCGGCGGGCTGGCGTTGATCTACGCGTCGGCCGCGGGATTCATCGCGCTCATTGGCGCATCCGGCGCGTCCATCGGCTGGCTCGCCGTCGCGATCACGCTGGCGGGAGTGTGCGTCATCGGCGGGCAGACGGCGTCGAACGCGCTCGCCGCGGCCTTCTATCCGACGAACATCCGGGCAACCGGCATCGGGTGGGCGCTTGGCGTGGGGCGAGTCGGCTCCATTCTCGGCCCGGTGCTCGGAGGCCTGCTGCTCTCGTATGCAGGCAATGTTGAACGTCTCTTCTGGGCGGCGGCCGTTCCGCCCCTCGTCGCCGCGGCCGCTGCGATCTCGTTACGCACGCACCACCATCAGGATACACAGCCATGAAGATCGACATGTTCAATCACATCTTTCCGAAGCCGTTCTTCGACCGCCACATCGCGGCCGGACGCGGCGGCCTCGACATCGGCAAACGCGTGTCGAACATCCAGACGATCGTCGACGTCGACGCCCGACTCCGGCTCCTCGATCAATTCGGCGAGTACGTGCAGGTGGTATCGCTTCCGCTGCCGCCGCTGGAGATCATCGCAGCGCCCGATAAATCGCCGCAGCTGGCCAGGGAGGCCAACGATGGACTGGCCGAGCTCGTCGCGAAGCACGACCGCTTCCTCGGTTTCGCGGCCGCCCTGCCCATGAACAACCCACAAGCGGCCGCCCGGGAGGTGTGTCGAGCCGTCGACGATCTCGGCGCCTTCGGAGTTCAGGTGTACACCAACGTCGCGGGCAAGCCGCTCGACGCTCCCGAGTTCCTGCCGATCTTCGAGGAAGCGGTCCGGCGCGACGTACCGATCTGGCTGCACCCCGCGCGCGGCGCCGACTTCGCCGACTATCAGACCGAAGCACGGTCGCTGTATGAAATCTGGTGGACGTTCGGCTGGCCGTACGAGACGAGCGTGGCGATGGCGCGTCTCGTGTTCAGCGGGTGCTTCGACCGGTTCCCGCAGCTGAAGGTCATCACGCATCACATGGGCGGCATGATTCCGTACTTCGAGGGACGCGTCGGTCACGGCTGGGACCAGCTCGGGACTCGAACATCCGATGTGGATTACACCTCGCTGCTGAAATCGATGAAGAGGCGTCCGATCGACTACTTCAAGATGTTCTACGCCGATACGGCGCTGTTCGGCGCGGCGTCCGCCACTCGATGCGGCTTCGACTTCTTCGGGCTCGACCGCGTCGTCTTCGCGTCGGACATGCCGTTCGAGCCAACACCCGGGCTTTACGCGCGCGAGACGATCGCGTGTGTGGAAGGGCTGCAGCTGACCACTGCGGAGAAGGGCCAGATCTACCGCGGAAACGCCGAGCGACTGTTGAACATCAAGGAGGCGGGTGCATTGGGATGAAGTTCGCGCTGCCGCTGACCCTGGCGCTCGAGTCGATCGAGACGACGGACGGTGTCGGCGTCGGTGCGGTTGATGTTGCGAACGATCGCCGGTTTCATACAGCCGCTGCGATTCGCGCGTTGATGCGCGGATACACCTTCCGCGCGTTGCCTTCGAAGATCTTGTGCGTGTCGGTGGGTGTCAACGTGGTCACCTGGTCGATGTAGCGCTTCGTGTCGTCGAAGTAGTGACCGGTTTCCGGGTCGATGCTGCGAATGGCGCCGACCATTTCCGATCCGAACAGGACGTTGTCGGCAGGCACGATCCGCAGGAGCAGCTCGATGCCGGCGAGGTGATAGACGCACGTGTCGAAAAACACGTTGGTGCGGATCAGATCGCCGAGCGGGGGCCGCTTGAGGTCCTGCGCGAGCCCCCGATAGCGTCCCCAGTGGTACGGCACCGCCCCGCCGCCGTGCGGGATGATGAACCGCAGGGTTGGAAAATCCTTGAACAGGTCCGCCGTCAGGAACTGCATGAACGCCGTGGTGTCGGCGTTGATGTAGTGCGCGCCCGTGTGGTGAAAGTTCGGGTTGCACGACGCGCTGACGTGCACCATCGCCGGCACGTCGAGCTCCACCATTTTCTCGTAGAGCGGGTACCAGTACCGATCGGTCAGCGGCGGCGCAGTCCAGTGACCGCCCGATGGATCGGGATTCAGGTTGCAGCCGACGAATCCGAGCCGGGTGATGCAGCGCTCGAGCTCCCCGATGCAGTTTTCCGGCGGCACGCCCGGCGACTGGGGAAGCTGACACACGCCGACGAAGTTCGCCGGGTACAGCGAGCAGACGCGATGGATCAAGTCGTTGCAGTGCTGGGACCAGTGCAGGCTCGCGGTGGCGTCACCGATGTGATGGCCCATCCCTGCGGCGCGCGGCGAGAAGAGCGTGACGTCGGTTCCGCGCTCGCGCTGAAACTTGAGCTGCGCCCCTTCGACGCTCGCCCGAATCTCGTCGTCTGAAATGCGGATGACGCCTTTTTCGCGAGGTCTGGACGGGTCCGCCAGCGCCGCGATCTGCGCCTCGCGCCAGGCGATCAATGGCTTCGGCGCTGTCGTGTAGTGACCGTGACAGTCGATGATCATCGCGTTCGCTTACCGTCGCCGGGGGTCAGTGTCCTGCTCGATTGGAGGAGTCCCGTAAGTGTGGAAGCTTTCGATTGTCTTCAGCCCCCAGGCCTGGCCCTTCTTCCGTTCCGCCTCCGTCCAGACGATGGGCGGCCAGTCGGGCGCGAGCACGAGCCGCGCGCCGGCGCTGGCGATCTCGACACGATTCCCGCCGGGTTCGTAGACGTACAGAAAGAACGTCTGCTGGATCGCGTGCTTGTGCGGTCCGGTCTCGATGTAGACGCCGTTCTCGAGGAAGATATCCGCCGCGCGAAGCACCTCTTCTCTCGAGTCGACGGCGTATGTGAGGTGGTGGAATCTGCCGCGCGCCCTGTAATGATCGGCGGTGAACGCCAGGTCGTAGCTCTTGTTCGTCGTCGTTACCCACGCGCCGGCCTCGTCGCCGTTGTCGAGGACGATCATTTCGGTCGTCCGCATGCCGAGCACGTTCTCGAAGAACAGACGGAGCGTCCGAACGTCGGCCGCCAGCAGGTTGAGATGGTCGAGCCGCCGGACGTTGATGCCGCGGGCGGGAAAGCGTTGGGCCTGATTCTTCAGCGCAGGCTTCAGCGCCGGCGGTGGCGCGTACCACTCGGTATCGTAGTAAATCTCCATCGCGTGGCCGTCGGTGGTGGTGAACGCATACGCGGGCCCGTGCCCGAGATCGCCGTCGGTCCACCCGGTGCCGAACCCCGCGGTTTCGATGATCGCGACGCGCCGCTCGAGCGCTTCAGGGCTCGTCGCCCGAAACGCGACGTGACCCATGCCGGCGACATTCGAGGCGGTGAGCTTCAGGGTGTGGTGTTCGTAGTCGTCCCACCCCCGCAGGTACACCGAATCGCCGCGCCGGCCGCTCTCGGTCATCCCCATCACATCCGCGAAAAACCGCAGACTGTCATCGGGTTTCGGTGAGAGCAGTTCGACGTGCGCGAGGTGAGCGAGGTCGAACGAACGAATCGTGGGCTGCACGAAAGCGTAGCGTATCAGAACCACCGCGCATCTATCGCGGCCTGGACGAGTTCACGTACCCGTTTCACGGCCAGACGATCACCGTCACCCACTGCGTATGGGAAGAGCCCTCTGTTGCGCGCGGCCGTCCGCACGGGGGACAGCGGGGTTCCGCCCTTCATATCATCTGACTGGCAGTTCATGCATCCGGACGGCGATCGCTTGGCCTGTCGTCGACGCACGCGTGTGCGATTGCCGTCATTCCACGGCATAGCCGAGCGCTTTGGCGTTTTCGCGAACTCGTTGGCCACGCGTCACAACCGAGATGAGCTGCGGAGGCTCGCCGAGTGATTCGACGGTCGCGAGGTGCACCGCATCGAGCGTGCGAACTGGCTCCACAGGAAACGGGCGCCTCACGCGCGCGAGGATGTCGTCG
>Ga0075424_100003027_pt1 | contig 15627 bp, 20 predicted proteins | sample SoiMethybrSBSTD3_FD_75301 | JGI IMG/M metagenome (GOLD analysis project Ga0075424, IMG submission 75301) | Bulk soil microbial communities from a Populus tree surrounding site in Tennessee, USA - Soil MetaG P. TD hybrid SBSTD3 | ecosystem: Environmental > Terrestrial > Soil > Tree plantation...
TTCGACGGCCTACGGGCGCTGGAGTCTCGGCGAAGCCTACGGGAGGTCGATGATCTACGATTTCAACTCCGGCGCCGAGGGGTGGACCGATTGGAATATCCTGCTCGATGAGCGAGGCGGTCCGAATCACGTGGGGAACTTCTGCTTCGCGCCGATCCACGCCGATACCCGGACCGGCAGGCTCATCTATACGAATTCCTACTACTACATCGGCCACTTCTCGAAATTCATCCAGCCGGGGGCCAGGCGCATCGTCGCGGCGGCGAGCCGCAGCATGCTGCTGACCACGGCGTTCGTCAACCAGGATGGGACCGTTGTGGTCGTAGTCATGAACCCGACACCCAAAGGCGGGCCGTACAATCTCGTGGTCGGGAACTCCTCAATGGAGATCCAATCGCGGCCACACTCCATCCAGACGGTGGTATTCGCGGGGGGAGCCCCCGGACGGTGAAGCGCCCGGGGGCAGTAGGCGGCAACAGTTACGGCCGCGGCTCACCGTAGACGAAATCATCCATCGCGACGAGATCCTTCGTCCCACCCTCGCTCACGTCAGCGAGCCCTGCATTCAAGGCGGCGTCCCCGCTGATAATCAACGCTCGCGCGATGATCGGCGAGTCGAAGACCGCCGCGATCAGGGAGAATTCGCGGGCGCCGCTCTTGGCGGGTGCCGCGAGGTCGGCAATGAGCGCTCCCGTCGAGTCGTACAGCTCGATCCGGGTGGAGCCCGCGACGTCGACGTCGGTAAAGACGACGCCGAAGCCCGTGACGAGACCGTTGGTCGAAGTCCCCGCCAGCTTGAAATCGACCTCGACCCGATTGCTGCCGACGGCCGCGAACAGTTTCTTGGGCGAGAACGATTTGAATTGGGTCGAGGCGCCGAAGTCGGAGCTGTCTACCCGGAGACCGATCCCGGGCGTGGCGAGCAGCGTCCCCCGCTTCGAGTTCACGTTGAAGAACCCGGCCGGAAACGTGTCGACGTTGGTCACGGCGGCCGGGACGCCGTCCCAGTTGATCTCGCGCCGCCCGCTGTCGGTGGGCGGAGTATTGGGTGCGTTCAGCAACCCGCCGAGGGCCGTGCGAAAGGCGTTCAGGGCGGTGGCGACGGTTGCGCTGTCGCCCTGCGCCTGGTACGCCGTGTACTGGGGTAACGGGTTGGGGGAGTTGACACTCTCGCACGCTGCCAGCGCCGCCAAGCCCAGCATCGGGAAATAGACCGTCGGTTTCATTGCGCTCTCCATCGAAAAGGTTCGATCGCTGATCCGACGACAAGGCTAGCGATCGAGCATCGATGGTTGTATCGGGCGCTGCAGCGGTGACGCGTAGAAACCCGCGGAGTGAACCTGTCGGAGAGCAGGAATGAACGTGTCGGCGTGTGGACTACATCGGTCTCACTTCGCGGGGAAGCGCAGCCCGGTCGGTCCGACGTACGCCGATTCCGGCCGGATCAACCGCCCTTCCCGCAGCTGCTCGAGGCAGTGGGCCGTCCAACCCAGGACGCGGCCGACCGCGAAGATGGGAGTGAACAGATCGTTGGGGAGACCGAGCCCATGCAACAGGAGCGCCGTGTAGAACTCCACGTTGGTATCGAGCCGGCGCTCCGGCTTGTGCTCGGCCAGGAGGCGCAAGGCCGTTGCTTCGACGGCGCGCGCGAGCTCGTACAGCTCCCGGTTGCCTTCGCTCGCGTAAAACCGCTCGGCGGCCTGGGCGAGCACGTCCGCTCGCGGATCCCGCACGCGATAGACACGATGGCCGAAGCCCATCAGGCGCTCGCCGCGAGCGAGCTTCTTGCGAATGAAGTCTTCCGCCCGGTCGGCCTGCCCGATTTCAATCACCATGTCGAGCGCCGGTCCTGGAGCGCCGCCGTGCAGCGGGCCCTTCAAGGCGCCGACGGCACCCGTGATGGCGGAAACCAAATCGGCCCGGGTGGAAACGATGACTCGAGCGGCGAACGTCGACGCGTTGAGGCCGTGATCGCACACGGTGTTGAGATACGTCTCGAGCCCGCGGGCACGCTCAGGGCCGATGTCGCCGCCAAAAATTTGATGGAGGCAATGCTCGGCGTGTGAGCACCGCTCTTTCGGCTGGATCGGTTCCTGACCATTGCGCAGGCGCCAGTACGCCCCGACGATGGCCGGGAATGTGGCGACGAGCGTGCGCGCATCGTCTTCGGGGGATTCGCGCCGGTCGAGGCTCAGCGTCGAGGCGGCCATGCGCAACGCATCCATGACCGGAATCGCGTGCCGGGCGGCCTCGCGCAACAGACCGAGTGTGGCGGCCGGCGGGCGCCGCCGCGCGGACAGGTCCGCCGTCAACGCCTCGAGCTCCCGGACATCCGGCAGGCGACCGTACCAGAGCAGATACGCCACCTGCTCGAAGGTTGCGTGTGGCGCCAGGTCCTCCACGTCGTAGCCCGCGATCGTCAGGCGGCCGGCCGCGCCGTCGACGCGACTCAGGTGGGTCGCCGCGGCGACCACGCCTTCGAGACCCTGTGTTGTTCCGGTGGTCATTGTCAGAACCGGGGCTCCGCGTCAATACTCCGCAAAAGCGTCGTCCGGATAACAGTAGATCCACCGCTCCCCGAGCTCCGACGACGCGACCACCGGATGCCCGCTCGCCGCCGCGTGCTTGGTGGCATGGTGGTTCGGGGAGCTGTCGCAACACAATGTCGCGCCACACTCCTGACAGGTGCGCAGATGGACCCATTGCGCGTGCATCTTTACGCACTCGGCGCACTCCCGGCGCTTGGCCTGCCGCACCGTCGTGATCGCCCCGATATGAACGCAACTCGCGTCAGCCATTACCGACCCCCCGCCCTATTCGTGCAGCACCTGGTGCACCGCGGCGATGGCGATCGAACCCTCGCCCACGGCCGAGGCCACGCGCTTCAAGCTCCCGGCGCGGACGTCGCCGATCGCGAAGACCCCGGGAAGACTCGTCTCGAGGAGATGGGGAGCGCGGGCGAGCGGCCAGCGCGCCGTGGCCAGGTCCTCCGGGGACAAGTCCGGTCCCGTCTTGATGAAGCCCCTGGCGTCGAGTGCGAGGCAGCGGTTCAGCCACCCCGTGCTGGGCACCGCGCCCGTCATGGTGAAGACATGCCGGATGCCGTGGACCTCGATGCGCCCGCTTTGATTGTCGCGCCAGCCCACCCGCTCCAGGTGCCCGTTCCCCTCGAAGCTCACGATTTCCGTGTGCACGTGGCGGACGATCTTCGCGTGGTCCTCGATGCGACGGATGAGATAGCGCGACATGCTGTCGGCCAGGCCTCCCGAGCGGATGACCATGTGCACCCGACGGGCGGCATCTGCCAGGAACACCGCGGCCTGCCCTGCCGAGTTGCCGGCGCCGACAACGACCACTTCTTCACCGGCGCACAACTGCGACTCCATGAAGGTCGCGGCGTAGTACACGCCGGCGCCTTCGAACTGCGGCAGACCGTCGACGGGCAGTTTTCGATACTCGGCGCCCGTCGCGATGATCACGGCACGCGCCGGCAGCCGCTGCCCGTCGCCGATCTCGAGCGCATACGGCGTGCGTTCGCAGTTGAGGCGTCTGGCCCCGGTCCCGACCATCAGCTGGGCGCCGAACTTCGCCGCCTGACTGTAGGCGCGGGCCGCCAGGTCCAGACCGGCGATCCCCGTCGGAAAGCCGAGATAGTTCTCGATCCGGGAGCTGGCCCCGGCTTGGCCCCCGGGCGCCGTCGACTCCACCACCAGGACATCCAATCCTTCCGACGCTCCGTACACTGCCGCGGCCAGCCCGGAAGGGCCGGCCCCAACGATGACCAGGTCGCGGACCTGGGTCTGATCGATCGCGTCGTTGAACCCCAGGGCATCGGCGATCTGCTGATTGGTCGGGTTCCTGAGCACGACCTCGCCGCACGTGATGACGACGGGGATGTCGGCGACCCCGACGTGGAAGTGATCGAGCAGCTCCTGGACCCCGGGATCGCGGTCCAGGTCGAGCATGGTGTGGGGATGCCCGTTTCGCGTGAGGAACTCACGGATGCGGAGCGTCCCCTGGCAATGCGTCGACCCGAGGATCACGACGTCACTGACGCCGCGGGCGATCAACTCCACGCGCCGCAGAATGAACGCCCGCATGAACATGGCGCTCAGCTCGCTGTCGGTCTGAATCAGCGCCAGCAGGTCGTCGCGACCGACTTCGATGACGTCGCTGTCCGCCCCCGCCCGGATCTGGGCGAGCCCGCGCCGGCCGGTCAGCATCGTCGCCTCGCCCGTGAACATCCCGGGCGAGAACGACACCACGACCTCCTCCGAAGCCGAGGGGCGGACGATGTCGATGCGGCCCGATTCGACGATGAAGAGCCGTGTCGTCTGCTCGCCCGGTTGCACCAGCACCTCGCCCCGCGCGACCCGGCGCCGGCGCCCGTGCGGGGCGATGCGGGCGAGCTGCGCCGGCGTCAGCGTCGGATAGAGGTACTCGGCGCGTTTGCCGGTCGTGAGCGACGGGGGCGGAGACTGAGCAACCTGTGGCATCGCGTCAGCCGCTCTGCTGGTGCGCTTCCACGAACCAGAGCCACTTGTCCACGCCGCGCGAGATCTCGGTGAGGATGTCGGCGCTGCCCGCATCCTCCAGCTCGTTCATTTCCTCGATGCCGAGCCGCACGGTGCGGGCAAACATGGCGAGCGCGTCCGACAGCGCCGCCACGTGCTCGGCTCCGGTCGAGAGCGCCAGGGGATAGTCGACGAGCGTGGAACGCTCCGCCACGACCCCAACGGTCCCCTCGGCGACTCCGCCGAGCTGGACGACGCGCTCGGCGATCAGGTCGGCGTACTCCGCGACGTCCCCGTTGATGTCGTCGAACAGCTTGTGCAGCGCGATGAACGTCGGACCCTTCACGTTCCAGTGGGCCTGTTTACACTGCGACTGGAGGTCGATGCAGTCGGCGAGCCGTTGATTGAGCAGCCCGATGATCTCGAGCCGGCCGGACTCCGGCAGATCGTTCTTCGTGGGATAGGTCTTCGTCGCGGCGGACGATCGGGTCTCGGAACGTGTCGCGGTAGTGTGAGCCATTGTTGGTCTCCTCTTCAGTGTCCTGGCGGAACGTAGCGATGGCGTCAAGGCCACTCCGCCTACGTCGCCTGGAGTCGCTGCCGGATGGCACCGAGATGGTACGCCGTGTGCGCGATCGCGCCCATCGCCATCCCCAGCGACTCCTCGTCCCATCGGGCGTGAGTCTCCACCGCCATGAGCAGCATCTGGTACTCCTCGCGCAGCCGAGCCTGCAAGGCTGTCCACTCGGTCTCGTCGACCGTGGCCACCGTCCAGCTCCGACTGCGGTCGCGCGACGGGGACTCGCCACGCAGTCCCTTCGTCGAGAGCGCGACGCTCGAGCACACATGGTGAATGTGGCCGGCGATGGTCGTGTGGCCGGGACCGCCAGGCTCGGAGACCTGGGCCGCCGTCAACCTCCGGATGGTGTCGAACACGCCGGTTCCCGGCGACGTGTCAGTGAAATAGGTCCACGGTCCGGGAGGCCCGTCGAAGCCTTCACGGAGCATTCTCACCAGAATCATGGTCAACTCGCGCAGCGGATCGGTCATGGCGTTGGATTCCTCAGGCCTTAGTGTTGCCGTCAGAAGTGGTCTTCGTCCCCGCGTGCCCGCTCAAACGGGGCGGCCCGCGTCCGCTCCCATGGGCTCGTCTGCCAGTTGTCCGGGTGGTCCGTTTCCCGCACCCAGGGCGGCAGCGGAACCGCGAACCGCTCCGCCAGCGCGACCACCAACGGCTCGTACATACGTCGCAGGTTATCGAGCCGCTCCATGAGATCCGCCCGGCGGCGCAATTCCAGCCCACCGGCTTCGAGACGCGCCTGCAACCGCTGCAGCTGATCTCGAGTCAGTCGTTCGACGGACGGCGTCCGGGGCGGCGTGTCGAACACCTGGGCGAGGTCCACCACCGCGTGCCGCGCCATCGCGAACGTCAGCTCCGCCTGCCGCTCGCACCAGCCTTCCCGGCCCACGATCACCAGGGCGCAGGCGTCCAGGATCGTGGTGAGCGCCGCGAGCCACGACTGGTTGCTGTGCTGCGAGCGGAAATAGGCGAGCGGCGGGTAGGAGAGGTGGCTCTCGAGCACCTCCGCCGCCCAGCGCTCCCACTCGTGCAGCAGCTCGCCAAGCCGCTGCCCGCTCTGGTCCGCGCGATAGCGCCACAGCAGCTCGCCCGCGGTCGGAGGCGAGCCTGCGCGCGCGTCCAGCAGCGAAATCGGTCCTTCCCGGCGGGAAAACGCCTGATAGGTGACCGGGAGATATCCGATCACGACCGCCAGGAACGAGAACCCCGTCCCCGCTTCCACCACCGTGAGCAGCTTCGCGAGGGTCGTGCGGGGCACGACGTCGCCCAGCCCGAGGGTGAAGAACGTGGTTCCGCTCATGTACACATCGGATGCGAACCCGGGGTTCCCGGCCACCATGGTGAGCGCCGAGCCCGCGGCCCATTGCAGCATCCCGAACGCCACGACAATGCCGGTGGCCCAGAGGCCGAGCAACAGGAGCAGGGACAGCGGGCCATAGACCGCGAGAAACGCCTCGCGTTGGCGAGGTGGAAAGATCCGGGCGGCTGCCCGCCAGGGGGCCCACGTGGTGCGATAGAACAGCCGGGCGAGCCGGAACCGCCGGCTGACGCGGCGTGGCAGGATGACCGTCTCGAAGGCGTCCCACAGGACGGCGAGGAGCAACACCAGGCCGACCAGCCCCACGAGCAACGCGCTCATCGAGTCGTTCCCCCCTGATACTCGGGATGACGGCGGATGTAGGAGGCGACGAAAGGGCAGAGCGCGGTGACGGCGAGCTTCTCCTTGCGCGCGTACTCGAGCCCGGCATGGGCAAGCGCGTCGGCGATGCCACGGTGTTGGAAAGCCACCGGAACCTCGGTGTGGACGAAGACGATCTTCCCGGGAGCGCGGCGGTATTCGAGCACCGCCCGCGTCCCGTCCAGCCGGACGTAGAACTGATGCGCGGCCGCATCGTGCTCGACGATGATTTCTTCCGGCTCCGGAGTTGTCATAGCCCCGTCTGAATTGTCCTCATCATTCTGCACGTATGCTAAAGATTTGACGGGTGTAACGCGAGCGATGGGCAAGCGCCCCTCCCTACGACGGCGGCGCGAGTCTCCGTACAACCGCCGCTCGCAGTCGCGGCAGATCGAAGCTCGGGGTGGGGCTTTTTGGGCGCTGACTACTTGGGAAACGGGGCCGTGTCGAAGTAGATCCCCAGCGTGGCGATCTTGGCGTCCCGCACGGTGAAGATCTCGGCGACGTCGCTCTGAAACGTCCCCGCCGGCCCCTTCAGCTGATAGCGCGTCAAGGCGCAGGCGTTCGCTCCCTCCGCGATCAACCCGCGCAGCTCGAACGACTGAATGGTGGAGTAGAGGCGTTTCGTGGCCTCGAGATACGCCGATTTCCCGGCGAGCTGCTTGTTGGGAATCGTGAAGCTGGTGAAGGCGACATCGTCGGCCAGCAGGGATTCCCATCCGGTTTTCGTTCCCAGCAGCTTGAAGTACGTCTCGATCACGCTCCGGGCGGACATCGTTACCTCCAGGAAAGCTTTGAGTGACGCCAGGCTCAGGCGCGGAGGCGGAAGCATGGCACGGCGAGCAGCAGGGCGGCCGCGGTTCCAAATACCTGCGCGGCCGGGAAAAACCATTGGAACGCCAGGACCGCGCCGGTGACGTGCGCCAGGCACAGCGCCCACACGACGGGCGCGAGGCGGCGCAGCGCCGGGCGATCGAGCCCTCCCAGGAACCAGGCGATCGCCGCGGACAGGAGGAAGAAGATCGACACCATCCAGCCAAACCCTTCATAGAAACCGAACCAGGTGCAGTCGGAGGTCTGGCAGCGGAAGTGCGTCGCCCGCATGGCCGCCCAGACGGCATCCGACTGGGCGCCGAAACTCGGCGTGTTCACGAGGGCGCCGAGCGAGTGGCCGAGGCAGAAGAGAATCAGGACGTAGGCAGCGAGCCGGAACGGATTGAACCAGCGCGCCACAAACCCCGGCCGCGCGGGGGCGGCGAGATAGCCGTTGAGGAAGCCCAGCACGCGCTCCCAGCCGCGCGTGTGTCCTTCAAAGGCTTCACGATGGGCGCCGAACCCTTCATGGCGCAGCGTCAGGCGCGTCCCGCCGGGGATCGCGTCCAGCCGGTAGGTCAGTGTGGTCTTCAGGCCTGGCGCCCAATCGGGAATCCACGTCTGCACGAGGAGGCGCGGCGGGTCGACTTCGAGGAATTCGCCGGTGGCTTGGAACGGCTTGCCGTCGGCTGCAACGCCGCGCGAGCGCCACTGGCCGCCGACGCGCAGATCCGCGGTGAATTCTTGCAACCGATAGGTGTCCGCGGACCCCCACCAGCGCACCACTTCCCCGCCGTCGGTGAGCGCGCGGAACACGCGCTCCGGGGCCACGGCGATCTCGACGCTGGCATGAATGACGCCGGCAGTGACATCGGCGACCGAGCGGGGCGTGGGGTTTATGACGGCGGTCATTGGTGCTCCAGGTAGTGCTTGAGTTGGGCGAGGTTGGTGAGCCAGAACGCCCGGTAGCCCTCAATCCAGCCCGCGACTTGCTGCAGCGGCACCGGCTGGAGCCGATAGCGGCGCTCGCGCCCGACCTTGGCTTCGGCGACGAGACGAGCGTCCTTGAGGACACGCAGATGCTTGGAGATCGCCGGCCGGCTCTGCTGGAAGTCGGCGGCGAGCACGTTGACGGGCGTCGGTCCCGCGCGCAGGCGGTCCAGGATGCCGCGACGCGTCGGGTCGGCGATGGCGCGGAACACGTCCGCGTGCGCCAGGGCACGACTCATACCGGTAACCAGTGTGGCACGTGTTCACTCACAGAACTCTCCCCGAGTGAATCTTATTAGTAATCAATTGGTTACTAATAATGGCGAGCGGTGGCCTGGTGTCAAGGCCTGGTGTTGCAGACGAATTCGGTGATTCTACGACTCCAGCGGGCGGCCGATCTCCCAGTGATGACCGAATGGATCGACGACGCGACCGAGCCGCCACCCATACGCCTCCTCCACGGCCACGACCTGCCGGGCTCCGGCCGCTAACGCTCGCGCGACCGCCGCATCCGGGTCCGGCACGGTCAGGATCAACCGCACCGAGCCTCCCCCCAGCGTTTCGGGGCTGAAGTTGGCATGCTCGGGGGACTCATCAGCGACCCAGAACTCCGCGCCCGCCACGGACAGCCGCGCAACGACCGCGCCGCCTGGATCCTCCATTCGATACACCTCGGTGGCCGCGAACGCCGACTTGTAGAACTCGACGGCTCGAGCGCCATTGCGCACCGAGAGCAGCGGCGCGAGCGCGTACCCGTCGGCGCTCACGCGCGTTTCCTCGCGAGTGTCGCGGCCCACACCGCGAGCCCGGTGCTCAGGCCCACGACGATGAGATCGCTGGCGTATATCCGGTGGCGGTCGATCACTTCGAAGATGTGCGCGACCGTGATGAGGGCGAAGATCACGCCGGTGATGAGCAGGTAGGCTTTCATCTGGTAAACATGGCGCTGCCCGGTATGGGCCGGCAGTTTGATGGTGAACGGCACGGTGCATTTTGTTCAGTTTCCAACCGGGGGCCCATGGCGAAAAACAGGCAGGACCCGCGGGTACAACGAACGCGCAAGCTGCTGCAGGACGCGTTGATCTCCGCGGTCACGGAGAAAGGGTACGAGGCCACCACGGTACAGGACATTCTCGACCGTGCGAAGGTCGGCCGGGCCACGTTCTACGCTCATTTCGCCGACAAGGAGACCTTGTTCCACAGCCGCCTGGAGGATCTGCGGATCTTCATTGGGGAGCAGCAGCGCCACGCTCCGACCCGCCTGGGGTTCAGTCTCGTGATGCTCGAGCATGCGCGCGAGAATCTCCGGTTGTGGGATGCCATCGCGGGGCGGCAGAGCGGCAGCTTCGCGCTGCAGCGCATTCAGCAGATGATCGCGGATCTGGCGGCGCTCGACCTCAAGGCACACCCCTTCCCCGGCACGCGGGAGCAACGCGAGCAGGCCGCACGGTTTGTCGCGGGCGCGTTCATGGCGGTGTTCCAGTGGTGGTTGGATCGCGGGGCCAAGCCGGCGGCAACGGAGGTCGATGCGCTGTTCCGGCGCCTGGTGCTGCGGGGTCTCGAGGCGAGTTAGGTCGTGTTGCAGGGGTCCACGGCGCGGTATACCGTATCGGCCTGACTGGGCCTGAATCCGGAACCATGACGAGGAGCCGCCACAATGGCCGTAGCGACACGCAAGAACCAGGAGAGGATCATCGCCAACGAAAAGAGGATCCTGAAGAACCAGCGCCGGTTGTTGCGGATCCTCGATAATGAAAAGCGGATTCTCCAGAACCTTCAGGCCATGCTGAAAAACCAAAGGAAGATCATCAGCAATCAGAGTAAGATCCTCGCGAAATAGGTCTCCCCCGACTACCGCGCATCAATGACGAGGTCCACGGCGCCGGTGTAGGAGCGCCAACGCGCGATCTCCTCGCCGAGCGCCTTTTTGCCCCCCGCCGTGAGCCCGTAGTAGCGCGCAATGCGATTGTTCTCGGTGGTCCGCCAGTAGGACGTCACCCACCCGCGCTGCTCCAGTCGATGGAGGGCGGGATACAGGGATCCCTGCCCGATCTGGAACGCATCCTGCGACATCTGCTGAATGCGGTTGGTGATCCCCCAGCCGTGCATCGGCTCGAGCGACAGGGCTTTCAGGAGCAGCAGGTCCAGCGTGCCCTGCAGGACATCCGCAGCGCGTGTCACCGTTCGCCTCTCCTGTCGGAGCAATAGGGAAGCCAGGCCCTGTGGTGATGATGCGTCATCTATGATTGCTCCTGTCGAAGCAAAAGGGAAGTAAGGGTGGTTGCGGAGGCTCCGAAGCGGCGTATCATTTCGTCCCACCCTTCGCATTCATTTGTGAGTGTCTCATGCCCCGGACTCGGCACCCAACCGTCCTGCCGTTCCTGTCGCTCGCGCTGATCGCCGCACCGTTGCGAGCGCAAGCCATCGATGACGGCGCGATGCTGCCGCGGCGAGCCCTGGCCGCCGGCGTCCTCTACGCCCACGACAGCTGGTCCCAGTACTGGGAAGGGACCCTCAAGCGGGACAATGGCAACATCGGAACGCTCACCACGCAACGCGTCACGTGGATGGCGGGCTACGGGGTGACCGACCGCCTCAGCGTCATGGCCATACTGCCTTACGTGTGGACCCACGCGACCCAGGGCCCGCTCCACGGGATGAGTGGCATGCAGGATTTCACGCTGGCGGCCAAGTACCAGCTCCTCGCCACCCCGTTGACGGACCGCGGCACACTGCGCGCGATGGTGGTCGGGGCCGCGGGGATCCCGGCCGGCGACTACACCCCGGACTTTCTTCCGCTCTCGATCGGTCTGGCGAGCCGGCAGTTTTCGGGGCGCTTCACGCTGAACTTCCAGGCCCACAAGGGGTGGTTCCTCAACGGCTCGGCCGCCTACACGTGGCGCACCAAGGTGAAGCTCGACCGGCCGGCGTACTACACGAATGGCCAGTTCATCTTGAGCGACGAAGTGGCCATGCCCGCCGTGTTCGACTACACCGTGAGCGCTGGGTACCAGGTCGGGCGTGTGTCCATCCCGATCTCGTTGACGCAGCAACGCACCCTCGGCGGCGGTGACATCCGCCGGCAGGACATGCCGTTCGTCTCGAACCGCATGGATTTCGTGAAACTCGAAGGGTTGGTGATGTACGCCGTGCCGGCGCCGCAGCTGGGAATTCGCCTCGGCATGAGCCGGATCGTGAGCGGGCGCAACGTGGGTCAGTCCACGACGCTCACCGGTGGCCTGTTCCACACGTTCCACTTCTAGCCGAGAGACCCGCGTGCGACTGTCCTTTCGTCGATTCCTCCTGACCGTTGCCTTCCCGAGTGTGGCTGCGCTCTCTGGCTGCGACAACACGATCACGTTCTCGGAGACGCTGCCGCCGCTCCAGGCGGCGAGCCTCGACAGCGGCGCCGGCAGCTGGCAGATGATCGTGTTGAGCGGCCCCACGCAATTCACGGTCGCCGCTCCGGCGGCGGAGACGTCCGCGGCGTATCTGGCCGAGCTGGCGGCCATCAAGACGGCCCAGGCGAACCTTACGGACGCGCAGCGCCGCACCATCGCGTATTGGAGCGGCGGCGGGGTGCTGCGCTGGAACCAGATTCTGAGGGGGCTCGTGGCGCGCTTCAATCTGCCGCCCGCGCCGCGCCCGGACGGGACCTACCCGGTGCCGGATCCGGAGAACCCGTTCGCCGATCCGCAGTTTCCGTTCGCCAACCCGCCCTACGCCGCGCGCGCATACAGCTACGTGAGCGTGGCGCAGTTCGACGCCCTCAAGTCGGCGTGGTATTGGAAGTATCAGTATCACCGGCCCTCGCCCGCCCGGCTCGACGGCGGCATCAGCGCGCTCATGCCCGTGGGAGACCTGCCCGCATATCCCTCCGAAGACGCCGTGCTGTCGGGCGTCACCGTCGAGATGCTGAAGGTCCTGTTTCCCGCGGCGGTGGCGGAGATTACGCAGCGGGCCGCGGAGCAGCGCAACGCCGCGCTGTGGTCGGGCAAGGCGGCGGCGAGCGACATCGCCGCGGGGCTGGCGCTGGGAAAAGCGGTCGCGGCGGTGTTCATCGCCCGGGCCGGGGCCGATGGCATGCGGAACGCGGTCGGGACGAAAGCCCAATGGCAGGCGCTCGCCGACAGCGCCCTGGCGCGAGGTGAGATTCCCTGGATCAGCCGGGAATCGCCGCCGCGCCCGCCCATGCTGCCGAATTTCGGTCAAGTGCAGACGTGGCTCATGACACCAACCGAAGTCGTGACCGAGCGGCCTCCGGCTCCGCCGTCCACCTCGTCCCCCCAGATGCAGCAGGAAGTGGCCGAGGTGCGGCAGACGGTCGAGCACCTCACGCGAGAGCAGCTGGCCATCGCCTACAAGTGGAATGACGGCGCAGGAACCTATACGCCGCCCGGCCACTGGAACGACATCGCGGCGGAATTCATTCGCGACGCGCAGATGAGCGAGGTCCGCGCCGCTCGCACCTTCGCGCTGCTCAACATGGCGATGCACGACGCCGCGGTAGGGTGTTGGGGCGTGAAGTTCCTGTACTTCAATCCTCGGCCGGAGCAGCTCGATCCGAGCATCCGGACGGTGATCGGCTTGCCGAACTTCCCGGCGTACCCATCGGGCCATTCCACCTTCTCTTCGTCGGCGGCCGTGGTTTTGTCCTATCTGTTCCCGGATGGCGCTCCCACGTTCGACGCCATGAAGGAGGAGGCGAGCATCTCCCGGCTCTATGGCGGCATTCACTATCGCAGCGACATCGAGCGCGGCAAGGAACACGGGGCTCGCATCGCCGGCTATGCCGTGCGCTTTGCCCAACAGGATGGAGCGAACTGATGGCCAGCCCCCCCCCCGCGGTCGCGACCCCACCATCTCATCCTCAAGGCGTCCGCTCATTCCTGGGAAAGCTCAACGGCCCATGGCACGAGCGGGCGCTGCGCGCGTTCATGGTCGTCGTCATCGCTCATTGGGCCGAGCATCTGGCGCAGGCCTATCAGGTGTACGTGCTGGGATGGCCGCTGCACCAGTCGCGTGGGGTCCTGGGCCAGGCGTTCCCCTGGCTCGTGCACTCCGAAGCGCTGCACTATGGATATGCCCTGATCATGCTGGTCGGCATCTGGACGTTGTTGCCGGGCTTCGTGGGGCGGTCGCGAACGTGGTGGGTCGTGGCACTCGTGATCCAGTTCTGGCATCACATCGAGCACGCGCTGCTCCAGGGTCAGGCGATCGCGGGCCGGAACCTGTTCGGGGCCCCCGCTCCCACGAGCATCCTCCAGCTCGTGATCCCGCGGCTCGAGCTGCACCTGTTCTACAACACCGTGGTGTTCATTCCAATGATGGTCGCCATGTACTATCACCTGTTCCCGAGCGCGCCCGACGCGGCGGCGATGCAGTGCAGCTGCGCCCTCCGTCTGCATCCAACCACGACCTGACCGTTAGGGCTTCCAGTCGTCTTTCTTGTCGGTAACGTCCGTGGGCCGCAACTTGCATGGGTGCCACCCATGCGCCGAGCCCGCCTCACCCTCCTGCTTCTGTGCGCGTGCACCGACTCGGGGCCGCCTCCACCGCCCCCGCCACCCCCGCCGCCACCACCCGTAGAGCTGGTCGGCCAGTGGTCGGCCGTGCAGCCCGCCCCGATCGTGCAGCTCCACCTCCACCTTTTGCTCGATGGCAGGGTGCTGAGCTGGGGCAGGGTCGGCGATCCTCAAGTGTGGGATCCGGCAACCGGCATCTTCACCGCGGTCCCATCACCATCCCTGCTCTTCTGCGCCGGCCACGACTTCCTCCCCGACGGCCGGCTGTTCGTGGCTGGCGGACACATCACCGACCTGCACGGGTTGCCGAATGCGAACGTCTTCGATCCGGCCACCGCCACCTGGCAGGCCCTGCCCCCGATGGCTGCGGGACGCTGGTATCCCACCACCACGACCCTGCCGAACGGCGAGGTCCTGACGCTCGCGGGCACCGACTCGGCCGGAAATGACGTGCCGATCCCCGAGGTGTGGGACGGCACCAGCTGGCGCCGGCTCACCGGGGCGAGCCGCTCGCTGCCGTACTATCCCCGCACCTTCGTCGCACCGGACGGCCGCGTGTTCTACGCGGGTGAGGGGCAGCAATCGCTCTACCTGGACGTCACAGGCACCGGTCAATGGACTACTGGTCCGCTGCGCCAGTTCGGGACCCGGGATTATGGATCCGCGGTGATGTACGAGCCCGGCAAGATCCTCTATGTGGGCGGCGGGGACCCGCCCACCAACACGGCGGAGATCATCGACCTCAATCAGCCGAACCCGTCGTGGCGCTTCACCGGGTCGATGCACCTCGCGCGCCGCCAGATGAACGCCACGCTGCTTCCGACTGGCGACGTCTTCGTTACAGGCGGCACCACCGGCAGCGGATTCAACAACCCGACCGGCGCCGTGCTCATGGCGGAGATCTGGAGTCCCACGACCGGCTACTGGACTTCGGTGGCCGCCAACTCCGTGATCCGTATTTACCACGGCACGACCCTCCTGTTGCCTGACGGTCGTCTGCTACACACCGGCAGCGGCGGCGCGGGCGGGGCAGTGGACGAATTGAACTTCGAGCTCTACTCACCGCCCTATCTCTTCAAAGGCCCGCGCCCGGGCATTGTCGGTGCGGTGCCGAGCCTCGTCGCGTACGGGGACACCGTCGCCGTCACCACACCGGACGCCGCTACGATCACCAAGGTGACGCTGATCCGGTTCGGATCGGTGACCCACGCCTTCAACATGAGCCAGCGCCTCGTTCCTCTGACCTTCTCGCCTGGGGCCAATGGTCTGTCGGTCGTATTCCCGGCGACCGGTACGGTCGCGCCACCCGGTCCCTATATGCTCTTCCTGGTGAACGCTACGGGCGTGCCTTCCGTGGGGCAGATCGTTTTGCTGCGGTAGCCGTCTACGCCTTCTTGCGGGTCGCGGCGAACGGGCGAATGGGACCGCGCGATGAACGATCGAGCGCCACCCACTGCACGGTGCCGAGGATGAATCGCTACCGGTCGAACACCGACGTCCGGCGTTCTCCGCCGCCATTCCAGGGCC
>Ga0075424_100003028_pt1 | contig 15626 bp, 16 predicted proteins | sample SoiMethybrSBSTD3_FD_75301 | JGI IMG/M metagenome (GOLD analysis project Ga0075424, IMG submission 75301) | Bulk soil microbial communities from a Populus tree surrounding site in Tennessee, USA - Soil MetaG P. TD hybrid SBSTD3 | ecosystem: Environmental > Terrestrial > Soil > Tree plantation...
CCGCCCTTCAGCAGGGTGGGCAGGCAGAGCATGTTCAGCGCCGCGGTGTGGAACAGCGGCGCCACGACCAGCGCCACCTCGTCGTGCCGGAAGTCGGCGTCGACCACCACGTTGATCGCGTTCCAGGTGATGTTGCCGTGGCTGAGGGTGGCACCCTTGGCCCGGCCCGTGGTCCCCGACGTGTACATGATCAGGCACGGGTCGTCCGGGCCGACCGCCTCGTCGATGTCCCGGGCGGGGCCGGCCGCGAGCAGGCCCGCGTAGCTCGCTGCCCCGTCGGCCGGCTCCCCCAGCGCGACCAGGTCACCGGCCGGCGCCGAGGACCGCAGTTCGGCCACGACGCCGTCCTGACCGGTCCCGTAGATCAGCGTCCGGGTGCCCGAATCGGCCAGGTGCCGGGCGAGCTCCGGCGCGGCCAGGCGGGTATTGAGCGGGACCAAGATCGCGCCGAGGGTGCCGGCCGCGAACAGCGTCTCCAGGAACGCGGGGTGGTTAGGGCCGAGGTAGGCGACCCGGTCCCCGCGGCGCACGCCGAGCCCGCGCAGGCCGTGCGCCAGCCGGGTGACCCGGTCGTGCAACTGGGCGTAGGTCAGCCGGTCAGCACCATGGAAGACCGCGGCCCGGTCCGGCGTGCGGCGCGCGCGCCGGGCGATCCACGAGCCGACACCGTTGTTGCGCACCCCGGATCCCTTCAGCCGGCGGCCTCGGCGCGCCGCGGCCTTCGTTATGCATTGATCAAGGCTTTAGCCTGCCCGCCTCAGCCAGCGCGCGCAGCCGCGGCGGATTTTCGGATCCAGCGAGCCGCTCAGCTCTGGCCAGTCCTCGCGCAGCAGCCGCGCGTTGACGAACCGGGCCATGTCGTTGCGCTGCCCCCGGGTGAGCACGATCCCGTACAGGCTGCGGCGATCGCACTCGTCGGTCACGTCGAACTCGCGCAGGCCCGGCGGGCACATATGGCGGGGCAGCACCACCACCCCGCGCTCGGGCCCGCGCAGGTCGTCTGGGCTCGCGGGCAGGCGCCGCGCCAGGCCGCTTGCCTGCGGCACCCGCCGGAGCAGATCCGTCAGGGGCATGCTTCATTATCACCGGCCCGCGGTCTGCGCGCTGGGCGTGGCGCGGGCAGCCCGGCTTCGGGGACTACACTCTGCCCATGCCCGGCACCGAGGCTCCCCGCTGGCGCTTCCTGATCACGCCCAAGTGGCTGGCCTGGCATCTGACCGTGGTGGTCTCGGTATGCGGGATGCTCTGGCTCGGCGACTGGCAGTTCCACCGCGCCATCGCCGGTAACGGTCTCAGCTGGGCCTACACGTTCGAGTGGCCGATCTTCGCGGTGTTCGCCGTGGTGTTCTGGGCCAAGACGATCAAGGATGAGTTCCATCCGTCGGCGGTCGCGGAGCCCGGAGCGAACGACGTCCCGCTGCCGGCCGGGGCGGTGCGCCGGGGCGGCCCGGACGGCGCGGCCGTCCCGGCCGGGGAACCGGCCTCCCCGGAGGAGGAAGCGGACCTCGCCGCGTACAACGCCTACCTCGCCCGCCTGCACCAGGAAGTGAGGGGTCACGGCAAGTGGCACGGCCTGCGATAGACCGCGACAGGGGCCCGCGCGATAACGCCAAGCAGGCGGCGCGGTTGCGCCTCAACGTCACCCTGTACCGGGTGATGGCCTACGTGACGGGTGTGATCCTCATCGTGCTGTGCGTGTTCGCGATCGCCCAGGCGTTCACCAACGACGAGGCGATCGTCAACGCCATCGGCACGGTGCACGGGCTGCTCTACATCGTGTACCTGATCGTGTCCTACCCGCTCACCCGCAGGCTGCGGCTGCCGGTCTGGCCCACGGTCGCGGTGCTGCTGGCCGGCACGATCCCGGTGATGACGTTCGTCGTGGAGCGCCGGATCAGCCACCGCTACATCGAACCGGCGCTGGCGGACGTCTCTGTCCGTTTACCGGACCGGCACGGCATGTTCTCACCCTCGATCCAGCGATAGCGGATACTCACACTTATGGCGACCGCCTTCCTCGACACGCCCGGTCCGCTGGCGTTCGCCCACCGCGGCGGCGCGGCGCACGCGCCGGAGAACTCCTGGCGCGCCTTCGAGCACGCCGTGAGCCTCGGCTACCGCTACCTGGAGACCGACCTCCAGGCGACCGCGGACGGGGTGCTGGTCGTGTTCCACGACCGGACCCTGACCCGGGTCTGCGGCCAGGACGGCCGGGTCTGCCGGCTCAGCCACGCCGAGCTGTCCGCCGCCCGGATCGACGGGACCGAGCCGATCCCGCTGCTGGAGGACCTGCTCGCCGCCTGGCCCGATGTGCGGTTCAACCTCGACGTGAAGGACGTCCCGGCGATCGCGCCGCTGCCCGAGGTGCTGCGGCGGACGAACGCCTGGGACCGGGTTTGCGTGGCGTCGTTCTCGGCGAGCCGGCTCCGGGCCACCCGCCGTGCCCTCGGCCGGCCGGTGTGCATGGCCGCGTCGCCGTTCGGCACCGCGATGGTGCGGTTGGGCGGCCCCCGCGGCCGGCGCGACCGGGGCGGGCCGGGACAGCAGGGCCCGCGGCAGCCGCACCGGCCGCGTCAGCAGTGGCCGCTGACGGACTGGCTGTCGCGCACCGGGGTCCGCTGCGTCCAGGTGCCCGCATCGATGGCCACCGAGCCGTTTATCGGCCGGGCCCAGGCGCTGGGCCTGCAGGTCCACGCCTGGACCGTCAACGATCGCCGGACCATGGAACGGCTGCTCGACCTGGGCATCGATGGCCTGATGACCGACGAGACCGTCGCCCTGCGCGACGTCCTCGCCGCCCGCCACCAGTGGCACCCGCGTCAGCCGGATCTCGACTGACCCCCGAACCCCACGGTTGGAACTGGGCAAAGCCGGGAATCTTGTCCGCGTAGCCAGCGTTGATGTCGGTGGAGGCTGACCGCCTGGGAGGCAATGCATTATGGCCGAACGTGCACTACGCGGCACCCGGCTCGGGGCAACGAGCTATGAGAACGACCGTAACACGGACCTGGCGCCACGCCAGGAAATAGCTTTTGACTGCCCTAAGGGGCATCACTTTAGCGTTCCGTTCGCCGCCGAGGCGGAAATTCCCGCTACTTGGGAATGCCGGGTTTGCGGCGCTGTTGCGTTCACCTCAGCCGCGGACCTGCCGACTCCGAAGAAGGTCAAGCCACCGCGCAGCCACTGGGACATGCTGCGCGAGCGCAGGTCCATCGCCGACCTGGAGCAGGTCCTGGCGGAGCGGCTCGCCCTGATCCGCGGCGAGCGCGGGATCGACGGGGACGGCAAGAACAGCCAGCGCAAGAGCGCGTAACGGCGCTGCGGGGCACTTCAGGTTCCGGGTTTACGGGCGCTGAGGCGCGCCCGGGCTGGGGTCGTCGCCCCGGTTGGGGTCGCCGGCCCGGCTGCCCGCCGCGCGCCGGAGCCGGTGGCCGCGCCCGGTGATCCCCCAGATGGTGACCCGCCACAGCGCCTCCAGCACGATCGCCCGGCTCATCTTCGACGTGCCGTGCACCCGCTCCACGAACGTGATCGGGACCTCGACCACCCGCAGCCCGGCGCGCAGTGCCCGCACCGCCAGGTCGACCTGAAAGCAGTACCCCTGTGAGTCGACCTCGTCGAGTGCGATCGTGCGCAATGTCTGTGCCCGGTAGGCGCGGTAACCGCCGGTGGCGTCCTTGAGCTTGATGCCGAGCATGATCCGGGCGTAGGTGTTCCCGCCGCGAGACAGCAGTTCCCGCGACTTCGGCCAGTTGCGGACCGTGCCGCCGTGCACCCAGCGCGACCCGATCACCAGGTCCGCCCCGGTCAGCGCGGCCAGCAGGACCGGAAGTTCTTCCGGCTGGTGAGAGCCGTCGGCGTCCATCTCGACCAGCACGTCGTAGCCCTCGCCGAGCGCCCAGCGGAAGCCCGCGATGTAGGCGGCGCCAAGGCCGGCCTTCCCGCTGCGGTGCAGCACGTGGATGTGGGTGTCCTCCGCGGCGAGTTTGTCAGCGGCCTCACCCGTGCCGTCCGGGCTGTTGTCGTCGACCACAAGAAGGTCGGCATCCGGCACGGCCCGGCGGACCCGGCCCGCCGTCGACTCGATATTGGCGCGCTCGTTATAGGTGGGCATGATCACGGCAACGCGCCCGGTGGCCTGCCCGCGGGCCTCCATGCTGCTCACGACTCCCTGCCTGCACGGCGAAAGGAAGGCCCGGGCCGCCCTTCGGACCGGAGTCCACCCCGTCGGCCACGAGACCGGCCCCGTTGTCTACTGGGTGCCCGGCCCTTCCATGCCCAGCCATCGCCAGCCAGGGATGGCCCCGGCGGCCAGCGCCCTGCTGGACTTCGCAGTAACTTAGGAGTTGGGCTCCGGCGGTGTCAAACTCGCGGTGCGGCGGCGGATCCACCCGGGCCATGAGGGCGGAGGACCACCGCCTGGTGCCCGCGGGTGGGACCATATTCGCCATTGGGTGGCAGCGGTACGATTGAGCCCTTCCAGGTGAGGGGCGGCATGACAATTGTGTCAGGCGCGCGGTAACGATGACCTTGCCGCGCAGCGGGGCCACCGGATTGGCTCACCATCGCACAGCATGCCTTGACCCGCACTCCGGCGCGCCCTGCCCCCTGGACCGCAATGAGCGGTTGCGACCGGCGCCCGAACGCTCAGGCTAGAGGCGAGTCCTCGTCTCCAGCCGCTCCGAGCAGCGATCTTCCAGCAGGAGGTTCAGCGAATGACAGACAACGAGGAGCCGCAGGTCTCCGCGTCGCAGATCGCCGTGCACTGGCGCGAGGAGGAGTACTACTACCCTCCCGAGTCTTTCGTGAAGCAGGCGAACGCGAACGATCCGGCCATCTTCGACCGGTTCAGCATGGACAACTTCCCCGACTGCTTTACCGAGTACGCGGACCTGCTGGACTGGGACAAGCGCTGGGACACCGTTCTGGACAGCAGCAACCCGCCGTTCTGGCAGTGGTTTACCGGCGGCCGGCTGAACGCCAGTTACAACTGCGTGGACCGGCACGTGCGGGACCGCGGTAACAAGGCCGCGCTGATCTGGGTGCCGGAGCCCGAGTCGGTCGACCCGGTGGCCATCACCTACCGGGACCTGTACCACCGGGTCAACGAGTTCGCCGCGTTGCTGCAGGACTTCTGCGGGCTCAAGGCCGGCGACCGGGTGACCCTGCACATGCCGATGGTGCCCGAGCTTCCGGTCACCATGCTGGCCTGCGCCCGGCTGGGGGTCGTCCACTCCCAGGTGTTCGGGGGGTTCAGCGGCAACGCCTGCGGGACCAGGATCGCCGACTCGGGCAGCCGGGTGCTGATCACGATGGACGGTTACTACCGGTCCGGCACCCTGGTGGATCACAAGGTCAAGGCCGACGAGGCGGTCGCCGAGGCGCACAATCAGGGCCAGGAGGTCGACCAGGTGCTCGTGTGGCGGCGCCACCCGGGCCAGTACGCATCCAAGACCCCCATGGTCGAGGGCCGGGACTTCTTCGTGGACGAGATCTCCGGTAAGTACCGGGGCCAGCTCGTGGACCCGGTGTCGATGCCGGCCGAGGCGCCGCTGTTCCTCATGTACACCTCCGGCACCACCGGCCGCCCCAAGGGCGCCCAGCACAGCACCGGCGGGTACCTGTCCTACGTCGCCGGGACGTCCAAGTACTACCAGGACATCCACCCGGACGACACGTACTGGTGCATGGCCGACATCGGCTGGATCACCGGCCACTCCTACATCGTCTACGGCCCGCTCGCGCTCGGCACGACCAGCGTGATCTACGAGGGCACGCCCAACTACCCCGACGCCGGGCGGCCCTGGCGGATCGCCGAGCGGCTCGGCGTGAACATCTTCCACACCTCACCGACCGCCATCCGGATGCTGCGCAAGGTCGGCCCGGACGAGCCCGCCAAGTACAACTACCACTTCAAGCACATGACCACCGTGGGCGAGCCGATCGAGCCGGAGGTCTGGCGCTGGTATCACGAGGCGGTCGGCAAGGGCGAAGCGGTCATCGTGGACACCTGGTGGCAGACCGAGACCGGCGGGTTCCTGGGCAGTTCACTGCCGGCCCTCAAGCCGATGAAGCCGGGCAGTTGCGGCCCCGCGGTCATCGGCATCTTCCCGGTCATCCTCGACGAGGACGGCCAGGAAGTCCCCGACGGCAAGGCCGGAAACATCTGCATCACCAACCCGTGGCCGGGGATCATGCAGACGGTCTGGGGCCAGCCGGAGCGGTTCATCTCCGTCTACTACGCCAAATACAACCGGGACTCCGGCAGCAAGGACTGGCGCGACTGGCCGTACTTCGCCGGCGACGGCGCGGTGCGCGCCACGGACGGCTACTACCGGATCCTGGGCCGCGTCGACGACGTGATCAACGTGGCCGGGCACCGTCTTGGCACCAAGGAACTGGAGTCCGCCTCGCTGACGGTGCCCGAGATAGCCGAGGCCGCGGCGGTTCCCGTGATCGACGACATCCGTGGCCGGGCGGTGGAGATGTACGTCTCGCTCAAGCCGGGGTACGAGCCCAGCGACGCGATGGCCGCGAAGGTCACCGGGGCGATCGAGACCGAGATCGGCAAGATCGCCAGGCCGAAGAACGTGTGGATAGTGCCGGACATGCCCAAGACCCGGTCCGGCAAGATCATGCGCCGGGTCATCGCGGCGGTCTCCAACTTCACCGACGTCGGGGACGTCACCACGCTCGCCAACCCCGAAGTGGTGGACGGCATCCGCCGCCAGGTCCAGTCCGCCAAGGTCGCCAAGGGTGACACCCCGCGCGAGCTCAGCGAGACGGAGAAGGCCGAGATCCAGGCGTTCGGCGCCGAGTTCTAGGGGGGCGCCCAGGCACCGCCGGCGTGGCAACCGGCTGGGCGCCGTTGCCACCCCGGCGCTTACCCGGGGGCTACACCGGCAGGCCGGACTCCAGCAGGGCCAGGCCGCGCTCGAACTTGTCGCCGAATCCGTCCAGGTCGCCGGGCTGGTCGAACCAGGCGGCCATGGCGACGCCCACGACTGCCCCCGCCAGGACCTGGACTTCGAAGTCGCTGGCGGACTTCCCGTACCGCTCGGCTACCGCCTCGGCGATTCGCTGCGTGGTCCTGGCGAGTTCCTCCAGCATCCGGGCCTGGACGGCGGGAACCGCGGTGGCGAGAGCCATGGTCTCGCGCAGCTCCCCCAGTTCGGCCTCGCCCAGGTTGGCGAACGCGGTGCGGACCGAGGTGCGCATGGCGGCGATGGGGCCGAGGTCCGGCGGCTGGGCGCGGTAGACGTCCATCCACAGCAGGTCCATGTCGTCTTGCAGGACGACGTCTTCCTTGGTGGGGAAATAGCGGAAAAACGTGCTCGGCGACACCTCGGCGGCCTCGGCGATCTGCTCCACCGTGGTGTTGTCGTAACCCTGTTCCCGGAACAGCCGGAGCGCGTGCTCCCTGATCGCCGCGCGCGTTCTGGCCTTCTTGCGCTCGCGCAGGCCCGGCCGGGCCGCTCCGGCGGGGCTGGTCTGCGCCGGCGGCCGGGCCGTGGCATCAGGCAATGCGCTCATGGGCCGATTCTGCTCCTTCGCTGCCCGGCCTGGTAGCAGGCGGGGGCTCCGGAGCGGCCGTGGCGCGCCACGGCAGGAAGGCGAGGGCCACCGCGATCCCGGCCACCGCCAGCCCGGCGCTGGCCCACAGCATCGCGTCGATGCCGTGCGTGAACGCCGCGCGCACCGAGTCGAGCAGCTGCGCTGAGCCGACCTGATGGGCCACCGCCAGGCCCGCGAATACGCTGCTGGACACCGCGTCGGCAGCGCGCGGGGGCAGGCCCGCCAGGCTGAGCCCGGAGTGGTAGGCCGAGGCCAGGATGCTGCCCAGGATCGCGGCCGACAGGGGTGCGCCTGCCTTCTGCACCGCCTGCATCACCGCCGAGCCAACTCCCGCGCTGGCCTTCGGCAGGTCCACCAGGGCCGAGGACGCGGCGGTGGCCAGCGCCAGCCCGAACCCGAGCCCGGCGATCGCGGTCCACGTAGCGATGAACGCATCCCCGCTGGCCACGGTCATGGTGGCGCCGAGCGCGAGGCCGGCGGCCAGCAGCGTGAACCCCAGCGCTGCGGTCAGCTTGCTGGTCAGCCGCGTGGCCACCCGGTCGGCCAGGATCGCGCCGAGCGCCAGCCCGGCCATCAGCGGCAGCAGCCGCAGCCCACTGCCCATCGCGGAGGTGCCCAGGATGGCCTGGAAGAACTGGGGCGCCGCGAACAGCAGGCCGAACATCGCGAAGACGCCGAACGCCTGCAGGATCGTCCCCCAGGTGAACCTGGGGGACTTGAACAGGGTGAGATCCACCAGCGGCTGCCCGCCCGGGCGCCGGGCGAGCCTGCGCTCCCAGGCCACGAACGCCACCAGGATGACCACGCCCGCCGCCATCGCCGCGATCGCGGTGACCGAGGTCCAGCCGTGCTGCCCGGCGGCGATGAACCCGTACACGAGCACCGCCAGGCCGGCGCACGAGGCCACGATGCCCACCGGGTCCAGGCCCGGCCGCTCGGCCGCCCGGGACTCCGGCACCAGCACCGCCACCGCGACCATGCCGATCGCCACCACCGGCAGGTTCATCAGGAAGACCCAGCCCCACCAGTAGCTGGACAGCAGCCAGCCGCCGAGAATCGGGCCGATCGGCAGGGCCAGGAAGTTGGCCGCCGCCCAGATGCCCACCGCCTTGGGCCGTTCTTCGTCGGTGAACATCACCGCGACCACCGACAGCACCAGCGGCAGCATGAACCCGGCACTCACCCCCAGCACCGTCCGCGCGGCGATGAACGCCGCCGCGTTCGGCGCGTAGGCGCAGGCCAGCGACCCGGCCCCGAACACCGCGAGGGTGATGAGCATGAGCCGCTTGCGCCCGAACCGGTCCCCGGCCGCTCCCCCGGGCAACAACCCCACGGCGAGCCCCAGCGTGTAGGCGGAGACGAACCATTGCAGGTCGGTCGCCGAGGCGCGCAGTGACCCGGCCAGCGTCGGCAGCGCCACGCTCAGCACGGTGGCATCCAGCCCCACCGCGAGCACGCCCAGCGTCAGCCCGCCCAGCGCCCACCATTTCCCCGCCCCCGCCGCCCGCCGGCTCGCTATCACAGTCATGACACTCACCACCATCCAGTAGCTTCTATAATTTGAATGCTACTTTCATTTCAGAGTGTCACGCAAGCAAAAGCTGCCGCCAGCTTTCGGGCGGTGACGGGTGCGGCGGGCGGTGGCGGGTGCCGCCAGCCGGGCTAGGCGTTCGCGACCACGCGCAGGATGACGCTGCGGCGCGCGCGGGCGGCGGCATCCACGACCACGGCGAGTTCGTCCTCCCGCAGCTCTTCGGCGGCCTCAACGAGGATCACCAGCGGCCCGGCATCGTCCGGGGCCTGCTCGATGACGTCCCGGACCTCCTGCTGGTCGCGGGTCAGCGCCTCGGGGGAAAGCACCGACATGACGACCTCGCCGGCCTCCACCGGCCCAAGCCGCCCGTCCGGCTCGGCTGCCACGGGCTCAACGACGACCTGGCCGGACGCGACCCCCGGTGGCGGGTAGGTGCGCAGGTACCAATCCACCGCGCCGCCGCGCGGGAGCTGCACGATCACAACGGAATCGCTTGTCATAGCGCCGCAAGCCTACCGGTGGCACTGTCCGAGAGCACGGGTAACCTGCCGTCATGATTGATCACATCGGTGTGCAAGTGGCGGACGTCGAGGCTTCGCTGGCGTTCTATCTGGGGGTCTTTGCGCCGATTGGCATGCGCGAGGCGATGCGCTTCCCGCACGAGGACAGCATCGTCGTCGGCCTCTGCGGTCCCGACGGCTGGCCCACGTTCTGGCTCAACCGCGGCAGGTCAGCGGAGACCAGGGAACTGCACCTCGCGTTCCGCGCGCCCGACCGGGCCGCCGTGGACGCCGTGCACAGGGCCGCGGTCGAAGCCGACGCCGAGGTGCTGCACGCCCCGCGCGAGTGGCCCGAGTACCACCCCGGCTACTACGGCGTGTTCCTGCGCGACCTCGACGGCCACAACGTGGAAGCCGTCTGCCACGGCGGCTAGGGCCACAACGGATTAGCCCGCCGGGGCCGGCACCACAACCGTCCCCCGCGCGGTCACCACGACCACCGGCTCATCCAGCACGTCTGAGGCAGACGGCCCGCGCTGAGGGTTCGCGCGGCACACGACGCGGGCTTCGAAGGCGAGTTCGCGGCTGCGCCGCCCGACCCGGACCACGGTCGCCGTGGTCTCGATCACGTCCCCGCCCAGCACCGGCGCGCGGAACTGGACGTCGGAGTAGGACGCGAACAGGCCCTCATCGGCGTCCATCCGGATGCTCGCCTCGGTGGCCACGTCCCCGAACAGGGCCAGCACGAACGCGCCGTCCACCAGGTTCCCGCCGTAATGCGCGTCGGCCACGGACACGTACCGGCGCTGGGTGACGGTCAGCCCCTCGCCGGCGGTCACGCCGCGTTTCCCTGCGGCTCGGGGGCCAGCGTGTATGCCAGGTAGCTCGCCACCTCGCGGGGGGTCGTGCCGCGCCCGAACACCCGGTCCACGCCCAGCTCGCCCGCCATCGCCGGGTCGAACCGCGGGCCGCCGACCACGAGCAGCGGCCGGCGCGTCCTGCCGCTCTCTTCGCTGAAGGCCTCGGCGATCTGCCGTGCGGCGAGGATGTGCGCGTCCCGTTGCGTGACCACCTGGCTGACCAGCACCGCGTCCGCGCCTTCTGCCACCGCGCGGGCCACCAGATCACCCACCGCCACCTGCGCGCCCAGGTTGACCACCCGGATCTCCGCGTAGGACTCCAGGCCCTTCTCCCCCGCGTGCCCCTTGACATTGAGGATGGCGTCGATGCCGACGGTGTGCGCGTCCACGCCGACGGTGGCGCCGACCACGACGAGCTCCCGGCCGAGGGCCGACCGGATCCGCCGGTTGATCTCGGCCCCGGACAGCAGCGGGAACTCCCGCCGGGCCACCTCGACGTCCGCGAGGTCGACCAGGTGCCGGACGGCGCCGTAGACGATGAAAAAGGTGAAGTCCGGGCCCATCGCCTTGGCGTGCACCACCATGGCCGGTTCCAGGCCCATCTTGGCCGCGAGCTGCGCCGCGGCGCCTTCGGCGAGGGCCCGTTCCTCCTCGGTGCCGGACGGGAGCGGCAGCGTGAACGACACCTGGATCCGGCCGTCGCCGGTGGTGTCCCCGTAGGGCCGGATCACCGTGTGCCCGGCGTCCGCGGCGGTCATGACTGCCCCGCTTCGAGGAACTGCTCCCGGCCTTCCAGGAACTCACCCGCCGGGTTGAAGTAGCCCTCGGCGCGCTCGATGACCCCGGCCAGGCCGCGCCCGCCGTCGGCGGGCCGGCGGGTCACCCCGAACGTGCCGTCGGCGATGGCGCTAAGCAGCCCCTCCGCGGTGATCCGGCGCAGCAGGTCCACCGATTCGGCGAGCACCTGCTGGGCGCGGCGCTCGACAAAGCCGCCCGGCGGCGGCCGGAAGTTCTCGCCGAGGCGCCCCGCCGCCCGCAGCACATACCGCACGTTCTCCAGGGCCAGATCCCGGTCGGACAGGAACGGGGTGTGGATGCCCTCGGTCATCATCCCGATGAGCAGGATCGACTGATCGGTCAGCGCGCCGCACAGATTGAAGAACGCATCCAGCAGGTAGCCGGCGAACACATTCCCGGTCATGTACTTGGTCGGCGGCATGTACTTCAGCGGCGCCCCGGGGAACAGCTGCCTGACAAGCTGCGCGTGCGCGAGCTCGAGCAGGAACGAGTCGGGCACCTCGGGGTTGATCTCGAACGCGTGGCCGAGCCCGAGCTGCCCGGTGGCCAGCCCCGCCTCCCGGCCGAAGTACTCGTTGAGCAACTGGCTGACCACCACCGTGTGCGCGGCGTCGACCGCGTCCGCGGTGGTCAGGTAGTTGTCCTCGCCGGTGTTGATGATGATCCCGGCGCGGGCGTGGATCTGCCGGGCGAACCGCTGGTCGATGAAGGTCCGGCGGGGGTTGATGTCGCGGAAGATGATCCCGTACATGCAGTCGTTCAGCATCATGTCGAGGCGCTCGAGCCCGGCCAGCGCCGCGATCTCGGGCATGCACAGCCCCGAGGCGTAGTTGGTGAGCCGCACGTACCGGCCGAGCTCGCGGGAGACGTCGTCCAGCGCGGACCGCATCAGGCGGAAGTTTTCCCTGGTCGCGTACGTGCCCGCGTACCCTTCCCGGGTGGCGCCCTCGGGTACGTAGTCGAGCAGGGACTGGCCGGTGGAGCGGATCACCGCGATGACGTCCGCGCCTTCCCGCGCCGCCGCCTGTGCCTGCGGGATGTCCTCGTAGATGTCCCCGGTGGCGACGATGAGGTAGATCCACGGCTTGGGCGGGTCGGCGGTGGCGCGGATCATCGCCTCGCGTTCCGCCTTGCGCGCGTCGATCCGGGCGAAGCCGTCGGAGAGCGCCGCCGTCGCCGCCATCCGGGCCGCGCCGGCGTCCGCGCCCTCGGGCATCCGGAACTTCACCTTGCCCGCGGCGGCGTCACTGGCCAGCGCGGCCAGGCTCGGATAGCCGCCGGAGATCAGCGCGTGCCAGGCGGGCAGCGCAACCCCCTGCTCCAGGCCGCACGTGTCGGCCACCGCATCGACGAGGTGGTTCACCCACGGCATGCCGTCCTCCGGGTCGGCGCCGTCGAGGCCGCCGAGCCGCAGCACCGCCCGCTCCACCGACACCGTGGTGTGCGTGCGGGCCATCTCCACGATGGGCTGGCCCGCGATGGCTGCCAGCTCCCGCGCCTGGCGGACGACCTCGGGGTCCAGGTCGAGCGCGGGCATCACGTGCCCGGCCTTGATATCGCTACCCGGCATGACCGCCACCTTCCGCTGTCCGGCTCTCGAAGATCCGCCGCACCCCGGGCTCGGCGCGGACCAGGTCCAGCGCGAGGGCGGCATGCCCCGGTACATACCCGTTGCCGATGAGCATCGTGATATCGGCGGCCACCCCTTCGGCGCCGAGCGCGGCCGCGCTGAACGAGGTGGCCATCGAGAAGAAGATCACCGTGCCGCCGTCGGCGGTGGCCAGCACCGCGCCCCCCTCGCAGCCGGGCACGTCCACGCACACCACGGTCACCTGGGCGGGGCCGCCGGCGGTGCGGACTGCTGCGGCGACCGTGGCGGGATCCCGCGCGTCGGCGATCACCACCCGGTCGGCCAGCCCGGCGGAGGTGAGCAGGTCCGCCTCGGCCTGCGTCGGCACCAGGCCGATGACGCCTCCCGCGCCGGCCTTCCTGGCCGCCACCGCGGACAGGCTGCCGCTCTTGCCCGCCGCGCCGAGGATGGTGACCACCGGGGCGGCGCCGCCGGCCGCGGCCTGGCGCACCACCCGGCTGGTCAGCGCCGGCGCACCGCAGACGTCGAGCACCGCGAGCGCGAGCGGGACCGGCAGGTCAGCGGGGAGAACCGCGGCGATCGAGCGGCCGAACAGGATCGCGTGGCCGTCGCACGGGACCTGCTCGGAACGGCCGTCCCAGCCGGCCAGCCCGTCGGTGATCGCCAGCGGGGTGAGGCTGAGCGACACCAGGGTGGCGACCCGGTCGCCCGGGACCAGGCCCAGCGGCGAGTCCGGCCCGACCTCGTCGACGACGCCGGTGAGCATGCCGCCCGAGCCGGTCACTGGGTTCTGCATCTTGCCCCGCTCGGCGACGATGCCGAGCACCGCCCCGCGCAGCGCCGCGGCCGGGTCGGCGCCTCCGCCGTCCTGGCGCGCGGCCACGGCCTCGGTGAGCTGGCGGAACGACGCGGCGTCCAGGTTCAGGCGGTCTACCCGGAGCCGCGCCTCGTCCGGCCATAGCTCCGGGCTTGGGTCCAGCCGCCACGCCGCCTGCGGCAGCGCCCCGGCGGGCTCGATGACTCGGTGCAGGCCGAGGGGTGAACTCGGGAAATCTTTTCGTTGCATAGTATTTTCCCGCAAGATTCTTTCGTATCTTTCAGGTATCTCAGGCTATCGTCCCGAATCAGTGGACCTGAACGGTGGTGACCACGTGATCGAGCAACCGTATGTGTACCGGCGGGTGGAACTCGCCGAACCCGATTGGACGCGGTTCCCCGGCTGGGCGCAAGTTTCCCGCGAGGAGTGGGAGTCGGCGCAGTGGCAGCGGGCGCACTGCGTGAAGAACATCAAGCAGCTCCGCCAGGTGCTGGGCGGCGGCCTGAGCGAGGAGTTCTGCGCCGACCTGGAGCGGGACCAGCGGGAGCGGGCGACCATGTCCATGCTGGTGCCGCCGCAGATGCTCAACACGATGGCGCCCGGGACGCCTGCGGACGAGGCGGGCTTCACCGGCGCGTTCTACGCCGACCCGGTCCGCCGGTACATGATCCCCGTGTTCAGCGACCGCCGGACGGACTGGCCCTCCCACCCCTACGCCAGCAGGGACTCGCTGCACGAGGCGGAGATGTGGGCGGTCGAGGGCCTCACCCACCGGTACCCGACCAAGGTGCTCGCCGAGGTGCTGCCCACCTGCCCGCAGTACTGCGGGCACTGCACCCGGATGGACCTGGTCGGCAACCCGACCCCGGTGATCGCCAAGCACAAGTTCGCGCTGGCCCGTGACGACCGGCTCGGCGCGATGATCGCCTATTTGCAGGCCACGCCGGGGGTCCGGGACGTGGTGGTATCCGGCGGGGACGTGGCCAACCTGCCCTGGCCGCGGCTGGAGGCGTTCGTCGCCGCCCTGCTGGAGATCGACAGCATCCGCGATATCCGGCTGGCCAGCAAGGCGCTGATGGGGCTGCCGCAGTTCTGGCTCAGCGACGAGGTCCGCGCTGGCATGGCGCGGCTCGGGGCCACAGCCAGGGAGCGGGGGGTCAGCATCGCGATCCACACGCACGTGAACGCGGCCCAGTCGGTGACGCCGCTGGTGGCCCGGGCGGCGCGGGCGATGCTCGATACCGGCATCCGGGACGTGCGCAACCAGGGCGTGCTGCTGTGCGGCGTGAACGACAGCGCGAAGGCGCTGCTGGACCTGAGCTTCACCCTGCTGGATGGGGCGAACATCCTGCCGTACTACTTCTACATGTGCGACATGATCCCCGGCAGCGAGCACTGGCGGGTGTCCCTGGCGCAGGCCCAGGCCCTGCAGCACCAGATCATGGGGTACCTGCCCGGGTTTGCCACGCCGCGGATCGTCTGTGACGTGCCGTACGTGGGCAAGCGCTGGGTGCACCAGGTGTCCCGGTACGACACCGGGCGCGGCATCTCCTACTGGACCAAGAACTACCGGACCGCGGTGGAGGTCGATGACCTGCTCGCGTTGCGCCGGGAGTACGCCTACTACGACCCGATCCACACCTTGCCCGCCACGGGCCGGCAGTGGTGGCTGGAGCGGGCCCGCCGACCGGAGGGCGCCGATCTGGCCACGGCCGGGGCCGGCCTCGCCCCGGCTGCGCGGTAGCCTCCAGCGCCGCGACGGGCCTCATCCCCGGGCTGCGCCCTGACCTCCCGCGCCGCGACGGGCCTCACCCGGGCTGCGCCCTGACCCCCCGCGCCGCGACGGGCCTCACCCGGGCTGCGCCCTGACCTCCAGCGCCACGACCGGCACCAGCGCCGCCGCGGCCAGCGGCAGGACCGCCGCCACCGCGAACGCGGCCGGATAGCCGTC
>Ga0075424_100003031_pt1 | contig 15623 bp, 10 predicted proteins | sample SoiMethybrSBSTD3_FD_75301 | JGI IMG/M metagenome (GOLD analysis project Ga0075424, IMG submission 75301) | Bulk soil microbial communities from a Populus tree surrounding site in Tennessee, USA - Soil MetaG P. TD hybrid SBSTD3 | ecosystem: Environmental > Terrestrial > Soil > Tree plantation...
GCCGCGCTTGGAAATGTTTTGCGGTCCCTCGTGCACGGACAGGTAGCTACCCACCCCGTGTCCGGTGCCGTGATCGAAGTCGAGGCCCGCCTGCCAGAGCGCGCGGCGGGCAAAGGCGTCAAGCTCCACCCCGCGCGTGCCGGCCGGAAAGCGCGCCGTGGCAATGGCGATGTGACCCTTCAGCACGAGTGTGAAGCGCTCCTGCATTTCCCGCGTCGGGCTTCCGAGCGCCACCGTGCGCGTGATGTCGGTGGTGCCGTCGAGGTACTGAGCGCCGGAGTCGACGAGGTAAAGTTCGCCCGCGCGCAATGTGCGGTTGGTCGCGGTCGTGACCCGGTAGTGGACAATGGCACCATTCGGGCCTGCCCCGGAAATCGTGTCGAAGCTGATCTCCTTGAGGGCTTGCGTTTGCCGGCGCAGGTTTTCCAATTGACGCGCAACGCCGATCTCATCCAGCGTGCCGCTGCTGCCCTCCCGCTCGAGCCAGGCCAAAAAGCGCGCCATCACCGCACCGTCGCGTTTATGCGCCGCCCGCGCGCCCTTTATCTCGGCGGCGTTCTTGCGCGCCTTGGGCAGCACGCAGGGATCGGCGCCGCGCACAATGCGCCCTTTGCCGCCACGTAGCTTTCGGAAGAACCAGTTCGCCGCCGAATGCGGGTCGAGCCGCACGCGCTTGCCCGCGGCCCTCAGCGCGGCGATCCGCGCGGCGAGCAGCGCCGGCGCGCTGATCTTTGCCAAGGGGGCGAGATGCGCGCGCGTCTCGCGGTCAAGCTTGCCTTTGTCGATGAAGAGTTCGGGCTTGCCGCTGGCGGGCACAACGGCAAAGGCCAGCGGCACAGGATTGTGCGCCACGTCGGCGCCGCGAATATTGAAGAGCCAGGCGATGGAATCGGGCTGGGTCAGGATCACCGCGTCGGCATTGTCCCGGCGCAGGCTCGCCTGCAGCTCGCCGAGCTTTTCTTGCGCGCCCTTGCCGGCATAGGCGAGCGGCTGCGGCACCACCGGGCCCTGTGGCGCAGCCGGGCGCGCCCGGCCCCAAACTTGGTCCACCGGGTTTTTGGCAAGCGCCTTGAGCTTAATGCCTTTGGCAGCGAGCGTCTCGCCCAGGTCTTCGATTCCCGCCTCCGCGTGCAGCCAGGGGTCGTAGCCCACCACCCCGCCGCGGCCGACGCTGTCGATCAGCCACGCCGACAGCTTGGCCTGCGGGACCTGCAGAACCTGGAACAGGTTGGTATCGACCTGGGTCGGCGCCTGCACGATATAGCGGCCGTCGACGAATAGGGCCGCCGCCGCGCGCGCGATGGCGGCAAAGCCGGCCGAACCCGTGAAACCCGTGAGCCAGGCAAGCCGCTCGGCCGAGGGAGGGACGTACTCGCCCTGGTGTTCGTCGGCGCGCGGCACCAACATGGCATCGAGGCCGAGCGCGAGCAGGCGTTGGCGCAGCTGGCGCACGCGGGCGGCGTGATCACCGCCGGCGTGGGGAGCCTCATAGCTCTGGAACACGGCACCTCCTTGCGGTCAGCCGGCCGCCATCACGCGGCAGCTCGAGAGCACGGCGCCGGCGGCCCGCGCTGCCGACGCCGTGCCAATCCTGCCCCAGTTCGCGGGCAAGGGCGAGACCGCGCCAAAGTGCCAGGCTAGGCCGCGGCCGGACCGCCCGTTGCCCCATCGAATTCATGACCGATGGCGGGAGGGTCGGGCAGCTGATCGAGGCATTGATCCCACAGCTTATCGATTTGCTTGGCGGCGGCGTGCGGGGGCAACGCGCGCAACGTGCCGTCCGGGAGCTCCGTGACGAGCTCGTCTTGCTTGAGCCGTTCCAGCGCATCGGAGATGTCGAAGTCGACGTCGAGGTCGAAGGTGTCCTTGATATAGGCCTCGATCGCTTCGTCGACCGCTTTCAAATCGCGCACGTTGACGGGCGCCTTGGCCAGCGCGCTATAGAGCAGCATCTCCTCCTTGACGTCTTCCTCCGCGGCGCGATCCGCCAGCAAGGTCATGACGCCGCGATTGTCCGCCACCGCGTGGAAATAGAGGTTCTGCGCCATCACGATCATGTAGCGATTGCGCTGGTTGATGAAATTGGAGGCCTGCCGCATGGCCACACCGCCAAGCCCAGCCAGCGCCCCGATCAGCGCCATCGGATTGGTCGAGACCAGCGCGATCTTGCCCACCGTGCCGGCCACTCCCATGCCCAGCCCGCTGCCCGCCGTCACACCGAACTTGATTTTGTCGAACAAGCGGAACTGCACCTTGGTATTGGGGAAGATCATTTCGATGTCGGTGCGCGGAATGTTCTTGAAGAGTTTCATATAGATAAAGTCGCTCTTCACCGAGCCGGGCAAGCGACCGCGCGTGCGCTTGACGACCTTTTCCGCCTCCTTGCGCTCGAGGCCTTGCTCGCGCATGACCTCGCTGACCCGCACGTCGAACGGCTTCAGCTTGAACAGCAGGAAGAGCCGTTGAAAGACCGGAATTTTTATCTCTTCGTGCCACAAGAACAGCCGTTTGGCCGTGCGCCGCCGCTCGCTCATGCTGGTGGCGCCGCGATAGAAGATCAAAATTTCCTCGAAGGCCCCCAAGTCCACCTGCAGGTCCAAGCCGTAGTAGGAATCCTTGGTCAGGATGATTTTCACGTCCGAGGGATCGACGTGCTCGAAGTTCGCCTGCACCAGAAAGTGCCGCATCTGCTCGACCACCTGCTTTTGCATGGCGAGCTTTTCGTCCGCGCTGAAGCTGCGGGTCGTCAGCAGATCGCTGTCGGGACTGAACGGCTCGTAGAGCTGCTCCAATTCGAGCAGGCTCGCGGCATAGGAATGCCGCCGCCAATAGTCGAGATAGCGCATGAGGCGCCGCGCTTCTCTGGCCTCGCCGGCGGGCCAGCTGTTGGGGTGGGTGAGACGGTCGAGCAGGGCGTGGCGGGTGACGGGCAGAAATTTTTCTCGCACCGGCGGCTTGCCTGCCGGCTCCGCGGCCGGGCGCACCGCCGCCGTGGCGTTGGCGAGCACGCTCCAGACCCCACCTCGCACCATCGTTCCCGTCGACGCCATGTGTCCACCCCGCCTGGCGTTGAAACTCACTCCCTTCGGCCCGGAAGGTCGAAACCGCGGCTCAGCGCGCCTCAACTCGCATGTCTCAAATAACCTGTTCGTTGTAGAACCGGCCAACGGCGATTGTCGAGACTAGTGGGCGTTTGGGACGTCCCTGTGACGCAAAATGCACAGGGGGAACTAGGGGGCGCGCTCCACAAAACTGTCGACCACGCGCTTGCGCCCGGCCTTGTCGAAATCGATGGTGAGCTTATTGCCATCGACCTCGGCAACCCGGCCATAGCCAAACTTCTGATGAAAAATGCGCTCCCCCAGGGCGTAGCCGGCCGCCGCGGCCGCGGAGGCGGCGACGAGCTCGCCCTCGAGCGTCAAGGGCGTGCGCTTTTTGCTGCGGTCCTCGCGATTCCATTGCTCCTTGGCGCGCTGCCAGCCCGGTGTCGTATAGGCGCTGGCGAACCCCGCCGCGGGCTCATCAAAGCGGCTGCGTCCATAGGGATTGAAGCGGTTCGCCGCGCCGCCGCCGTAGGGGCTCTTGGCCTCGGCGATGTCGAGGTGGGCTTCGGGTAGCTCGTCGACAAAGCGCGAGGGGGCGGCCGCCTGCCAAAGCCCGCGATTGCGGCGGTTCTGGGCGAAGCTGACTTTCACCTGTTGCTTGGCGCGGGTCATGCCGACGTAGGCCAGCCGCCGCTCCTCTTCGAGACCGGCATTGCCGCTCTCATCAAGGCTGCGCTGATGCGGGAACAAGCCCTCCTCCCAACCGGGCAGGAACACGAGCTCGAATTCGAGCCCCTTGGCCGCGTGCAGTGTCATCAAGGAGACGCGCTGGCCGGCATCGGCGCGATCGGTATCCATGACGAGCGAGACATGCTCCAGGAAACCCTCAAGCGTGTCGAAGTCATGCATGAAGCGCACGAGCTCTTTTAGGTTCTCAAGCCGCGCCTGCGCCTGCGGGCTGCGATCCTGCTGCCACATTTGCGTGTAGCCCGACTCGTCCAGAATGAGTTCGGCAAGCTCGGTGTGCTTCATGCCCGCCACCTGGCCGCGCCAGCGTTCGAAGCTTGCCAGCAGGTCGGCCAGCGACTTGCGCGCCTTGCCGGCGAGTTCCTCGGTCTCAATGATTTCGCGCGCGGCCTGGTAGAGCGAACGGGCACGCAGGCGCGCGAGCTCGCTGATGCGCTTCAGCGTGCTGTCGCCGAGGCCGCGCTTGGGAACGTTGATAATGCGCTCGAATTTGAGGTCGTTGTCGGGATTGAGGGTCACCTCGAGGTAGGCGATCGCGTCCCTGATCTCCTGGCGCTCGTAGAAGCGCGGGCCGCCGATCACGCGATAGGGCAAGCCCAGCGTGACGAAGCGATCTTCGAAGGCCCGCATCTGAAAGGAGGCCCGCACGAGGATGGCCATCTCGTTGAGCCGCCGCCCCGCCTTCTGTTGCGCCTCGATCTCCTGGCCGATCGCGCGCGCTTCTTCCTCATCGTCCCACACCCCGCTCAGCCCGACGCGCAGCCCCATGTCGGCGTCGGTGAACAGCGTCTTGCCGAGCCGCGCCTTGTTGTGGGCGATGAGGTGGGAGGCCGCCGCCAGGATGTGGCCCTTGGAGCGATAGTTGCGCTCCAGCCGCACGACCTTGGCGCCGGGGAAGTCGTGCTCGAAGCGCAAGATGTTGTCGACCTCGGCCCCGCGCCAGCCGTAAATCGACTGGTCGTCGTCGCCGACGCAACAGATGTTGGGCGCTCCGCCCCACGCCAGCAGCCGCAGCCAAAGGTACTGCGCCACATTGGTGTCCTGGTATTCGTCGACCAGGATATAGCGAAAGCGCTGCCGGTAGTCCTCGAGCACGTCGCCGTTGTCCAGGAACAGGCGCAGCACTTCGAGCAAGAGGTCGCCGAAATCGGCCGCGTTGAGCTCCTTCAGCCGCTGCTGGTAGGCAGCATAGAGCGCCGCGCCCTTGCCCTCGGCAAAAGCGAAGGCCTCCCCGCGCGGCACCTTGGCCGGCGTCAAGCCGCGATTCTTCCAGCTGTCGATCAGCCCCGCCAGCTGCCGCGCCGGCCAGCGGTCCTTGTCGAGCCCGGCGCCCTCGATCACCTGCTTCATCAAGCGGACCTGATCGTCGGTATCGAGGATGGTGAAGCCGGACTTGAGGCCGACGAGCTCGGCGTGACGGCGCAGGATCTTGACGCCGATGGCGTGGAATGTCCCAAGCCAGGGCATGGCCTCCACGGCGCCGCCGATCAGGCCGCCGACGCGGTCCTTCATCTCGTGCGCGGCCTTGTTGGTAAAGGTCACGGCCAGGATTTGCGACCCCCGCGCACGCCCCGTGCAGAGGATATGGGCAATGCGCGTCGTCAGCACGCGCGTCTTGCCGGTGCCGGCGCCCGCCAGCACCAGCAACGGCCCATCGAGCGCCTCCACGGCCGTGCGCTGCTCCGGGTTGAGGTCGGCCATGTAGGGCGCGGACGCCGGGCCCAAGGCCCGAGCGGAGACGGAGCCTGCCAGGCGCGCGGAGGCCGGCCCCGCCGCAGAGTTGGGCGCCGATTTGCGATTCGTTGCCATTGCAGTTGACTATAGCACTGGCCGCAGCCGGGCAAAGGAAGGAGCACCGCTGCCCACAATTGCGGCGCTAAGGCCGTGATGGCGGCAAATTCGAGGGTCTTAATTGCTGGCCATCCCGTGTATAGTTGAAGGCAAAAGAAAAGCGACAAATGCGAGCGGGCAAATCCGTCGGCAATGCGTAGGCGAAGCGGCGATAAAACGCGCACTTTGGGCGATCAGGGTTGCCGCCGCCGGCAGCGCGGCGGTCCTGCGCGGGCGCGGGCTGCCAGCCTCAGGCCCGGAGGCGGCCGATGAGCAACTTTTTCGTCGGGCTCGCCGTCTTCTGTATCACCGTGATCGGCTCCTTGTTTGCGATCCCCTATTTCGTGGACTGGAACTCCTACCGCGGCGTGTTCGAGGACGAGGCCTCGCGCTTTTTGGGCCGTGAAGTTCGCGTCAGCGGCGCCGTCAACCTCAACTTGCTGCCCACCCCGTCCTTCCGCTTGGAACGGGTGCGGATCGCCGATGGCGCCAACGCCCTGCGCGAGCCCTTCTTCCGCGCCGACAGTCTGGCCTTCAAGTTGTCGATCGCGCCGCTCTTTCGCGGCATCATCGAGGCCAACGAGATCGAGTTTCGCCGGCCGGTGCTCCGCCTGGCGCGGGAGGACCGCGGCGGCTGGAATTGGCAAAGCTTCGGGCAGGTATTCGCCAACGCGGCCTATCTGCCCGCCAACGTCGCCATTACCTCGCTGCGCATCAGCGATGGCGTCTTGGCCGTGCACGGCCCCGGCGGGGCCGAGCGCCTGCGCCTTGAGGCTATTGACGGGGAACTATCGGCGCCGGCCATCGAGGGGCCCTATCGTTTTCGCGGCAGCTTCGGCAAGAGCGGGGCCGAGCGCGAGATCAGAATTGCCACGGCCAAGCCCGACGGCGAAGCCGGCGTGCGGCTGAGAACCTCCCTGCGGCTCAGCGAGACGGGTGCCGCCTACCTGATCGACGCCCGCCTGAGCGACATGATGGGGGAACCGAAGCTCGACGGCGAACTGACGGCCCGGCTGCCGATCGGCGGCCTGATGCGCACCGAGACCGCGCGGCCCGCCGCCGGCGGCGGTACGGAAGAGGAGCGCGACGGCGGGGCCCAAGCCTTCGACCTCAAGGCCGTGCTGCGGGCCGATGCGGGCGGCGGCACGCTCTCGGACCTGGCGCTCTCCTTCGAGCAGGGCGGCAGACCGCAACTCATCGTTGGCGAGGCCTCGGCGCGCTGGCAGGACACCTTCGAGTGCGACGTGGAACTGTCCTCGCGCTGGCTCGATCTCGACCGCATTGCCGGAACCGGTCAAGGCGCGCGGCCGAGCGAAAGCCTCATCCCCCTTGCGCTGCGGACCCGGGAGCTGCTGCCGGCCGACGGGCGCTCACGCCTGACGCTGGCGGTCGATCAGGCGAATTTGGGCGGTGAGCCCGTCAGCGGCGTCCGTCTCGCCGTGGCGCGCCAGAAGGACCGCCTCGAAATCGAGCAATTCCGGGTCGGCATGCCCGGCGGCAGCCGCGCGGAGCTCAGCGGCACGTTGACCGGCTCGGCCGGAGCGCCCGAGTTCGCGGGCAGCCTGGCGCTGCGCGGGGCGAGCGTACTGAGAGCGCTCGCATGGGCCGCCAAGCCGGCCGCCGCCCTCGACGGCAAAGGCGATGGCGCCTTCGGGCTTAGCACCCAGCTGGCGCTCAGCAACGGCCGCCTGGTCGCCCGCACGATTGTCGGCGATCTGATGGGGACGCCGCTGTCCGGGGAGGCGGAGTGGCGCTGGCAAGGCCGGCCGGAACTGTCGGTGCGCCTGGAAGCGCCGCAAATCGACGTCAGGGCCTTTGGCCCGGTCGAGGCCAGCCTCACCGATGCCCTCCATGGGTTGCTCTATGGTGCCGCCGCCGAGACCAGCGGGACGGCGAACCCCGCTGCGGGCCGCGCCGAGGGCAGTCAGGCGGACCTGCGGCTCAGCCTCGAGGCGGGGCGGCTCATCACGGCGACGCGCACCTATCGCGACGTGGCGCTCACGGCGCGGCTCAAGGCGGGCAACCTCGAGGTGCCACTCCTGCGCATGGCCGACGAGAGCGGCATTGCCCTCGATCTTAAGGGCGCCATCGAAAACCTCGCCAGCCGGCCCAAGGGCAGCCTGTCCGGCGTGGTGGCGCTTGCCAGCGCAGCCGAGCTTGGCGATATGGCCCGCCTCCTCGGCGTGCCCGAGGCGTTGCGCCCCGATCAGCGCCTTGCCGAAAAGCTGGCCCCCGCGCGGCTCGCCGGCAGCCTCGCCTTTGGCGCGCGGACCGCCACCTCGCGCGACCTGACGCTCGCCGGCGATGTCAACGGCGCGACCCTGAAAATGACCGGCCGGCTTGACGGCGCCAGCACGGGCTGGCGCTCGGGCCCCGCCGAGATCGTGGCCACGCTGGATGCGCCCGATGCGCGCAAGCTCGTGGCGTTGCTGTCGGAGGCGACGCCCGGGCGCGTCGATAAGACCGCGCCGGGCCAGGCCTTCTTCAAGGCCAAGGGCGTGCCCGCGGAGGGGCTCACCTCGGTGCTGTCGCTCGCGGCCGGCGATCTAAGCCTCGATTTTGAGGGCCGCGTCAGCGTGCTCGAACAGGGCCACAAGATCGCCGGCGAACTTCGCCTCAAGGCGGCCGATGGTGAGCGGCTGGCCGCGCTCGCTGGCCTGTCGCCGCTGCCGCTGGCGGGCGTTCCCGTCGAGGGCGGGCTGACGCTTGGCCTCGGCGGCGGCGCCGTGACGCTGGAGCACCTCCTGCTCAAAGCCGGCGGGCGCGACGTGCGCGGGCGCATTCTCCTGCGCGGCGCCGAGCGGCGCGAGCTCGATGCCCGCCTCGAGCTCAGCGAGCTCAGCGTCAGGTCCTTGCTCGCCCCCGTGCTCGACCTGAGGCTTGCCGCCCTCACCGGTGCCGCGGAGGCGGCGCTCGCGGGACGCCAAAGCGCCTGGCCCGAGGAGCCCTTCGAACTTAGCGCCCTGGCGGGCCTCGACGGGCATGTGGTACTCGCCCTCGGCCGCCTGACCCTCAGCGATGGCCTGGGGCTCAAGGACACCACCATCGATCTCAACCTAAAGGGGGGCAGAATAGAGGTGGGCAGCATCGAAGGGGCTGCCCTCGGTGGTCGCGCGCGCATCGGCTTCAGTCTGGAGACGAGTGGCAGCGGAGCTGCCGTCAAGGGCACCCTGACGCTCGACGGCGCCCGGCTCGAGGCCGCGACAGGCCTCAGCGCCGGCGCCAAGGCGGGAACGGTGGGCAGCCTCAAGGGCGAGTTGGCCTTCAGCGGGCGCGGGGCCAACGCGCGCAATCTCGTCTCCGCCCTGCAGGGGCAAGGGCGCCTCGCACTCGACGGCAAGCTTGCCGGGCTTTGGCCGGGCGCCATCGCGCTTGCCACCGAGCAGGTCCTGAAAAGCGAGCCCGAGCGGCTGCGCGGCGTGCTCAAGGAGGCCCTGGGCCAAGGCCTATCGCTGGGGCGGCTCAACTTGCCCGAGGACCTGGTGCTGGAGCTCAGCGAGGGTCAGCTGCGCACGCGCCCAATCCTGATCGACAGCGGTGCCGACCGGGCCGCCGGCAGCGCGGCCTTGAATTTGTTGACCTTACTGTTCGAGTCCGACTGGCGCTTGCAGCAAGTGGCAAACAAGGAGGCATCGCCCGCAAACAAGCCGGCCCTGCCGCCCCTCGTCGTCAGCTTTCGCGGTCCCTTAGCGCTGCTCGACAATGTCGAGCCGGTCGTCAACAGCGAGGCGCTCGAGCGCGAGCTGGCGGTGCGCAAAATGGAACACGATGTGGAAGCGCTCGAACGCTTGCGCCAGCTTGATGAGGCGCGCCGCCGCAGTGAGGCGGAGCGCCTGCGTCAGGACATGCAAAATCCGCCGCCGAGCGTGCCCACGCCCGTTGCGCCGGCGAGTCCGGCCCGACCGGCCACGCCGGGCTAGCCGCCGCTCCGGCGCGCTTCGGCGCGGTAGTGGGCCAACAGCCACACCCGCACGGCGCTAGAGAGCCCGCTTGAGCCCCGCGTGGCATCGATGCGGCTGATCAGTCGACTGACGGGCTCTTGTTCGCGCGCCGCCACGTCTTTCAAGGCATCCCAAAAGGGCTGCTCCAGAGAAATCGAGGTGGGGTGACCATCGATCTTGAAGGAACGCTTCACAGGCCGGCTCATAGGCCACCCCGTCAATCCTAGCGCACCCGCGAGCCACCGCGGCAGCACGCGCGGGGAGGCCGTTGCGCCGTGCGAGCGTGCTCAGTCCTCGCGCTCGGGCGACATTTCCTCCCGCCGCATGCCATCGAGGCGCCGCTTGTCCAAGGTGCGCTGCGCCGCATTCTTGCCGTGCTCGGCCTTGGGCAAGCCGAACAGCACGCGCTTCTCATTGGCACGGCGTTCCCGGGCTGCGCGCTGCTTCTCCTTGCGGTAGCGGTTCAAGTTGACGACGGTGCCCATCACGCCTCCGGTCCGATCATCTTGCTCGGGTCGACGATCGCGTCGAACTCCTCAGCCGAAACATATCCCCCGCCGACCGCCTCTTGCTTCAAGGTCGTCCCGTTCTTGTGCGCCCCCTTGGCGATCTTGGCCGCGTTGTCATAGCCGATCTTTGGAGCAAGTGCGGTCACCAACATCAGCGACCGCTCCAGCGCCGCCTTGATGTTATCCTCGCGGGGCTCGATGCCGACAACGCAATTGTCAGTGAAGCTGACCGCGGCATCCCCCAGCAATTGCACCGACTGCAAGAAATTGTAGGCCATCACCGGATTGAAGACGTTGAGCTCGAAATGGCCCTGGCTGCCCGCAAAGGTCAGCGCCGTATGGTTGCCGAATACCTGAATGCAAACCTGGGTCAGTGCCTCGCACTGGGTGGGATTGACCTTGCCCGGCATGATCGACGAGCCGGGCTCGTTCTCGGGCAGCGAGAGTTCGCCGAGACCCGAGCGCGGACCACTGCCGAGAAAGCGAATGTCGTTGGCAATCTTGAACAGGGCCGCAGCGGCCGCATTGATGGCGCCGTGGCTCATCACCATGGCGTCGTGGGCGGCCAGCGCCTCGAATTTGTTGGGCGCACTCGTGAACGGCAGCCCGGTGATGTCGGCAATACGCGCCGCGATGAGTTCGGCAAAGCCCTTGGGCGCGTTGAGACCGGTGCCGACGGCCGTGCCGCCCTGCGCCAGCTGCATCAGATCGGGCAGGGTCGATTCAATCCTGCGAATGGCGTTGGCAAGCTGCGTGGCGTAGCCTGAGAATTCCTGACCCAGGGTCAACGGCGTGGCGTCTTGCGTATGCGTGCGGCCGATCTTGATGATGTGGGCCCAGGCCTTGGCCTTGGCGGCGAGCGCGGCCTGTAAGTGGCGCAGCGCTGGCAGCAGGCGGTGCTGCGTCTCCTCGGCGCAGGCGATGTGCATGGCCGTCGGGTAGGTGTCGTTTGACGACTGGCTCATGTTGACGTGATCGTTGGGATGCACGGGCTTTTTGGAGCCTTTGCTGCCACCCAACATCTCGATCGCCCGGTTGGAGATCACTTCGTTGGCGTTCATGTTGGACTGGGTGCCCGAGCCCGTCTGCCAGATCACCAGCGGGAAGTGCGCATCCAGCTTGCCGTCAATGACCTCCTGGGCTGCCGCGACGATCGCCTTGCCGAGCTTGGGATCGAGGCGGTCGAGCGCCATATTGGTCTCGGCGGCGGCGCGCTTGACAATGCCCAGAGCGCGGACGATCGCCTTGGGTTGCTTCTCCCAGCCTATTCGGAAATTGCCGAGGCTGCGTTGCGCCTGGGCACCCCAGTACTTGTCAGCGGGCACCTCGATGCTGCCGAAGCTATCGGTCTCGGTGCGCGTAAGGGAATGAGGCGTCTGGGTCGTGGCCATGGTGATTCGCGCAGCCGTTCGCGCTCAAAAAAAGCGCCGCTCCCGTAGCACGATCGATATGACCACTCCAGCAACAACAGATCGATGGCGATCAAATTTTTCGACCCGCATCGGTCGCGACCGCTGAAGGCTAGCAAAGCTAGAGCTCAGATGGGAATGAACTCTTAGTAACGTTGCTCCGTCACGTTTTCCCGGCGGCCCGCGCGCCATCATGCGCGCCCGTCGAGCCCGTGCCGCCGCTGTCACACGACGCCGGGCGCTGGCATCGCGCGCCGCCCGCGCACCGCGCGCGCGCCCACGCGCCCCACCTTGGCTTTTGCGCCACGCGGGCCGTGTCGCCGCCGCTTGCCCCTCGGGCCGGCGGTCAGCCATTTCGCTTCAAATTTGAACTAAACGCGTGGCGGCGCTTCTAGCCGGCAGCAGCCCCAGTTGGGGCATGCTTTTGCCCGTCGTCGTGAGGGGGACGTGCGGGGGCCATGGGCGCGCGCGAGGGGGGAATGGGTGAGGCGCCGTTGCCGGCGGGCCGGCGGGCCCGGCCGGGACCCGGCCGACTGCTGCGCGAGGAAGCGGGCGCGGTGGCGGTGATCGTTGCTCTCACGTTTTCGGCGATTTTTCTCGCCGTCGCGGTGGCGATCGATTTTGCGCGCCCGCAAACCGAAGTCGTGCGCGTCGAAAGTGCCGCCGCTGCCGCCGCGCTTGCGGTTTCCCACCGGCTCGGCCTGCCCGACCAGGACACCACGGACTGGCAGGATCGGGACGCTCCTCTCCTTTCAAGGTCACCAGCAGCACGCCCGACCAAGTCGGCATCCCCCAGGCGGAACAAGGCCAACCGCGTGCCACGGCCAAGGCCAACATGTTGACGAGCCTGCTCAAGGCCGTTGGCGGCAGCGTCAAAAAGGGCCGGGGCACGCGCGAGGTCGCCCTCGTGCTCAATAACTCCGGATCGATGGCGGGCCAACCCCTCGCCGATCTCTGCGTGGCGGCCAAGAACCTGACGAGCGTGCTGTTCGCGGGCTATGAGGGCACCGACAAAGTCAGGCTCGCGATCGTGCCTTTCGCCGGTGCCGTCAACGTCGGGGCGGCCCAGCCGGGTGCGGCCAGGATCGACAGCGGCGGCCTCTCGCCGGTGCACTACGAGAATTTCGCCGAACAACGTCCGCGCTTTCACCTGTTTACCGAACTCGGCGTGCGTTGGGGTGGGTGCGTCGAGGTACGCCCGAGCCCACACGATGTCACCGACAGCGTGCCGCAGAGCGCCGTGCCGGCCAGCCTTTTTGTGCCGATGGTTGCGCCCGACGAGCCCGACCCGGGCAATGCCGAGGGCCACAGCCATAACAACAATTACCTCTCCGACACCGGCGGGCGTTGCCTTGCCCCGGCACCCACCTGCGTGCACATGAGCCGGCGCGGCCGCTGCACCGCCTGGTCGACGCCCGCCATTCCGGCCGCGGCAGCCCAGGCCCGCACCTGCAAATACGACGGCGGCTCCATCAGCTCCGGGCCGGGTCCCAACGCGCTCTGCGACACACAACCGATTTTGCCGTTGACCGAGAACAAAAGCGCCGTCGATGCCGCGATCGGGCAAATGCGCGCCAAGGGCAGCAGCAACATTCTCGAGGGTCTGATGTGGGGCTGGCGCGTGCGCGTGGCCAATCGCAACCGCTCGATCTACCACGCCTTTGGTTATGCCACGAACGGCAGCCTCGGCAACACCGCCACGACCTCGACCCTCATCAGCCAATTGAACAACAAGACGACCGCTTGCGAAAACACCAAGGCCGCCGGCATCACCGTCTACACCATCGCCTTCCGCCTCGAGGGCGACGTCAACACGCGCGCACTGCTGGCAAGCTGCGCCTCGAGTGCCGCGGAGGCCTATCGCGCCAGCGACGGCGCGACCCTGGCGCAAGCCTTCGAAGCGATCGCCCGCGAGATCGCCAAATTGCGAATCGCCAGTTGAGGTCTGCCAACCGCCGTCGCATCGGCGAGACGCGCCGTTTGTGCACAACTAATTGCCCAACGGGTTGGCGGGGCACCCGCCGTGCCGCTGCCGCCGCGCCACACGCCACAAAGCTGCCTATGGCGTGCGCACAGCCTGCGTACAATCTGTCGATGGCCTGGGGAGAAGCTGGGATTGAGCGCCGCGGCGCTAGAGCTCGTGGCGCGAATGCCGCAAAAGGACACGGGCGTTTCTGCGTGCCGAATGGCGCGGACGGCACGGCGTCAATCGCGCCTCGAGGATCCGCACGGGGGGTGAAGGGATGGGCCAGCGCGCACAGTCTGCGGCAGTGAAGTGCGGCAGCAGAGGGGGCGCACTCGCTGCCGCGCTGCTCGCGCTCTTGCTGGCGGCCTGCGCTCACGATCACTGGTGGGAGGCGCGCCAGCTCGATAATGCCACCGCGCTCGGGCTCAGCGAGCCGCAGTTGCGTCATCCCACTCCATTCGCCGCCCGGCGCGAGACACTCGACATCGAAGTACCGCCCGACGCCGAAGGGCTGCGCCCCGATCAGCACATCGACGTGGTGCGCTTTCTCGAACAGCAAACACACGAGGCCACGCGCCGGCTCGTCGTGTTCGTGCCAACCCCGCAACGCAGCGCCGCCGCCATCGCCCGTTCCCTGCAGGACATCCAGCGCCACATTGTCGACGCCCAAATCACCTATCGCGTCGTCAAGATGACAGCCTGGGAGCGCGGGCACGACGCGCTTGCGAGCATTCGGCTGGCGTACGAGCGGCCGGTTGCCGTTGCCCCGCCCTGCGGCGATTGGAGCGAAGATATGGGGCGCAAAGCAGAACGCCTTGCCGATCCGAACGGGGGTTGCGCCACACAACGCAACTGGACGGTGATGGTCGACACGGCGCGCGAGGAGCCGCGGGCCAGCGAAAAGCGTGCGCAAACCTGGTCCACCTTGATCAGCACGGGGGCCAAGTCGGGGGCGGTCGACGCCACCTGGGCGAGCAAGACCGGCGCCATCAGCGTTGCCAAGCCCTAACCGCCAGCCTGGCGCCCCGCGCGCTTGTCTTCACGGCCCCGCGTCAGGTACGCTCGCCCTAAGCCCTAACCCCCACACCCCCAGCGCAACGGAGTATCGCCGTGACGTTCAAGCTCCCAGAACTCCCTTATGCCTACGACGCGCTCAGCCCTTACATGTCCAAAGAGACGCTTGAGTTTCATCACGACAAACACCATCAGGCGTACGTCGATAACGGCAATAAAGTCGCTGGGGCCGGCAGCAAATACGACGGCAAGAGCATCGAGGACATCTGCCGGGAGGCCTTCGCGGCCAAGGACGCCCCCGTCATCAACAACATTGGGCAGCATTACAATCATATCCACTTCTGGCAGTGGATGCAGAAGGGCGGCGGTGGCAAGAAGCTGCCGGGCAAGCTGCAGACCATGGTCGACAAGGACCTTGGCGGTTTCGACAAAATGCGCGCGGACTTCGTGCAGGCGGGCGTGTCCCAGTTCGGCTCGGGTTGGGCTTGGCTCGCCGTCAAGAACGGCAAGCTCGAGGTTGCCAAGACCCCGAATGGCGAGAACCCCTTGATGCACGGCGCGTCGCCGATCCTGGGCGTCGATGTGTGGGAACACAGCTACTACATCGACTATCGCAACGCGCGCCCGAAATATCTGGAGGCCTTTTTCGACCATCTCATCAATTGGGAGCATGTCGAGGCCATGCTCGAGAAGGCGAAGTAGGCGTCGAGGCAAGGCTCAGGGGCGGCGCGCCGCGGCGCGCTCGCCCTCAACGCTCACCGGCAGGCACCGGCGTCCGCGCAGGCTGGTGCCGAGACAGCGCTGAAAGCGGTCAAGAAAGCGGTTGGCGTCGAGGTAGGAGGTTGTGAGGCAGGTGCGGTCGGCGCTGCACTCGGAGCGCTGCTGACGCCAATCGCTTTGCCAAATGCGCAAACCGACATAGGGGCCGAAGGCGAGCTGTCGCGCCGTCTTCTGCAGGCGGCGGGTCAGCTGGTCGTCCAGGCGCGCCAGCTGCGGATCGGTGCAAATCGCCAAATCCGCGGGCGCCATCCGGGGGGCGCGGCAGTCGACGGCAGCCCGCGCAACGGCGGGTATCGCGGCCAGCAGCAGGGCGACAAGGATCGTGCCAAGGCGATGGTTCAGGGTCATGCGCGGGGCCGGGCTCGATCGTGAACGGCTCCCCC
>Ga0075424_100003035_pt1 | contig 15612 bp, 10 predicted proteins | sample SoiMethybrSBSTD3_FD_75301 | JGI IMG/M metagenome (GOLD analysis project Ga0075424, IMG submission 75301) | Bulk soil microbial communities from a Populus tree surrounding site in Tennessee, USA - Soil MetaG P. TD hybrid SBSTD3 | ecosystem: Environmental > Terrestrial > Soil > Tree plantation...
AGCACGCGGGCGCCGGCGCGATCGGCGAGCGCAAGCAGGCGATTCCGGAGCGCCTCGCGGTCGAGCGGCTTGATCGAATAGAACAGCGGCAGCAGCAGCACCGGCGCAAGATTGCTGAGCGCAACCATCAGCAGCGCGAAAACGATCCCGGCGGCAAGCCACCAGCGCTCGGGCGACGCGCGGATCAGCCAGTAGACGAGGCTCGCCGCGCCGCCACCGAGGACGATGCCGACCGCAAACGACTTCAGCTGATCGGCGAGCCAGGCGCGAATGCTTTCATTGGACAGCTGATAGCGGCGTTCGAGCAGGAAGCCGCTGTAGAACGCCAGCGGCACGCCGCCGAGCTCGTTCAGCACGGCCAGCAGCGCGACGAACGCGAGGACCGACAGTCCCGGCTGCCACGACGGCGGGGCTCCGCTCGCGACGCGCTCGGCGACGTCGCGCAGCATGGCGCTTGCGCCCGTGAGGAGGAGGCCGCCGAGCAGCGCGATGGTCCACGCGAGCGACGCGACGCTCGCGCGGCGTTTCAGACGGTGATATCTGGTGGCCTTATCCTCGTTCACGCCAGGATTTCAGCTTGCGGAACTCGCGTGGTCCCGCCTGCGGGACCGTGTCCGGATTCTCGGCCGTCGCGCGCGGCCGCACGCGGATGCCGCCGTTGGTCGTCTGCAGATCGATTGGCGTGCCGCCGCCGTTCATCTTTCCTTCGAACCGGCGGCGCGACTGCTCCGACGCGTCGACCTTCAGGTCGGGCGACACCGAGATGCCGCCGTTCGTGCACGAGACCGAGAGATCCGCTTTGGCCGAATCCGGCAGGCTGAGCGTGACGCCGCCGTTCGTCGTGTGCATCGAGATCTTCTCGCTGCCGACCGCCGCGAAGTCGACCGACACGCCGCCGTTGGTCGACCGTGCCTCGAGTCCGCCGGTGAGCCCGCGCGCGTTGACGCCGCCGTTCGTCGTGCGCGCGACGACGTTGCCGGCGAGCCCCGTCAGCGCGACGCCGCCGTTCGTCGTCCGCACGTTGACGACGGCATTTTTCGGCGCGCGCACGTGGTAGCGGACCTCGAACGAGGCGCCGAACAAGACGCCGTTCATCTTCTCCGTCTCGATCGACACGCGCTCGGGCGACACGTCTTCCTTGATCGTAATCCGCGGAAGGAGCTGGCGCGCGCCCTCGTCGCTGGAGGCCCGGGCGATGCGTTCCGCCCTCACCTCGACGTCCGGCCCGTCGACGCCCTCCACCTCGACCCGGCCGTTCGTGTTGACGATGCGGACCTCGCCGCCGGGTGACAGCGAGTAATGATGGGTCCACTCGTCGGTCGCCCGCCCCTGCAGGCTGCCGAGCGAGATATCACAGCCGGCGAACGCAAAAGCGAAGGGAACGAGGAGCGCGGCCAGCCCGCGGCGTGCGCGTAGTGCCATGGAAAGGACTCCTTCCTGGTCAATTAATACGCCAGGAAGGAGGGGTCAGTTCAACTGGACCGAGATCAGCTTGGAGACGCCCGGCTCCTCCATGGTGACGCCGTAGAGCCGGTCGGCAATCTCCATGGTCTTGCGGTTGTGCGTGATGACGATGAACTGGGTGTGCTGCTGCATGCCGCGGAGCATCTCCACGAACCGCCCGATGTTCGCATCGTCGAGCGGCGCGTCGATCTCGTCGAGCAGGCAGAACGGGCTCGGCTTGTACTTGAACATGCCGAACATCAGCGCGATCGCGGTGAGCGCCTTCTCGCCACCCGACAGCAGCTGCACGCTCTGCAGGCGCTTGCCCGGCGGCTGCGCGATGATCTCGATGCCGCTCTCGAGCGGATCGTTCTCGTCGAGCAGCGTGAGGCCGGCGCGTCCGCCGCCGAAGAGCGTGCTGAAGGTTTCCTGGAAGTTGCGGTTGATCGCCGCAAACGCCTCGGTGAACCGCTGGCGCGTGGTTTCGTCGATGCGCTTGATCGCCTCGCTCGTCTGCGCGATCGAATCGACGAGATCCTTGCGCTGCGTGGTGAGGAACGTGTGGCGCGTCTCGAGCTCGTCGAACTGCTCGATGGCCATCATGTTCACCGGTCCGAGGCGCTCGATCTTCGCGCGCAGCGCCGCAATCGCCTCCTCGGCGCTCATCGTGCGCTGTTCGGCCTCCTCGACGCTCGCCCTGAGCGGGTCGACGTCCGAACCGGCGTCTTCGTCGGCTTCGTCGGCGGCGATCGCTCTCGCGTCCGGCGTGGCGCTCCCCTCGCGCTCCATCTGCTCGACCTGGACGACCACTTCGTCGAGCGTGGCGTTCACTGCGTCCTCGCACGTGTGCGAGAGGTGCGACAGGTCTGCTTCGGCGGTCGCGCGCGCGACGTCGAGCTCCGACGCAACGGCACGGACGGCATCGAACCCGTCGCGCGCCTGCTTGATCGCCGCGTCGGCGGCGTCGTTCTTCACGCGAAGCGTCCCGACCGCTTCGTCGGCTTCGGCGACCGCGATGCGCAAGCCGTCGAGCGCGCGGACGTCGACGTCGAGCTGCGCTTCGCCCGCGGCAATCGCGTCGCGGAGCTCGGCGATGCGGCGGCGGCTCGACTCGAGCTCGCCCGCAAGCGCCGTGGCGCGCTGCTCGAGATCCGCAAACGACTCCTCGAGCCGCTGGACGTCCGATGCGAGCGCGGCCGCGCGTTCCACCAGCGCCGCGTGCGCCGCGCCCGCTTCGGCGGCGCGGCGATTCAGATCCTCTGCCGCTTCGCGCGCTTCGAACAATCGCCGCTGCGCGAGCGTGAGACGCTCGTCGGCCTCGCGCTGCGCGTGCTCGAGCTGCGAAATGGACTCGCGGCTCTGCTGCTGACGTCGATCGAGTGCGTCGCGCTCCTCTTCGGCCTGACGGCGCTCGCGCGTCAGCTGTTCTGCCTTCTGCGCGAGCCGCGTTTCTTCGTCGGCGGCGTGCTGCAGCTGCGCGTCGTGCCCGACGACCACTTTTTCCTGTTTGTGCAGCTCGGCGTTCAGCGCGCCGATAGCGCCCGTCGCCTGTGCGATCGTCGCTTCGAGCTCGGTGGTCTCCTGCGCGAGGCGCGCGAGCAGATCGCGGTCCGATCGAATCCGCTCGCGGAGCTCCTTGATTTCGCGCTTGGTCTCGAGGATGCCGCGCGCGCCTGCGTGGCCGCCGCCCGACACGAGATGCGGACCGCGGAACACGTCGCCGGCGAGCGTGACGATAGGAACCGGGGGAAGCGGGGGCGCCGGGACGAGCGCGCTCGCTTCGGCCGCACGCGCGTACGACTCGGCAATCCACGCGTGGCCAATCGCGCTGCGAATGGCATCGGCAAACCGCCCGTTGACGCGGACGACCGACGACAGCGGAACAAGTCCGTCCGCTGCGCCGCCCTCGAACGCCGGCTGCGCGTTCGATGCAAGCGACGTGATCAGGAATCCACAGCGTCCGGCGTCGGCCTCCCGCACGACCTCGAATCCGGCGGCCGCGTCCTCCGGACGCTCGACGACGACGTGCTGAAGGACGTCGCCGAGGCAGGCTTCGACCGCCCGCTCGTATCCGGCGTCGACCTCGAGGTAATCAGCGACCGCACCCTGCTGATTCACCTTGCCGTTGGCCTGCGCGAGCACCGTGCGCGCCGCGTCGCCGTACCCCGCGCGCGCCGCTTCGAGCTCCTCGAGCGACTTCAATCGCGCCTCGACGCCCGCGAGCTCCTGTTCGCGCGCGCGCACCGATCGCGCGCGCCACTCGTGCTCGATGCGCGCGCTCGCGAGCTCCGACTCGCGCGCGCGCCGCGCGATGTGCGTCGCCTCGATCGCCTCGTGCGCGCGGCGCAGCCCGTCCATCGCCGCCGCGCGATCGGACGCGACGCGCTCCGCCTCGATCCGGACGTCCGCCGCCTCGACGTCGAGCTTCGACAGCGTTTCCGCGACGCGATCGCGCGCGGCCGTCGCGTGCTCCACGGCGTGACGCAGCGCCGTGGCGGAGTTGATCGCCGAGAACACCTCGCTGCGCGCCGCTTCGACGTCCGCCTCGAGTCCCTCGATGTCGCGGTGCGTCGCTTCGTACGCCTCGGATTCGGTGGCCAGCGTTGCCGCCGCGAGATCGCGTTCGGCGATCGCCGCAGCTGCCGCATCGCGCCGCGCGGCGAGCGCGGCGAGCGCCGGCTCACGCCGCCCTTCGAGCGCCTCGAGCTCCGCGGATTCGAGCGCCGTGCGCGCATGGAGCGACTGCGCCTGCTCGCGATCGAACGCGACCTGCTGCTGCTGACGGTTGATGGCGAGCTCACGCACGTGCGCCGCTTCGCGCGTGCGCGTCGCGTGCGATTCCCCTTCGACGAGCTCGATCCGCACCCTGCCGAGATCCGATTCGAGCTCGGCCACGCGTCCGGCGGCGACCGCTTCACGCTCGCGCGCGTCCGCCAGCCTGGCTCGCGCCGACGCGATCGTTTCCGCCAGCTGCCGGTACTTGCGTGCGAAGAGCACTTTCTCCCAGCGGCGCAGCTCGTCGCGCAGCCGCTGATAGCGCCGCGCCTTCGCCGCCTGCCGCTTCAGCGTTCCGCGCTGCTTCTCGACCTCGAACACGATGTCGTCAATGCGCGTCAGGTTCTGCTGCGCGGCCTCGAGCTTCAACTCCGCCGCGCGCCGCCGCGCCTTGTATTTCGTGACGCCCGCGGCTTCCTCAATCAGCTGGCGGCGATCCGTCGGCCGCGAGCTGAGAATCATCCCGATCTTTCCCTGCTCGATGATCGCGTAGGCCTTCGCGCCAAGGCCCGTGTCCATCAACAGATCGTGGATGTCCTTCAGCCGGCACACGTGACCGTCGATGAGATATTCGCTCTCGCCGGATCGGTACAGACGGCGCGTGACTTCCACTTCGCGCGCGACCGACTGGATGATTTCCTCGGCCACGTCGGTCAGCTCGGACGAAACATCGTGTCCGTGGCCGTTCGATCCGTGATGGCCGTTCCCGTGGTGACCGTTGCCATTGCGGCCGTTGCCGTTGTGGCCGTTCCCGTTGTGTTCCGCGGTGATCGTCTTCAGGAAGCCGCTGAAACGCAGGCGCACTTCCGCGGTGGCGGTTGGTTTGCGCGCGTCGCTGCCGTTGAAGATGACGTCTTCCATCTTGTCGCCGCGCAGGCTCTTGGCGCTCTGCTCACCCATCACCCAGGTGATGGCGTCGGCGACGTTGCTCTTGCCGCAGCCGTTGGGGCCGACGATCGCGGTGACGCCGTGGTGGTCGAAGGCGAGCTCCGACCGATCGGAAAACGATTTGAACCCGTTGATTTCAAGGCGTTGCAAACGCATAGGCAGACCACCCCATTGCGGATTGAGGAGTGCGGATTGCGGATTTATTGGGGATTAATCGAGAATTAATCCGCAATCCGCAGTCCTCAATCCGCCGATCAGTCGAAGGTTGGCTGGGGTGCAACCAGTAGTTACGGCCGAGCAAAACTCATCGTTTTCCGGTGGGAAAACGGCCCCTGAGTTTTGAAACGGCCGTCAGTCTACCAAGGGCTAGTTATAGTGGCAAGGGATAACTGCCGCCCAATACATAGCGGTCAGTTGCCCCATGCGTCAGTGCGCCTTGGTTCGATTCGTCTTGCTCAGCTCGGTCAGTCTCTGCGCTTCGCCGAACAGGGCCAGAGCCGCCTGAGCCTGCGGATCGACCATGACCAGATGGCGGCGCCCTTCGGCGATGCCGAACACCGCCTCGTCGATGCGGAACCGAATCATCGCCTTGATGAAATCGATCTCCTTCTTGAACGCCTCGTCGTCGATCTTGATCCGATCGGTCTTCAGCTGCTCGCGGAAGTCGGCGACCATCGCGTCGTCGACGACGAAGTTCGGCTTCACCGTCTGCCGCCCCGTCGACGTGCCCGGGATGCGGGTGTCGCCTTCAGCGGTGTATTTCTGCGCGTAGCGCTCGAATTCCTGGCGCGCATACAGCGTGCGGCCAAACCGGCTCGGGTTGAAGCCCTCGATCGGTCCCGGCATGCGCTTGTCGGGCTCGATGCCGCCGCCGCCGTAGACCGGGCGGCCGGCGTCGGTGTGCTTCAACTCGCTTTCCTTGTGTGGACGCGCCTCGCTCTGATCTTTCAGGCTGTAACTGAGGTACTCGTCGAAGCTCGAGTCCCACGGCCGCTGAATGAGGCGGCCGCTCGGCGTGTAATAGTGCGCAGTTGTGAGCGCGAGGCCGGCATTGCCGGTGATGCGATACACCGACTGCACGAGCGCCTTGCCGAACGTCGTCTCGCCGACCACGTAGGCGCGATCGTGATCCTGGAGCGCGCCGGTGACGATTTCCGATGCGCTCGCGCTGTTCCGGTTCGCGAGCAGGACGATCGGGATGTCGGTGAACTCGCCGTCCTCGGTCGAGCGGTATTCCTGATCCGAATTCGCGATGCGGCCGTGCGTGGAGACGATCATCTTGCCTTTCGGCAGGAACTCGTTCGCCACTTTGATGGCCTGATCGAGCGGGCCGCCCGGATTCTGCCGGATGTCGAACAGCAGACGCCGCATGCCCTTCGAGGCGAGCTCGTGGAGCGCGTGCTTCACGTCGTGATCGGTGTTCTCGCCGAAGTCCTGCATCCGGATGTAGCCGGTGGTCGAATCGATCATGAAGTACGCCGGCACCGTCGGGATGTAGACCTCGTCGCGCGTCAGCTCGATCGGAATCGTCTGGTCGTAGCCGCGCCGCCGGATTTCAATCTGCACCGTCGTGCCGCGCGGGCCGCGCAGCGCGCGCATCGCCTGGTCCGTCGTCCAGCCCTTCGCGCTCTCGTTGCCGACTTTCGAGATGATGTCGCCGCTGCGGATGCCCTTCTTGTATGCAGGCGATCCCTCGAAGACCACCACAGCCGTGATGTCGCCGTCGACCGCGACAATCGAGACGCCGATGCCGTAGTAGCGGCCTTCCTGCCGCTCGCGCATCTGCGCATATTCCTTCGGCGTGAAGTAACTGGAGTGCGGATCCAGCGTGCTGAGCATGCCGCGAATCGCGCTCGTGACGAGGTTCTCGGAGTCGACCTTGTCGACGTAGCTCGTCTCGATGGCGGCAAGCGCCGCGCCAAATGCCGGATAATGATCGAGGACCTTGTCGCCCGTGGCGAGCGCGCTCTTGCCGAAGAAGCCTCCGACGAGCGCGGACAACGCGATGGCGAACACGACAACAGACACGGGGCGGTAACGGCGCATAGGAGGCATCCTAACAGATAAAATACGTGTCAACAATGACTTCTGGGTATAATGACGTTTGCCGTCAGACGCTGGTTTTGCGGTAGGAGACTGTCATGTTTGGTTCGATTGGCATGCCCGAGCTGATCATCATTTTTGTGATCGCGCTCATCATTTTTGGGCCGCGCAAGCTGCCGGAGCTGGGGCGGTCGCTCGGCAAGAGCCTGGCCGAATTCAAAAAGGCGTCCAACGAGCTCCGGAACACCCTCGAAGAGGAAATCCGCATCGAAGAGCAGAAAGAAACCGTCGCGAAACAGGCGCCTCCTCAGCCGGCGCACACGGCGCCCGTCAGCGCAACCGTCGCACATACCGCTGAAGGACCTGAAGGCAACGCCGAGCCGGTTCGGCACGCCGATCACAGCGCGTAGACCGCTCGCAGGATGGCCCTCGTCCCGTTCCCCGGCAAGCAGTCGGAGGCGTTCGAACTGCCTCCCGACGAAGACGACGATTCGCCAGGCGCGAAGATGTCGTTTCTGGAGCATCTCGACGAGCTCCGGAAACGCATCGTCAACTCCTGCATAGCAATCGGTGTATGCCTTATCGTCAGCTTCGCGTTCATCAATAGGATCGTCAATTTCCTGCTCGGTCCGACGCGCAAGGTCCTGCCGCCCGACGTGAAGATGATTTACACGCAGCCGGGCGAAGCCTTCGGGATGTACATCACGATCTCGATGATTGCGGCGGCGGTCATCGCCTCGCCCTACGTGATGTATCAGGTCTGGATGTTCATCGCGCCCGGCCTGTACGCGAAAGAGAAGCGGATGGCGATCCCCTTCGTCTTCTTTACGACGGTCGGGTTCCTCCTCGGCGCCGCGTTCAATCATTTCGTCGCGTTTCCGTTCATGATGTCGTTCTTCGCGAGCTTCAACGGCATCGACCTGAAGTTCATGCCGCGGCTCGAGGACGTGTTCGGCCTCTACACGAAGATGCTCCTCGGCATGGGAGCCGTGTTTCAGATGCCGACGGTCATCTACTTCCTCGCGAAGATGGGTCTGGTGACCGGACCGCTGCTGTGGAAGTACGGCAAGTACGCGATCCTCATCGCCTATATCGTGGCGGCGGTGATTACGCCGACGGCGGATCCAGTGAACCAGACGATCTTCGCCGCGCCGATGATTCTCCTGTACTTCCTGAGCATTCTCATCGCGTTCATCGTGAATCCGCGAAGCCGCCAGCGCGAATTCGATCGCTGACCGCCGCCTGCGCTACAGTCAACGGGCGTGGTCATCCGCGCCTCTTCTTCCAGACAGATCGATGTTCTGATCGCGGACCTCGAGTCAGGCGATGCGCTTCGCCGCGATGCGGCCGTCGCGCGGCTGATCGTCCTGGGCTCGCGCGCGGTCCAGCGGCTCGCGTCGCTTGCAATATCGCGTTCGTCCGCCGCCGCAAGAACCGCTGCCTTTCGAGCGCTCGAGGCGATTGACGATCCACGCGCGCTGACGCCGGCGCTTCAGGCGGTGGCCGACGCCGATCCGTCAGTCGCTTCGGCAGCGATCGCCGTGGTGAGAAACTTTCTGCGAGGCGAACGTGGAGCCGACGCAGTAGATTGTTTGACGACCATCGCGCTCGATCGAGCGCTGCAGGAACCGGTACGGATCGCGGGGGTGCGGGCTCTCCGCGATCTCGATCGACGAACCATCGCGCCGCTCCTGAAAACGCTGTCGAGCGATCCCTCGCCGGGCATGCGAGCCGCGGCGGCGCCGCCGAAGCGCCGCGGCGCCGCACCGCCCGAAAATCCGATTGAAACCATCAGCGACGCCGCCGGCGTCGGATTGCCCGACGATCCCCGGGCGCTGCACGCAGCGGTCGCTTCATCGGGCGACGACGTTCCGCTGACGGCGCTGCTGCGAATCATCGAACGCGTTCGTGAGCGCGAAGCGGCCGAGCCCGCAGCCGTGCGCGGAGCCTGGATGGAGGTCCGCGCCGCCGCGCACCTTGCGCTCGCGAAGCGGCGGAGCAAGGTCGCGCTCTACGATCTGCGCGAATCGATCGCAGCGGCAGACCGTCCCCTGCCAGCGCCGTTCGTCACGGCGCTGACGCTCATCGGCGACGCGTCCTGTCTGGAAGGAATAGCGACCGCCTACGCGCGTTCAACCGACGCCGTCTGGCGACATGCATTGCGCGAAGCGTTCCAATCGATCGCAAAGCGCGAGAAGATCACGCGCCGCCACGCGGTGATGAAGAAGATCGAGCAGCGATGGCCTCAGGCCTTCGCACAGTTGAGGCCAATCCCTAATCCCTAATCCCCTAATTCCTAATTCCTAATCCCTAATCCCTAGTCCCTAATCCCTACTAATCCCTAATCCCCAGTCCCCAATCCCTACGCGCGAACGCGCAGCGGGAACCGCTGCGCGCGAGCTCAGTAGGCCTTCGCAAACCAGGCCTCCGCCTGCGCCGGCGCGTGACAGCGGACGCAGATGCCGCTCGCAGCAGCCGCGTTGATCGGCATATTTCGAATCGTGGCCTGCGTGTCCGCCTTGATCTGCGCTTCGCAGTCCGCGGATCCGCACCACGGCGCGATGACGAAGCCGGGGCGCCCTTCCATGATCTGCTTGAACTCGTCATAGCTCGACACGCGCTGCGTGTGCTCGTCGCGGAACTGGCGAGCGCGGTCGTAGAGACTCTGCTGCACCTCGTCCAGCAGCTGCCGCAGACGAACGGCGAGGCCGTCCATCGAGAGGCTCTGCTTCTCGCGCGTGTCGCGGCGCGCGACCAGCACTGATGATTTCTCGATGTCCTTGGGTCCGATCTCGACGCGCAGCGGCACGCCGCGCATCTCCCACTCCGAGAACTTCCAGCCGGGCCGCTCGTCGCGCTCGTCGAGCGTGACGCGGATGCCGGCCGCCACCAGCTGCGCCTGGATCTCCTGCGCCTTCGGGAGCACCGTCTCGCGCCAGTTCTCGCGGCCGATGGGCACGATGACGACCTGATACGGCGCGACCCGCGGCGGCAGCACGAGGCCGCTGTCGTCGCCATGCGTCATGATGACGCCGCCGACGAGCCGCGTCGACACGCCCCACGACGTGCCCCACACGTGCTGTACCGACTTGTCGCGCGCCTGGAACGTGATCTCGAAGGCCTTCGCGAAATTCTGACCGAGGTTGTGAGACGTGCCGGCCTGGAGCGCCCGGCCGTCGCCCATCAGTGCTTCGATCGAATAGGTCCGCAGCGCGCCCGCGAACTTCTCGCTCTCGCTCTTCATCCCCTTCACGACCGGCATGCCGAGCACCGTCTCGGCGACGCGCGCGTAGAGGTCGAGAATCATAAGCGTTTCGGCTTCCGCTTCCTCGTGCGTTTCGTGCGCGGTGTGCCCCTCCTGCCACAGGAACTCCGTCGTTCGGAGGAAGGGCCGCGTCACTTTTTCCCATCGGACGACGTTCGCCCACTGATTGATGAGGATCGGCAGATCGCGCCACGATTGCACCCACTTCGCGTACATCGTGCCGATGATCGCTTCCGACGTCGGGCGGATGACGAGCTTCTCCGCGAGCTCCTCGCCGCCGCCGTGCGTCACGTAGGCCACCTGCGGCGCGAACCCTTCGACGTGCTCCGCCTCCTTGTGCAGCAGCCCTTCGGGAATGAACAGCGGGAAGTACGCGTTGACGTGGCCGGTCTTCTTGAACTCCGCGTCGAACGCCTGCTGTATGAGCTCCCAAATCGCATAGCCATACGGCCGGATGACCATGCACCCCTTCACGGGCGAATAGTCGGCCAGCTCCGCGCGGCGGACGACGTCGAGGTACCACTGCGAGAAGTCTTCGGATCTGGGCGTGATTTCAGTGACGAACGTTTCGGTCGCAGGCTTCTTGGACATTCGTAGAGAACGCAAAGGCGGCAAAAGGCCGCAAAGGTAATTCTTTTATCTTACCGGCTTTCCTCTGTGTCCTTTGTGACCTTTGTGTCCTTTGTGTCTGCGGGCCGCTCGCGAACATCCACGATGTGTCTCATCCATCGCAGATCGTCGCGCATCGGGAAATCCTGCCGGAAATGACCGCCGCGGCTCTCCTCGCGGCGGAGCGCGGCGCGGGCGATGAGCCGTGCAACGGTGAGCAGGTTCCGGTCGCGCCATCCCTCGACCGTCGACGGCGCCGGCGCGGCGCTGCGGGCGGCTTCGAGCGCCGACACTGCGCGCTGCAGTCCGTCGCGATCGCGAAAGAGACCCGCCAATCGCCACATCACGCGCTGGATTTCCGTCATGGCTAATGGCTGAGGGCTGACGGCTGATGGAATGGAAGATGGAAATCCGTCAGCCATCACACGATCTTTTTGGAGCGCAGCTGCAACCGGCGGTTGCCGCATCGCCTGCGCGGCGCGCGCGCCGAACACGAGTCCTTCGAGGAGCGAGTTGCTCGCGAGTCGATTGGCGCCGTGCACGCCGGTGCACGCGACCTCTCCGGCGGCATACAGACCGGCCAGCGAGGTGCGGCCCCACTCGTCCGTATCCACGCCGCCCATGATGTAGTGCGCGGCCGGACCGACCGGGATCAGATCCTCGGCGAGATCGAGGCCGACGCTCCGGCACATCTCGTCGATCGTCGGGAATCGCCGGCGCACGTACGCGGCATCGAGATGCGCGAGTGTCAGATACACGGGTCCGCCGGTCCGATCCGATTCGCGCACGATGCTGCGCGCCACCACGTCGCGCGGCGCGAGGTCGCCGTCGTGGTGATAGCGCGTCATGAACGGCTCGCCGCGCGCGTTGACGAGCCGCGCGCCCTCGCCGCGCAGCGCCTCGGAGATGAGAAAGCGCGGCACGCCTTCGAGCTTGAGCGCGGTTGGATGGAACTGGACGAACTCGAGATCGGCGACGCGCGCGCCCGCGTCGTACGCGAGCGCCACGCCGTCGCCCGTCGCGACCGACGGGTTCGTCGTCTCGGCGAACACCTGCCCGGCGCCACCCGTCGCGAGCAGCGTGGCGCTCGTCCGCACCTCGCGTCGAGCGCCGGATCGATCGAAGAACGCGACGCCCGACACGCGCGCGCCGCTGACGAGCAGCTCGGTGACGAGCGCGTGATCGATCGTCTCGACCGATGCGAGCGTGCGCACGCGCTCCCACAACGCGCGCCCGATCTCGCGCCCGGTCGCATCGCCCGCATGCAGCACGCGGCGGACGCTGTGCGCGGCCTCGCGTCCGAGCGCCGGTCGGCCGTCCGGGTCGAGGTCGAAGCGCGTGCCCCACTCGACGAGCTCGCGCACGCCGCGCGGTCCTTCTTCGACCAGGACGCGCACGGCGTCCTCGTCGCACAATCCGTCGCCGGCGCGGATGGTGTCCGCCGCATGCAGCGCCGGACTGTCATCGTCGCCGATCGCCGCGGCGATGCCGCCCTGCGCGTAGCCGGTGTTGCTCTCGGATGGATCGGCTTTCGTGAGGATGAGCACACGACCGGCGGCCGACAAGCCGATCGCCGCGCGCAGACCGGCGATGCCGCCGCCGACGATGACAAAGTCGACGAAGTCGACCGACTCGTGACTCAAACCGGGATGCTATCCTACCATTCGCTTTCATGAGCACGGTGCCGATGATCCGCGTCGACGTCGCGACGCCGTCCCGCGCGTATGCGGTGACGATTGCCGACGGCGCGATCGACATCATCTCGCGCATCCTGAGCGATCTGCGCGTCCCCGAGCGGCGGTTCGTCGTGTCGAGCCCGCTCGTGTGGCGTCTGCACGGCACACAGCTGGCGCGCGCGGCGAACATCGTCGAGCCGATCCTCGTGCCCGATGGCGAGCGGTTCAAGCAGCTGCCGATTGTCGCGCGCATCTACGACGCGCTCGTGCGCGCGAACGCGGATCGCGCATCGGCGATCATCACGCTCGGCGGCGGCGTCATCGGCGACATGGCCGGCTTCGCGGCCGCGACCTATCTGCGCGGCATCGCGCTCGTGCACGTGCCGACGACGCTCCTCGCGCAGGTCGACAGCGCGATCGGCGGCAAGGTGGGCGTGAACCATCCGCTCGGAAAGAATCTGATCGGCGCCTTCTATCAGCCGCACGCGGTCGTCATCGATCCGACGGTACTCAGCACGCTGCCGCGGCGCGAGTTCCGCGCCGGGCTCTACGAAGTGATCAAGTACGGGATGACGTCGAGCAGCGCGCTGTTCGATCGCATCGCGCGAGAACGGAAAGCGATCTTCGCGCGGTCGTCCGAGGCGGTGACGCCGATCATCGCCGAGTCGTGCCGGATCAAGGCGAGCGTCGTGTCCGGAGACGAACGCGAATCGGGACCGCGGCGCGTCCTGAACTTCGGCCACACCGCCGGTCACGCACTCGAGGCGGTGACGAAATTCCGGCGTTTCCGCCACGGCGAGGCGGTCGCCTACGGGATGCTCGTGGCCGCCGACCTCGCAAAGGCGCGCGGCGCGCTCGCCGATCGCGATCGGCAGGCGCTCGCGGATCTCATCGCGAGCCTCGGTCCGCTGCCGCCCATCGCCGATATCTCGACCACCCACATGCTGGAGGCCGTACAGCACGACAAGAAAATGGTCGCAGGCCGCCTGCATTTCGTGCTGCCGACCGCCGTCGGCGCCACGACGATCGTCGACGATGTCACGGAGAAGGAGCTGCGCGAGTCGCTGAAGCGAGTCGGCTTCGCGAAATGAAACCACACTTCAGCGTGGTACTCACCGCCGAGAGCGCAGAACCTCCGATCTCACGCGTTTTCCATGTTGATGTACACGCATCTGGAAACTGCGCTGAAGGATCGGCGGTCGTTGTTTTTTGCCGTTAGAGGTGAGGCGCTCGTTCAGCGGTTAGCGGCGGGATCCGTGCGACATTCCTTCGACGTCTCCGCGTTCTCCGCGCTCTCCGCGGTTAAATCGCACGCCCCAGTTCACCGGGCTGCGGACTCTCGGTGTCAGCTGTCGAGGCCGTATTCGCGAAGCTTCGACGTGAGCGTCTTGTAGCTGATTTGCAGGAGCTCGGCGGCGCGGCCGCGGTTGCCGGCAGCTTCCTTCATCGCCTGCTCGATCTTGCGGCGTTCGACTTCCGTCATCACGCGCCGCGACACATCCGCGAGCGTGCCCGACCAATCGAGGGTCGCCCACGGGCTCGCGTTTTCCTCGGCCGCGGCCGCAAGAACCACATCGCGGAACGACAGGTTGAGATGTCGCGGGTGGATCGTTTCGCCTTCAGTGAGGATCGCCGCGCGCTCGATGCAATTCTGCAGCTCGCGCACGTTGCCGGGCCACGCATAGGCGCGCAGCTCCTGTTCGGCCGCCGGCGACAGCGTCATCGGCTTCTTGTTCAAATCGCGGCAGAAGCGGTCGATGAAATAGCGCGCGAGCGTGGTGATGTCCTCGGTCCGCTCGCGCAACGGCGGAATGGTGATCGGAAACACCGACAGCCGGAAGTACAGATCCTCGCGATACTGACGCGCCGCGACCGCCGCCTTCAGATTGCGGTTCGTCGCCGCGACGACGCGGACGTCGACCTGCAGCGGCAGCGTGCCGCCGACGCGCTCGAAGCGTTTCTCCTCGAGCGCGCGCAGAATCTTCGCCTGCAGCGGCAGCGGCAGATCGCCGATCTCGTCGAGGAACAGCGTGCCGCGATGCGCGAGCTCGAACTTGCCCGGCTTGCGCGCGGCCGCGCCGGTGAACGCGCCCTTCTCGTGGCCGAAGAGCTCGGTCTCCAGCAGCGTCTCGGGAATCGCCGCGCAATTGATTGCGACGAACGGGCCGTCGGCGCGCGGGCTGAGCGCGTGCAGCGCGCGCGCGAACAGCTCCTTGCCCGTGCCGCTCTCGCCTTCGAGCAGCACCGTCGTGTCGGTCGACGCCGCACGATGCAGCGCGAGCGACACCTGCTTCAGTTTCGCATCGTTGCCGATGATCTGCGGCGCGCCGCGGCGGTGCGCCAGCTCCTCCTTGAGCAGGATGTTCTCGGTGGCGAGCCGCCGCTGCATCAGCGCGCGCTCCACCATGAGCAGGAGGTGATCGGGATCGACTGGCTTGGCGAGGAAGTCGAGCGCGCCCTCTTTCATCGCCGCGACGGCGTCCTGAATGCTGCCGTACGCGGTCATGACGATGACCGGCAGCTCCGGCTCGACCTCTTTGGCGGCGCGTAGCACGCCGAAGCCGTCGCCGTCAGGCAGGCGGAGATCGGACAGCACGATGGCGGGACGCGACGACTGGAGCGCCGCTTCCGCTTCGGGCTGATCGCGCGCCTCGATCACGGTGTGGCCCTGCGCCTCGAGCGCGTGGCGCAGCATGGCGCGCAGCGAATCCTTGTCCTCGACAAGGAGGATGGGAGAGTCCGTCGCGAGGCGCGTGCGGGTCGCCACCGTCACCGGAGCCAGCCGGGCGGAACGCCTGCTCGGCGCGCTTCTTCGTCGAGATTGGCGAGTGCCTTCTTGTCGTCGAGAATCTGCTGCTTCAGCCGCGTCAGCTCGGCGGTGGCTTTCTGCCGGTCGCGGCCGATGACGCCGCG
>Ga0075424_100003044_pt1 | contig 15589 bp, 15 predicted proteins | sample SoiMethybrSBSTD3_FD_75301 | JGI IMG/M metagenome (GOLD analysis project Ga0075424, IMG submission 75301) | Bulk soil microbial communities from a Populus tree surrounding site in Tennessee, USA - Soil MetaG P. TD hybrid SBSTD3 | ecosystem: Environmental > Terrestrial > Soil > Tree plantation...
ACCGCGGCTGGTCCAGTTCGCCAGGGACCTCGCGTCGGTTCGGCACACCGTCCTCACCGCGGAGCTCACAGACCTGACGCAGTACCGAATCACACCGCGGACGACCGACATGATCGAGGACGTCGCGTGGTGGCTGAGCGGTCAGCACGATCTCGCGCCGGACGGCCGCATCGGCATGATGGGGATCAGCTTCGCCGGCGGCCTGTCGATCATCGCCGCGTCCCGCGCGCCGCTGCGCGATCGCGTGGCGTTCGTGATGTCGTTCGGCGGACACGGCGACCTGCCGCGCACGCTACGGTACCTGTGCACCGGCATTCAGCCTGACGGCTCCAGGTTGCCGCCGCATGACTACGGTGTGGTGATCATTCTGCTGAGCGTCGCCGATCAGGTCGTGCCGCCCGCGCAAGTGGAGCCGCTCAGGAAGGTGATCCTCACCTACCTGGAAGCCTCACGGCTGGATCTCATCGACAAGAACGAATCATGGAACACGTTCCAGCGCGCGCGCGCCATGTCGGAGACGCTGCCGGAACCCGCGAAGACGCTGATGGGATACGTGAACGATCGCGACGTCGCGCACCTCGGACCGATCCTGCTGCCGCACGTGACGAAGCTCGGCGACGATCGCGCGCTGTCGCCGGCGGCGGAAGCGCGGCCGTCAGCGACCGTCTACCTGCTGCACGGCACGGGAGACAACGTCATCCCGGCGATCGAATCGTCGCTCCTCGAGAAGACGCTGCGCGCACGGGGGGTGACGGTTCATCAGCTGGCGACGCCGCTGATTACGCACGCGGAGGTCGATCGGTCGGCGGCGGCGGGGGCGATGTGGAATCTCGTATCGTTTTGGGAGGGGCTGCTGGGGGAATAGGAGACAGGAGACCGAATACAGAACACAGAATACAGAAGCTACCGCGCAACTCGACGCAGCGCCGCAATCTCTCCGGCATCGAGTTCCCTGAATTCTCCCGGTCGGATGCGCTCGTCGGTAATCGGTCCGATACGGACACGTCGCAGACGTACGACGGGGTGCCCGACCGATTCGCACATCCGTCGAACCTGCCTGTTCCTTCCTTCGTGGACCACGAGCGATAGGATCGCATCCGAACCATCACCGCCGTCCATGACTTTCAGCAGCTTGACTTCGGCTGGCGCCGTTTGCCGTCCCTCGATCGCGATCCCTTTCGCGAGCCGGTCGATCGCGTGACGGTCGGGTACTCCGCGCACGCGCGCCTGATATTCGCGCTCGACCTCGTGGCTCGGATGCGTGAGTCGTGCCGCGAGATCGCCGTCGCTCGTCAGCAGCAGGAGTCCCTCTGAATCGTAGTCGAGGCGTCCGACGGGATAGACGTAGTCACGGACGCCCCCTTTCGCGAGGAGATCGATGACTGTCGGGCGCTTCTGGGGATCGGAGCGGCTCGTGATGTACCCGCGTGGCTTGTACATCAGAATGTAGATGCGCCGCGCGGCGGGCTTGATGCGCCGGCCGTCGACACGAATATCATCAGACTGCGGATCCGCCTTCGTCCCGAGCTCGGTGACGGCTTTTCCGTTGACCGTGACACGGCCCTCGGTGATGTAACCTTCGGCGCTCCGGCGTGAGGCAATGCCGGCGGCAGACAGGATCTTCTGGAGACGCTCAGGCATCCAGCTGATTGTAACTTTCCGTCAATATTTATCACTACGCGTGAGGCTAACCTCCACGCGCTCGGCTCGGCTCGCTTCGCTCGCTCGTCGGGCCGCAGACGCTCCCCTGTCTCCTGTCTCCTGTCTTCTATCTCCTCTTTAGTGCACCGTCTCCGGCTCCTCCGCCGCAGGCATCCCGGCACTCTGCTCCGCTTCCACCCGCGCGGCTTCCCCTTCCGATTCGAACGGCAGCGGGCTCGTCGTCGCCGTCGGCTCGCCGAGCGCCGTCGGCAGCTCGAACCCGAGCGCGTCGGACATCTCCTCGACCTTCGGCAGATCGCCGAGGTCGTTCAGCCCGAATCGCTCGAGGAACTCGCGGGTCGTCGCATACATGAACGGGCGGCCGATGACCTGTTTGCGGCCGACCGTCTTGATGAGATGACGCTCGACGAGCGTCGCGAGCACACCGCCGCTGCTGGTCACGCCGCGGATCTCCGCGATCTCCGGCGCCGTGATCGGCTGCTTGTATGCGATGACCGCGAGCGTCTCCAGCGCCTGGACGGACAACTTCTGCGTGGTGCGCTCGTGGAACAGTTTGCGGACCCATTCGTGCAGTTCGGGGCGCGTCACGATCTGGTATCCGCCCGCGACTTCGACGATCTGCAGCCCGCCCGGCCGATCGTAGTCCGCGCGGAGCGCGGCCAGGGCCTCGTCGACATCTTCGCGAGGCTCCCCTTCGAGCATCTTGTAGAGCGTCTTCGGCGTGAGCGGCTCCGGCGACGCGAAAATCAGCGCTTCGACGATGGGCTTCAGATGGTCACTCATAGGGCAGTCATTCTTCGGTTGACAGCTTGGCGACTTCGTCCGCGTGGCGCTTTTCGGGATCGAGCAGCGGCTTGGGCGCATCGGCGGGACGGGCGCGCTTGTAGACGCGGATTGGTCCCATCGTGCCGGACTGGAACACGCGAATCAGCTTGAGCCGAATCATCTCGAGCATCGCCAGGAACGTCACGACAATCCCCGGACGCGACTGGACGTCGGCGAAGAGATCCTCGAAGCCGCACGCCTCGGTCTCCGACAGCCTCGCCATGAGCTGTTCGATGCGATCCTCGATCGAGATCTGCTCGCTCGGCAGGTAGACCTTCGGCCGCTGCTTCGCGCGCTCGACGACCGTGCGGAACGCGGCGATGAGGCTGAACAGATCGACGTCGACCTCGGGTTCGGGCGCTTCGCCGGCGATCTCGGCGATCGGCCCGTCCGGCCGCGTCCACTGCGCGCTGCGCAGCGTCTCGCGCTCGTGGAGCAGTTCCGCAGCCGCCTTGAACTTCTGATGCTCCAGCAGCCGCCGCACCAGCGCTTCGCGCGGATCCTCTTCGGGATCCTCCTGCGACGGATCGGGCCGGGGCAGCAGCATGCGCGATTTGATGTGGATGAGCGTGGCGGCCATCACGAGGAACTCCCCCGCGACGTCCAGGTTCAGCTCCTGCATCACATCGATGTACGCGAGGTACTGCTGCGTGATCTCGACGATCGGAATGTCGTAGATGTCCACCTCGTGCTTCTTGATGAGATGAAGCAGGAGGTCGAGCGGCCCCTCGAACTTGTCGAGCCGGACCGGATACGCCTCGAGGATCGACTCGAATTCCTGTGGTTCCATTGGTCAGTACTTCAGCTTCACGGCCGCGCGCACCCTGTCCATCGTCTCGTCCGCGATGCCGCGCGCCTTGCGCGATCCTTCGTACAGAATCTCGCGGAGGCGGCCGGGGTTCGCGGCGATCTCGGCGCGGCGCGCGCGCATCGGCTCGAGATGCGCGTTCAGCGCCTTCGCCAGCTTGTTCTTGACTTCGACGTCGCCCACCTTGCCGGCGCGGTAGCGCGTTTTCAGATCGTCGACCTCCGCGGCGTCCGGGTTGAACGCCTCGTGATACATGAACACCGGATTCCCTTCGACCGTGCCGGGAATATCTGCCCGCACGCGTTTGGGGTCCGTATACATCTGCATCACCTTCTTGCGGACCGTCTCGGCGTCATCGGACAGATTAATCGTGTTCCCGTAGCTCTTCGACATTTTTCGATTGTCGAGCCCCGGCAGCCGGGGAAACGTCGTCAGCAGCGGCTTCGGCTCGACGAACAGCTCGCCGAAAAAATTGTGAAAGCGCCGGACGATCTCGCGGCTCAGTTCGAGATGCGGGACCTGGTCCTCGCCGACCGGGACGTACTGCGCGTTGTAGATGATGATGTCGGCGGTTTGGAGCAGCGGATACCCGAGGAAGCCGAGCGTCGACAGATCCTTCTCCGAAAGCTGCTCCATCTGCTCTTTGTAGGTCGGCACCCGTTCGAGCCACGGGATCGGGACCGTCATCGACAGCAGCAGGAACAGCTCGGCGTGCTCGGGCACCAGCGACTGGATGAAGAGCGTGCTGCGCTCCGGGTCGATGCCCGCCGCAATCCAGTCGGCCGCGTTGTCGTAGGCGCTCGCGACGATCTCGGACGTGTCGGCGTAATCGCTCGTCAGCGCGTGCCAGTCGGCGACGAAATAGAAGCATTCGTACTGTTCCTGCAGAGCGGCCCAGTTGTTGAGAGCTCCGACGAGGTGACCGAGATGGAGCTTCCCTGTCGGGCGCATGCCCGAAACAACACGTGGTTTCATCCGGAATCGGAAAAAGGTGGCTGGCACCTTCCCGGAAAAGTGCCAGCCACCTTTTCGGGGAGGAGCCGCTCAAGAGTAAGGCAAAACTATTGAGGTATCAAGGACTTAGATCACCGGCCCTGCGCGAAATGCGCGAGGACTGCGTCGGCGCATTTTGCTCCGACGACGTTCATCAGCTCCTCGCGCGTCGCGCGGCGTACGCCGGCGAGACTGCCGAACGCCGTGAGCAACGCCTTGCGGCGCCGGGGGCCGATCCCCTCGATCACGTCCAGCTCAGAACGCAGGTCGCGCTTCGTCCGCGACAGCCGATGGAACGTCACCGCGAAGCGGTGCGCCTCATCGCGAATGCGGCGAATGAGGAGCAGCGCCGGACTTTCCTCGGCGAGCGCGATCGGCTCCTCGCGATCGCGCGTGAAGAGCAGCTCCTCCTTCTTGGCGATTCCAACCGCGACGAGACTGCCAAGCCCGAGCTCCTCGAGCGCCTGATAGGCCGACGTCAGCTGCCCTTTGCCGCCGTCGATGAGGATCAGATCCGGGAATGGACCGCCCGATTCGAGCAGCTTGCGATGGCGCCGGTGAACGACTTCGTGCATGGCGGCAAAGTCGTTATTCACGGCGCGTGGGGCCCCACCCCCACGCGCTGCCGCTGCGCGGCTCGAAGACTCGCCGCTCGCGGCGGCCGCAGGCGCTGGCGTTTCAACACCGGGACTCAAGTCATCGAACATCGCCTTCGCGGGATCGTTTCGAGTCGCGAACCGCGAATCGCGAACCGCGCCCCCGCGAATCCGGAATTTGCGATACTCCGACCGCTTCATCCGGCCGTCTTCGCACACGACCATTGACGCGACGGTTTCCGCGCCCTGGATCGTGGAGATATCGAAGCACTCGATGCGGCGCGGCGTCGCGGGCAGCGCGAGGACGGCGCGGAGCGTTTCGAGCGCGTCGTAGTTCGCCGCGACGTTTTCGTTGAACCGCGCCTGGTACGCGACCTCGGCGTTGCGCGCGGCGAGGTCGAGCAACCCCCGCTTCTCGCCGCGCTTCGGCACGACGAGCCGCACGCGCCGCCCCGCTTCGGCCGAGAGCCAGCCCTCGAGCAGCTCGGCATCAGCCTGCGGAAACGGAACCGGAATGTGCACTTCCGGCGCGGCGATCCGCTCGGCGTAGAACTGCTGCAGCGCGGCCTGCAGCACGTCGCATTCGTCAAGGTCCGCCTGAAGGCGGACACTACGCGCGTCCGTAGCGTCCGGCTTTAGCCGGACCGCGGCTTCCGTGACGAGCTCCGTCCTCTCGACCACTTTTCCGCTTCGCATCTGGAAGATCTGCACGGCGGCGCCTGCAGGCCCGATCTTCAGGCCAACCGCGTCGCGATCGCCGAATTCCGGGGACGCCATCTTCTGCTGTCGCGTGCGGAGCGTCTCGACGGTCCGAATCGCGTCTCGAATCTGCGCGGCCTGTTCGTACCGCTCTTCCGCGGCGGCCTCGCTCATCCGCTCGCGGAGCGTGTAGAGCAGCTCGTCGTTGCGTCCTTCGAGAAAGAGCTTCGTGTGCTCGACGGCCACGCCGTATTCCTCCTCCGAGCAGAGCGCGCGGACGCACGGAGCGGCACAACGCTTGATATCGAATTCGAGGCACGGACGAGGACGCTCCCCGGTGATCACCTCGTTGCACGAACGGATGCCGAACAGCTTGTGCGTCAGCGACATCGTGCGACGCGCGAGCGCCGCGGGCATGAACGGACCGGCGTAGAAGTGGCCGTCGCGCTCGACGCGCCGCGCGACCAGCACGCGCGCAAACGCCTCGCCCGTGGTCAGCTGCAGATACGGATACGTCTTGTCGTCGCGGAGCAGGATGTTGTATTTCGGCGCTCGCTGTTTGATCAGGTTGTTCTCGAGCGCGAGCGCCTCGACGACCGAGTCGGTAACGATGACCTCGAGGCGCTCGGCCTCATCCAGCAGCGCGTCGATCCGCGGGCTGGTGCCGTATGCGCCGAGGTAGCTGCGCACGCGGTCGCGCAGCACGCGCGCCTTGCCGACGTACAGAGTCTCTCCCTGCCCGTTGGAGTACAGGTAAACGCCCGGCTGCTCCGGCAACCGCGCTATCTGGGTCTTGAGATCGCGGATCGGCATGCAGTACACTGCGCCTTTTGGCGCATTCTGGAACCTTTTATTATAGCGCGCCCCCCAGCACTCTATGACGTTCACCGGGCTCATCGGGCGGATCTGCATGTTTCCGCTCCGCCTGATCATCAACCTCTGCGTCGCGCTGAGAGTTCACCCCAACACTCTCACGTTCATCGGCGTGCTCGTCAACGTCGCGGCCGCGTTCGAGCTGGCCGCCGGACGCTTCACGAACGCCGGCGTCATCATGGTGATTGCCAACATCTTCGACTTCATCGACGGCAAGGTGGCGCACGAGTCCAACGCGGTCAGCGCCTTCGGCGGATTCTGGGACTCGGTGATCGATCGGTTCTCCGATATCGCCCTCTTTTTGGGGCTGATCTATCTCTACTCCCGGCTCGGCCGCACGGACTACGCGATGGTCGCGGCAATCGCAATGATGTTCGCGATCATGACGAGCTACACACGCGCGCGCGCGGAGTCGCTCATCAAGAAATGCAAGGTGGGCTTCATGGAGCGCCCCGAGCGCATCGTCCTCTTCATGATCGGGGCGTTCACGAACCGGATGGCCGCGGCGCTGTGGGTCATCGCCGTCCTGTCGGTCTTCACCGTCGCGGATCGGATCATCTACACCTACCGCGAGCTCCGGGACGCGGAGCAGGTGATCGCATGAAGAACCCGGCCACGCTGCCCGGACGCGTCTTGTGGAACGCGTTCTTCTGGACCTACGAGCGCGCGACCTGGCAGTACGACCTGATGGTCGTCGCCATCCTCGCCTTCGTCTGGCTGACGCCGCCCGAGTGGCTGCACGATCCGATGGCGTCTGGCATGGGACCGATAGGGTGGCTCATGGAATTGCTGAAGTAGGATTGCTGAGTGCTGATTGAAGAGCGGCAATCCCCAATCCCCAATCAATCAATCAGCAATCGACAATCAAAAATCAGCAATTCGCGTCACACATCGTCACGCTCGTCGTGCATGCCCAAATCGAGCGGCTTGCCTGCGAAATGGATGTCGTACGCGGCGATCTTGTCGCGCAGCAGCCGGCGCACCGCCCCGTAATACACCTCGGGCACGACCAGGCTTCGCGCGAACGCGCGCATCCGGTAGATCAGCACCAGCGTCGGCTTCTCCCCCTGACGCCATGACAGCCCGCCAATCTTCCAGTACGGAACGAATCCGGCGTCGGCCCAAATCCCGTCCTCGTAGAATCCCCGCCCGATCTTCGCGCTGAGCGGCATCGCGTAGACGTAATAGACGAGCATCATCGTCTCGCCGAACACGTTGATGATGCTCATGCGCAGGAACGCGAGCTTGTAGACGATGATGACGCTCAACACCGCGCCGAGCGCGAAGACGAGGCTGGAGAACGGCGGCCTGTCAGCCGGCCACGTGATCAGCGCCGACCTGCGCAGGCGGTGGAATCGCACAAACTGGTACAAGAGCCGAAGGTTGGCGACGAAGAAGCCGAAGCCGAGAACGACCAGCAGGTTTGCAGGGTTTGCGAAGAATTCGCTGCGCAACGCCGCGCCTCACGCCGAGCATTTTATTACTGACCGAGCCGTGGATCGAAACAAGCCCGGCAGCGCGCCTCGTAGGTCCCCTGCGCGCCGACGAGCACACGCTCGCTGCTCGCGATGAGCCGCTGCGTGTGGTTCGCTGGCGCGCCGCAGACCATGCAGATCGCCAGCGTCTTCGTGATGTACTCGGCGATGGCCAGCAGCTGCGGCATCGGCTCGAACGGCTTCCCGAGATAATCCTGGTCGAGCCCGGCGACGATGACCCGCTTGCCCTGGTCCGCGAGCGTGCTGCACACGGCGGGCAGCTCGGAATCGAAGAACTGCCCCTCGTCGATGCCGACGACCTCGGTGTCGGGCAGCACCTGATCGAGCAGCTCGCGCGAGGACGACAGCGTCACCGATGGAATCCGCATGTCGCTGTGCGAGATGATGTGATCGTCGCCGTAGCGGTTGTCGATCTTCGGCTTGAAGATCTGGACCTTCCGCTTCGCAATCTGCTCACGGCGCAGTCGGCGGATGAGCTCTTCGCTCTTTCCGCTGAACATGCTCCCCGTGATCACTTCGATCCAGCCCGAATTCGGCCGGTGCTGAGAGATGTCCATATCGAGAACGCTGATTTGCGATTTCCGATTGCTGATTTGGAGGGAACGGAGTCTTCAATCAGCAATCAGCAATCGACCATCAGCAATTCAGGCGCGCGATAGATATTCTCCGGTTTCGGTATTCACGCGAATCTTGTCGCCGTTGTTCACGAACGGCGGCACATTGACGACGAGCCCCGTCTCGAGCCTCGCCGGCTTGATCTGGTTGCTCGCGGTGGCCCCTTTGATTCCAGGCGCTGTTTCCTCGACGACGAGATCCACCGTTTGCGGCAGCTCGATCCCGACGGGCTCGCTCCCGTAAAACTCCACCTTGATGGTCGCGTCGGGAATCAGGTAGTTCACGTTGTCGCCGAGCGCTTCGGCGTCGATATGCAGCTGCTCGTAGGAGCTCGTGTCCATGAAATGGAACGAGTCGCCGTCGCGGTAGAGATACTGCATCTCGCGCTCGTCGAGGGTCGCGCGCTCGACGAAATCTTCCGACCGCAGCTTCTGATCCGACAGCGTCCCTGTCCGGATGTTGCGGAACTTGACCCGCACGAAACCTCGCAGGTTGCCAGGGGTCACATGTTGGAGCTCGAGCACGCGGAACAGATCGGATCCGACCTTGATGAGCATGCCCTTCTTCATTCGCGTCGCTTGTATGGAGGCCATATCTCGGTGTCCAGAACCTTACGATGTTAGCACGGTCCAGATTGCATATTGACGATTTCCGATAAGATCGGCATATGCCGTGGGATGCGATGCGCGAGCTGCGGGCCTGGCAGGAACGCCTGGCGTCCCCCCACGCCGACGCCTGGATCCCGGCGATTGACGTCTACGAGACTGCCGACCGCTACGTCGTCGCGGCCGAGGTTCCGGGCATGACGCGCGAGCAGATCGAGCTCGCCGTCGAGGATTCGCGACTGACGATCCGCGGACAGCGGATTGACAAGACCAGCGGCGGCGGGACGGGCGTTCATTTTCACCAGGTCGAGCGCGGCCACGGCGGCTTCGTCCGCACGTTGGAGTTCGGCTCGAAGATCCACACCGAGGCGGTCTCGGCGGACCTGGCGCTGGGCATCCTGACGATCACTCTGCCAAAAGCCGCACCCCCGCCACCCCGCAAGATCGAGGTCCGATAATGGTTCGCCGCACCGTCGTTTTCGCCTTCTGCATGTCCATCGCGTTCTTCGCCGGCCTGGTTCTGACGGGCCGGATGCGCACGGCAGGGGAAACAGCCGCCGCCGATCGCGAGCAGGCCGCGGCAATGAAGACGTCGCCGGTTGCGATCACCGGCGGCCTCCCGGATCTGACGGTCGTCGCGCAGCGCGCCGTCGCGAGCGTCACGAACATCTCCTCGACCCAGATCGTGCGCACGTCGAACTCGCCGTTCGCCAACGATCCGTTCTACCGCTTCTTCTTCGGCGATCAGGACGATGCCTTCGGATACCGCGAACGGAGAGCGCAGAGCCTGGGCTCCGGTGTGATTGTTTCGCCCGACGGTTACGTGCTCACCAACAATCACGTGATCGACCAGGGCGTCGAAGTCACCGTGACGATGCCGGACAAGCGCGAGCTGCGCGCGAAAATCGTCGGCGCCGACGAGGCGACGGATATCGCGGTCCTCAAGATCGACGCGAACAACCTTCCCACGATCCCCTGGGGCGACTCGGCGAAGCTGAAGGTGGCGGAATGGGTCCTCGCGATCGGGAACCCGTATCAGCTGAACCAGTCGGTCACGCTTGGAATCGTCAGCGCACTCGGACGCACGCTCGAAGGGCGCACGCTCCAGGATTTCATCCAGACCGACGCCGCCATCAACCCGGGCAACTCCGGCGGCGCGCTCGTCAATGCGCGCGGAGAGCTGATCGGCATCAACACGGCAATCTTCAGCGAGACCGGCGGCTACCAGGGGATCGGGTTCGCCGTGCCGAGCAACCTCGCGCGGCACATCATGGACGAGCTCGTCAAATACGGACAGGTACAGCGCGGGACGATTACCGGGATCACGCTCGCGCCGCTGACCAGCCGGATCGCGGAGGAGCTCGGCGCCCCGAACACGAAGGGACTGGTCGTCGTGAGCATGCAGCAGCGATCCGACGCGTATGCTTCCGGCCTTCGGCCGGGAGACGTCGTCGTCAGCTTCAATGGAACTGCGATCGAAGACCAGGCGCAGTTTGCGCGCATGCTGTCCGAGGCAAAGATCGGCAGCACCGTCTCGCTGGGGATCCTGCGGGAGGGGCGTCAGCAGACGGTGAAGGTGCCCGTGGTGAAAGCGTCCGGGGCCGTCCGGCGCCGGTAGCCTACTTCAAATAACGCTTGACTCCCGAAAGCGCGGGGCTGCCGACGGCAATGCACCGCCACTGGGATTCCACACCCACGTTGATGCCGATCCGCGGCGTCCATGCGACGTCGCGCGGCGGCAGTCCGCGATCTTCGATCCGCAGCGCGCTCGACGTGAGATCGAGCGTGTTGTGCCGCAGCGAGATCCCGAGCGCGCGTGTCAGGTTCCCGGGGCCGCGGCACAAATCGGCGGAGGCGAACGTCCCCGTGCGACGGCCGGTCCCGCGCGCGCGGCGGCGCCGCATCAGCGTCTCTCCCTCGAACGGCTCGAGCGCGCGAATGAGCACGGCGGCGGGCGAACCTTCGCTTTCGGTCACCGCGTTGACGAGGTAATGGATCCCGTAATTGAGATAGACGTAGGCAATGCCGGGACGCCCGTAGAGAGGCGCGTTGCGCGGCGTCCGGCCCGGAGCGGCGTGACAGGCAGGATCCGATTCGCCGATATACGCTTCGGTCTCGACGATGACGCCGGAAGCGGCGCCGGCGGACGTGTGATGGACGAGGACCTTGCCGATCAGATCTCGCGCAACGTCGAGCGTAGGACGGCTGTAGAAGCTTCGCGGTAAGGTCTTCACCCTACTTGCGCGCTTTGATGCGCTCGAGCGCGCGCGCGGCCGCTTCGGCGACCGCGTGGTCCTTGTCCTGAGTGAGCTCGACGAGGTATTCCGCCGCCTGTGGCGCGATCTTCCGCGAATCGAGCGCTTCCACCAGCCGCGGCAGGTAGTTGCGTCCGAGCTTCTGCAGGGCGAACGCCATCGCGGCGCGGACCATCTCGGAGGGATCGTTTCCCGCGCCCATCTCGAGCGCGGGCAGCTCGGAGGTATCGCCTGTCCGCCCGAGCCCTTCGGCCGCGGCGCGCCGGAGGAAGGAATCCTTGTCAGCGAGACGCGCCTTGAAGAGCGGAATGCTCGAGGGATCCGCCAATCGCGCGAGCGCGTCGAGCGCGGACCACGCGCCTTCTCCCTTTCCGTAGAAGTTCAGCTGTTCGGTCAGCGCGCGCACGGCGCGCGTGTCATGGACCTCGCCAAGCGCGCGCAGCACCGCGTAACGAACGGGCGCCTGAGAATCGCTCACCGCCTTGAGGAGCGCGTCCCCGGCGCTCGTGACGTTCAACCTGCCGACTACGCGCGCCGCCGCGGCCCGGATCGCGGGGTCGTAGTGGTCGAGTGCTTTGATCAGCTGCGTGGATTGATCCTGCGAGAGCGAATGCCCGGCCGTCACGCCAAGCGTGTAGATCGCCGCGCTCCGGACCTTCGGGTTCTCGTCGTCGATCGCGCGCAGAAGGGCGTCGATCAGCTCCGGCGGCGCTGAGCGCTGCGCGACGGCGAGAGGCCCCATCTCGAACGCTGCCGCCGCAAGGCCTGGATTGCGAACCTCCACGAAGCCCGCGACCCGCTTCTTCGGGCGAACATCTTCGTTCAGGAAGAACGACAGCTCCGCGGCAATCGCCTCGAGCTGAATCTGGTCGACCGGATCGGTGACGAGCGGGGCGATTGGCCCGATCGCCTCCGGATACTTCGAATCTCGCAGCAGCTGCACCGCCGCGAGGCGCATCTTCGGATCGGGATTGCGAAGGTTGCGAATCACGTCGTCGAACCGTTGCTGCTGCGCGAACGCTGAGGCCGCGCACAGCAGAATCGCCAGTGCGATGCTTCGAGTCATGGCACGTTTGCCGGGGTCGCCATCTAATTCCTCGCGCCGTACGCGTGGGCGCGGCCAACCGCGAGCACGTCGCGCAGGTAGCGGCCCGTATGCGACCCCTCGACCTTGATCACTTGCTCGGGCGTGCCCGCGGCAACCATCTGCCCGCCTTCTTCTCCCCCTTCGGGCCCGAGGTCGATGATCCAGTCCGCCGTCTTGATCACGTCGAGGTTGTGCTCGATGACCAGCAGGCTGTGGCCTGCCTGGAGCAGTTTTCTGAACGCGGCGAGGAGCTTCGCAATGTCGTCGAAGTGCAGGCCCGTTGTCGGCTCGTCGAGAATATAGAGGACGCGATCGCCGGTATGCGACGAGAGGTGCGCGGCGATCTTGATCCGCTGCGCCTCTCCGCCCGACAGCGTCGTCGCCGGCTGACCCAATCGCAGATATCCGAGGCCGATCTCGTCGAGGACTTGCAGCCTCCGCAGGACTTTCGGCGACGTGCTGAAGAACGCGAGCGCCTCGCGGACCGTCATGTCGAGCACCTGATCGACGCTCCGGCCGCGGTACTTCACTTCGAGCACCTGCGATTTGAAGCGCTTGCCTTCGCACTGCTCGCAGGGCACGAAGACGTCGGCCAGGAACTGCATCTCGACCTTGACTTCTCCCTCCCCTTCGCACGCCTCGCAGCGGCCGCCGGGTACGTTGAACGAGAAGTGGCTGGCCGTCAGACCGCGCGAGCGCGCGTCTTTCGTGGACGCGAACAGCTCGCGGATTGGATCGAACGCTTTCAGATATGTGACGGGATTCGATCGTGGCGTCCGCCCGATCGGCGCCTGATCGACGAGTACGACATCGGTGATGAACTCGGCCCCTTCGAGCTTGCGGTGCGTGCCAACCCGCCGGTCCCAGTCTCCCTTCACCTTCTTGAGCGCCGCATACACGACATCGTGCACGAGCGTGCTCTTGCCAGACCCGCTCACACCGGTGACGCACGTGAGCAGTCCGAGAGGAATCTCGACGTCGATGTTCTTCAGGTTGTGTTCTGCCGCGCCGAGAACGCGGAGCTTCTGGTTCGTCGGCTTGCGTCGAACCGCAGGCACCGGAATCGCGAGCTCATCGCGCAGATACTTCGCCGTGAGCGAGCGCGGCTCCGCGAGCAGCGCATCGAGCGCGCCGCTGAAGATCACGCGTCCGCCCTGTTCCCCCGCGCCGAGCCCCATGTCGACGACCGTGTCGGCGACGCGAATCATGTCCGCGTCGTGCTCGACAACGAGGACGGTGTTGCCCTGATCGCGAAGCTGCCTGAGGATCGCGATGAGCCGCTCGTTGTCTCGCGAGTGCAGCCCGATCGACGGCTCGTCGAGCACGTAGAGCGTGTCCACCAGCGCCGAGCCGAGCGAGGTCGCCAGATTGATGCGCTGCGATTCGCCGCCCGACAGCGTCGACGACAGACGGTCGAGCGTCAGATAGTCGAGTCCGACGTCGCGCAGGAACCCTAGCCGCTTCCGAATCTCGCGCAGCACCTTGTCGGCGATCGCGGCTTCCTTCTCCGACAGCGCGAGATGCTCGAAGAACGCGTCGGCTTCGCGGACCGTCAACCCGCAGACCACGTCAATCGTGCGTCCGCCGACCTGGACGTCGCGCGCCTCGCGGCGGAGCCGCGCACCGCCGCACTCGGGACACGTCAGATATCCCCGATACCGGCTGAGGAACACCCGGACGTGCACCTTGTACTTTTTTCGCTCGAGCCAGCGGAAGAAGCCCTTGACCCCCTCGTAGCTGGCGCCATCCCCGTCGATGACGAACCGCCGCTCGTCCTCGCTCAGCTGCGACCATGGAACGTCCAGACGCAGGCCGCGCGATTTCGCCGCACGCTTGAGGTCTGCCAGCTGCGCGCGGTAATGCGGCTTGCTCCACGGCTCGATCGCGTTCTGCGCGACCGACTTGGAGGGGTCGGGCACGACGAGATCCATGTCGAGCTCGATGATGTTGCCGAAGCCATGGCAGATCGGGCAGGCGCCGAACGGATTGTTGAACGAGAACAGCCGCGGCTGCGGCAGCTCGTAGGGAATGTTGCACTCGCGGCACTCGAAACGCTCGCTGAACCGGTGGACAGTTCCGGTATCGGCCTCGATCGCGAATGCCGCGCCGCCCCCTTCCGTGTACGCGGTTTCGATCGAATCGGTCAGCCGGGCGCGGAGATCGCCTTCGACCTTCAGCCGATCGACGATGACCTGCAGCGTCGCCCGATCGCGGAGCAGCGCAGCGTTGGCGTCTTCGAGCGTCACCGCCGCGCCGTCGAGGAAAAGACGGCCGAACCCCTTCCGTCGCAGCGCCGCGAGCGTCTCGGCGACCGGATCGGCAAGATCCGGCAGATCAGGTTGGGGGGCTGCGTCATCTGCACCCTCTTCCACGGCCGCGGCCTCGTCGTCCTCCGGCTCACGGACGCGCGCCATCGGCGGCGCGCCGACGATCGGCATGTCGAATCCGATCAGCAGCCGCGTCCCTTCGGCCAATGCGCCGAGGCGCCGTGCCACGACTTCAGCAGTCTCGCGAATGACCTCGCGGCCGCAGTTGCGGCAATACGTCCGCCCGACCCGCGCGTAGAGCAACCGCAGGTAATCGTGAATTTCGGTTGTCGTGCCGACGGTCGATCGCGGATTACGGATGCTGTTTTTCTGGCGGATCGCAATCGCCGGACAGATCCCTTCGATCGAGTCGACGTCCGGCTTTTCCATCCGCTCCAGGAACTGGCGCGCGTAGGCGGACAGCGATTCGACGTACCGCCGCTGGCCTTCGGCGTAAATCGTGTCAAAGGCGAGGGAAGATTTCCCCGACCCGCTCACGCCCGTCATCACCACGAGCGAGCGCGGCGGTAGCGTCAGGTCGACATTCTTGAGGTTGTGCGTCCGGGCGCCGCGAATGACGATCTGGCCCCGGCGGGCTTCGGTTGCAGTCGGCATTACTGTGAGGTTTTTCAGGAGAGCCTGAACATTTCATGGTAACGCACGCTCCTGAATCCCTCAACCTCGACAGCAATCATTTGTGCTATTTTGTTGGGGCTTTGCCGACAGCGGACGGCGGGAAGGTCCGGCCTCCGCTGCGGCCAGAACCCAA
>Ga0075424_100003045_pt1 | contig 15588 bp, 21 predicted proteins | sample SoiMethybrSBSTD3_FD_75301 | JGI IMG/M metagenome (GOLD analysis project Ga0075424, IMG submission 75301) | Bulk soil microbial communities from a Populus tree surrounding site in Tennessee, USA - Soil MetaG P. TD hybrid SBSTD3 | ecosystem: Environmental > Terrestrial > Soil > Tree plantation...
AAACGACGATGTGCCTTTCAGTTGACTTCGTATGGACCGCAGGAGGGCATGCAACATGACCCCACACCCTATACAGCCCGGAAACACGATCGATGCCGAATTCGATCAACTCACTTATTCCGCGTACTTGCTGACGCTTGACCCGGATCTGGCCCTTTCAGTCGTAATGGCCGCGGTTGACGCGTCAATGGAGGATCTTGCGTCGCGCCGCGATCTGCTCCGGCGCACGATCGAGATTTCGTTGGCCCAGTTGCGGCTTGACGACTCCGCGGCGACGGACCGGGAGTCCTTGGCTTTTGAGGCTTTGCTGTATAGCGACGAGGCGTTTGCAACGTCAACGCTGGCTCTCTCTTTGAAAGAACAAACCAATGGTAATCCGATCCTGCTTCTCGATTCGGGCGCCCGCATTGCCTTCGTTTTACATCACGTACTCGGCTACAGCATGAGCGGAGCTGCGGCAATGGCTCAGATTCGTGAGAAGGAGTACCGGGTACAGCTGCAAAAAGCATACCTGCAGCTGGCTTCGCTTCAGCTGGGAGCTCATGCGATCGCCGCCTATATGTTCGGCCAGGACGCGGTGGCATAGAGGAAAAAATGGGCTTGCTTAGATGGATCTGGGCTTACTTGTTTGGCTGTGTGCATTTCCACACCACGTGGCCGCACCAGAACCAGCTAGGCCACGCATACGTGTGCTGCCTCGACTGCGGCACAGAAATGCCCTATTCCCTCGAATACATGCAGATCGTTAGACAAGACCGCAAGCCGAACACATTGTCCCGCTTTCCAGCAACGGCGTCGCTGATCATTGCTGGCGCATTGCTGTTGCTTACCCCAAGTTACGCCTTAGCCGAAACTGCACCGCCCTCAGCCGATCGGAGCCAGAGGCGGCCACAAATGAGCGGCGTTGCAAAAGTACAGGCAGAATCGATCCATTCTCTTAATGGCTTCATGCTCTGGGCACTTGCTCATGGTTCGTCATTTTGCTGACCGTGACTCTGCGGTTATGAGGCTCACCTCCTTTGCTTTCAGCGGTTTCCGGATGGCGAGCCGCCTGCATTGTTTACTCGCGACGTTGATCGCGGAAGGAGAACGACAATGTGCGTGATCAAGGCGATTCCAGAAATCCACTTCCACCAGACAAGCCGGTCGACGCCCGAGCAATTCATCGCCGGTCTCATCGACTTCGGACCTAGTCGCTCGAGGCTCTTTCCTAACAGTTCTGATGAGTACCTCAAGGTGCACCACCTCGGCCACTCTGAGGCCGATGTCACCGAAGGCTCGGGCAGCATCTGGGAACGCCTGCACTACGACTGGTCCGATCCCAACAGCGTCGTCCTCACGACGACCGACTCCAACGTTTGGTCAGGGCTTTCGAGCCATACCTATACCTTCACGCAGCAGCCAGACGGCACCACCGATATTAATGTGGTGATCGTACGCGAGGGCAAGAACCTCAAGGGACGGGTTCTCGGCTTCGTTCTCCGGACCATTGGTCGACGCGTTTTGGAAAATGCGTTCGAAAGCTCCGTCAGAGCCATCGAAGCGCGCAACGGCAAACTGCTGGTGTGTAGTCCCGAACGGATTCAAGAATGCACTTGCTAACCGATTTCGGTTGTTGTTGCAAGAGAGCCATGAAATCCAATCACCTGTCCCGACCAACGCAGGGGGAACAGACAATCAATCAGCAATAAGGAAAGGGGCCGAACTGAGTACGCGACAGCTAAGAGAACACCATGCCTAAAGTCGTAGAAATCAGTGCTAATCAATACGCGAGTGGTGCATCGGCTCGTCCAACCCTGAACACCTGGATTGTAATAGCCCAGATCTTCATCCTTTTGATTGCTGTATTCCGAATCGAGCGCCACCTTCGCAGGCTTGAACACCGATCGCTTTCTCTGGTGTGGCATGTAGAAGTTTGCATACCTTGGAACGAAGATGGGGAAGTGTGATGGCGCGCGACAGAATCCCTTTGACCGATGGTCTCGAGGTCACCGTGCACAGCGGTGACGAGGGCAGCATTGTGCGTTTGCGTGGTCGTCTCAACATCGATTCCTCGCCAGCCCTTCGGGATCGCCTTCTTCCGATGTTGGGATCTCAGTCGTCTGAAGCAGTAATCGTTGATTTAACGGATGTTTCTTATATCGACAGCTCTGGTATCGCGACCCTGATCGAAGGACTCAAGATAGCGCGCCTGCGGCAGATGACATTGTGCTTGCATGGGCTGCAAGGCCGGCTTCTTCACTTGTTTCAGGTTACCGGCGTGTCCACTCTATTCGAAAAGAGCGGCTGTGGAAGTGCTTCAGCGGAGTCAAAGGTGTCCTGATGCCAAATGTTCTCGAAAATGTTGGAAGAAGAACCCTCAACGAACTCGATTATGTCGGGAGCCTGAACATTCAGTTGTGGTCTACGCTTCGCGCGATGAAGAGCGCATTCCCACTTGTCGGGAACCGCTACCGCTGGCGGGCAACTGTGCGGCAAATGCTTCAGATCGGCTATGACGCGCTGCCAATGGTTTCCATGATGGCGATTTGCACGGGATTCATTCTTGCAATGCAGGGTGCCTCTGAGCTGCGTCGCTTCGGTGCCATCCACTATGTCATTGATCTAGTAGCAGTCGGTTTCACACGCGAACTCGGCCCCTTGCTAACGGCGATCGCTGTCAGTGGCCGCTCGGGTTCGGCTTTTGCGGCCGAGATTGGGACCATGAAGGTGACAGAGGAACTTGATTCGCTCCGGGTCATGGCACTGGACCCGATCGAGTTCGTGCTTGCGCCAAAGTATTTGGCCGGACTGATCAGTATTCCGTGTCTCACCATCATTTCCAACGCTTTCGGGATTATCGCGGGCGGATTGTTCATGTTCCTCAGCACGCGGCTCGCGCCCTTGCTGTACTTCCGGTACGTGCTCGAATCCATTGCGCTGCGCGACGTGATCACAGGTCTGATCAAAAGCGTGGCCTTTGCGACAATCATCGCTCATGTCGGCTGTTTGGAGGGCTTTCGCGTCCGTGGGGGACCGGATTCAGTCGGCCGCTCAACCACCAGCGCGGTGGTGAAGTCAACCTTCCTCGTCATCGTCGCCGACGCCATCTTCACAGCCATCTTCTACTTCACGGTGAGACCCTGATGCCCATTATTTCCATTCGCGACTTGGTGGTTGAATACGACGGACGTCGAGTCTTGGACGGGCTGAATCTCGACGTCGAACCGGGCGAGGCGATGGTCCTGCTGGGTGGCAGCGGCTCCGGGAAGAGCACGCTTTTGCGCCAAATTATCGGGCTCGAGCGGCCGAAATCTGGCAATGTAATCGTCAAGGGAATTGATATTACCCGCTGCTCGCCCAGCGAGCTGAAAAAGGTTCGCCATTCCATTGGCGTGGCGTTTCAAAGTGCGGCTCTGTTCAACTCGCTCTCGGTCAAGGACAATGTCGCCCTGCCGCTACGTGAGCACACCAAGCTCGCGCCCTCCATCATCGATCTGATGGTGTGGATGAAGTTAGCGGTGGTCGGTCTGGCGGATTTCGGCAAGTTACTCCCACAGGAACTGTCCGGCGGTATGAAGAAACGTGGCGCCGTGGCCCGCGCTCTCGCGCTTGACCCTGAAATTTTGGTGCTCGATGAGCCTTCTGCTGGGCTTGACCCCATTGTTGCAGCGGAGCTGGATGAACTCATTCTGCTCCTGAAGGAGGCCTTTCATATGACAATAATCGTCGTGACCCATGAAATGCCAAGCGCCTTCCGGATCGCAGACCGCATTGCGATGCTGCACCAGGGGACGTTCAGCTCGGTTGGAACTAAGGAAGAGATTAAGGCTAGTCAGGATCCGCGTGTCCGCCACTTCCTCGATCGTACTCCCGAGGATCTGGCGAATGCGACTGCGGTAGCCGCTCACTTCGAAAAATACTTACATACACCGGAGATAAATCAGTGACGACGGAAGCAAAAGTCGGGGCATTCGTCCTGGGATGTTTCTCGATTCTGGCGTTCACAGTCATCTATCTTGTGAACGCTCAATTCAGTGGCCATACCGTTTCCTATCGAACCTATTTGCACTATGCGGGCGGACTTGAGCCGGGCGCATCAGTGCTCTTTGGTGGGATCAATGTAGGCAAAGTGACATCCGTTCGGCCATGGACGTCGGACCCCACGAAGATCGAGATTTTGCTAAACGTGAAACAAGGTACCCCGCTGAACCAGGCGTCCGTGGCCAAACTGGGCATGACCAGCGTCATGAGCGGCGCTTCACTGTCCATCACCACCGGCAGCAATGATGCAAAGCGCCTTTCTCCCGGCTCATCGATCCCATCACAAGAAGCCGCGAGCCTAGATGACATCGCCGGCAAGATGGCCACGGTTGCGGATAGCGCCAATGATTTGATCGGGCAAGCGCGGGGAGAACTGGAAGGAATCAGCGGCGACGCACGAACCCTGTTGGCCAATCTGAATACTGTGACCGGTCCGCCGACTCAACAGAAAGTTCAAACTGCCCTGGACCACGTCAACACATTACTGGCGACGGAAGGCCCGAAAATCGATCGTATATCCGATCAGCTGATCGCTCTCAGCCAGCACGCCGACGATACTGTGCAGAATGTAAACGGCACGGTAAGCGACGTCCGCGAGCCAATCCGCAAAGACCTGGTTGATTTGCAGAACACTTTGCAGCAAGCCAAGCAATTACTCGGAGACATGCAGGTGATGGTGCGAGCGAATGACTACAAGATCGACGACACGGTGGAGAACCTACGCGTGGCAACGGAGAACCTGGATCAGCTGACCGATTCGCTGAAGCAGCGTCCGTGGAGCTTGATTCGCATCAAGCAGCCCAAAGAGCGCGCAGTCCCACAATAAAAGTGAGGTGAATATGAAGAAGAAGCTAATCGCAAGTTCTTTTGCGGTGATGGCGCTAATCGCTTTAGCAGGATGTGGTGGTGCGGTGAAATACCCAAACTATTACGCACTCCACATACCACCGCCGCCCGATCCGCCGGCGCAGGAGGGTGTCCGCGCATCCTTGGCGGTGCGCGAATTCCGATCGCCCGCTTACCTGCATCAAGGCGCTATTGTCTACAAAACCTCTCCAGAACAAATCGGTTTCTATAACTACCACCGGTGGGCAGCGGATCCGCGAGAGGTCGTGACCAATGCCGTGACTGACCGGTTGCGCGCGAGTGGAAACTTCACGCAAGTAAAACCGTACGACGGGCGATCTGACGTCGACTACGTCCTCAGTGGACGGATTGAGAGACTTGAGGAAGTTGACTATGAAGGCGGAGTCAAAGTCGAGGTTGCAATCTCCGCCCAGATGACCAACCTCACCACTGGCGCGACAGTGTGGACCAACACCGTCGACGAGATAGGAACAGTCGGCCAGCGCGACGTACCCGCCGTCGTCTCTGAGATGAACCGGACGATGGAGCGGGCCATCGAGAAACTGCTGACGCCACCTCCTGCCACGTCAGCAATAAAGGGGTGAAAAGGTGTCTAGTGTGGCTCGTTTCGCTTGGGCGACACTCTGTTTCAATGTGGCCGTAGTACTCTGGGGTGCCTTTGTGCGGGCCACAGGATCGGGAGCGGGCTGTGGCAACAGGTGGCCTAGCTGTGGCGGCAGCGTTCTGGGAACAAGCGCCAACGCGCAAACAATTGTCGAATTCACACACCGGATGACAAGCGGCGTTGCGTTGCTTATGGTTGCTATTCTTGTGCTCTGGTGCTGGCGCGCAACGTCAAAAGGCCACTGGGCGCGCTACTCGGCCTTATTGGCTGCTGCCGTTCTTGTAAATGAAGCTCTATTGGGAGCTGCTCTTGTCCTGTTAGGTCACGTAGCCCAGGACCAATCTGCGGGCCGAATCCTCTTTCTCGGTCTGCATTTTGGCAACACTCTTCTGCTGCTTGCGATGCTTGCATTGACAGCAGCTTGGCTTCAGAGGGGCACCGAAAGATTCACGTTGATCAAAAATCGCACAGAGGTGAGCGCCGTAGCCGCTGGTTTGCTGGCAGTCCTGGCCATTGGTACGACGGGAACCGTGGCCGCCCTCGGCGATACCGTTTTCCCAGCAACGTCGCTCCACGCGTCATTATTACAAGACTTCACTTCCGATAGCCCTGCTCTCTTGCACTTTCGGCTACTCCATCCCTTGCTGGCAGTCATTGCCGGTGCTTATGTTATCTGGGTAGCGCTCAAGAGTTCGTCACGGCGAATTTGGCATTCGCGCCCCTCGGTGGCCCTTATCATCCTACTGTTCACCGAAATCGGGATTGGCCTCCTGAATGTATTACTCCTCGCCCCTGTTTGGCTCCAGATCCTGCACTTGCTTGTCGCCGAGACGATATGGATATCACTTGTGCTGGCCTCGGCCACATTGGTCTTGGAAACAGCCGATTCTCGCTTATACAGTGTGTAACGGAGCGATCGCCGGAGATGGCAGAAGAAACAAGGAGATCACTAGCCAGCTCTCATCCACGACGAAGGTGTCGGTTTCGCTGAGGATGACCGCACGTTCCACGACATTCTGCAACTCGCGAATATTTCCGGGCGGTCCCCTCGCTGCGCGAGCGAGTGGAATTCCATTGCTCGTGGAGTACTTCGTCGGCCACTTCGCCAAAGAGTCCGGCAAGAGTGTCCGACATATCGGCAAACAAACGCTGGGGCAGTTACAGGCGTACCGGGCGAATCTGAAGAAGCATCCCCCGAAACGGGGCGTTTCGGCATTGGACGATCGTGAAATGGAAATGATCGAAGCAGCTCTGGCCGAGACGCATGGGCGGATTCCCGGACCTACCGGCGCTGCCGCGAAACTCGGGATATCTCGCCAGACGCTCGAATCGAAGATCAGGCGGCTGGGCATCGACAAGTACGGGCAGAAGCGATTCACCCCTTAATGTCCGGACCGTCTTTTGACCGGATAACGGCCGATCAGCCATCTTTAGTCAACCAACGTCAATATCCGTGCTTTCATGCCGCAGGCGTGCGTCAGTTGTGTGCCTCTGTTGCGAGCCAAGGAGGAAACTCTATGGCTCGCAAAGTTGGCCAAATCATCGCACGAGGCGACCGCAGATGGCTCATCCGGGTCAATCTGGGCCGCAATCGCGAAACCAAGAAACGCAACTACCACAACCGAACGATCCACGGTCCCGTGCGAGAAGCGCAAGCATATTTGACGAGGAAGTTGCGCGAGCGCGACTTGGGTCGCGATTTGGAAGGAGCGAAAATCACACTCAACGAGTACCTTGATCGCTGGCTCGAGACAGCTGTGAAGCCACGAGTACGAGAAAAGACCTGCCACGACTACGAAGGCAGGCTGCGGCGCTACATCCGACCCAACTTAGGCGAAAGAGTACTGGCTGCGATGCGCCCGCTGGACATCCAAGCCACTTATCACCAAATGATTGAGCGAGGACTATCCGCTCGAACCGTCCATTACACGCATGTCGTGCTAAAGTCTGCGATGCGGCAAGCATTGCAGTGGCGTCTGCTGCTTGAGAATCCTGTGGATGGTGTCAAAACCCCGCAGCAGCCTAGGGTCGAAATGCGTTCGCTGACGATCGAGCAAGCGCAGACATTCTTAAAGTTGCTCTGGAAACTCCGCAGGGCCCGGTGTTTGCGGTGGCACTCACAACTGGGATGCGCCCAAGTGAGTATTTAGGGTTGAAGTGGCACGACATCGACTGGGTGCCGCAAACAGTCAGCGTGGTCCGGAGCATTCGGAGACTAAATGGGAAGTGGTGCTTCTGCGATACAAAACGTTCGCGAAGCCGTCGGCCCATCAAATTGCAGCGCTGGATTGTTGCTATTCTTCGTGATCTGCAGACGAAAGCGAGCGTGCACGATTTGTGTCTGGAGGGCCATGACTTGGTCTTCAGAACGCCTCTGGGAAAACCAATCAATGCCGATTATCTCGCCAAGCATTTCAGATTAATACTACCTGGCCAGGTTGCCACGAATCAGGCTTTACGATTTGCGCCACTCGGCGGCCACAATCGCGCTGGCAGCTGGAGTGTCGCCAAAAGTTGTCTCTGAGCAGCTCGGGCATGCGAGCACGGCCTTCACGTTAGATACTTATGCTCACGTGCTGCCGCACATGCAGGACGAGGCTGTAGCAAGAGTAGAGGCAATGCTCTTTGGAGCCACGCCGTGACGACGGATGGCAACGAGGCACCCGCGATCAAACAATGTAATAGAGTTGACGCGTCGGGTGCCGGTTTTAGATACACAAACGTGTGGTTTCCCATTTTCGAGATTGCCGACAATACACATCCGTAGCCAGCATCGCACCTTCCATGCTCGGCGCTTCCGACAATAGAGTTCCGTCCGATCCGGCAAGCCGTTCCTTTTCTTGTAGTTACTGCTTGATCCAATCTTGGCTCAGTCTTTACATGCCCTCGATTGACCGATTGTGCCGCATAGCGCAAATTCGCGGTCGCTTCCCAGTTCCCGGTCGCCCAACAACGCGCGATACAACTCATGAGGAGGAACGAAGATGTACAAGGTCAAGGTTTATGTCGGTGTGCTGATTGCTTGTTGCTTTTTCGGGCAGACCAGCACAGCACAAAACGCTGTCACCGATTGGGCGGGCATCGTTCAGCCCGCAATCAACAATGCGAATGCTCCGAGGCCACCAGCAAGCTCGGAAGTGCTTCATGCCACAATCCAACTTGCTGTCTACAACGCAGTGATTGCCATTAGGGGCGGCTACCAGTTTTACGGTCCACCGATTTCGGCACCCCACGGGGCCGACGTCAGCGCTTCGGTTGCAACCGCCGCATACCGCACCGCTCGCTCGCGAGTAGACTCATCGCAGACCGCATATCTCGATACGCAGTATCAGACCTATATGGGCAACATCCACGACGGGCAGGCCAAGAATGACGGTATTCAGGTTGGAGAGGCCGCTGCGAAGACCATTCTCGATCTGCGCGCGAATGACGGTTTCAACAATGTGGTGGACTACCAATGCTCTTCGGACCCTCCGCCTCCGGGCGAGTTCGAGCCTAATGGCGGTTGTGGCACTCAGCCGGTGGATGCCAAGGTCGGCCAGATCACTCCATTCACTCTGGTTGATCCCAGTTGTTTCCGTCCCGGCGGACCCAATCCTCTGACTTCCAAGGGTTATACCAAGGATTTCGTTGAAACGCGGGACTACGGGCGAGCCGACAGCACGGTTCGGACCATGGAGCATACTGATATAGCGTACTTCTGGTCGGAGCATGCGTACGTGCACTGGAATCGCAACCTCATCGGCTTGGCGGTGAGCTCCGGGCTGAACGTTCGCGAAACTGCAAGGTTCTTTGCGCTCGTGCACACCTCAGCCGCCGATGCCTTCATCGCCGGTTTCAATGCAAAATACTTTTTCCGGTCGTGGAGACCAAGAACGGCGATTCCACGCGCTGATACCGACGGCAATCCGGACACCGATCCGGATCCGACTTGGACTCCGCTGTTGACCGTGAACCATCCCGAGTACCCGTCGGCACACGGGTTCTTCTCCAACGCGATACTCGACGCCGTGGCAAAGTACTTTCACACTCGGAGAATCACGTGGACGCTAGAGACCAGCAAGGATGCGGTGCCACAACTGATCAAGACCGAACGAACATTTCAAAATCTGGACGACATCAGGCGGCAAATCGACAACGCGCGAGTTTGGGCCGGGCTGCACTGGAGGCACTCGATGCAGGATGGCGACCAGATCGGCCGTGAAGTTGCCGAGCGAGTATTTGAGAACTATTTCCGGCCAATCCACAAGCACGAATAGATCCAGAGAGGCGGAGGGGGCCGCTCGGCCAAAAGCCGGGTGGTTTCCGGCCGAAAGGATATTGCGAGAAGGAGCTTGAGTTTCGAGCACTCACTAGCTCGTCTGGCCAGCAGCGGGAAATCCCATCTTTTGCAGCAAGCTCTTAAAGCGAGGGTGAGCGAGCAATGTCTTGAGCCTCGGGTCTAACATAACCGAAGAAAGGGCTGGAGATTTTTCATCGTATGCTCTGTCAAGCCAATTGAGAGCTGCGGCGTCATCTCCCAGCCCTGCATAAATGAGAGCGACATCAGCGGGGGAAACATACCTTGTCTTGGAAGCAGCCAACAATTCATGGAGGATCTGCGTAGCCTCAGAAGTGGCGCCAGCGCGCGCCAGCGCATATCCGAGCGACGCCTTTGCAGTCGGATTTTTATGCGAATACTGCACCTGGAGACGGTACTCCGCAACCGCCTTTTCATACTCGCCGCGCCATTCGTACACATGCGCAATGCCGGCGCGTGCCGGGAATGAAGTGCTATCCAACTCGAGTGCTTTGCGAAACTCGATTAAAGCACGCTCGTCGTCTCCCATGAGCAAAAGTATATTGCCCACCGAAACAAGATGTACTGGAGTAACCGGATCGAGTTCTTGTGTGCGTTGCGCGTGCTTCAGCGCATCTTCGGGTCGGCCAAGGCACTTTAGCATATACCCATACCAGAGGTGAGCCCATGGAAGGTTAGGGTTAAGCTCAAGGGCACGCTGAAATTCTTTCTCACCTTCCGACCAATTCCAATCGTAGTGGGCAAAGAGAGCGCCGAGCGGAACGTGCGCTTCTGGCAGGGTTGGGTCTAAGGTTACCGCCCTCGTGGCAGCAGCACGTATTCTCGAGTAGACTTCATCGCGCGGAGCGTAGCCCAGCACTCCCAGTGGGGCAAGCGCTCCGGCCAGTCCCGCATGAGCAAGCGCGTAGTTATTATCCAGGGCAATTGCCTGCTCGAAGTAGGAGACCGCCTTTCGGAGATCCTCTTCGCTGCGCTTGTTCCAGAAGAAGACCCCTCTTGTGTACAGCTCGTAGGCCTGTATATTGGTGGTAGCGCGCTTTTTCAGACTTGCTTTCTCCGGGCTCGAAAGCCGCACAGCTAGCGCGTCCACAACCCGCTCGGAAACCGTATCCTGCACCTGAAAGACGTCTGTGAATCTGGCGTCGTAGCTTTCAGACCAGAAGCTTGCCCCGTCCCTTACGCGAATGAGGCGTACGGAAACGCGCAATCTGTCGCCAAGGCGCTGAATGGTGCCCTCGAGAACCGCATCGACCTGCAACGCTCGCCCTGCAATCAGGGGGTCGGCATCAGAACTCGTGTACTTTCGGATTGCGCTTGTAGGCCGCACGATGAGCCCACCGGTCCTGCTTAACTTTGTGATCAAGGTGTCGGCCATTCCAAGCTCGAGGTACTCATCATTGGCGCCACTGCTCAGCGGCTGGAATGGAAGGACAGCGAGTGTCTGCGGTGATCGGACGGCCCTCACCCGAAAAGCGTAGTAGCCCGCCCCCAGCACGAACAGCAACAGTACAGCACAGAGACCGATTAATGCTCGGACGGGCATCCGCCGTCGAGTTTGTGCTGGAGTAGCGCTGGGCGCTGCCGAGGGCACGTGAGCTACTGCGGTGTTTTCTTGCGCGTTAATGGGAATCGGAGATTGCAACAGACTTGTGGACGCGATAAATCGGTAGCCTTTGCCGACAACGGTTTGAATGTACTGGGGACGCTCGGGATCATCCCGCAGGACCTGGCGAAGCTTGCTCACCGCAGTGTTAATGCCTCGGTCTGCCTCGAGGAATACATCTTTGCCCCAGAGCTTTACTACGATTTCGTCGCGGCTGACAAGATCCCCCTGCCGCTCCACAAGGAGTATGAGCAGCTCCATCGGGATCTTTTCGAGTTTCAATGTCCGCGCGCCCCGGCGCAGCTCAAAGCGGCGGGAATCGAGGACATAGTCAGAAAACTGGAAAGCGGTTGGCACTGCGGACACCTAATTGTGCCGAATTATACCGCGTGAAGTCAAAGTCGCTTGTTTTGCTTCGACTTAGCGATTAATCAAACCTTGACTCCATCTTGACACAACCTCGATTGACCATCTTCGGGTTCGAAGCCAAAGTGGCCACGGTTTGACCGAGTTCGCAGGCAAGGCCGGACCGATCACAAGGGAGTCCCAATACGTCAGGGAGAGAGTCGTTATGCGATTTTGGGGAAGAACCGTAGGTTTTGCAGCCAGCGCCTTGGTGCTCGGTGTGGCGATGCAGGCGCAGATGATTGACAACACGCAGGCGCCGAACACAGCGAAGGCGGGAATTAATAAGTCACTCCTGGACGAGATTGGCCCAGGGCGCGGCGACGTTATGACCGTAGGCTCTTCGGTCTACCTCATTAACCGTGATCCGTTCCGCTCTATCCGGCGCGGCCGTCAGTTGTTTCAACGCAAGTTCACGCGCCTTCAAGGGCAAGGAGCAAACGAGAAAGATGGGGTGGGCGACATTAATACCGACATCGGTATTGGCGCAGGGCTGTCGGACAATTGTGCCCTCTGCCATGGCCGACCGCGAGGTTCGGGGGGCGCCGGTGGAAATGTCGTAACGCGACCCGATAGCAGGGATGCCGGCCACCTTTTCGGGCTTGGGCTGAAGGAGATGTTGGCCGATGAAATCACAACTGATCTGCGCTCGACCCGCGACCTGGCCATCATGCTGGCGAAACAACTGAAGCGACCGATGACCTTGAAACTCGTCAGCAAGGGGATACGCTACGGCAGCATTACTGGAAATCCAGCTGGCTCAGTGGACACCTCGAAAGTTCAAGGCGTGGACGCAGATCTACGCGTGAAGCCGTTCTTCGCCGAGGGCAGCACAATCTCAATCCGCGAGTTTGTCGTGGGCGCGCTGCACAATGAGATGGGACTGGAAGCCTCGGCGGATCCGGATCTGCTGGTAGCGAGTGCACGCGGCCGCATCGTGACCCCGTCAGGTATGGTACTGGATGGATTGAAAGACAAAATCAGCCCGCCGCCCGCACCCGACGATCAGAACGGCAACGAGATCGATCCCGCCATTGTTGATCATCTCGAGTTCTATCTTCTCAACTACTTTAAGCCAACGCACAGCGAGCAAAACGCGACGACCGAGCAAGGGCGCAGGGTCTTCAGTAAGGCGGGGTGCTCATCATGCCACATGGCCGATCTCACGATTAACCACGATCGCCGCGTTGCCGACGTGGAAACCGTTTACGACTCCGTCCATGGAATCTTCAACAACTTGTTTGCGACGGCGAGCGCTCTCTACTACAGTAAGGATGACGGTAGCGGGCTTCCACCCCTGAAGGTGCCCTTGGAGAGTTCATTTGTAGTCAAAGACATATTCACGGACTTCAAGCGGCATGACTTGGGCGCGAGTTTCTACGAACGCAATTGGGACGGCTCACTACGTACTCAGTTCTTGACGCGGCCGCTTTGGGGTGTCGGCTCCACGAACCCGTACGGACATGATGGGCGCAGCATCACCCTGAACGACGTTATTTTGCGTCATGGCGGCGAGGCCCAGACCTCGCGGGATGCCTACGTCGCTCTCACGAAGCGCGATCAACTAGCGTTGCAGTCGTTCCTCAACTCGCTGGTGTTATTTCCGCCGGACGACACTGCGTCAAACTTGGACCCCGGGGACCCAACCAGCATTAATTTCCCACAATTTGGCCACGGCAGCATCAAATTGACATTGCTCTTTAATGATCCAACCGATCCTGAGTAGCGGAATTCGGTTAACGCGTCCCGACGAGAAGTAGATTTGCATTTCTGTAATTCTTTCCGTGTGACGAGCAAGCCCTAAGTTCGGATGGGACCAGCTCGCCAGGGAATGGTTCACGCCTAGAAAACTCCTGACAAGGCGCGACTGACATTCCATCAGTCGTCCTAGCTCAGAACGCGCTAGACTTAGCATCCTCCGTGTGCAAATAGTGTGTCGCACAATCGTGCGGCGAAGGCAAATGATGCCCGTTTCGCTTGGTTCCTGATTCGCGTTCGTACAAATTCTGAGATTATGAGCGGAAGTGGTGGCGATGTTGGCTACGACTACCAGGCGGACGCAGCGGCTTACATAGCCGCTCACGCTGTTGCCGGTAACCATGGTGTGATCTTTCTTCTGTACCACATTCGGCAAAAAACCGTTAGCTCTCGCGCTAATTCACTATCGCTCAAGCCGCACGCGGAGTCGCCGCGCGCGTTCGCGAAATGCATCCTCTCCTCCTTCCAAAATATCGCACACCGCTTTGCGAATATCGGCGTCTTCCAGACCGCCAGCGACATACGTGATTGAAGGCAGGCCTTGCGCCGGATGCGGGCCTGCCTCGGCGATGATGATCTGATCCGCGTCGGTGTTGATTACGAGATTTGCATTGTGAGTAACCATGATCACTTGGCGCTTAGTCTTAGCCTTAGTGAACAGCGAGACCAGTTCGTCGAAGACCGACTTTGGGTCCAAGTTTTCCTCTGGCTGGTCAATGATCAAGGGACGATCATCGGCGTCATCGAGCGCAAGATAGAGGAGTAGCAAGACGATGCCGCGCGTACCAGGCGACAACTTGCGAATGTCAACGCCGTCATACGCAATCTCATAGCGAATAGAGATGTGTTCTGTGCTGAACAACCACTTGGCGAACTGCTTCGACCAAGCACGGAATTCCTGTTTCTGGGTGGGCGCATACGGGGCATGCGCAATGAGGAGACCCTTCAGGACGGTCCGACTTACCTGATGTCGTTTTTGAAACGGTCAAGCGCCAATTGAGTATATTGGCCGACCTCAATGAGGTACCCGTCGGGATCACGCATGTAGCAACGCCATTCCCAGCCGTGATTGTCGAGCGGCTTGGTAAGAAAGAAAGCGCCTTTCTCACTCCATTGTTTGTAGCAAGCCCAGATGTCGGCAACCCGCAAATTGAGGAAGCTATTCACCCTGTTGAGATCCGATGGCGTTTCAAGAAGGACCTCTGGCTTGTCGGGAGTCGGGCCACCGCCGGAATTGAGAATGATCCAGGTGTTCGCCAGCTTGATGTAGCAGGGATTTTCCGCCTTGATCACTTTTCCGCCAAGAATACGGACATAGAAGTCCTTCGATTTTTCCTGGTCCCTCACGGTGAAGAAGTGAGTGGCGAAAAAGCCTTCGTGTGCAATCGGCGCATCGGGTAAATTCATGCGGTGCCTCTTGTCTTCGATGAATAGGATGCGGCCGGAATCGCATGGGGTCCAAATGTTCTGTACGGGAGCGACTGCCGGCAGAATTCCCACGCACTCCTCACATCCGGGCGTCCGCTCGCTAGTGCCCATGACTTCTGTGGCTGGCGATTTCTATGACTTCGTGATCGCCACCCCACAGCAACCTATCCTTCTGATTGCCGACGTTTCCGGACGTGGTGTGCCAACCGCACTTTTTGCTTTTATGGTCAGCTTGGTGGGCGGATCGCAGCGGGCCCACGCAGCCGATCCGTCAACCTCTCTGTTTCACATGAACGCCGCGCTCTGTGGGAATACGCCGGAGCAGTTCGTCACCGCAGCCTACGTTCATGTCGACTCAGCCATCCATGAACTGCGTTACGCTGACGCCGCACATGCCCGATGCTGCTCCTGAGGCGTGGCCCAGACAAGCAAGATTGAGGAGGACGGATTGATGCTGGATCTACAGGAGCAATGCGAGACTTCTGAGTCGATTGTTGTGGCGGAGCATCCAAGTGATATCAGTTCGGCTCGCTTTGTCCGGACTGCTAATTGCAGGTGTCGCGTGAGTATGGGGATGGACGGCAAAAGCAACGTGGTCTC